>Ga0209594_1000346_pt1 | contig 30130 bp, 28 predicted proteins | sample AshMeaCrysSpring_FD_184126 | JGI IMG/M metagenome (GOLD analysis project Ga0209594, IMG submission 184126) | Groundwater microbial communities from Big Spring, Nevada to study Microbial Dark Matter (Phase II) - Ash Meadows Crystal Spring... | ecosystem: Environmental > Aquatic > Deep subsurface... | reverse complement strand
TCTGGAAGTCGGGAGTCGGGAGTGGGGTGTGGGGTGTAGGAGCAAAGAAATTCAGTTCATCAACTTTCTTCTTTTGATGATCCCTCATGATCCGGACTTGATCTGAATTCTACATCCTCATTATACTTCTCACGATAAACAACACAGTTCTGACTCCAGAAGGTCTTCTGGCTTCTTTGTGTCTTAGTCCCAAAAATACGGACACCCTTCCCTAAAAAGACTTGAACCCTGACCCCCAGCAAAAATCGCGATCGCTTGCCAACAGATCGGGCCGATGAGGAGTCCTCCTCCGGATCAAGATGAAGAAAAGATAACAAATATGTCAGAAAACAACAGTTGGTAAATCTTGATTTTGTACCAAATTCCCTTGAACCCAGCTTTGAGGGACTGATTTTGCAGGATACTCCATTTCAAGGGGCATTTACCCATTCATCTCCCTCCCTTGCTACCATGTCATTTATGAATTATGACCGGACTCAAAATCCGAGTCATTTCCCTAAAGATTTAATATTGGTAAGCGCAGGTATTTGAAATATGCACCTGAGTGAAATTACTCATCCAAATCAACTTCATGGTCTGTCGATCCATCAACTCCAAGAAATTGCCCGACAGATCCGAGAAAAACATTTAGAAACGATTGCAGCCAGCGGGGGTCACTTAGGGCCTGGATTAGGGGTGGTTGAACTAACCCTAGGGCTTTACCAAACCTTAGATTTAGACCGTGATAAGGTGATATGGGATGTGGGTCACCAAGCCTATCCCCATAAAATGATTACAGGTCGATATAACAATTTTCATACCTTGCGGCAAAAAGACGGCGTTGCAGGCTATCTCAAACGCTGTGAGAGCAAATTTGACCATTTTGGGGCAGGACACGCCTCGACCAGCATCTCAGCCGCTTTAGGAATGGCGTTGGCACGGGATCTCAAGGGAGAAAACTTTAAAACCGTTGCAGTAATTGGAGATGGTGCCTTAACTGGAGGGATGGCCTTAGAAGCGATTAACCATGCCGGTCACTTACCCCATACCAATCTGATGGTGGTTCTCAATGATAACGAGATGTCCATCTCTCCCAACGTCGGCGCAATTCCCCGCTATCTCAATAAAATGCGTTTGAGTCCCCCGGTTCAGTTTCTCAAAGATAACTTACGGGAACAATTTAAACATATTCCGTTTGTCGGTGAAACCTTTACCCCGGAAATGGAACGTCTCAAAGAAGGGATGAAACGCTTAGCCGTACCGAAAGTGGGGGCAATTATTGAAGAATTAGGCTTCACCTACCTAGGGCCTGTCGATGGTCATAATTTAGAAGAGTTGATCGAAACCTTCCGACAAGGCCATGAAATTAAAGGGCCTGTGATGGTTCATGTCTCGACTATTAAAGGAAAAGGATACGCGATCGCCGAACAAGATCAAGTGGGGTATCATGCCCAATCTCCCTTTAATTTAGCCACAGGCAAAGCGATTCCTTCTAATACCCCCAAACCCCCTGATTATTCTAAAGTCTTTGCCCATACCTTAGTGAAACTGGCGGAAAACAATCCTAAAATTATTGGGATTACCGCTGCGATGGCAACGGGTACGGGTTTAGATAAACTACAAGCTAAACTCCCCAAACAATATGTTGATGTCGGCATTGCCGAACAACACGCGGTCACCTTAGCCGCTGGTCTGGCCACGGAAGGAATGCGTCCTGTAGCTGCCATCTATTCGACCTTCCTACAACGGGCTTATGACCAAATTATCCATGATATCTGCATTCAAAACTTACCCGTATTTCTCTGTTTAGATCGGGCAGGAATTGTCGGTGCAGATGGCCCCACTCACCAAGGACTGTATGATATTGCTTATCTGCGGTGTTTGCCCAATATGACGATTATGGCACCGAAAGACGAAGCCGAATTGCAACGGATGATTGTCACAGGCATTGAGTATACCGATGGTCCAGTGGCCTTGCGTTATCCTCGCGGTTCTGGCGTGGGTGTACCGTTAATGGAAGAAGGTTGGGAACCCTTACCCATTGGCAAAGGGGAAATTCTGCGAAATGGTGATGATTTATTGCTGTTGGGATATGGTTCAATGGTGGCATCCGCCTTACAGGTGGCAGAAATCCTCAGCGAACATGGAATTGAATCGACGGTGATTAATGCTCGCTTTGTGAAGCCACTCGATACCGAGTTAATCTTACCCCTAGCTCAACGGATTGGTAAAGTGGCAACGTTAGAGGAAGGCTGTGTCATGGGCGGTTTTGGATCTGCCGTCGCTGAAGCCTTGTTAGATCATGATATTCTAGTCTCTCTCAAACGCTTTGGTGTTGCGGATCAACTCGTCGATCATGCTAAACCGGATCAATCTAAAGCCGATCTCGGTTTAACCAGTTCTCAGATGGCCGAACAAATCCTTAAAAAAATGTTTAATCAACAGCTTTCTGCTGTAAGTTAAGTCAATCGGTCATTCTATATTTAGCGATTTACTGACGTATCGTTAATTTATCATCCTGTAGAGACGTTCTGTATGATACAGAACGTCTTTATTTTTCTTGTTATAGCGCTACGCGCGCGCGGGAACAGGCACTCCTGCAACGGGCAACAGTAGACTGTGAGAGGCTTCTAGGATTTAGAAATGTCAAACACCATAGAACGTAGCGCTATACTACTTTACTCAAGGAAGTCATAGCAATTTCTAATTTCACGGGTGGGTGTTCCAGAAATGAGTTAGAAACTGCTATGAGATCTGTAATCAGAGCAAGGCTGACTACCAGTTTGTGTTCTACTTATATTTCTGTAGTTGCTATACTTTTTTTCGGAGATGGGAGATTTTTTTGAAAAATTTTTTTGTCTCTCCTGACTATCCCGCTGTAACCCCTTCCTAGCAAAGGATTAAGGGAATTTAAGGAGATGGATAGACCCGAGTCGGGGGAAGCAAAAAAGCGATGAACAGACAACTGACAGCCAACAGGATAATTTCTCTCTCGAATATTGTAAGATGTCAGGGATTTTGATACAGAGACTCCCACGATGACCCCTATCACAGTTAAACTCGCAAATGCTGAAGCGACACAAAACTTAGGTATTCAATTAGGGCGATCGCTTCCCGCCGGATCTACAATTTTATTAGAAGGAAATTTAGGAAGCGGTAAAACCACGTTAGTGCAAGGAATTGGCAAAGGATTAGGAATTCAAGAATCAATTGAAAGCCCTACTTTTACCCTCATTAATGAACATACGACGGGGCGAATTCCCCTCTATCACTTTGATTTTTATCGTTTACAATCTGAAGAGGTGGAAGGATTAAACCCAGAACTTTATTGGGAAGGGATTGAAGTAGAACCGGGTATTGTTGCGATTGAATGGGCAGAAAGGTTAAGCTATAAACCAGAGGCTTATTTACAAATTAATTTAAGTTATACAGAGACAGGGGAGCGTCTCGCTGATATAATTCCCATGGGAATTAAGTTGCCAAGAGAAATGTCTTAAATTATTTTAACGGCAAACCTTAAAGGAGTTCATGAATGAGTCAAAACAAACGGAGTCCGCTTGCCAAGCCTTTTTTAAAATGGGCAGGGGGCAAACGGCAACTTGTTAAAGATTTAATTCAATATATGCCCAAAAAATACACAACTTATTATGAACCTTTTTTAGGGGGTGGGGCATTTTTATTAGAACTGCAACCCCAAAAAGCAGTTGTTAATGATACTAATTCAGAACTGATCAATTGTTACTCTGTTGTCAAAAATGCTTTAAATGAATTAATTGAGGAACTCAAACAATATAAAAATGATGAAGACTATTATTATGAAGTGAGACAATGGGATAGAGAAAAAGACTATACTCTTAGAACTTCTATTGAAAAAGCAGCTAGAATTATTTTTTTAAATAAGACTTGTTATAATGGCTTGTTTCGAGTCAATTCTCAAGGACAGTTTAATGTTCCTTATGGTCGTTATAAAAAACCTAATATCCTCGATGAAACGGTTTTAAAAGCAGTCAGTCTTTACTTAAACAAAGCCGATATAAAAATTTTAAATAAAGATTTTGCAGAAGCTGTAAAAACAGCCAATAAAAATGACTTTATTTATTTTGATCCCCCTTACGATCCGGTTTCTAACACTGCTTCATTTACAGGATATGACATGAATGGATTTGATAGAAATCAACAAAAAAGATTAAAAGAAGTGGTTGATGATTTAACAAACAGAGGCTGTCAGGTCATGCTAAGCAATTCTTATACAGATTTTATCCTCGATCTTTATCAAGAGTATAAATGCGTTAAGGTTGCGGCAAAAAGAGCCATTAATTCTAATGCTTCAAAACGAGGAAAGGTTGATGAAGTGATTGTGATGAATTACTATTAAAAAATGTCAGATAAAACAAAAAATGATATTGCTTGGGAAAAACTTTTTGATCAGTATTTAATTTTAGAGGGAATTCAGAAAAAAGACTATTTTATCATCAGTTCTTCTCAAATTAATGAATTTAGAGAAAGTCGATTGATGGCAAAGTTTGATCATTTTATTAATTTGCCTGCTATTTTTAGAAAAAATCAACTTTCTATATTACCTATTTCTAGAACAGAATATATTATTGGTCATTTTCAAACACACTATCGGTTAGACTCTCCCATATCAGAACTTATATCGGTCAACTTTCCAGATAACATACAAAGTATTAATCCACAAAATTTATACTCTGAAAGTATAGCAGTTAACTGTGCTTACATCACAGGTATGATTGACAACTTATTAAATCAAAGATCAATTCATGTAATTTCTGGAAGAATGTCAACAGGGTGTTTTAATTTTGAAATAAATCATACTGTAAAAACTGATAAAAACTATCCTACTTCTGTTAATAATTCTCAGTGTGAAATAGATGCTGGATTTGAAACTGATGACTATTTAATTCTAATAGAAGCCAAAAATTACTCAGTAGATGATTTTTTGATTCGACAGCTTTACTATCCATATCGGCTATGGACATCTCGCATTTCAAAACAAGTAATTCCTGTATTAATGACTTTTTCTAATGATGTTTTTGATTTTTTTATTTTCCAGTTTAAAGATCTTTATCAATATAATTCAATCCAATTAGTTAATCACAAAAAATTTGTTATTGAACCTGAACCTATCTCTCTTGATGACATTAATTATATCTTTACTAACATTCAAATCATAGAATATCCTGCTGACATCCCATTTCCCCAAGCTGATAAAATAGAACGGCTAATTGACTTACTGGGTTTACTATTCGAGAAAAACATGACAAGAGGAGAAATTAGGGAAAATTATCAATTCAATATTCGGCAAGTTAATTACTATACAGATGCAGGACGTTACTTTGGTTTGATTGAAAAGTATAAGGACAAAGTCACAAAAGAAGTCATGTTTCAATTAACAGATAAAGCGATAAACCTTTTGAAGAAAACTCCTAGACAGAAGTACTTATCATTAATTGAAATAATTCTTAGTGACAGAGTATTTTATCATGCCTTTGAAAGGATGGTTCAATTAGGTGATATTCCTCCAAAAAGTGAAATTGTTTCATTAATGACAGAAATAAAGCGACCCATGAGCGATTATGTCAAAAATCGACGGGCACAAACAGTTCAAGCTTGGATTAAGTGGATTTGGGATCAAGGAGATTAGCTGTAAATTCAACTAATCCACATAATCAAACAACATATTATTAATATAATATTCCGCCCATTCTTCACCAAACGCCTTTTCTAACACCCGGCGGGTTTTATCATTACGTTGCTGTTGAGTGCAATAATAGCGTTGAGCCGCCTGAATTTGAGTCTGTTGTTCACTGGAGACAGGTTGCTGACGGGAAGCATACTGACAATGAACCGTTAAATAAGACTCAACCGTCTTCAAAAAGTAGTCTTCCTCTTCTGTTCCCATGGGACGAATAAACAGACAAAACTCAGAAAAAATATCTCCCCAAGCGGGAATTTCACGAGGCTGAGAAAAGTTGTATGATTCTAGAGATTGTAATTTGGAGTAATAAGCTGAAGGCAATGTTTTATCTAGACTAAGGGGAGATAAATCAACCACCGCAGCACTAATTTGTCCTCTTCCTGCTACAATATCTGTACCAAACATCGGTAAAGCATAATTGCTCCGAGGAAACATCACACAATGAAGAATATCTAAACTGCTGCCAACCTTCGCCAATTCCAAGTGCATCTTCCGGAATTGTTGACTTTGATAGCATTTATTTTCAATAATTAGCTTTTCCCCTTCTAGCCGTCCTTCCATATACCCCAACTCTTCTGGTAAGTGATAGGGTTCAATCTCTAAACAACGATGCCATACTCCCTCAATACAATTCGCTAGTCGATAAATTAGGGAGTGTTGCTGTTGACGTAAGGAAGGGGTTGTGAGTTCTACCATAGGGAATTTAGCGAATTTATGGATCTCAACCCAGTCAGCTTTCCAGAAAGATCAGTTGAGATCTCGTCTTACATAATAGATCCAGAATATCAGTTTGTGAGGACAATCGCACATGGATTGTTAATCTGTGATAATAAATCAATCACCGATATCACGGAGCAAGTGGGTATGTTTGGTTTAGGATTGCCGGAAGTTGGGGTTATCCTGGTCATTGCTGTTTTAATTTTTGGGCCGAAAAAAGTCCCTGAATTGGGTAAAGCCTTAGGTCAAACCTTGCGAGGCTTTAAGGAGGAAATGGGAAAAACCACCTCGGAGGAAGACTCAGAAATCAAAGAATGAGACTCAGAGTCGGTCATTCGTTACTGGTTATTTGTCATTGGTTAGTGACCAATAACCAATGACAAACGACGAATGACAAACTTCTTTCTCTTAAACCTGAGACGGTTTGAGACTATCCTGAGTCGGGTTGGGAACCTCCAGGGTTTGAGAAGCCGCCTCGTTAATCGGGCTACGGGCCTTGATCAAACTAATGGCGCGAGTTACACTTTCGGGTAAAATCACCACTAAGCTACCCTTGGGGGCTTCGTCTAAAGTGGTATTAATCGCTTGAGTTTCATCCAAAATGGTTTCATAGCGAACTTTGGGATCGGGAACTCGTCCAATCACTTGTTCTACCCCTTGACGAATTAAATCCGCCCCATCTCCCCGTGGACGGCCGCGGGTATCATCATCTTCCTTGATAATAATCTCATCAAACATCTCAGCCGCTAAGCGACCTAACGTCACAAAGTCTTCATCGCGGCGATCGCCAGGGCCACCCACCACCCCAATTTTAGTACCATCCCAGTTATTCACAAAGCCCGCTAGCGCTTCATAACTGGCGGGATTATGAGCATAATCAATTAAAGCGTGATAATCCCCTAAATTAAATAAATTCATCCGTCCAGGAGTTTGATCGGCCGATGCCACAAACGTGGCTAACCCCGCTTGAATTAACTCAATTTTCACCCCTTGAGAGAAAGCCGCCAAACAAGCCGCTAAGCAGTTGGCAATCATAAATGGCGCTTTGCCCCCTAAGGTTAACGGGACATTCACCGCTTGTTCCACTCGTAGGGTCCAATCTCCTTTGAGAATAGAAATATAGCCATTTTCATAAACGGCTGCTAGTCCGCCCGCTTCGGTGTGACGTTGAATAATTTCACTGTCTGGGTTCATGGAGAAGTAAGCCACTTGGGCTTTTACCCGTTCCGCCATTTCTACCACTAACGGATCGTCGGCATTCAACACAGCATATCCACTCGGCATCACTGTTTCTGCTAATACCCCCTTCACTTTTGCCATTTGTTCAACGGTATCAATATCCCCAATACCTAAATGGTCAGCCGCGACGTTTAAGACCACCCCCACATCACAGCTATCAAACCCTAACCCAGACCGCAAAATGCCCCCTCTAGCCGCTTCTAAAACAGCAATCTCGACCATCGGGTCACACAGAATCACTTGGGCGCTTTGAGGGCCAGTATTATCCCCTGGTTCGACTAAATAGTCCCCAATATAAGTCCCATCCGTAGTGGTATAGCCCACCGCTTGTCCGGTTTGCTTCATAATATGAGCCAATAGCCGGGTAGTTGTAGTTTTACCATTGGTTCCCGTTACAGCTAAAATCGGAATCCGACTGGGGCTACCATGGGGATATAACATATCCAGTACTGCCCCCGCCACATTGCGGGCTAATCCTTCACTGGGGGCAACGTGCATTCTAAAACCAGGGGCAGCATTGACTTCAACAATTACCCCATTCACATCTCGTAACGGTCGGGAAATATCGGGGGTAATCACATCAATTCCCGCCACATCTAAGCCAATAATCTTAGCAATGCGGGCAAACAGCCATAAGTTCTCGGGGTGAACAATATCCGTGCGGTCAATAGCAATTCCACCCGTACTAATATTAGCGGTTGCCCTCAAATAGCAGTGTTTTCCTTCAGGTAAGACAGAGTCTAAGGTACACCCTTGTTCGTCCATTAATGACAGAACATTCTCATCCACTTCAATCCGCGTCAGCACGTTATCATGACCGTCTCCCCGCCGAGGATCGCGGTTGGTTTGATGGATCAGTTCATCGATAGTGGAACGTCCATCCCCAATCACATGAGCCGGAATTCGTTCTGCCACTGCCACCACTTTACCATTAACCACCAGGACGCGATAATCATTGCCTTTGTAGAAGCGTTCCACAATCACACTGTTGGTTTTCGAGGCGGCACTGGCTTTATCATAGGCTTTTTCTGCGGTTTCTGGCTTGGTAATATCCAGAGTAATACCACGCCCGTGGTTGCCATCTAAAGGCTTAATGGCGATGGGATAGCCTCCCACATATTCAATCGCATCTTGCAGTTCATCAAAATAGCGAATCACTGTCCCCACCGGCACCGGAACCCCTGCATTGCGGAGAATCGTTTTTGTCCCTTCTTTATCACAGGCTAACTCTACCCCCAGAATACTACTAGTGTTGGTGAGAGTCGCTTGAATTCGGCGCTGATTCACGCCATAACCAAATTGAATCACGTAGCGAACATTTAACTCCGTCCAAGGAATCCCTCGGGCTTCTGCTTCTTTAACAATGGCTTCTGTACTTGGGCCAAGGGAAGACTGAATTTTTAATTCTTTGAGATCCTCAATATCTTGTTGCAGTTCATCTTCAGAATAGGTTCCTGTATCCACAATGCTGCGACATAGTCGTACGGCGGCGCGACCCGCATAGCGTCCAGCCATTTCGTTGTCATACTCAAACACCACTTGAAAAATTCCTGGCGTTGCGGTTTCGCGGGTGCGGCCAAACCCCACAGGCATTCCTGCCAGAGTTTGAAGTTCTAGGGCAACGTGTTCAATCACATGACCCATGAGGGTTCCCCGTTCAACTCGACTCAAGAAACCGCCTCGCATCCCAGGAGAACAGTGATGTTCCACCAAACTGGGTAGGACATTGACTAAGCCATCATAAAAGCCCGCAATTTCAGAGGTGTATCGTTCGGTCAAATCTTCTAGGTCAAGACGCATGACGATGCACTTCTTGTGTCGAATACTCCAGTAGTTGGGACCGCGTAATGTTAAAACTTTAAGAATTTTCATATTTTCGCGCTTGTGTGGGTGATGCCGGAATTTTCTGGTGTGATAGCCTGCTCTATCTAATGTCAACCTTAGAATCCATCTAAACTGTTCACCAGGAACAGTTTTCTGAGAAAAAATAGGGAACGACAAAAATTGACGACACGTTGCTTGATTGCAACCCAATGGGGCTGAATTCAGAAGTCAGAAGTATATTAGTTTTTAGGTTTTAGGTTTCAGGGATGCTTAACACTTGACACCTAACTCCTACCCCTTAGATGAACACTTCTGACTTTTGACTTCATACTTCTGACTTCCGTCAAAACCCAATCAACGTCATAAAAGAATTGCCATTCCCCCCTCAGCTTGAATAGGATGAAATTTAAACTGTTATAATCCCAGTGTTGGAATTAAGAGCTGAGACTGTATATTATACTGGTCTCCGTGGGTCAAGATGTGTACCTTGAGGTTAAATACACTCAGGGGATCAGTTGGACCTGTTTGATTGGCATTGGTATGGGTCATTTCACGGGCATCAACAATCGTGACTGCCCCTTTACCAATAACTTTTAGTTGACCTCTACCTTCAAATAAAGCACAAGTGTCTTCATCAATTCCCACCCCAAGGCGATCTGGAGAAGACGCAACCGCACTAATTAAACGGGCTAAGCGATTGCGATTATAAAAGTGTTGATCCACAATCAACTCTGGTAAAATGCCCAGTCCGGTTCCCATATCCACTAAAGAACGATTCGGTGCTTCTCCACTGCCACCTCCTGCAATCATTTGATGGCTCATCACTGCTGCCCCGGCACTGGTGCCAGCCAGGGCAATTTTACCAGCATGAGCTGCCGCCCGAATTTTATCCATTAATGGGGTATCGGCCAATAAACTATATAACCGCAGCTGATCCCCTCCGGTCATAAACACACCCGTGCAAGTGTCCAGGTAGGTGTGCCATTCTGCTTCTTCACAGTGATATCGTTCTCGAATATCAAAGACTTTAATGTCTTTGGCTCCCATCTCTTGAAAAATCGTGCGGTAGCGATCGCCTTGTAAGACAGGTTCTCTTGAGGCTGAGGGAATAATCGCCAGTTGAGCATTGGCGCCCCCAGCTCGATTATAAAAGGTTTGCAGAATCTCACGTCCATGAACTTTGTCTTCTGCACCGCCAATTACAAGAATAGAGGTTTGGGTTTTCTTGGGAATCATTTGTTCAATGGCTTGAGATGTCAACTGCTGCATAATCGATCTCCATCTGGTAAGCATGAGTTCATTTCAGGGATATCATCCCTTTTTCAAGACTTCCATAGCAAACAAATCAGACAAGGAATTGACGAATTTTAAGTTTCCGTTTTCCCCGCTCGATCATCCAGTTAAAAAAGATATCTAGTGATTCTCTACAGTCGGCAGTTGAATCAGTCTTGAACTCAAAACACTTTTCAAGCTGACGACTCGTTGTTGTCACTCCGTCTGTGGGCAGAACAGCTTCATGATTCACTCAACTGGAAAGAGGTTTGTGTTGGAGGAATTTTGAGGTTTTTCTGGTAGTTAGCTTCTTGTTGTTACCAGTTTAATTGAAAGGGTTCCTCGAATGGTCTCAGATGAGATATTTCTCCGGATCATTCAATTCCCTGATGAATCGCATTCTACTAAGAATTGATGAGTTGAATGCAGGTTAACCCAGTCCTAAACCGGGCAAACGAACACTTTGACTGAAATTCAGTGGTTGACCTGTCAGGAGTGGATTTCTGCCCTTTGAGACTAACCCACGATCTTCGGTCTTAGATGAAACTGCTTGTATGAACTTAACCTCGCCTCCAGAATTGGAAAACAGGAAAAATTTACTGGATTGGGCGACAAGAAGTCTACAATTTGCCCAATGGTTTTAGAGTAAGGAAATATTCTCTCCTCATTCTTACAGTTCAAATTAAGTGGTCTAGATTCAGTGTCTTCCAGTCATTTTAGTATATTTTGATACAAATTTAAGCTATTTTTTAAGTTAAATCATTATCATATATCATAAAGTGCCATCTAATCTGCCTTTTTTCATTCCCCTCAAGCTGCTGTGAGATTTGACATTATCACATTATTTCCTGACTTTTTTACCAGTCCCCTCAACTCGGGTTTGTTGGGCAAAGCCTTAGCCAAGGAGATTGGGAAAGTTCATTGTATCAATCCCCGCGATTTTGCCACCGATAAGCATCGACGAGTGGATGATGAACCATACGGGGGTGGGGTGGGGATGGTGTTAAAACCCGAACCCATTTTTGCCGCTTTTGAATCAATCCCCCCAGTGGGTCGTCGAGAAGTGATTCTCCTCACCCCTCAAGGAGAACGAATGCATCAAGGGTTATTTCGAGAACTAGCGACCGAATTTGACCAACTGGTGTTGATTTGTGGTCACTATGAAGGAGTCGATGAACGGGTGATGCATTTAGTCACGCGGGAAGTCTCTCTGGGAGATTTTGTTCTCACCGCTGGGGAAATTCCTGCCTTGGCTTTAATTAACGGTGTGATTCGGTTACAGCCAGGAACAGTCGGTAAAGCCGAATCTCTTAAAGCGGAAAGTTTTGAAGAAGGATTACTGGATTACCCTCACTATACCCGACCCGCAGAATTTCGCGGCTTAAAAGTCCCAGATGTTCTCCTTTCAGGGAATCATGGTGCTATTGCCGAGTGGCGCAAACAACAGCAACTGCAACGAACGCAACAACGTCGTCCCGACTTGTTAAAAAGTGAGAAACACGACTTGGAGGGTTTGTAAGGATTTAATCAAACCGGATACCCAAAACTGGATCAGTCCTTGAGGTCGGGCAATTCCCTGCCAAATTGAATCAAGCCATGAGGGCAGGGTTTCCCCGGTCCAGTCTGCGGTAATTACTTCTCCTTCCACCAGTCCGGTTTCAGCTAACAATTCTGAGAAGCCTTCAATACTGGCAAAAGCCTGATGAGACCATTGATCTAATAATTGCTGCATGACGGAACGTTCCCAAGCGTTTAGGGGTTTTTGCCGATCATCTCTTTGGTTCCAGTCTGCCATCACTAACACCCCACCGGGCTTTAAGACTCGCATTAATTCTTTTGAATTGGCAACGGAGTCAGAAGATTGATAACGACGGGCAGTAAAGATATACAGCGCGATCGCAATAGTTGTTAGCGTCAAGGGTAATCCAACAGCGTAGTATAAATTCATTCAAACGGGATCTGTTACATTTGTTTATAATTATGTCTTTCATCATACCAATATACCGGATAACCTAAATTAAAAAAACGGAATCCAATTCCTAGAAGAATTGCAACAATTAGAAACTTCTTATATTTCTGAGACGAACATGAATCTGTCAACATCTCAAGATTCAACAATAGGTTGAGGCAACAACGCTATTTTATATTGAGGGGGTTCGATAAGAAAATTCTCATAAAACCTTCATTGAGAGTTTAAAGTGAAAGACTACATTATTAAAGATAGACCCTAAAAAGTAGCATATTTTAAATGGGAGTGCAATCCTATGATTAGTTTTCCTTTACTTCCGATCAATAAAAATTATAGTCTTCGCTCAACTTCTAGTAACTTACTGCGGTTAGGGAGTGATGAGCAATGGCTAGAGCATATCGAAGCTGCATTATTAGAAAATCGCTTTTGTTTATACCTACGAGAAATTAATGCACTAGCTACCTTGGATACTCAACGCGCTTATGATATTTTGTTAGTATTAATCACTGAAGAAGGTCAAAAAATTCCGGCTGAAGTGTTTCAACCCATTGCAGAACGTTATGGATTTGGGGCAAAACTGAATGACTGGATGATTGAAACGTTGATTCAATGTTTATCTCAAATTTCAGCGCAACGCCTGGAGAATTATCGATTGACAATTCCCTTGTCAAGATCCAGTCTCCAAGATTATCAATGGTTGGAAATGATTGATTCTCATCTAAATCACTTGGGAATTTATAAAGACAGTATTGGCTTTGAATTGAGTGAAAACATGGCGTTATCCGATCTGGTGACAACCTCAGAATTAATGATTCATTTACAAACTTTAGGGTATCGTTTGACTCTCGATAATTGTGGTAGCCAGATGGTTTCTTTCTCTTATCTTCAATATTTACCTGTGGATTACCTAAAAATCTCTGAGCAATTTGTCCGGGCAATGCATGAGGATTTAACCGATAGAGCGATTGTAGAAATGATTCATTATTTAGCTCAAACCATGGGTTTACAAACCATTGCTAAAGGAGTCGATAGTGCAGACATTCTGAAAATGGTAATCAGTTTAGGGATTGATTATGGTCAAGGGCGTTATTTAACGGATTCACGGTTACTCGATTTCAAGCAGCTTAGATAAATGAATGTATTACCAACTCAATATCTCTTTCTATCCGTTGAAGGCTCAACTACTGCGTCTTCAGTCATCTCAGGATAAAAATTATAATTTTTATCCATTGTATTTTAACACGCTTTAGAGATGCTTCGATTATTTCATAAAAATATTATACTGAAGACTGAACTGAAATTCATCTGAAATCGTCTATAAAATAGACAGACAGTGCTGCTCAATCAGATCTTCTAAGATTGAGTAGGGCGGTTAACAATTCGGTTAAACTCTGAACTTTAGATTAAGCAAGAATGCATCCTATAAGCTTCTCTCGAAAGTCCTATCGACGCTGGATTTATCCAATTCTATCAGTCTTTGTGGCAACCAGTATCTGGCTGACTTCTCTGCCTGCCACCCAGGCAATTTCACTGCCTGAATTGATTTTTCATGGCGTGCGTATTTTGCAATTATCCACCCTTTCTGATCGTCAAGAAGTTGACATTGGTCAACAAATTAATCAGCAAATGGTGGGTAAAGAATTTAAGCTTTATCGTAATCCCCGTTTGAAACGATATATTAATGATATTGGTCAACGATTAGCCGCAGCCAGCGATCGCCCCGATATTCCTTACACCTTTCAAGTAGTGGATAGCGATCAAGTTAATGCCTTTGCCACTATGGGAGGGTTTGTTTATGTCAATACCGGCTTAATTTTAGCCGCAGATAATGAAGCAGAACTGGCGAGTGTGATAGCCCATGAAATCGCTCATATTGCCGCTCAACACGCCGTTAAACAGATGCGAGAAATGGCGATCGCTCAAGGTTTAGCCTCAGCCGCTGGGGTGGATCAAAATATAGCTGTTCGCATTGGGGTTGAATTGGCGTTGCGCCGTCCCCACAGTCGAGAAGCGGAGTACGAAGCCGATCTGCTGGGAATGAGAACGATGGCCAAAGCGGGTTATGCGCCCCAGGCGACAATTGACTTTCTGACCAAGTTAATGCAAAAAGGTTCACCTCCCACATTTCTCAGTACTCATCCTGCCACTCGGGATCGAATTAGCACCCTAGAAGAATTGCTTGATCCGCGCTTAGCCGAACAAGAAGGAGGCATGAATGACGCGGCTTATCGTCAATTAGTACAGCAGTTGATGTCTTAAAATCATCTTAACCCTATTCGTCAAATTCCAAGCAAAGTTTTGAAGTCAGAGAGCAGCTTGCTTTTAGATTGGCTATTCAGTTTAAACTATAGCAATCATCAATCAGATGTGAGAAGATCACAGTGTGGGCATTTTGCCCACTGGGAAAAATTCTGACATGATGTTTATCATTGATTAAAGCTTATTATCGGTTAAAACAGTGATCCTGTTATTCAGTTATCTTGTGCTGCAATAACGGACAAGATAGAACTTATAGTTTAAGACAAGACTCATTTAAATTTACTCAATTTTTCATCAAATGCATTCAGCCAAAATATTAATAGTAGAAGATGAGCTAATTCCAGCCGCAAATATTGCTCGTAACTTAAAAAAGAAAGGTTATACCGTGATGAAACTGATGAAATCTGGAAAAGCAGCGCTAGAACTCATTACTAAAGACCCTCCAGATCTAGTGTTAATGGATATTCATCTCCAAGGAGAAATGGATGGGATTGAAACCGTTCAAAAAATGATGAAACACTATAAAATTCCAGTCATTTACTTGACGGCTTATTCCGATCAAACCACCCTAGAACGAGCACAAAAAACTCAGCCTTATGGATACTTAGTGAAACCCTTCAATACTCAAAAAATTTATGAAATTATTGAAGCAGCCTTACACCAAGATCCCATAAACCCGGCTTTCCTACAGCCTCCCTATTCATTAAAAATCATCCCTGACAATCATTAACCACTGAGTAATGCTTTCAAAGCAAACTGAGGTAAAACTAACATCCGTCTCCAACGCCAGGGTTCTTGATAAAGCCGATACAGCCATTCTAAATGATGTTCACAAAACCAAGCAGGTGCTCGTTTTTTCTGACCAGACCAAATATCAAAACTGCCCCCAACTCCTATCCAAATTCCATTAGGACAAAGAGAACGATGATTTTTTATCCATAATTCTTGACGCGGCACTCCTAACCCTACTAAGATTATTTTAGGCTGTAATTCTTGTAATGTTTGCTGGAGTTTTTGCGTTTCTTGAGCATCCAGATAGCCATGATAAGTGATAATATTAAGATTAGGAAATTGTTGCTTAAACCGATTTGCAGCTTGTTGAGCAATGCCAGGTTTTCCACCATAGAAAACTATTAAATCAGATTGCTGTTGGGAACCCATTTTTTCTAATATAGACTGCGCCAGTTCTATCCCAGGACAACGAGCTACAGCTTTTCCTTTCAGCTTTAAATATAAAACAATTCCTGCACCATCAGGAATGATCAATTCAGCATTGTGAATTACCTCAGCCAATTCAGGATTTTGTTCTGCTTGCATGACCATTTCTGCATTGAGGGTCACCACATGAGTTCCTAAATTTTTATCTAACCGCGTGATTAATTCATTGGTATAATTGGGATATAAATCGACTGGAAATCCCAGTACAGGATACTGATTAAAAGGTTGAACAGTTGAATTCATTTTTACTACTTCCTAACACATTTATTAATTATTCAATTGTTTAGTTTAAAACCAGTATAGTACAAAAGATTCAGGAAATTATAAGAGATCATTTCGGGTTGTAGTAGGTTCAGTCAGATTAGACACTGGCACACTCCAATAAAATCAAGTTTAAACACCTCTCAAAACAAGATACAATAAACTACAGAGTGGAAATTTAGCGATGGTTCAAGAACTCCAAACCTCAAACCCCTCAGACATTATCTATCCAGAAACTGATGGCAAATCAATGGCAGATAATACACTCCAGTTTCGCTGGATTGTTAAAATTAAGGAAAATTTAGAAATTTTATTTGCAGCCGTTGCAGATGTTTTTGTCGCAGGTGATTTACTGTGGTATCCAGTAGAAGGCAATAATACCCTAGCGGTTGCACCCGATGCAATGATTGTTTTTGGTAGACCGAAAGCAGATCGACGTTCTTATTTACAATGGCAAGAAAATAATATTGCGCCACAAGTGGTGTTTGAGATTTTGTCTCACAGCAATACCCAAAAAGAAATGGCGAAAAAATTAGAATTTTATCGAAAATATGGCGTTGAAGAATATTATTTAATTGACCCCTATAAAGTAGAACTGTGTGGATGGTTACGTCGGGATCAGGATTTAACTGTGATTGATAATATTGAAAATTGGGTCAGTCCTCAACTGAAAATCCGGTTTGAGTTGACAGCCGCTCAATTGGAGATTTATTATCCAGATGGCAAGCGGTTTTTAACTCCTGTCGAATTGGCACAAAAAGCTGAGGAAGCTGAACAACAGTTAGAACAAGAACGTCAACGGGCTGAGGAAGCTGAAGCCCGAATAAAACTCTTAGAAGAACGCCTAAAAGCTGCCGGAATTGACCCTGAACAGCTTTAATAATAACATCTTTGACACCAAAAAATGTTGTATTTACATCAATTTTTATCAGTGAGATACAATGCTTAAAGAACCCTGGAAACAATCAAAAATCATAACTTGGAGTCAACTGCTACTCGATAATTACCGGAATTTACTGGGATATGAACTCATCGAAAGAAAGGGAAATTCAGAGGAACAAGCAAAAGCACTTTTCTTTTCTCCTTTTGCAGTGGCTTCTCACGGAACAGAAGCTGACCCAATTTATAACTATGGAAACCAAGTGATTTTAGATTTATGGGAAAGAAACTGGGATGAGTTTGTTCAAACACCTTCACGCCTTTCAGCCGAACCCATTCTGCAAGAAGAACGGCAAAAAATTTTAGATAAAACTACGACTCAAGGCTATCTTAAAAATTATCAATGTGTGCGGATTTCTCGCAATGGTCAGCGATATAAAATTGAGGATATAACAATCTTGAATTTACAGGATGATCAAGGGAACTATTGTGGTCAAGCTGCTACTTTTTCTAATTGGTCTGTCTTGAATTAGCAATAATTTTGACAAAATTCAATTGCTGTCTTTAAATCTGTTGTTTTTCGGGGATAATTCAGTGGCGGTCGATCAATAATAATCAAAGGAATACCTAATTCAGCAGCAACTTTTCTTTTCACAACTTCTCCTCCAGCTATTCCTGATGCTTTGGTTACCACTAATGAAATATTCCACTGTTGCCAAAGGGCCTTTTCTAATTCCATTGAAATTGGAGGGCGAATAGCAATTATTCTATCCGGTGTAAATCCTGCCTTGAACGCGGCTTCTAAAGAGACAACAGAGGGTAAAATTCTAATGAATAAAATTGAACGCTTCTGCCAATCTTGAAAGGGATATAAATGCCGATAGCCTAACGTCAGCATGACTCGTTTTTCTGCTAAATATTCTCCCGAAAGTAAACTCTCAAAACTCTCTAAATGTAGAATATTCTCCTCCTCATCAACAGTTTCGCAGGCTGAACGTTCATAACGAAGATAAGGAAGATTATACTGTGTTGCTGTGGCGATCGCTAATTTGGAAATTTCTATCGCAAACGGATGAGATGCATCTACAATTGCAGTGATATTATTTTTTTGTATAAATGGTAAAATTATATTCTGCTCTAAAAATCCCACCCAAATATTGAGTAAAGTAGAATTCAGAGAATAAAGGTTTCTTGCAGTTTCTGTAGTAACCGTTACAACACAAGGAATTTGAAAGGAAATAATAGCTTTTGCCAGGATAGCACTTTCACTGGTTCCGCCAATTAACCATACGTGACTCATACCTCAGCATTTAACAGGGGGAGAACTTCACAGAGAATATAACCTATTTTATCCAACGGAGAGGGAGGGATTCGAACCCTCGTCAGAGTCACCCCTGAACAGCATTTCCAGTGCTGCGCCTTCGACCGCTCGGCCACCTCTCCAAGGGGCTATTTTTTCGATTTTACCCACAAGATAAGTATATTATCAGAACATCAGTGAATTTTGCAAGAGTTCAGAGAATAAAATTTTTCGAGTGATTGAAAATGGACTAGACACAGAGGGGGATCGCCTCGATATAATGACTATTCAGCTACAATTTATCGTGAGTTGAACGAACTTGCGCCAACTGTTTTATGTCCCGTTACCATACCGTCCGAATTTATCACCGCCAACAAAACCAGAACTATTGCGTTCAGGTACCTGAAGATCGCTATATTCTTCAAAGTGCCGAAAACCAAGGGGTTAATCTTCCGTTTTCTTGTCGAAATGGTGCTTGTACCACCTGTGCAGTTCGAGTCATTTCAGGAGATCTCGAACAACCCGAAGCCATGGGACTATCACCCGCATTACAACGTCAAGGTTATGCCCTACTCTGTGTCAGTTATCCCCGGTCTGACCTGGAAGTCGAAACCCAAGACGAAGATGAAGTCTATGAACTCCAGTTTGGCCGTTACTTTGGTCAGGGTAAGGTGACCACAGGTTTACCCATAGATGAGGATTGAGGATTGATTGTTGACACTCCCCACCGTTCTACGCCACGGGAGTGGCAATGTAATCACAGGCTGTAGAAGCTGTTGTTTGTGATTTGGGCTACGCCCAATAAACATTTGAACTAAAAGGGGATCGCAATAGTTTTGAATTCAGTAAAATCTAGAGTAGAGCAGGTTATCTTGTGTATCTACAGATCTTCATAAGTCGCAAATTGTGAAAAGCCTGATATTATGAGTATTTTTCCTCTATTGCCAGAGTGCCTATTCGTGTTTAACCGACATTTCCAACGTCAATAGACACTCAGTGACCTGCTAACTCACTACTCCCTTCTTTGCCTGCATTCCACTCTGGAGTGAGTTGTCTAAAATTATTTTGCTCAGCACCCGGATGACAACTGACACACCCTTCTAGAGTCACAGGTTGGGGAAAATCCACTTGAGGATGCAGTGCTTTAAAATAACGAGAACGATTGACTCGATAAGGAACAACCTCTTCTTGAGGTAATAGGGGACGAGAATATCGTTGTAAATAATTCCAGATAATTAAGCGCGGTGGATCGACCAACGCGGGAATTTTGACCCCATAATGTTGGGTATCCTGTAAAAGTTGTTGCCAGGTTTGAGTCGGTAAGACCTGAGGGGGAACCGCAATATGGCAACTGGCGCAATTTTCTTGATACAGTTGTTGCCCTAAATGATATTCTGGGGATACCCAGTCTACTCCACCCATTTGGGCAATCTTGCTGTGGGTCGGCAATTCTCTGGCTTGAGTCCAAGTTGTTATTCCACAAGCCAGACCGACTACAAAGCAGAACAAGATGATCATAGAACGAATAGAACGTCTACTGCGTCGTGTGTTAGAGGTTCGCTGTTGTCGAAAATTGAACATGAATTCGTTCAACTTAATGAAGCTTTAAACACATACCTTCCCGAGCCACTAAGCCGTTGGTAAACTGTGTTTTGACATCGGCTTGCACTTGATCCAGGAAATTATCATCATGGGACGGATCATGTTGAAACATCACAATTTGCTTGACTCCTGCTTCTTTGGCGATCGCCACCCCCACTTCCCAAGTGGAATGTCCCCAACCAATTTTAGGAGCATGATGATCATAATACTCTTCATTGGTATAAGTGGCATCGTAAATCAGTAAATCTGCATTTCGAGCTAAACGTAAGACGTTCTCATCCATGCGATCTGGAAAATGCTCTGTATCGGGGCAATAAACTGCCGTCTGTCCTTGCCAAGTAATCCGATAACCCACAGCGACATTGGGATAATTCAGCGGTGCCGTTTCAATAATAATATTATCCTCTAGAGTTATGGTGTCCCCTGGGATAATATCATGAAACTTCATCTCCGACTGCATCACCTGAATTGGGACAGGGAAGTTGGGATTATTCATTTGATCGCATAGACGATCATAAATGGTTGTGCCAGTCGGGGTAATTCCACCGTAAATATGAAACTGGTTCACGGGGATAAAGGCGGGTACAAAGAAGGGAAATCCTTGGATATGATCCCAATGGGTATGGGAAAAAAACAGATAGGCTTTGACAGGCATTTCTTTCAATAAGCTCATGCCCAATACCCGTAAACCTGTTCCTCCATCAAAGATCAAACGCTGTTTTCCTAAGCGCATTTCCACACAAGAGGTATTCCCACCATATCGCACTGTCCTATTTCCTGGTGTGGGGACACTGCCTCGGACTCCCCAAAACTGCACCCAAAACTCCTGATCAGACGATAGATCGCTGGAGGTAGGTTCTTGAGAATTGAATTGACTCTCATCGGCTAACGGATCGGAAACTGACATTGTTATTTGGGCTGGGTGTTTAATTTCAAACCAAACGCTGAGCACTCAGTGAAAAGAGATCCCTGTCTACTGAGACTAGCGACTGAGATGGGCACATGGGAAACTGTAATTTATTCTTTCAATTTAGCTCATTGTTGTCTTGGGCTTCGATCATCCTGTTCTGTTGATCAACCAGAATCACTGTCGGACGATGACTTTGAATTTCCTCTGGCTCAAATTGCCCATAAGACATAATAATAACCCGATCACCGGGCATTCCCAAACGAGCGGCTGCGCCATTGAGTTCAATGATACCTGACTGGGCTGGGGCTGAGATGACATAAGTCATCAACCGTTCTCCATTATTGACGTTCACCACTTGGACTTGCTCATAGACGCAAATCCCAGCAGCATCTAGTAAACTTTGATCGACACTAATACTGCCAACATATTCTAAATTGGTTCCAGTCAAGGTACAGTTATGAATCTTAGCTAACAAAAGCGTGCGGTGCATTGAATCAGTTAAGCTGATGACAAAGCTTGTAGAGGTTAGAGGGGGAGATCGCGATCAACGAGCGGTGACTTACAATACATCAAAGTATAGCTCATCATTTTCAATGGTTTCTCGTCAATTGTCAATGATGGATGCTACGGAATTGTCATTGGTCAAGTGTCATTGGTCATTGGTTATGATTCAAATGAATTGGGACAAACAACGCCAATAGTCAGGAGCGCGATCAAACTGTAAATATTATAGCGCTCCGTGCTATAGCCTCAAATCAATTGAGTGAGGAAATCGGGGCATTGGGAGATTGGTTGTTTTTTGGAGTCAAAAAGTATTTTTCATCTCAAAAACCTTCTCTCCCTGTTGCCCCAGCCCCCGTTCACCCGATCAGACTCGACAATTTTGTTTTGAGCATGAAACCGCCCTGATTGATCATCATTTCCGGTGGGTTGAAGGGCTTGAGACTAGCTGCCTGCTTTAATACATTTTTCGACTAGAGGGGTGACCTCGGCGACATCTTTCCAACCTAAAATCTCCGTTACCTTTTTCTCCAAGTTTTTATAGGTTTTGAAGAATTCAGCAATCTCATCGAGGCGGTGAGATGCTACATCCTCAAGGGATTTGACTTGAGCAAAACGGGGATCTTTATCCGGTACACACAAAATTTTCTCATCGCGATCGCCCCCATCAATCATTTCTAACATACCGATGGGTCGGGCAGCAATCACACATCCGGGAAACGTAGGTTGATCCATTAAGACCATACCATCTAAGGGATCACCATCGTCAGCCAAGGTATTGGGTATAAACCCATAATCATAAGGATATTGAACGGACGAATACAGCACCCGATCTAAGGCAAACGCTTGTAAGTCTTTATCAAATTCGTATTTGTTTTTACTCCCTGCGGGGATTTCAATCAAAACATTAATTAAGCCCGGTTTAGGTTGAGCGGGAATCTTCGATAAATCCACGAATCGTTCTCCAAGCAATTCTTTAAGGGTTCTCAGGGTTGAAGACTTCAGCTAAAGCAATGGTTTCTCTGTCAGATCAATCATTCCGAGCTAAAATTCCACACCCCCAAATAGCATTTTAAAAGGGATCGGACATTCTTCCAAGGGATTTTACTGTGTTATTGGTTATTGGTTATTTGTCATTGGTTATTTGAGGGAGTCGCCCAATCAGGAGTTAGGGTAAATTAATTATTTCTCTCCCTATCCCCCTATTCTCCTTCTCCTTGTCTTCCCAAGGTCTCAGCCAGTTTATCAGCAATCCCTGCAATCCAGTTTTCATCTTGTTTGGTATAACTGCGGGGGGTATTCGCGCCCAAAATCAGCACTCCTTTCTGACCAATCGGTTGACAAATAACTCCTTGTGTGTTTTCAGGTAAATAATCAAATTCAAACCGACCGGGATAAAGGGCTAAATTGACTAAATAAACGGGTTTATGTTTTTCTAGAACCCGCTGCACAATGGCTCCCGGTTGAACCGTTGAATTTTGACCTAAAATACCGCGCCGCAGTAAAACTTGACCCTGATAATAAATCACAATGGTGCGGGTAACGGTATTCGTTAAGAGCAAATGAGTTGCCCAAGCCAGTTCTATTTTGACTGCATCAGGTAATTCGGGACACAACTCAAAGCCCGGTTCTCCCACCAGTTCAACGCTATCTGGGGGTTTGGGTTGAATTTGTTGCCACAATAACCCCACTAAAATCAGAACTCCACTTAAAATCACCCCTAATGCATCAGAACGGGCTTGAGAGTCCAATACATTAGGGGTAAGAACACGATTAATGAACAAAAGAACCCCCCCAAGAGAACCAATCACCAAGGGGAGCAGTCGCAATACACGATTCGGATCAGACGATAATAGGGTCATGGGTTATTTGTTATTCGTTATTCGTTACTCGTCATTGGTGAGAGCAGGGAATAGGGAATGGACAATCGGCAATAGCACAATGACCAATGACTAATGACTAGTAACCAATAACCAATTAACCATCATCCCACTTCTCCTGGCTCAATAATCCGCTGGAAGAGATATCCTGTTCCCCGAGCTGTAAGAATTAACTCTGGGTTACTGGGATCATCTTCTAATTTAGCCCGCAAGCGGGAAATATGAACATCCACGACTCGTGTATCGACATGACGTTCAGGTGTATATCCCCAGACCTCTTGTAAAATTTCTGAACGGGAGAAGGGTTCCCCGGAACGGCTGACCAGTAATTCTAGTAAACTAAATTCCATACCCGTCAGTCGAATGCGTTCATCACCTTTATAAACTTGTCGCTTGTTCGTATCAATTCGGATACTTCCAATATGAATGACTCCAGAACTAGGAATTCCAGAACCGCCATTTTTATCAATTCGACGCAATACAGAACGAATTCGAGCCTCTAGTTCTTTGGGGGAAAAGGGCTTAACTACATAGTCATCTGCCCCCAATTCTAACCCCGTAATTCGATCCGCTACATCTCCCAAAGCCGTTAACATAATAATGGGAATATCCGACTCTTTGCGGAGTTCTTGACAAACCCCATAACCATCGAGCTTAGGCATCATCACATCCAAAACCACTAAATCGGGTTCAGAGGCGCGAAATGTATCCAAGGCTTCCTCTCCATCGGCTGCGGTGACGACATCGTAGCCGATCATTGAAAGGCGAGTTTCTAAAATCCGACGGATACTGGCTTCATCATCAACAACCAGTATCTTTTCTTTATGATTTTCCAAGGTGCTTCAACACTCCTTCATATCGTTACATTTTTGATCAAACAACCCTTCAACTGAGAGCCGTTAAGAGTAAGGTATTAAAATCTGGCTTAGTGAGTTCAGTTTCTGCGGTTGTTACACGAGTTTAACAAATGTATTTATTATTTACTTTATCATTAGTAGAGTCTGAACAAATTGTCTCTCTTTTCTCTTCAGCTTTGCTATCAAAATGGGGGAATGTAGCCGGAACAGACTAGGAACAAATAACTATATTATCTTTATTGAATTGTTAATATTATCTTCAATTTTGTCATAATTTTTAAAGATTTCCCCACTGGGTATCGGAAGGAGTGAATCAGTTTTGCGCGATGGGTAAGGAGTGGGAGACCCTCTGGTCTGAGTTCCTTGCCAAGAGGCGGATGGCGTGATCGGGTGTTCAATCTCTAGATGCACGTCTTCACTGTTCCCAGTTAAGCGTTCCCTGTTACCTTAAAAGTGATAAGATTTAAAAATACCTAAAATTAGGTCTTCAATTGCCTGTGGGTCTGCTCGTCAAACTGCGAGGAACCTAGCAGAGGTGAATCTGCAAACGCCAAGAAAATAAGAGTGCTCAAAGAGAATTTAGTTTCTCTCCACAAATCTGCGGTGGGGCGCATCGTGGGTTGAAAACCAAAAAGCTTGTGGAGACGGTCTGACGGGGACAAATTCAGGTGTCTAGTTAAGAGTCTGTGAAGCAAGAATCTCACTTCATCCCTTTAGGTTGGAGGGAGAGTCGTCAAACCTTATTCTTGTCAGTCTCGAATGGATGCTTTGACAAAGATGAAATGCTGAGGAGTGGTTTCATCCAAACGGGGAAACCTCTCTCCTGCAATCGTTCGTTGACTGAACAAGGAGCAAGGTCTTTTAAATATGAGTGTTAATTCCTCTGAGACAGGCAAGCGTACTACCCGTACACGAACCCGTTGAACCTCAAGCACAAAGCGTACAGATAATCAAGCTCCAGAAAAAACTTCTCAAAAAACAGATAAAGGAACAGATATGAGTAAAACCACACAAGCCGGACAATCTGCTAAAGAAGAATCAGCAGACAATACAGCTCCCACTCAAATTCAAGTGGCAAACATGGCGATGATTATGCCCAACCGTCCCATTGAGCATAGTGATTTGGAAGTCACCGGAACCTTGATGGGTAACCGTCCCATTGTTAAAGCCGATAGCGCCTTATCTGTTACCTTAATTCAACCGGAAGAGACCAGTGGGGTGATGGCAAATCGTCCAATTTCAGCCACCCATCTTCAAATTACAGGCATGATGATGAATCGTCCTATTGCCTCAAATCAAATTGATGATCCCAATACCTTAATGGGATTTATTGACTAAATTGAGCGATAACGTCCATTTTAGCAATCTTAACGAGGGGGTACGATCTCAATCTTGCCCCTTTTGTTGTCATCTACGATAATAGGCAAAAAGCCAGAGGGGACAGGGTGTGGGATGTAGGCAGGAGGCAGAAGTTAGAAGTCAGAAGTTAGATGATTTTTCTCCCTATCTCCTCGTCTCCCTACCTCCCCTGTAACCATCTCATCTACCCAGAGTTTATGGTGCGTCAATTAACGGTTCTATCTGAGACATCAGTCCAAACGCAGCCTCAAAAAACTATCCAGCCGAGAAAAATGGATTCTCGAACTGTATGGCATCGGGCTGTATTATTGATATTAATCACAACCGGATTAATGGGATTACACGTCTACCGATTAGTCCAACTTCAACTGCTCCAGGGTCAACAAAACCGTTTACGGGCTGAAGAAAATCGCATTCGTCTTGTTCCCCTTCCCTCCAACCGAGGTGAAATTTTAGACCGCCATAACCAACCCTTAGCCACCAACAAAATGACTCGGGCTGTTTATGCCTGGCCGAAAGAACAAACCCCCAGCCAATGGCAAGTGACGGCTCGTCAACTCAGTCCGATGTTAGGCATTCCAGCATCAGACATTGTCTCTAAAATTGAAAAACGCGGTTATCAAACCGCCATTCCCGTGCGCTTGAGTCAGAATGTTACCCCCGAAACTTTTATTTGGCTAGCTGAAAATACAGGGCGGTTTCCAGGGTTAGAGGTACAAACTGAATTTAACCGCACCTATCCCCACGGCGATCTCGCCTCTCATGTCATTGGATACATTGGAGAAGCAAGCCTTGCTGACTTAGAGGATCATCCGGAATATCCCATGGGTATGATTGTTGGACAATTAGGGATTGAAGCCGGAGCTAATGACCAAATTGCTGGGGTTTGGGGCGCTCGTTTGATAGAAGTCAATGCAGCCAATAAAGAATTAAGACTGTTGGGGGAAAAACCGGCTCAAAGGGGCAAAACTGTTAACCTCACCTTAGATATTAATCTGCAAAAAGCCGCAGAACAAGCTTTAGGCGATCGCTTAGGGGCGGCAGTGGTGTTAAATGTTAACACGGGGGAAGTGTTGGCGATGGCCAGTAGTCCTCGGTTTGATCCCAATCTATTTACTAAACCTATTAGCGCTGAAGCTTGGGCAAGTTTACAACAGGAAGATAATCCCTTTCTCAACCGAACTTTGCAAGGCTATCCTCCCGGAAGTACATTTAAAATCGTTTCTTCGGCAGCGGGGATGGGATCAGGGAAATTTAGTCCAGATGATGCGATCGCCACGGCTGCGGCGATTACAGTGGGGGATATTACCTTCCATGAACACAGCGGCGGGTATGGGGTGATTGGATTTCGGAGCGCCTTAGCCTTTAGTAGTAATACCTTTTTTTATCAATTAGGGATGGATGTGGGGGCAAATGAACTGGCTAAATGGGCAAACCGTCTGGGAATTGGCAGTACAGATTTAGATCTATTACGCTTAACGGAAGGATCAACCGGGTTTGTCCCCACCCCAGCCAATAAAGAAGAAATTTACGGGGAACCTTGGTATTTAGGAGATACCGTCACCATGGCAATTGGCCAGGGAGCAGTATTGGCAACCCCCTTAGAATTAGCAGTGATGGTGTCTACCATTGCCAATGGGGGAAAACGAGTTAAACCCCATTTACTGGGGAGTTTAACCAATACTGCAGCCACTCAACCGGTTCCCGTCGGATTAAAGCCAGAAGTGGTCAAAACCATTCAAGACGGACTGATTTCTGTGGTGCAATATGGAACCGCCCAATTGATGAATGATGGTACGATTCCCTTAACCGCTGGAAAAACCGGAACCTCAGAAGTCCTCGGCAAGCGATCGCACTCTGTATATGTTGCCTTCGGGCCAGCAGACAAGCCGGAGATTGGCATTGCCGTGGTGGTCGAACATGGGGGTTATGGTTCCCAGGCGGCTGCACCCGTTGCCAAACAGATCTTTCAAACCTATTTCAATCAAAAACGATGAAGGGTTATAGAAGTCAGAAGTTAGAAGTCAGATTGTCTCCCTTGTCTACCCACACCCCAACTCCCCACACCCAACTCCCCACACCCAACTCCCCGTCTCCCCGTCTCCCCTGGTGGTTGCGCCTGTTTAGTTTTGTCTTTCTCAGTGGATGCCTATTCTTTTGTAGTGGCTGTCAACTGTCGAGTTCATCAGATGCCAATCAAATAGAGTTAACCTTATGGCATGGGATTAATCCCCCTCCAAACCGTGATATTTTTCAAACCTTAGTCGATGAGTTTAATCAAACCCATCCGAATATTCATGTGACTCCCCTTTATATTGGTCAACCGGACCAACAATTGCCCAAAATTTTGACAGCCGTTGTGGGAAATGCGCCTCCTGATATTTTATGGTACAACCCAATGATTACGGGGCAGTTAGTAGAATTAGATGCCATTCAACCCCTGGAAAATTGGTTGAATGATGCCTCGGTTAAAGCTGAAATTGATCCGGCTTTATTTGAATCAATGGAACTTAATGGTCACACTTGGTCTGTACCAATGGCAGTGAATAATGCAGCGATTTTTTATCGTCCCAGTTTATTTAAAAAAGCTGGCATAACTCAACTGCCTTTAACCTGGGAAGAATTTCGCCAAACGGCTCAAAAATTAACCCAAGATCTTGATGGCGATGGGAATATCGATCAACATGGAATGCTTTTATCGTTGGGAAAAGGAGAATGGACGGTCTTTACTTGGTTGCCATTTATGTATAGTGCCAATGGGGAATTAATTGAAGATCACCAAGTGAATTTAATCAACAAAGGCGCGATCGCTGCCTTACAATTTTGGTCGGATTTAATTCAAGACGGTTCAGCCATTTTATCAGCTCCGGAACGCGGATATGAACAGGATCAATTCATCCAAGGCAAAGTGGCGATGCAAATTACTGGTCCTTGGACATTAGGATATTTAGCCGCAGAAAATATTGATTATGGCGTGATGCCAATTCCTGTTGCCGATGTCCCCGCTGCAGTCACCGGAGGAGAACATTTATTTGTGATGAAAACCAGTCCTCAACAACAAGCTGCAGCAGCGGAATTTTTACAGTATGTGTTAAGTGAACCGTTCCAAACCCAATGGAGTTTAGGAACGGGGTATTTACCCGTTAATCTCAAAGCCCGTCAATCCCCAACTTATCAAGAATTTCTTAAAAAACAACCGGTTTTAGAGGTATTCTTAAAGCAAATGACCTGGGCGCGATCGCGTCCGATGATTGCGGGGTACAGCCGAATTTCGGAAAATCTCGGACGAGCGATTGAAGCAACGCTATTGGGCGGATCGCCTAAACAATCTTTAAGACAATCTCAAAAACGGATTAATTTGATGTTTAATCGTTCCTAATTGGGATTAGAAACCGACAGAATGGGTAACACCGATGTTAACTTAGGAAAAAGTTGGGCGGAATATTCTTCTCAAACAATGTTATTTGTACTAGGGGAATATGAATAATGTTGATTAGGCTTCAACTTTAATCTCCCCTCGTAACCATGCCAAGGAGTTAACTGATCATGAACAACAAGAAACAAAACCAAAAGCGTACCGCTTCTGAAGAGTTTCTACAAGCTTATGAAAAACAGCTACTGGACGCTTTTCAAGAATCTACACCCGATCAGACTCAACCGACTCCGACTCAAGCGCCCTCTCCTCACCCCATTAGTTTATCCGAGTTAGAAGAGGCGATCGCAGATATTGAGAACTACTTGCAAACCCAACAACAGCAGTCTTCAGATGCTAAAGATTGACAATTATGGGGAGATGGAGAGGTTCGTCATTGGTTATTCGTTATTGGTCTCCTCGAATGACAAATAACAAATAACAAACAACAAATTATTGTTTGTTGCCTCCCTACTCCCTATTTATTGCCTATATAGTTCATAAAAATATAGTCAAATGTGACACACCTTTACTTTGTCGGCGTTACCCGAACCGGGTGAACTACAACACCCTCTACCCCATAACCGAAGGCATTTGGGACTGCTTTTCTCATGATGTTCAAAGAACCGTTCACATCGGCATTAACCAATCGTCCACTACCACTACGGTATAAACCCCGTTTGACTCTTTTTCCACTGAAAGTCCACTGATTTCTCTCACCCGCTTTGTACACCGGAATGGGATCATTATCAATAAAACTGGCTTTTGAGGTATAAGATTCTTCGGTTAAAATCACCTGAATCCCTGCTAGTTTGGCTTTATAAGATAACATTTCTATGAACTTGCCATGAGGAATTTGAACGAAGTTTTGATTCGTCTTTTTTCCCAAGTTAATTTCTTGTTTCCACTCCGGATTTTTGCCAAGAATCAGAGTCCCGATTCGGTGATGGATTAGAGTGTTGATTACCAAGCG
>Ga0209594_1000345_pt1 | contig 30214 bp, 22 predicted proteins | sample AshMeaCrysSpring_FD_184126 | JGI IMG/M metagenome (GOLD analysis project Ga0209594, IMG submission 184126) | Groundwater microbial communities from Big Spring, Nevada to study Microbial Dark Matter (Phase II) - Ash Meadows Crystal Spring... | ecosystem: Environmental > Aquatic > Deep subsurface... | reverse complement strand
AGCAGGAACAACAAGTATTTTCTTGTATGAAGTTCCTGTTTATAGCCCGAGTTTCTTGGCTGCCAACTCTGTACCCTGAATACGGGCCGTTATTTTGGCAAAGGCCGTGTCGCGCGCCGTGACGACATCATCACCAAAAGGCGAGAATCCACAATCATCCGTGGTACCCAATTGGTTGAGGGGTATATAGTCTGCGGCTTGAAGAACGCGATCCCGCACGGTTTCGGGCGATTCAACATTTTCGTCAATGACATCGATCACGCCCACAAAAACGCGCTGGTGCGGCCGGAGATGTTGTCTGACGGTTTCCAGCGCCCGGATCGGGTCAGTCTCGCTGGCCATTTGCATGTAGAAACTGCCTACGTCAAGCGTCATCAATAGGGGGATTAGCTCCCGATAATCAACGTCAGCACTGTGAGTCGAATCATGATCCCCCCCAGGGCAAGTGTGGACACCGATTCGCTGGCGCTCTTCGGGCGAGAAATGGGAAAGCACGCGGTTGTTGAGATCGATGAACTGTTGCAGTAGCCCCTTGGTCGGATCGAGCTTCACAGCCAGGCGACCTTCCGTAAAATCGATCTGGACATTGTGAGCCCCATTGGCAAAACAACTGCGAATGTCGGCCACAGCCTGGTTTACCAGATCGTCGATGAACTGCTCACGCGTGTAACCGTCAATACCGTCCGCCGGATAGAGAAGCGACATCGCCGAGGCCGAGATCACCGCCTGCTTCAATGGGCGATCGGTATATTTCCTGGCGCGCGGCAGGTACGAACCCGCATAGGTGTTGTAGCGAAAAGGACCGGTAGTTAAACGGGGAAGCTGACGAATATGGCCATCTACAAAAGGGATGATCACGCCGTCAGCCGCAAGGTTAGTCAACCCGGCCAACGGGTAGGTGGCGAAGCTGGGTTTCGTCTGTTCGCCATCGGTAATAATGGGAGATCCGGTCGCTTCAAATCGTCCAATCGTCTCGCGGACCACATCATCGAACATGGTCTCCATTTCTTCGCCTGATAAGTTTCCGGTAGCAAATGCCTGCATTGCTTCCTGTAGTGCGCGGGGGCGCGGGACGCTGCCTACGGGTTCAGTGGGAATGGCCATCATACGAACTCCTTTTATCTTTTTCCTTTTATTGTTCGCTTTTCCAACCGTTAAAGGTTGCAAAGCATTAAACCGGATGGAACCGAATTGGGGCAGGAGCAGTTGCTCGCCTGCTATGTACACCCGTTGAGACATTTCAGACAAATCATTCTTTGTCTTTGCATTTCGGATTATGCTCAATCTTCGCTTCACAAGCAACCGGCCCCACTCCGCTACAATTCGTCCCAATAACCGAATACCGACCGGCCGTTTATCCGGCGGCACATATCACCAAAAGGAGTACCCTATGGCTGCCCGCAATCCCATCGCCCAGGCCAACATCCCCAGCGTCAAGAACGCCCACGTCGACATCGACCTGTCCGGCAACGGCACCTTCGCCGTCTCGACCGCCCTGGAGTCGCAGATAACCGAAGTCAATGTCTCCGGCGGCGACTTCAACACCACCGATCTGCCCGTCCTGGACGGCACCGTCTTTACCTCCACCGGCGACAAGCAGGCCTTCGAGGTCACCGTCACCGCCGTCTATACCGACGGCGAGTCGCCCGACGACCTCCACCCGCTCGTCTGGGCCAAGCACGGCCAGTCCAACATCGGCCTGCGCTGGAAGCCCAAAGGCGCCACCAGCCGCAGCTTCTCGCTCGTCGGCGTGCTCTTCAGGGTCATGCCGCCCAACCTGGCCCGCAACGGCGACATCCTCTACTCCTTCGCCCTGCGCGGCGACATCAGCGCCGCCGAGGCCTGAGTCTCACCGGAGCACAACCCATGACCAGACGGAAAACACCGGATACGACAGCGGGTGAACCACACCGGGCAGACGCCGGTGGGGACGGCCCCGGCTCCCCGGATACCCCCACTCCCCTCACCTTCGCCGGCGAGAGCGCCCTCGACGACCTGCGACCGGGCGACATCGCCGCGGCGCGGGCCGAGGAACCACCGCTGTGGCTCGACCACGCCTGGCACGCCGCCTGCCCCCTCCCCGGCTTCAGCGGCGCCGTCCGCTTCCCGCCCGTCCTGGACCTGCCGCGCTACCGCCACTGGCTGAAGCTGACCGAGGCGGCGACCGACGACGACCGCGACCCGGCCCTGGCCTTCGTCTACGTCGGCGATTCGCCCGCCCTGCGCGCCTTTCCCTTCTCCATCCTCTACTACCGCTCGGCCCTGGCCTTCGCCGACATCACCCTGACCCGCCAGAACGAGACGGCGGTCGACCCCGCCGACCTCGCCGCCCTGCCCTTCGCCCTCGTCGCCTGGCTGGCGTTAACGGCCAAGTACTGGCTGGAGGCCCAGATGACCTTTCGCCTGGTCAGCCGGTAGCGCCTACCTTGCCCTCGACACCCAGCGCGACAACCAGCTCGACTCGCCCCCGTCGGCCGGCTTCCTCGTCCCCCGCCCCTGGGCCTTCGAGCTCCACCGGCTGTGCGAGGCCTTCCACGCCCTGCCCCGCGCCGGCGGCATCCTCGACCAGGACCCCTACGAACTCGACATGATGCAGGCCACCGGCAACATCGCCGCCCTCTATGACATGGACCTGACCGAGCTGACCGCCCACGACCTGCGCGGCGCCCGCGACCTGGCCGTCGCCTACGCCCGCAAACTCCAGGAGATCCTGTGGCCACCCGCTCCCTAGGCGAACTCCGCGCCGAGCTCGTCCTCGAATCGCGCTACGACGCCACCGGCGCCAAGGCCTTCCAGGCCGACATCCTGCGCATGCAGTCGCAGACGCAGAACGTCGAGGCCAACCTCGGCGACATCGCCCGCCGCGTCCGCGAGCTGCAGACCGCCGGCCAGGCCGTCGACATCCTGCCCGACCTCGACCGCGAGGCGATGGACATGGTCCTGGTCCTCAACCGCATGGCCGACGACTACGGCCGCAAACTGCAGGAGCTGGCCGGCCGCCAGGTCATCTCCCCCGACCAGTTCCAGCGCGTCCAGGCCTTCACCGCCGACATCCGCCAGCTGGCCGACGGCATCGACCTGTTGGAAGCCCATGGCCGCACCGAGGACGGCGGCTACCGGTGGAACCCGTCCGGTCAGGCCCGCCGCCTGGCCGAGAGCTTCCAGGGCTCCATCGGCGACACCAACAAGTTCCTCTCAACCCTGACCCACGCCTACGTCGAGCTCGATCGCATCCACACCCGCCACTTCGAGCGCATGTCGCAGCGCAGCCTGGCCGCGGCCAAGGAGCAGGAGCAGCTGTCGCGCATCATGGGCCGCGGCGAGGGCTTCGCCATGACCATCAGCGCCGTCAGCCGCCTGACCGACAACCTGGGCCGGCTGGAGCTGGGGCTGCAGAACGCCGCCGTCGACTACGCCCGCCTGCAGCGGGAGATCGCCGTCGCCTCGTCTGACGCCCCCGACGCCCTCAGCCCCGACCGCATCCGCGCCGCCTCCGCCGCCGTCGTCGATGCCCTCAAGCTGCAGAAGACGAAGATCCGCGAGCTGCTGGCCGACCCCGGCCTCGACAAGCTCTTCGACGGTGAGGTGCTGCGCGAATCGCTCTCGAACGCCGTCCAATCCATCGACCGGCAGATCACCGCCCTCAAGGGCAGCCTCGACCTGGTGCCCACCATCAGCTTCCTGGGCCGCGACTTCGCCGGGACGGTCGAGGTCATCCAGGCCGGGGCGCGCAAGGGCGGCCGCGTCCTGGAGGAGTTCGCCGCCGCCACCGCCCAGTCGGCCAAAGTCGTCGACGGCGCGTTCGAGACCGTCGAGCAGGCGGCGGTTGAGGCCTCGAAGTCGCTGCGCCACCTCCCCGGCCTGGAGGGGATCTTTGAGATTAACAGCCTCAACAACGCCGGGGCCAAATTCAGCCAGACCCTCAATGCCCTGGTCCGGCTGCGCACCGAGTTCAACCGGATGCAGGCCGACTTCAAGGACCAGGCCTTCGGCTCGCTCTACGCCGACGACACCAGCGGCTTCGTCAGCCGCTTCAAGGAGCTGCAGGTCGGCATCACCGCCACCGGTGCCCTGCTGCGCGAGCTGCACACCAATCCCAGCCTGGCCGCCCTCTTCCCGCCCGACGCCGTCGACGTCATCCGCCGCATGCAGCGAGAAGTCGACAAGCTCAACAGCCGGGTCAACAACCCCCAGCGGCAGAAGGCCGGCACCTTCCTCGGCAGCGGCCTGAACGAATCGGCCTACATCGGCGCCGTCGGCGCGGTGCGGACCGGCATCGGCCAGGTGGAGATCGCCCTGCAGGGCGCGGGACAGGAAGCCGCGACCCTGTCGGTCAACATGGACAACGCCCTGCAGATGATGGAATCGGGCCGCATCCTCAATTCGGTCAAGGCCTTCCGCTCGCTCAATCTGGCCATGCAGGCCGTCGACCAGGGGGCCAAAGCGGCCGCCGCCGGGCTGCCGGCCATCCTCGACAAGCTGGCCCTCTTCAACGACAAGCAGCTGGCCGAGATGGCCAACCCCAAAAACCAGTTCACCGGCGAGGACGCCTTCGAGCGCTACCAGAAGCGCTTCACCAAAAACTACGGCGCGACCCTGGCCCTCATCAAGGACTACCAGACGGAGATGGCCGGCCTGGACGCGGCCCTCAAGCGCTACATCGACACCGGCGAGCAGTTCGGCATTGTCACCGTCGAAGATCTGGCCCGCGCCCGCGAGTACCGCGCCCTCATCGCCTCGCTCAAGGACGCCACCCCGGCCGAGCTGGCCGCGCTCGACGCCGCCGCCGTGGCCAAACAGAGCCGCGACACCCTGGGCGCCAACCAGCAGCACCTGCGCGACAACGCCGCCCAGCTCAAGGCGGCCAACACCGAACTGGTCAACAACCTGCAGCTCGTGCGCGGCCTGGCCGAGGCTTCGGCCTACCTCGACGACGGGCCGCAAAAGGCCGCCGAGAGCTACCGTGAATTGTCCGCTTCCGGGTCGCAAACCGCCGAGATCATCGAGCGGCTGCGCGAGAAGGCCCACGCGCAAGCCCAGGCCATCGAAGAAGGCGAGGCGGCGATGGGTAACCTGGCCCAGGCCGCCCACAAAGCCGGGGCTGCCGGGGCCGACGCCGCCGAGGCTCAGGCCAAACTGGCCGCGACGACAACGACCGCCGGCGCGGCGGCGACCGGCCTGGGCGAGGACATCTCCCTGGTCAATGCCCGGCTGCGTGAGACGGAGACGGCCGTCGGCGCGACCGGCGTCGCCTTTCGCGACGGGGCCGGCGAGGCCGACCGCCTGGCGCAGGAGTTCATCGACATGGGCCGGGCCGCCGGCGGCATGGGCGGCGACCTCAACGCCCTCGGCGGTCAACTGCGCGACCTGGGCGAGCCCATCCGGGTCACCGAGGTCCGCTTCGACGAGCTGCTCGACCACCTGAAACGCGATACGGCCTTCAAGGAACTCAACGAGCGCTTTGAGACCAGCGCCCGGCGCATCATCGAGGAACAGACGGCCATCGGCCAGCTGACCGCCACCTACGGCCGGTACATCCGGGAGCAGGCCCGCGCCGGGGCCGGCGGCGACCGCTTCGAACGCGCCCTCAAGGGCGTCGGCGCGACGGTGCTGGCCCTCAACGGCGACCTGCAGCAGGCCGACGCGGCCATGGCCAAATACGCCCAGGCCTGGCGCGAGATCTCCGGCCGCCAGACCCTCTTCAGCCGCGGTTCGAGTCTCATCCAATCGCTCTTCCCCGCCGGCGACGAGACCCGCCTGGCCGGCCTGCGCGACCGGCTGCTGGGCGTCACCGACCGTCTCCACGACTGGCGGACGGAGATGAAGCTCATCCGCGCCGGCGTGGCCGAGACGGAGAGCACCGTCTACAAGGCCATGGGCGTCCTGGGCAAGCTCAAGTCCAACATCGTCGAGGGCCTCTTCCACGGCGTCGGCTACGAGCTGACCAACGCCCTGCAGATGGCGGCCATGGCCGTCAAGCAGTTCATCAAGGACTCGACCCAGGCCCACATGGACTTCGGCCGCGGCGTGGCCGAGATCTACACCATCATCCCCGACGCCTCCCACTACATGCGTCAGCGCATCGCCGACGACATCGAGACCATCGCCTCCTCCTTCGGCTACCTGCAGAACGAGGTCCTGCCGGCCACCTACCAGGCCCTGTCCCTCGGCGTCCCCGCCCCGGCCGTCACCGACGCCGTCGCCACCGCGGCCATGGCCGCCCGCGCCTCCGTGTCCGACCTGGCCCCCACCCTCGAGACCGGCCAGGCCCTGGTCAACGCCTACGGCGGCGAGGTCTACCACCTGACCGAGATCTACGACCTGCTCTTCTACGCCATCAAGAACGGCTCCATCACCATGCGCGACATCAACAACCAGATGGCGCCCATCACCGCCGTCGCCGGCGAGGTCGGCGTCGCCTTCGAGGACATCGTCGCCGCCATGGTCGTCATGTCCCGCCAGGGCGACGACATGGGCACCATCTCGCGCATGCTGTCCAACATGCTGACCCAGATCCAGATCGAGACGACCGCCCTGGGCAAGGCCTTCAAGGACGCCGCCGGCGTCGGCTTCCGCGAGTTCATCGCCGCCGGCGGCACGCTGGTCGAGGCGATGGCCCTCATCAGCGACAGCGTCCAGAAGACCGGCGTCAGCATCACCGAGTCGGTCGGCGGCGACAGCCCCTTCTACCGCGACCAGCAGGCGATGCTGGCCGTGCTGGAGCTGACCGGCAGGCACCTCGAAGACCTGGAGCGGGCCGCCGACGGGGCCAGCCGGGCCGGGGGCGGGATGGCCGCGGCCTACCGCGAGGTCGAGAACACCCTGTGGCTCATGGACCGCCGCGCCGCCGCCGCCACCGAGAACATGCAGCGCGACCTGGGCGCCGCCCTGGAACCGCTCAGCCGCTCGTGGCTGGAGCTGCGCCTCTTCCTGGCCGAAGGCCTCTCCCGGCCGCTGGAGCGCAGCGCCATGTTCGACATGGTGCGGCAGATTGGCGCCGAGGCCGGCAGGTCGAAGGCGGAAGTGCAGCAGCTCATCGACTCCATCGAGTTCCTGCGCACGGCCAAAGAGCAGACCACCTTCTGGGAGGCCTTCGCCGGCCAGTTCGAGGGCGGCGGCGCTGTGGCCCTGGTCGACGCCTTTCGCAATGCCTGGGACCAGTCGCGCGCCGTCGCCCGCTCGGCCGAAGAGCAGACCTTCCGCAACCGGGTGGCCTACATGGCCCTGGCCGGCTCGGTCGACTTTACGGCGGAAGAGATCATCGCCCTCAGCGACGAGCTGCGCCGGGCCGTCGTCCTGCAGCACCTCCTGTCCGGCGGCCGGCAGGGGGAAGTCGAGCGCATCCAGGCCCAGATCGCCAAAGAGCAGGAGCTGGCCCGCATCAAGGCCGCCATCCTGGAGGAGGAGTTCGGCATCAAGCCGGACGGGCTGGCCTGGACGGGCGGCCGGACCTTCGCCCCGCGCCTCGAAGAGGACCTCGTCCTGGTCGACCAATTCGGCAATGAACTCGACAAAATCGGCGAGAAGGTGAAGGCACTGGACGGCGACACTTTCGACATGGTCCTCAACGGTAATGTCACGAAAGTGCGCCTTTCCGGAATCGACACCGCCGAAATAGCCCACGAGGACGGCGGCCAGAACATGGCCTACGGCCGGGCCGCCCTCGACTTCGCCCAGGACTTCCTCATCCGCGCCGGCGGCCGGGTCGTCGTCAGCGACAGTGTCGGCGAGAGCTACGAGCGGCAGCTGCGCCAGATCTTCACCGAGCGCGGCCTGTCGCTGGAGCGGGAACTGCTCAAGGCCGGGCTGGCCGTGCCCGTCAGCCTGGAGCTGGCCGTCGACGAGGCGCAGTGGCGCGAACAACAGGCGCTGGCGCTCCGGGCGGCGCGAGAGGGCGCCGGCGTCTTCCAGAACGACCTGGTCCAATCCCTCTTCCTCGAAGGCAGCATCAGCGACATGGCGGGCATCAGCCGCGTCTACGAAAGCATCACCGGCCATTTCGAGCAGACGATCGACTTCACCCGCCGCCTGGAGGAGGCCCTGGCCGCCCTGCAGGCCGCCGACGGCGCCTGGGTCGAGGGCCACGTCGACAACGCCGCCCGCATCGCCGCCATCCAGGCCCAGCTGGCCGGCGACCTGACCAAAGAGCAGCGCAGCGCCCTCGACGCCCGGCTCAAGGAACTCGACGCCTTCACCGCCGAGTACGACGCCATCGCCGCGCAGATTGGGCGCGACCTGACCGAGAACAGGCGCGGCGACCTGCTGGCCGAACTGGCGGCGCTGGAAGCCGGCCAGGGGACGCCGGCGCAGGTCTTCTCCGGCAACGCCGAGGAGGCCGACAAGGCAAGAGAGAGCGTCGCACTACTACGCGAAGAGATTGAACGGTACTTCAAGACCCTGACCTTCGAGTCGTTCATGGCCTCCCGCGGCGGCATCACCCGCGAGGTCGTCGAGCTGGGCGTGGCCCTGGGCATCTTCAGCCGCGACGCCGGTGAGAGCGCCCTGCGCATGGCCGAGATCGCCACCGCCCTGGAGAGGCTGGCCGCCGGCAGCGAGTTCGCCGGGCTGTCCGTCCAACAGCAGGCCGGCGCCGTCGAGCTGCTCATGAGCGGCTGGGTGACCACCGCCGACGAGGCCATCGGCAAGCTCATGGCGCTGCAGGCCGAACGGGACCGGATCATCGCGTCGTTTGTGTCCGGCGGCGGGACGCAGGTGTACTGGGACATGGCCGCCGGCGATACGGCCGCCGCGCCGAGCTATGAGATCCAGATCGACGCGGCGCTGTCACCGGCATACACGGCGACGATGAGCGGCGTGACGACCCAGCTGCAGGCGCTGAAAGACGCCAAATATGAGGTCACGCTGGGCATCCTCCCGGATGCGTTCAACGACACGTACGACATCCTGTCCGGGAAGATTGCCGAGTACGAAACGGCCACCCCCACCCTGTTCTTCGACACCGAACACGTCGCCGCCGAGAGCGTCATGGACCGGCTGCTGGAGAAGGCCAAGGACCGGACCGTCACCTACACCTACAACGTCAAGGTCAACGGCCGCGAGCCTTCGGTCGAGGGCGGCCAGGCCGGCGGCGGCTACATCTACCCGGGCACGTGGCTGGTCGGCGAGCAGGGTCCGGAACTCATCACCATGGCCGGCTACGGCACGGTGACCAACAACGCCGACCTGCGCCGGGCGCTGGCCGGGGGCGGCAATAGCCTGCCGCCCATCGTCGTCAACATCGACGCCCGCGGGGTCCAGCCGCGCGACCTGTACTGGCTGGAGCATCATGCCGAGCGCGGCATCGTCCGGGCGCTGCGGTCGGGCGGGTATAAGCGGTTTTAGCGAGGTTCCAACATGGCAGACCGGTTCGGCTATCTCCATCGTTTCGTCCTGAGCAAAGACGGCTCGACCGTCTACCTCCACCGGCCGGAGGACGGCGTCTACAACCGCCACTATGTCATGGAATCCACCCGCTACCGCATCCGCGCCCAGGAGACGGCCGACAACATCTTCATCGACATGGACTACGGCAACCGCTCGCCGGTCGAGCAGCGGCGCATCGACCAGGAAGTGTTCGTCCAGAAGGCGTCGCTGACCGCCCTGCAGGCCTACCTGGATGCGCTGGAGAACGCCAACGGCTGGTGCGGGACGCTGTACAAGATGAACGCCCTGGGGACGGTCACCATGTCCGCCGCGGCCAAGCTGGAGCACATCGAGTACCTCGAACCGGCCCGCAAGGCCGCCCGGCAGTGTGTCTTCAAGGTGACGTTCTTCATTTTCGGCAAGGGCTGGAGCGGCTGAACATGGATTCAACTGTTCATTCTACTTGTTGGGGTTCGGGCGAGGAAAACCGGCCCGGAAACGGCATAAAAGTGATTCGCAGTGAGTAGCCTATGGCCAACCAGGAAACCACCGTCACCATCTACGCCTCGTTTTACGAGCAGACCGGCTACAGCAGCAACGCCCAGTTGCCCGCCGCCGGGCTGTACCTCAAGCCGCTCAGCATCCAAATTGACGAGGCCAAGAATGAAGTCCCCAGCTTTACCGCCGAATTCAGCTTCACCGCCCCGGAGTTCTACGGTTCCGGCTACGAATGGCATCACTATATCCGCCGTGACCGGCGGGTGACTTTCTACGCCGTCCACCACTACGATTCGCCCTTCACCCAAATCCCCCTGGGCACGTTCATCATCGAGGACATCCAAAAAAACTTCACCGCCGATGCCCGGACGTTGACGATCAGCGGCCCCGGCCTCCTGTACGAGCTGGTCGGCAAACTCCTCTTCTATCCCATCGGCGTCTACAAGACCAACCTGACCTACATCGCCACGGCCGTGCCGGCGCCGACGGCCACCACCCTGTCGCAGGCGGCCGCGGCCGGGGCCGAGCAGGTGGTCGTCAGCAGTCTCAGCGGCTTCGGCGTCGATGACGAGGTCCGCATCACGATGGACGGCGGCGGCATCCACGTGACCCAGATCGCCGAAGTCAACGGCTCAACGGTCAAACTGGCCGCCAAGCTGCCGGCCGCGGCCGGGTCAGGCAAGACAGTCCGGCTGCGCAAGCGCAAGATCACCGTCACCAGCGCGGCCCTGTTCTACGAAGGCGATGTGGTCAAGATCCGCCGCGACCACCCCAACAACCTCGTCCACGACGGCTACCTCATCGAGAAGCTCGACGGCAACGCCATGACCCTCAACCGCGGCCTGCTCGACAGCGCCGCCGCTGGCAACTACGTCCAGCGCGAGGACTACTCCGAGCCGACGGCCGGCGACATCACCTCGGCCCTGGCCGGCTGGAACTTCCTGACGCCCTGGACGGCCGCCGTCCAGGCCGGACGCACCAGCAAGACGTCGCTGGCGACCAAAGGCGCGTCGATTTTCGCCACGCTGAAGCAGATCGCCGACATCCATGGCGAGTATTTCATCAGCGACTGCATGACCTCCATCGCCGCCGGCGACCCCGTCTCGCTGTTGCCGAAAAGGAAGATCATCTGGCGCACGTCGTGCCGGGATTCGGGCATCAAGCTGGTGCAACCCAGGACCGATGCCGAAGGGACAGGCGCCTGGAACGATAAGACGAAGGCCATCATCGTCAGCGTGACCGAGCGGATCCCCCGGCAGGCGGTTGACACCCTGTACGTCAAGGGCGCCGGCGCGGGCGTGAACCAGATCTCCCTCTACGACAGTGACCAGGCCACCCGTGACGCCGTCCTGACGCCCAACGCCTTCGTCATGTCGGGCGAGGAAGGCGACATCTACAAGCCGGTCAAGCTCGTCGCCGCGCTGGTCAATGTGTGGCGCGAGAGCATCCTCAACATCGATGTGCTGCCCGAAAGCGCCAGCCCCGAAGACCTGGGCGCGGCGGCCAACATGATGCTGCGCCAGGCGGCCAACCACCTCAAAGTCGTATCCGGCTCGCCGCGCGAGTTCCAGGTGCAGGCGATCGGCCGCGTCCTCATCCGGCCGGGCGACATCGTCCGCATGGACTACCAGAACGACGACTTCGACGTCGTCTTCACCGACACGCCCATGCAGGTCATCCACGCCTCGACCGACGTCAATCCCGACGGCATCTTCTACGACCTGACCGTCTCCACCAGTCTGCTGCCCAACGAGGCCGCCCAGCCGACCGACGAGGCCACCGTCGCGGCGGAGATCATTCGCCTGCAGCAACTGCGCGAGGCCTTCAACGCCGCCCCCGCCGCCGGCAATCTGCGCACCGCCGCCTACGTCGGCACCACCCTGCCCCCACCCACCGGCGGGACGAGCTATCTGCCCGGCGACGGCATCGCCATCACCGGTTCCACGTTATCGGTCAGGGCCGGTGATTTGTTGGGCGAACACATCACCGCCGCCGGCAACGATTTCGCCGTCACCACGGTTACGATGGCCGGCGACGGTCTGGAATCGCTGGGCAACAAACTCAAAGCCCGGCTGCAAGCGAACAGCGGTCTGGTGGCCGGTGTGTCCGGGCTGGCGCTCGGCACCCCCGCCCCCTTGTCGGCCGGGAGCCTGAATCATGTCACCGGCGCCAACCACGGCCACGCCGTCACCGCCTTCGACAACCACGACACCAACCCCGGCCAGCTGTTCAAGAGCGACACCGCCGGCGCGGGCACGCTGCGCAAGCTGACGGCCACGAGCGAACTGCGATCGCCACTCCTGACGGCGCCGGGGCATTTACAGATCTCGCCGGCCGGTCCGCTGACCCAGACCGTCGCCGGTGCCTGGAACGTCAGCGCGACCGCCAACTCCGCGTTCAGCCTGGGCAACAACCGGCTGGACCTGCAGGGCCATTTGCGGTTCACCCACGCCAGCCCCGTCATCGACACCGGCTCGGCCACACCGCTGACCCTCGCCCCCACCGCGCAACTGAATCTCAACCCGGCCGGCGACACCGTCTTCCAGTGGGGAGTTAACAGCAAGGTGCGGTCCAGCACGTACCAGTCACAGGTACAAGGCTGGGCCTTCAGCTACGGCACGAGCGGCGGCCACCTGGACGTGCGCACCCTCTTCGCCGACGAGTTCCACGTCAAGGCCTTCATCGCCGAGCTGGAGATGGCCCTGGCCGGCGGCTTCCGCATCACCAAGTCGCGCGGCATCGTCTCGCGGCCGTTGACGCTGCCGGCAACGACGGGGCAGACCACGACCGTCTACTTCCACGACATCCCCGGTTGGGAAGGCATCGCCATCTTCGACCGCCGCCAGGACGACATCGTCGCCATGAGCTACGTCGACATCGGCTCGTCGGCGGCCATGGGCGGCATCTGCTACGGGGTCGTCAATCGCAACAGCTACACCAACCACGCCACGACACGGGAGCAGAGCTGGACCATCACCTGGACCTACCTGCTGACCGGCAACATCGCCGGCGGCAAAAAGGTCGCGCCCGGCACGCCCATCCTCGACTACGGCCTGCCGCCGGCCATGCACTTCATCGAGGCCAACACACTCGACCCGGCCGCGTCGCCGTACCTGCGCTCGGTGTCGATCGAGGAAGTGAACGCGACGACGAAAGCGCCGACCGTCTATGACGTCCACTTTCAGGCCGGGGCGCTGGCCAATCTGCCCGACGTCGGTCAGGAGTACGGCGTCTTCGCCGGCCGCGCCCGCACCCACGCCCACGCCCTCTTCACCGACCAGCGGGCCGAACTCCACAACGCCTCGTTCACCCTGTATGGTAACGTCAACAGCGACAACCTGTATCTGCGCATCAATGCCGCCGAGGTCGACACCTCGACCGCAACCAGCCGCGCGCCGCTGACCGACCAGGTCGTCACCAATGTCCTCAAAACCGGCGGCACGACCTTTGAGAGCAACATCGACGAGGAGTTCAGCGCCCTCGACGGCAACTACCTCTGGAACAACCCCGGCCAGAGCGCCGCGGCCGCCTTCACCCTGGAGAGCATCGCCGGCACGCCCACCTCGGCCCTGGTGCGCGTCAATCTGAGCAGTCTGGGGACCGTCACCTATGGCGACGACATGGAACTCAGGGCGCAATTGTTCCGGTCCAACGGGACGACGCCCATCACCGAGGAGATCGTCGTCGCCAGGTGGGGGGCGTCGGGCACGATCACGGCCCACTTCAACCAGCTGGCCGCCGGCAGCGTCTGGACCGGGGCACAGCTTCGTCTCCGCTGGGACTACTTCCCGGCTCTGTCCACGCCGACCATCAAGCTCGACCCGGCCGTGCCCTCGCTGGCCATCGGCAATCCCCTGCCGACCGGTTTTGTCGGCGGCGGTGACGGCATCTGGGCCGGGCGAGACAGCGACAACCTGTACAAGATGCGCATCGGCTCACCGACGGGTGTCGGCCTGCGCTACAACGGCGCGGACCTGCGCCTCGTCAACGCCAACGGCAACGGCGTCATCGTCCTGGGCAGCGACGGCAGCGCCTACTTCGACCGCCCCGTCACCCTGGGCGCGACCGAGGGCGGCCTCTGGCAGGGCACCGGCACCTTCGCCAACCCGACGACGGGGCTGAAGATCTGGCGCGACGGCAACGTCGGCCGCCTGGCCACCTACAACAACGGCGTCCAGGTCGAGCTGGACGGCACGGGCCGTCTGCTGGCCGGTCAGGGGGCGGTCGTCCTCAGCAAGGAAGGCATCGCCCTATCCGCGATGTTCCTGCCCGACGAGGCCACGGTCACCCACAAGCGCCTGCTGGTCGGCCCGTCGCGGCTCTACGGCACCATCCTGACCGCCGACGGCAGCACCGCCGCCGCCTGGAGCCTCAACGGCACCAACTCGACCACCCAGGTCGCCGCGATTCAACTGAGCAGTCTGTCGGCCACGACCGGCGCCATCGCCCTGCAGGCCCGCGACATCGGCCTGCAGGCGGCGCAGGACCTCAGCCTGACGGCCACGCGCGACATCCTCCTGAACGCCTCGGCCAACGGCAGCAACGGGGTCATCGTCCAGTCGGCCAAGACCATCCTGGCCCAGGAAGCCTATGACTGGGACATCCTGGAGCTGCGCTCCAGCGACATCGACCACGGCCTGTCGGCCGTCACCCACACCGGCAACTTCGGCGCCCTCGGCAAAAACGCCGCCGCCACCGGCGGTCTGCTCGTTCGCGGGCTGACCGAGACGATCGTGGCCCTCAACCTGGCCGGCTACCAGTCTACGCCGATCGCCACAACCGGCACCGGCGCCAACGGCGCGGTCCAGATCTCCGGCTTTCTCAAATCCGGGACCAGCGCCGGCGATCTCGGCCCGAACGACAACCTGCTGGCCGTTCGCAACAATTTAACCACCCGGTTCATCGTCAAAGGAAACGGCAACTTCCACTACGACGGCACGGGCACAGCCTACGACGACCACGATGACGTCGGCCTGCTGCGGGCGTTGAGCCGGGAAACGTTCAGCGGGACCGTCGCCGGCGTCTGGGACCGCTTCGTCACCTACAACCGCGACCACCTCATCGCCGCCGGGGTGCTGAGCGAGGCGGGGTTCATCAACGGCGCGGCCCTCGACCGGCTGCTGGTCGGCGCCGTCTGGCAGATGCACGAGCGCCTGGCCGCGCTGGAGCAGCGGCTTTCCAGCCAAAGCACTCCGGTCGGGTAGAATGCGGCGACACTCCGGGATGCCCGGACTGAAAATTTCTTGACCGGCAAGGAACCATGACCGACTATCTCATCTCCGACCAACTGCTCATCACGACCATCCAGGTGGTCCAGAACGCCACCCACCCCAATGTGCCCTACGCCACCATCAGCCGGCTGTTGCAAGAGTTGACCACCCTGCCCCCGGCCGCCACGGAGCCCCATGGACAGACCGCCCCAGACGCTGACGATAGAGGAACTGTTGGCCGAGCTGACCCTGCTGACCAGCGCTGACGTCATCCCGCCGCAGCAGCTGCTCAGCATCATCGCCAAGTCCCATGTGGCCCTGACCTCGCAGTTCGCCGCCTTCCGCGACCAGCAGGCCCGCGAGAGCCGCGAGCTGCGCCAGGCCATCCTGGAGCTCCACGTCAAGGTCGAGGAGCGGCTGGAGCCGGGGCGGTTGACCCGGGCACTCCTGCACCGCAACCGCCGGCCCATCCTCGCCCTGGGCGGTGTGGCCGGGCTCATCACCCTCATTGCCCTGCTGGCCGCGGCCCAACACCTGCAGGCCCTGTGGCTGGCCTTCGCCACCTCGCCGGGCGGGGTCTATGTCGTCGTCGTTACGGCGTTTGTGCTTTTGAGCGGTCTGGTGATTTTGGCCATCACCCGGTCGGGAGAAAAATAAATTTGACAGGATAAGCGACCTGCATATACTAGATTCTCACAAAATAGAACATACGTGCTAATTGTTCTTGAGTAATTGTACTCATGGATAACCTTGCCGACTGTCAAAGACGAGCAAGATAATAAGGCGGCCTTCCCTACGGTAGCCGATATGGGAAGCATTACAGGGAGAGTTTCGAATGAATTTCATGGAGTCGAGGGCGCTTCATGGCGCGACCGCCCACATCGTCTTTCTACTGGCATCCCACCCCGAGAAGATCTGGACCCGATCTGAGTTGGAAGATTGGTGCCTTTATCCCGACAATGCGATCTTAAAATCCCTCAGCGTCCTCAAACAAGCCGGGTACATCGTGGTGCACGGCAACCCAAAGAAACCACTCGGTTACCAGTATGAGCCGACCAACCCGCTCAATTTGCCGTTCCGCAGTATAGCTGAGCAAGACTATGACGCCGGGGAAGTGTTGCCGGGAACGCCTTCAATTGAAGAAGCGGATTCGGATGCCGGGCAAAGCTTTGGCGTTGTGGAGATTGAAAGCACAGGTGATCCTCCCCGAAACGGGGAGGTCCAGACCCGAAACGAACTGATAGCGTACGAGATCGAAACCGACGCACTTCCCCGAAATAGGGCGGTGCTGTCTGTACACGAACCGCCATCACCCCGATACGGGGAGGTTCCGTCTGTACACAGCCCGCCATCGCCCCGAATCGGGGAGGTTCAGACTCGAAGCGGATCGATAGCATCCGATAGTGCAACCGACGCACTTCCCCGAAATGGGGAGGTTCCGTCTGAATACGTACCTCAATCGCCCCGATTCGGGGAGGTTCAGGTTCTAAACGGGCTTCGATCGGGCGATATCGCAACCGACGCACTTCCCCGATATGGGGAGGTTCCGTCTGAATACAGACCTGCATCGCCCCGATTCGGGGAGGTTTTGTCTGAAGACAGACCGTATTCACCCCGAAACGGGGAAGTTGCCATCAATTTTCCACCGGCTCTCCCCGAAACGGGGCGATTACCGCCCTCTTATACTATACAAGAGGATAGATCTCCTCCAGATACTTTAGATCTAGTTACTAAGTATCCTCCGAAAGAGGATCTCTTGTATGTATACGGCACTAGCTACTCAGAACGCAGTCGAGCGGGTCGATCGGCCGCGCCTGACCGCGCGCTGATTGGCGAGCTCGACTACGAGGACTCGGTCGAAAATCGCTTACTCTGGCTGCGGGCCGGCGGCTTGAATCCCAAAGCGCGGTCCACCCGGACCCTGGCCGATAAGCTGGACGTCGAAACCATTGCCGCCCACGTCCTGCAGTTCGCCTGGGAAATTCTAGAATGCCGCGCTCAGCACGCGGCCGGTCTGCTGGTTACGCGTCTGCGGGAAGGCGATAATATCCCTCGATTGCGCTGCCAGGATTGCCTGGCGCTCATCGACAATTGCCTCTGCGGGGTGATCCTGCGTTAAATCTGTTAGGGTATTCAATGCGTAAGAGGGCTATCACGGTGCGAATCCGGGACGTCGTCAGTTACATCGCTATCCGCCCGATTTTTGAACTGCGGGGCGTGGTCTGGAAAGGGCGAAGACGGCGTATCAACCGCGACCCTGTCCTGTCTCAAGAAAAGAAGGGGGTGGATGTAACGTCCACACCTGGTGGCACGCATATATGAGCGATCAAAAAGCACTGATATCTGTGGAGCAAAAACTGCCGAGTTCATAACCGCTTGGGCTATCTGGTAAGCCTGCACCGCGTCCGGATCGGCCGTCTGGAAGATATTTTCTAGCGTAGCATCTCCCGCGAGCCGCCCCTCTTGGAGGGCTTCGGAGAGTACTCGATAGCACTCCCGTTGATAACGGATTACATCCTCTCTGTACTCCGGCTTAACCCTATCCGCGGATATGCCAAAAAGAAAACCGCTTAAGAAGTCCAGTGGGATACAGATCGCCTCTTGCCGGCCACCGGGGGTATGTATAACGCATACCCCTTGCTCCTCCCGGAGCACAGGATCGCGCCGTAGCCGGGCCAGTTGGCCGCTATAGTTAAGCCCGATCCGCTCTACTATGGCCTTAACGATAAATTGCATTGTAATTAATTGCCATTTATAGTATCTTGCTAATATGAACTTTGTTTCTTTGCTTGAAATCGTTGGCGATGAGCCGGTCTTTGAAACCGGCTTGCTGCTTGCCGGTGATGCCAATACCCGCGAGATACATCGCCAGCTCTCCCGCTGGCGACAAAGCGGCAAAATCTATCAACTCCGCCGCGGGCTCTATTGTCTGGCGCCCCCTTTTCGAAAAAAATTTCCCCATCCGTTCCTCGTTGCCAATCGCCTGCTGCCAGCCTCGTATGTTAGCCGGCAGTCGGCGCTGGCTTATTACGGCATGCTGCCTGAGCATGTACCGGTGACGACCTGTGTCACCACCGACCGACCAGGGCATTGGGAGACTCCGCTAGGGATTTTTGATTATCGTCACATTCAAGTTGACTTTTTCGTCGGCTACCGTTCGATTGCCGTTGGAGAAAAACAACAAGCCTTCATCGCCGCGCCGGAAAAAGCCCTGCTGGACTTAATCTACCTGGAACCGGGCGGAGACACGCCCGATTACCTGGCCGAACTCAGACTCAGCAATCTCAACCGTTTGGACTGGCCTTTGCTCGAACGATTGGCCGGGATCGTCGCCAAACCAAAGCTCGCGCGCGCCGTCGCCGCGATTCGGGAGCTGGCCGGTGCAGAAGAGGAGTATGAGACCTTGTGAAAGCCTATCTCGCGCAACTTCTGCAGGGTGTCGACGATCCGGTCACCGGCCGTAATCTCGTGCGGGAATACCTGCAAGCAAGAATCCTGGAGAGCCTGCAGCGCGCCGGGGCGATGATTCCCTTAGCATTTCACGGCGGCACTGCGCTCCGTTTTTTGTATGCCATCCCCCGGTTTTCCGAAGATTTGGACTTCATGCTGGAAACGCCGGGCGCCGGTTATGATTTTCGGGCCTATTTAAGACACATTCAGGATGTTTTTTCGAAGGAAGGGTATCGGGTTGGGATCAAGCTCAACGACCAAAAACCGGTGAACGCCGCGATGATCAGGTTCGATAACCTTCTTTATGAACTGGGGCTTTCTCCCCATTGGGATGAAGTCCTGGCGGTCAAAATCGAGGTCGATACCAATCCGCCTGCGGGAGCCGGACTGAATATCACGCTCATCAGACGTCATGTCACGTTGCGCCTGCAGCACCACGATCGGGCTTCACTTCTGGCCGGTAAGCTGCATGCCCTTTTCCAACGTCGCTTTGAGAAAGGGCGGGATCTTTATGATTTGATGTGGTACCTCAGCGATCCGGATTGGCCTGAGCCGAATATCACCCTCCTGCAGAACGCGCTTCAGCAAACCGGTTGGGACAAACCCGGTCTCAATGAGAAGAATTGGCGGGGTTTCCTGTGTCGGAAACTAGCGGCTATCAATTGGACCCAGACCGTCGGCGATGTCATGCCTTTCCTCGAGCGATCGTTTGAAGTTGAGTTGTTAACTGAGGCTAATTTGAGCGCGTTGTTGGGTTGTGCTTCACGTTCAGAGCACCACTAAACGATCGCGCCAATCGCCAATAGACCTGGTCACTCTCGATGATCACCCGTCCTTCAGGTAACATCTATGCGAAGATCCCTTTATTTAAGTTTGATTATCCCTCATAATCCCCGCAGGTTTTTTCCGACCCGGTCGTCATCGGTGTCACCTTTTCATCCCGGCCAGCACGCACCATAGCCCGTCCCCGGCACGCGTTGTCTCGCCCGTCTGCCAGTACGCATCCGATTCCGCAGCCCGATTGTACCGCCTGACCGCCAGCGAACCGTTGGGATAGAACAGTTTCTCGACCACGCCCTCGTCGTTCCCCGTTGTCCCTTTCTGCAACAGGTCTGCGAGTTTGCGATTGATTCTTTTTTTGCTCCCGATTGAGCGGCACTGATAGGCGGTGCGGTAACTGTTGGGCAGGGTCCAGGCGACATACGCGCCCCCCGGCCCGCCCTGCCGGCCTTTCATATCCACGAAACGGAAGACGCCGCGGCCGTGGCGCCAGGCAAGCTCCTGGAAGGCCTCCGTGGTGTAACGGTCGCCGACGGCGAAATTGGCGCTGGATTTCACGCGGGCCACGCGGTCATATTCCAACTGCGTGCGCGCGGCGATGCCGGACAGGTCGCGCAGCGCGGCCCGGCTGATGGGTCGGCTCTCCCGTCCGGCGTGGAAAGTGGCGTAGAAAGCCGCCCGAACGGCCTGGATGCCGCCCAGGAGCGCCTGAACGGGCAGATCGACGGGATGTCCCTGTAATCGAGCCAGGCCGATTTTGTGGGCGATTTTGTGGGCGCCGTTGAGCCATATCCGATCCCGGTCCCGACTCCAGAATAATCCCTCGCCCTCGCGCAGCAGTTGACGCAGACGCCGCCAGCCGCAGATGCGTAATGGTTCGCCCTTCCGACTCAATTTCCGGCGAATTTCCTCGATTGGCAGCCAGCCCCGCCCACTCTGATCGATCGCGCGCAACAGGTAGTAGAGTCGGGCCGGGGCCTCCCGCTGTTGTTGCAAAATCGCCAAACCCATGCTCGGATGGATGACAACCGTGGCGGCAACGTCGCCGCCGGATTTCGTTGCATTTGCAACTATTTGGCTCGTACTGTCTTGGTCCGGTTGGCCTGAGACAGGGGGTGCGTTATGAAGGCCGCCCCCGGCGATCCCCGCCTGTTTGCGACGTCGATTTAATTCGGCTTCGGCATTCCGGCGTGCCCAGTTAACCGGCTCCGTCCGCGCGGCGGCCGCAACCAACGGTTGAGATCTGGTCTGGACCTCAACGCCAAGGTGTGCTCTCAATTGCAGGAGCCGGACCTGCGCTTGGCGCAGGGCGTCTGACGGCTCAGGCGAGACAATCGGCGCCTCTGGCGGCATGTTCAGGTTACGTCGCCGGGCGATTCATCTCCAGGTGCGTGGCCAGAACACCGGTGCTTGACGAAGGACCCGGTTCCGTGTATACTCCTCTCTGTACAAATTTTTGGCCGCACGGGAGACACAAATCCCCCCTCCCCAATTAAGGGGCTCTTTTTGCAAAAAGGTGGGCCAACACCAATTGCAGCTGAGTGTGCGGTTTTCCTCGACAAGCGAAGGCTAAGTGGGCCAACACTTAGCCTTTTTTGCTGTCAATCGCAGGGGCCAACCTGCGACCGACGGCAAATCGGATAGTGCCCTGGAAAACAAAATCCCACCGCGATACCGCCACAACGGCAGCCCTGGGTGGGTTCGACGATCGATAGAGCTGGGATATAAGCGAGAAGATCGCTTAGGTAGCCTTGACTAAATCAGGGAAAAGCCCCATAATCTAGATGAAAGCGGAAATTATCCGCCGCCCAGCCCCTTGTGACTCACGCCCGTCAAAGCCCAGGTCACGGGGGTTTTCTTATCCAGTTTAGCTATCCGGAACGCTACCTCATTAATTCACTCCCAATACATTTCGGCTGTTGATTCCTCTACACCGTCCCATTTGGGTGATATCGACTCGCTTCCCTTTGACCTTAATCGAATAACCCTGTATTCGCCGGCCAGTTTATCGCCAGTCGACACCTCTGTTGCGGGGCAGGAGCGAATGATTGCACCATTGTACACTGGTTTTGTTTATTTGTCACCCTATGGTATCATATTCGTATTGACGGTATCCTCAGGCGGCAAATAGGAAAGATCCAATGGTCAAGTTTACGCTGCGGGTCGACGATGAAACGTTGATTGACCGCTTTGACGAGCTGGCTCGCGATCACGGGATGACGCGCACGGCATTGATTGTGCAGTTGATGCAGGATGCACTCAATGCCGGTTATGTGCCCATGCGTCCGGGCGAAGGCCTGGGGGCGATCACGGCCTCAGGCGCCGAAGTGTCATTGACCCGCCATGAGCGCTATGTCAGCAGCGGCCGGACCGGGTTGCTGACCGATGAACAGGAAGAGGCTTTCGCGCGCGCCTGCGTGCTGGTTGCCCCGGAACGCGGCAGCCAATGGGTCGAGGCGCGCAAGACATTGGAAGCGGCGGGGTTTAAGGTCTTTAAGCTATGACCCGCATCATCGCGGTCGCCAACCAGAAAGGCGGCGTCGGCAAGACCACCTGCGTCATCAATCTGGCCTATGGCTGGGCTCGCCTGCGCGGTCCGTACAAGGTCTTGCTGGTCGATGCCGATCCCCAGGCCAACGCCACCGGTGTTGCCCTGGGGATCCCCTTTGCCAACGGGCCGCGTCGCGCCGGCGTGGGCGTCCTGTATGAGGTCCTGCTGGAGCGCATGAAGGCTGCCGACGTCATCCAGCGCGTGGAAGTCCCGGCCAATACCCGTTACCCCGCCACCACCGTCGATATCCTGCCGTCCCATTTGCAGGTCGCCGAAGCCGAAGCGCAATTGATGGGCGAGTTCCACCGCGAGTATAAATTGAAAACGGCGCTGGATGAGATCAAGGATCGGTATGAAGTTATTTTCATCGATTGCCCGCCGAGCCTGGGCGTCCTGACAATGAATGCCCTCCTGGCCGCCGGCGAGGTCATCATCCCGGTAGAGCCGGGTGTCTTCCCGCTGGTCGGCATCCAGTACCTGCGCAGCACGATCGAAAAAATTCAGCGCGTTAACCCCCAGCTGCATATCAGTGGCGTCCTGCCGATGATGGTCGACCGCACGGTTCTGGCGCGGGAAACGCGTGAGGAGCTGATCCGACTCTTCGGCGAGAAACTCCTGCCCGACATCCCGCGCCGGGTGGTGGTCGGCGAGGCCAATGTCGCCGGCCAGGACATTTTCGGCTATGACCCCGACGGTGAAATGGCTCAGGCTTTTGACCGGGTGATTCGGGAGGTGATGGCGCGTGGCTAAGCGGAAAACGACCGGTATCTCTGATCTCCTGTTTGACGAAGTCAATCCTTATGGCGTCGTAGTCGGCGACGCCGCCCGTGCAGTCGAGCGCTTTCCACTCGACGATATTCGACCTGATCCGGACCAGCCGCGGCGCCTCTTACCGGCCGATCTGACCGAGGCCGTCAACCGGGGCGAGATAGAGCCGGCGGAAGCGGTCCACAAGTGGCTCAAGCAAGCCGGGTCCGATCCGGATTCGGCCGCGTCCCGCGAGGCGCGCGAGCTGCGCCGGTTGGCCTCGGCTATCGAACAACACGGGCTGATCAACCCCATCACCATCCGCCCCTCTGCGACCAACCCCGATCTTTATTTAATCGTCACCGGTGAGCGCCGTTACTGGGCCCACGTGCTACTAGCCATGGAAGGGCGAAATATCCGGGAAGGGGAAATCACTCACCTGCCCAACAAGATCAAAGCGACCGTCGTCCCGGCGGGCATCTCCGTCCGCGCCCACCAGATCGTCGAGAACCTGATGCGCGAGGATATCAACGTCATCGAGAAGGCCCACGGCCTGTTGGCCCTGCGGCAGGAGATGAGCGATGACGCCTATAGGCGTCATTCGACTGCTGCCGGGTCAGACCCCGTTGATAAGCCCGTTCTCGTGCCCTGGAAGCAGGTCGAAGAGTCTTTGGATATCTCCCGCCAGTACCGGCTGCGCATCGTCTCGGTGCTGGACCTGAGTGAAGCGGCGCAGCAGATCATCGATCGCCACAATCTGGCCGAAGCGACGATCCGGCCCATCGTCGAGAAACTCAAGCCTTACCCGGACCTGCAACTCAAAGCCCTGAACCAGGTCGTCGCCTGGCAGGAAGCCGAAGCGCGCGGGGAGGGCGAGGGGCGACCGATGGTGCCGTCGGTGCGGGCACTGGCGGATCGCCTGTTGCTGAGCCGGCAGGCGCCGGCAACCGGGCAGAGCCAGGCTGAGGGCCTGGATTTCAGTAAGTTTCGGCAGCAGGTGCGCGGCACGCTTCGGGCGATCGAGCGGCTGGACGTCAAAGCAAAGCAAGATCTGATCCGGTCGGCGGATAGCCCGACCGGCGCGGAGATCGTCCAGGACCTGCAAACCCTACGGGACCAAATCGATCAGGTTCTGGCTTCCCTGAGCACCCAAGGGAAACGGCGCGAGTTTTAACGGGGGTGATTGCAGTCAACAAAGAGGGGAGTCGCATCCTCAAGAAAGGGTTTCGAGCACGGGATCGATAAATTGACGGCGCCCGAAGTGTCAGCTCTATTAACCAACCCGTATATGCCAGGATATGGCCCTGATCCCTACCGAGCAGCAGACGATCGACTTCTATGGTGATGAGCTGATAGTCGTCTCGTTGGCTGGTCAGCCCTATATCCCAATCGCGATTAAATGTGATTTTCCGAGCATGTCCTGAAGTGGCCAGAGCGACCGTTTAAGACGATATGCTGTCCTCTCTGAGGCGACTCTTTCCTCACGTGTTACACCTATGAAAAGCAAGTGGGGTGACCGGGAGATGCCCTGCCTTCCTCTCGATTATCTTAACGGGTAGCTCTGCGGATGAGAAGAAGTAATGACAGCGCAAGTCCAGATAATACCGGATCATGAGTGCAGAATTCTGGGCTATTCGGAAGCTCCTGTACGGTTCCCAATTGAAAAGGTCCTCGTTCTGCCGGCACTGCTGCGGCAGGAGATGAGCGGATGACGCCTATAGGCGTCATCCGGCATCCGCAAGTTTCGTTGGCGCCCGCCTTTTGTTCTGCCAGCAGCCGGTTTCCCGCTTGCTTTTCCCCTGTTGACGAATCTGTGGTAGTTGACTACAATTGACTTCAATATTAGTTCATGTATCATTCATTATGTAGTCATTTGAACTAACCAGGGTACCGGATGATCAGAACAAAGGTTTTCGCGGTGACAAATATGAAGGGCGGCGTCGGCAAAACGACGACCGCTGGCGTGCTGGCGCACGGCCTGGCCCGTAAGCTGGCCGGCGACGACGGCGTGATGCGCGGCTATGTTGTGGCGGTCGACCTCGATCCGCAAGGCAATCTCGCCGATTACTTCGGTGTTCGCGATCTGGTCTATGACAAGACCCACAACCCCGGCGGCGCCTGTATCAGCCGGCTTCTGACGCAGCACGCCACGCTCAAGGACACCGTCGTCAAATTGGACCGGCCACAGGATGGGCTGGCACGACCGAACCTGTTCCTGATCCCTGCCAGCCGGGCGTTGGAGCGCGCCGCGGAGTACCTGCTGCTCGCCGATTATCAGAACCGGCGACACCCCAGCGCCGGCAGCCCGGCGCTGGAGGATATCCTGTCCCATTACCTGGCCCCGCTGCTCGGACGGGCTTCGTTCATCGTCCTCGACACACCTCCCAAGCTCGATATCTTCAAGCCGGCCGTTTACCGGTTTGCCGATGAGGTCATCGTGCCCACCAGGCCGGACCACCTGTCGCTGGTCGGTTGCGTCCAGCATACCAACGACATGGATGAGTACATCCGGGAAGGGGCCAAGGCATCGTTGCGTTTCGTCGTCCCCACGATGGCTATCGGCCGCCAGCTCATGGACAAGGCGATGATGGAAAACCTGCTGGCCGCTTACGGCGCCCGGCGGATCGCCGATCCGATCCCGCAGGCGGTGGTGGTCAAGGAGTCTTCCGGATTTGGCGGCCGCACCTTGTTTGAATATGCCGAGGCCGACCACCCGGCGCGTGTAGCCTACCAGGGTCTTGTCGATCGGATCTACGCGGAGGCCATATGAGCGATCCCTTTTTAGACGAACTGTTCGGTGAAGAACCGGCTCAGCCGAAAAAAACCGGCCGAAAGGGCAGGGAGTTCGATAACCCCGCCCTGGCGCTTCAAGGAGGGGCGATCGAACGAACGACCGTCGCCAAGTCGCTCAAGGCGGGTCAATATATCCGGCGGCAGTTCACCTTCCGGCCGGAACAGTTGGCGCGCATCAAGCGCCTGGCCCGATCGCTGAATGTACCCGAAACCGACCTCGTTCGGTGGTTGGTGGACTACGGCATGAACGCCATCGAGCAGGAGGGGGTCCAGCCGGAAACGGTCAGCATCAGCATGATCCGGCTATCACCGCTGAAATAACGGCCACCGGCGATGCAGGATTGCCGGATGGTTGCCGGGGTCAGTCAATTTGACTGACACCTGAGAAAAAATAGTAGGAAGCAAATGACATGAGCGTAGAGAAGGCATTGGTTCCGGTTGAGCAAAAACAGGTCGAGTTCTATGGTGATACCATCATTGCCGTGCGGACGCAGGGCGGGGGCATTTATGTGCCGATTCGCCCGATCTGCGACCTGCTGGGCGTAGATTGGTCCGCCCAACGCCGTCGCATCACGCGCGATCCGGTTATGAGCGTGGAATCGATGTCTGTGGCCATAACGACCACGGACCTTGATCCGGATAGCAGGCGGCCGCGTACCAGCGAAATGCTGGCCCTGCCGCTCGACTATGTCTCCGGCTTTCTCTTTGGTATCAATGCCGAGCGGGTCAAAAAGGAAGTCAGAGAGCAATTAATTCGTTACCAGCGCGAATGCTACAAGGTTCTATCGGAAGCGTTCCAGGAAGGTCGTCTGACGGCCGATCCCTCGTTCGACGATCTACTGCGAGCTGACACGCCGGCGGCTCAGGCCTACAAGATGGCCCGGGCGCTCATGGAAATGGCCCGCCAACAGCTAATTTTGGAATCTCGTCTGAGCGATCATGCGGCCCAACTGGCGAGTCATGAGGATCGACTCGAACAGATCGAGTCCACACTGGGCGACCGCGGCCGCTTCATCAGCCCGGAGCAGGCCAGCAGCATCAGCCAGGCGGTCAAGGCGATCGCCATGGCGCTGGGCAAGAAGAGCGGCCGCAACGAGTATGGCGCGGTCTACGGCGAGTTCTACCGTAAGTTCGGCATCCCCAGCTACCGCGAGCTGCCGGCGCGGCGGTTTGACGAGGCGGCGCGCTTCCTGGCCGACTGGTACCAAACACTGACGGGGCAGGGGCTGCCGTTCTAGGTCTGCTAAGTGCCGGTAAGCCCCAACAGAAACTTCGCATAGCGGTATTCAAGCTAATGACTGTTTCCCCGATGAAGGGGGTGGCGCGGGTGTCGTCTGCCCGGCCAATAAGTATTGTCGCCACCTTGCGTGGAAATGTCAGCCGAGCAGGGTGGGGAGTCAAGACGATAAAGTCCGTAGGGGTCTAATCGTTCCTTATTCGATTGGGTATCAGTCGAGGTGATGATTGGGTTGGACAAAGGGGTAATCATAGTTACTTGACCATCTGGGCTTCCAGGGTTCGCAACAGTTCCAGACTGAATTGGTCCCATCGGCCTCGCACCAGGTCCGATACCTGGGCCGGGTCAAGACCGAGTTCTTCGGCCGCCTGAGATTGGCTCATGCCGCTGGTGACAAAGTATTCAACCAAATCATTCATGATTGCCGCGCGCTGCGCCAACACAGTAGCTTCGTCCGGGTCAAAGCCCAAATCGATGAATACATTGCCGGTTGATTCGTGGATGGAGTCGGTCATACCAGTATACCTCGTATCCAGGGTAACGCGCCCAAGATGAAAAGCGAATCACAGCGTCAGGTCTTTTCGGAATCATTCATGACCTGTACCGTTCCCGAATCCCTGACGGCATCTGTAATTAATCGTCTGCCGGGGGAGATGAACGACGCTCATCCCTGACGGCGGCAATTGCGGCCGCGATGTCGGCCTCGATTTCGTCGGCCGGCTTACCCTCAGACCCTTCGCGTAGTCGTTCGATGATTGCAAACAGGGCTTCGCGATTATTCCTGACCGGCCCGGCTTTTTCTTGATAAAAGCCTTCCGGCGCGAACTGGATTTTTCTCTGGAGAAACCAGGTTATCGATCGCCTGGCGCGGGATCTCATCGGCCAACCTCTCGGCTTCCTCGGCGGTCAGGTCCTGGTTCCGCGTCTGGACCTCGTGGGCCAAGACTCTTGAGTCTTGTTCGTTCAGTTGTTGAGTGTTGTCACTATCGTCCATCTTTTCATGCTGATCAAAGGGTGACCAAGTGTTTAATGAAAAAGGAGATGTCGTCGTGACATTTCCTATAAGACTAGGTACCGACAAAAGGTGAACAACTCAATCTGGCATCACGTCATCATGTAGACTACCAATTAGTTCTTTTGGGATGATTACAACTTCCATTCCAGCATAGCGCTCCAGCAAAGGCCTCAAAACTGAATCATCCTTATTGCAAAGAGCGATAGCGCGTATTGAATTAGGCTTGAATTTCTTCATGAGTTCAGCCGAGAAAAGCGTTTGGCCCATGAGATACATACCAAGCCGACCGGTCTTAGCCTGGACGACTAATATGTCTTGACCTTCTATGTTGACTTCGCTAGATCGAGCAATCTTCGTAGGCATAGAGGGGATGATAATTGCATCAATGAATCTAGGGCCGTTAGTCATAGACCTTTTTACAGCAGAAAATTCTTCTATGAGAATACCGCCGACAGAATGCCAGAAGTGCCTTACCATAGGCGTTTCACGTTTGCTCATCTAAATTGTGAAACCTCTCATTATTGTTCTCGATTGACAAATTCTTCAGTTTGGATCGGATCCTACATCGCGTTTGTCCAGGAAACGCAATCGATTTTATTGAACAGAGACCAGTCTCTCGACCCTGATCGCTTTTTGCTTTTGCCTGGCTAACCAAAGATCGTACTGGATCTGCTGATTGAGCCAGCTTTCAGCCGAGGTATCGAAGGCGATCGAGAGCCTGATGGCCATCTCCGGACTGATTCCCGCACGGCCATTCACTATTGCCGACAATGTCTTGCGGCTCACACCCAGCGCTTCGGACGCTCGCGTGACCGTCAACCCCAAAGGCTCCAAGCATAGTTCCTTGATAATTTCTCCGGGATGAGGAGGATTATGCATCTGCATCATGATATTCACCTTAATGATAGTCTTCGTAATTAATAACGGTTGCATCCGGACCGTCAAATTGAAATGTAATCCGCCAATTGCCGCTTACTCGCACGGACCAGGTACCCTGCCGGTCGCCTTTTAGTTCATGCAGATTCAAACCGGGTAGATTCATATCATGAGGATTGGTTGACGCATGTAAACGTCCCAAAATAAGTCTCAATCTATCCGCATGGGAGGCTTGAATTCCGGCTTTGGAACCGGTTAAAAAGAACCTTTCCAAGCCTTTATGTTTGAAACTCTTTATCACCTACGAAAGTGTAACCTATAACGTAACAGGTAACAAGTGGCATTTGTTGTTTGGTACAAGATACCCAAAATATCTATCCCACCTCAGCCAATATCCCTTCCAGATCGTCCAGGGAAACCAGCCGCGTCCCTGTCGCTTGCGCCTCCTGCTGCAAGGCGGTCGTAAACCCGCCACGCGCAAACAAAACGTACTGCGTCTGCCATCCTTCTGACACCTGTGGCATTCGCCGGCTCCGCTCGACCAGGTCGGTCAGAACATTCCGTCTGAGCGTCTCGCGCCCCCACTTGGCCTCGCCGATCAGGAGTTTCTTCTCGCGAGGCGCGGCCGCCACCACGTCGAGCTGCACTCCTTGCCCGCGATAGGTGCGCCAGTAAGCGCCGACCACTTCCGGCACAAAGGGCAGTTGCCCGGCCATCGCCGCCGCCCACACCCATTCGCGGCACAGTTCCTCGAAGACGTGTTGGCCGAGAAACGGCCGCAATTCCGCCTGGATCTTTGCCGCCGCCGCTTCCTGATAACCTCGCGCCAACGGGCCTAACTGCGGCACCACAAAGCGATAGTAAAAGCGCAAGAAATGGTCCCTGACAAAGTAACGGCCGCTTTTGCTCTTAGGCTTGGCCAGCACCGGTTCGCGCCGTTCGATGAATTCCAGCTCTTGCAGTACCTTGAGGTAATGCCCCAAGGCGGTTTCGTTCAGGCCGGCCATTTTAGCGATGTCGGACCAGTGGTGAAACCCGCCCGCCACCGCCGAAAGGATCGATTCATAGGTCTGTGGCTCTTGGAGTTGTTCGTAGAGGATGAGCGGCGGGTCGGACAGCATCAGGCTGCCCGGCGACAGGCAGTGATCGCGCAAAGCAGCCGTAAAACTATCCGCCCGCGTGAACAGTTCCAGGTAAGCCGGCACGCCGCCGGTGACCCCGTAAATCGCCACCCGTTCATCAGCCCGCCGTTCAGGAAACAAGGCCATGACGGCGGCGTAGGGCAGCGGGCGCAGGCGAATCTGGGCGGTCGCCCGACCGTACAGCGGGGCCTGATAGCTAACAACCTCGCGCGTCATCATGCCGATGAGCGAACCGGTCAGGACGAGTTTCAACTGCGGCAGGTGCGACAGGCGATGGTCCCACACTTTTTGGAAGATACTGCTGACGGCTGGTTCGTTTCGCAGCAGGTAGGTGAACTCGTCCAACACCAGCAGATGGGGCTGACTGGATAAGGCCACGATGTCGGCCAGATGGTGCAGTGCCGCCTCCCAGCCGGCAAAGGTGAAATCGGCCGTGGGCGGTCCGGACAGCCTTGGGTCATAGTCCAGGACTGCTTGCGAAAAATCGCGCAACTGGTAGGCGGCGTTGTGGGTTGTCGCCATCCAATAGAACATGGGGGCTGTCCGGTTTTG
>Ga0209594_1000341_pt1 | contig 30819 bp, 43 predicted proteins | sample AshMeaCrysSpring_FD_184126 | JGI IMG/M metagenome (GOLD analysis project Ga0209594, IMG submission 184126) | Groundwater microbial communities from Big Spring, Nevada to study Microbial Dark Matter (Phase II) - Ash Meadows Crystal Spring... | ecosystem: Environmental > Aquatic > Deep subsurface... | reverse complement strand
ACAACTACGAGGACGCGATCATCCTGTCCCAGCGGCTGGTGCAGGACGACGTGCTCACCTCGATCCACATCGAGGAGCACGAGGTCGACGCCCGCGACACCAAGCTGGGCCCGGAGGAGATCACCCGCGAGCTGCCGAACGTGGCCGACGAGGTGCTGGCCAACCTGGACGAGCGGGGCATCATCCGCATCGGCGCCGAGGTCGTGCCCGGAGACATCCTCGTGGGCAAGGTCACGCCGAAGGGCGAGACCGAGCTGACCCCGGAGGAGCGGCTGCTGCGCGCGATCTTCGGGGAGAAGGCCCGCGAGGTGCGTGACACCTCGCTCAAGGTCCCGCACGGCGAGAGCGGGAAGGTCATCGGCGTGCGGGTCTTCAACGCCGAGGAGGGCGACGAGCTGCCCCCGGGGGTGAACGAGCTCGTCCGGGTCTACATCGCGCAGATGCGCAAGATCCAGGACGGCGACAAGCTCGCCGGTCGGCACGGCAACAAGGGCGTGATCGCCAAGATCCTCCCGGTCGAGGACATGCCGTTCCTCGCCGACGGCACACCGGTGGACATGGTGCTCAACCCGCTCGGCGTGCCGAGCCGGATGAACCTGGGCCAGATCCTGGAGACCCACCTCGGCTGGGCGGCCTCGGCCGGCTGGCAGGTGCCGGAGGGGGCGGGCGAGGAGTGGGCCCAGCGCCTGCGCGACATCGGCGCCGACCGGGCCGAGCCCGGCACCAAGGTGGCGACCCCGGTGTTCGACGGCGCGCGCGTCGACGAGATCGGCGGCCTGCTGGCCTCGACGCTGCCTGGGCGCGACGGCGAGCCGCTGGTCAGCCCCGACGGCAAGGCGAGGCTGTTCGACGGGCGGTCCGGCGAGCCGTTCCCGCACCCGGTCGCGGTGGGTCAGATCTACATGCTCAAGCTCAACCACCTCGTGGACGACAAGATCCATGCCCGGTCGACCGGCCCGTACTCGATGATCACCCAGCAGCCGCTGGGCGGGAAGGCGCAGTTCGGCGGGCAGCGGTTCGGCGAGATGGAGGTCTGGGCCCTGGAGGCCTACGGGGCCGCCTACGCGCTGCAGGAGCTGCTCACGATCAAGTCCGACGACGTGCTCGGGCGCGTCAAGGTCTACGAGGCGATCGTGAAGGGCGAGAACATCCCGGAGCCCGGGATCCCCGAGTCCTTCAAGGTGCTGATGAAGGAGATGCAGTCGCTGTGCCTCAACGTCGAGGTGCTGTCCAGCGACGGCCTGGCGATCGAGATGCGGGAGACCGACGAGGACGTCTTCCGTGCGGCCGAGGAGCTCGGCATCGACCTGTCGCGGCGTGAGCCGAGCAGCGTCGAAGAGGTCTGAGCCCCCCCGCGTCCACCCTGACGAGCGAACGAGAAGGAAACCGAGTGCTCGACGTCAACTTCTTCGACCGGCTCCGCATCGGCCTTGCGACCGCCGACGACATCCGGACCTGGTCGCACGGCGAGGTCAAGAAGCCGGAGACCATCAACTACCGCACCCTCAAGCCGGAGAAGGACGGGCTCTTCTGCGAGAAGATCTTCGGTCCCACCCGGGACTGGGAGTGCTACTGCGGCAAGTACAAGCGCGTGCGCTTCAAGGGCATCATCTGCGAGCGCTGCGGCGTGGAGGTCACCCGCGCCAAGGTGCGCCGCGAGCGGATGGGCCACATCGAGCTCGCCGCCCCGGTCACCCACATCTGGTACTTCAAGGGCGTCCCGTCGCGGCTGGGCTACCTGCTCGACCTCGCCCCGAAAGACCTCGAGAAGGTCATCTACTTCGCCGCCTACATGATCACCGAGGTGGACGAGGAGGCCCGCCACCGCGACCGGCCGAACATGGAGGCCGCCCTCGACGTGGAGCGCCAGCGCATCGCCCAGCGCCGTGACGCCGAGATCGAGAGCCGGCAGCAGAAGCTCGAGTCCGACCTCGCCGAGCTGGAGGCCGAAGGCGCCAAGGGCGACGCCAAGCGCAAGGTCAAGGAGTCCGGCGAGCGCGAGATGGCGCAGATGCGCAAGCGCGCCGACGCCGAGATCGCCGACCTCGAGCGGGTCTGGGACCGCTTCGTCAACCTCAAGGTCCAGGACCTGGAGGGCGACGAGATCCTCTACCGCAAGATGCGCGACCGCTACGGCCGCTACTTCCGCGGCGGCATGGGCGCCGCGGCGATCAAGGACCGGCTGGAGAACTTCGACCTCGAGGCGGAGTCCCAGATCCTGCTCGACGTCGTGCGCAACGGCCGCGGCGCGAAGAAGGCCCGGGCGCTCAAGCGGCTCAAGGTCGTCCGGGCGTTCCAGACCACCACCAACGACGCCCGGGGCATGGTGCTCGACGCCGTCCCGGTGATCCCGCCCGACCTGCGCCCGATGGTGCAGCTCGACGGCGGCCGCTTCGCCACCTCCGACCTCAACGACCTGTACCGCCGGGTGATCAACCGCAACAACCGGCTCAAGCGGCTGCTCGACCTCGGGGCACCCGAGATCATCGTGAACAACGAGAAGCGCATGCTGCAGGAGTCGGTCGACGCCCTGTTCGACAACGGTCGTCGCGGCCGCCCGGTCACCGGGCCCGGCAACCGGGCGCTGAAGTCGCTGTCGGACATGCTCAAGGGCAAGCAGGGCCGGTTCCGCCAGAACCTGCTCGGCAAGCGGGTCGACTACTCCGGCCGCTCGGTGATCGTGGTGGGCCCGCAGCTCAAGCTGCACCAGTGCGGCCTGCCCAAGCAGATGGCGCTCGAGCTGTTCAAGCCGTTCGTCATGAAGCGGCTGGTCGACCTGTCCCACGCGCAGAACATCAAGAGCGCCAAGCGGATGGTCGAGCGGCAGCGCCCGATGGTGTGGGACGTGCTCGAGGAGGTCATCGCCGAGCACCCGGTGCTGCTCAACCGGGCGCCGACGCTGCACCGGCTGGGCATCCAGGCGTTCGAGCCGCAGCTGATCGAGGGCAAGGCGATCCAGATCCACCCGCTGGTCTGCACCGCCTTCAACGCCGACTTCGACGGCGACCAGATGGCGGTGCACGTGCCGCTGTCGGCCGAGGCGCAGGCCGAGGCGCGCATCCTCATGCTCTCCAGCAACAACATCCTCAAGCCGGCCGACGGCCGACCGGTGACCATGCCGACGCAGGACATGGTGCTGGGGATCTTCTTCCTGACCGCCGACCGCGAGGGCGAGCCGGGCGAGGGCCGCGTGTTCGCCTCGCCGTCGGAGGCCATCATGGCCTTCGACGCGCGGGAGATCACCCTGCAGAGCAGGGTCCGCATCCGGGTGAGCGACTACGTGGACGACAACCGGGTGCCCGCCGCAGGCCCGGTGCTGCTCGAGACGACCCTGGGCCGGGTGCTCTTCAACGAGGCGCTGCCCCAGGACTACCCGTACGTCAACGCCGAGGTCGACAAGCGGCGGCTCGGCTCCATCGTCTTCGACCTGGCCGACCGGTACCAGAAGATCGATGTCGCGGCGACACTGGACGCGCTGAAGGGGGCCGGCTTCCACTGGTCCACCCGCTCCGGGGTCACCGTCTCTGCGGCCGACGTGATCGAGCCGGCCCGCAAGCAGCAGATCCTCGAGCAGTTCGAGGTGAAGGCGGAGAAGGTCGAGAAGAACTACGAGCGGGGCGTCATCTCCGACGGCGAGCGCCGCGAGGAGCTCATCGACATCTGGACCGACGCGACCAACGAGGTCGACAACGACATGCGGGACGGGTTCGCCGGGCTGCCGTCGAACCCGATCAACATGATGGTCAGCTCCGGGGCCCGCGGTAACTGGATGCAGATCCGCCAGCTGGCGGGCATGCGCGGGCTGGTCGCCAACCCCAAGGGCGAGACGATCCCGCGGCCGATCAAGTCCTCGTTCCGCGAGGGCCTGTCGGTGCTGGAGTTCTTCATCTCCACCCACGGCGCCCGCAAGGGCCTGGCCGACACCGCCCTGCGGACGGCCGACTCCGGCTACCTCACCCGCCGGCTCGTCGACGTGTCCCAGGACGTGATCATCCGCCAGGTCGACTGCGAGACCGACCGTGGGCTGCGGCTGCCGATCGCCGACACGCGCCCGGACGGCTCGCTGCGGCTGCGGGAGGACGTCGAGACCAGCGTGCTCGCGCGCAGCCTGGCCGAGGACGTCGAGGTGGACGGCGAGCTGGTGGCGGCCCGCGGCGAGGACGTGACCAGCGCGCTGGCCGACCTTCTGGTCCAGCACGGTGTCGCCGAGGTCCGGGTGCGCAGCGTGCTCACCTGCGAGAGCCCCACCGGCGTCTGCGCCACCTGCTACGGCCGCTCGATGGCCAGCGGGCACCGGGTCGACGTGGGCGAGGCGGTCGGCATCATCGCCGCCCAGTCCATCGGCGAGCCCGGCACCCAGCTGACCATGCGGACGTTCCACACCGGTGGGGTCGCCGGGGAGGACATCACCCACGGCCTGCCGCGGGTGGTCGAGCTGTTCGAGGCCCGCTCGCCCAAGGGGCGGGCGCCGGTCTCGGAGGTGGCCGGCCGGGTGCGCTTCGACCCGGAGGGACCGAAGGGCGCCCGCCTGCTGATCGTCCCCGACGACGGCAGCGACGAGGTGGAGTACCCGATCAGCCGCCGGGTCGCGGAGTACCCGCGCAACCGGTCGGCAGGGATCGCCCAGTGGCGGGTGCAGGACGGCGACAGCGTCGAGGTCGGCGAGCAGCTGCACGCCGGCACCCGCGACCCGCACGACGTGCTGCGCATCCTCGGCGTGCGCGCCGTGCAGCAGTTCCTCACCGACGAGGTGCAGGAGGTGTACCGCAGCCAGGGCGTGTCGATCCACGACAAGCACATCGAGATCATCGTGCGGCAGATGCTGCGCCGGATCACCGTGCTGGAGAGCGGCGACGCCGACCTGGTGCCCGGCGACCTGGTCGAGCGCAGCCAGTTCGAGCGGGTCAACCGTGAGGTCGTCGCCGAGGGTGGCCGCCCCGCAGCCGGGCGCCCTCAGCTGATGGGCATCACCAAGGCCTCGCTGGCCACCGAGTCGTGGCTGTCTGCGGCCTCCTTCCAGGAGACCACCCGGGTGCTCACGGAGGCGGCGATCAGCGCCAAGTCCGACCCGCTGCTCGGGCTCAAGGAGAACGTCATCCTGGGCAAGCTCATCCCGGCGGGCACCGGCCTCGGCCAGTACCGCAACATCCGGGTCGAGCCCACCGAGGAGGCCAAGGCCGCGATGTACTCGCTGCCGGAGTACGCCACCGACTACTCCGAGTTCACCTTCGGAGCGGGCTCCGGCGAGGCGATCCGGCTCGAGGACTACGACCTCGGGTCCTACAGCTAGACGATTTGGCCGCTTCTGCGGCGGGCCGGTACCCTGAGGGGGTCCGCGTCCCGCCGCAGAAGCGTGGACGCGAGATCGCCGCGCGGCGTGCGACCGACCCGCGCCGACCACCACCGCACGACAACCGGAGACCTGACGAGTGCCCACCATTCAGCAGCTGGTCCGCAAGGGCCGCCAGGACAAGGCCGCCAAGGCCAAGACGCCGGCCCTCAAGGGCAGCCCTCAGCGGCGGGGTGTGTGCACCCGGGTCTACACCACGACTCCCAAGAAGCCGAACTCGGCGCTGCGCAAGGTCGCGCGCGTGCGTCTGTCCAGCGGCATCGAGGTCACGGCCTACATCCCCGGAGTGGGCCACAACCTGCAGGAGCACTCGATGGTGCTCGTGCGCGGCGGCCGGGTGAAGGACCTCCCCGGCGTCCGGTACAAGATCGTCCGCGGCGCGCTCGACACCCAGGGCGTCAAGAACCGCAAGCAGGCGCGCAGCCGGTACGGCGCGAAGAGGGAGAAGAGCTGATGCCGCGCAAGGGCCCGGCCCCGCGGAGGGCCGCCATCTCCGACCCGGTCTACGACTCGGTGCTGGTCACCCAGCTGGTGAACAAGGTGCTGGTGGACGGCAAGCGCTCGGTCGCCGAGAGCATCGTCTACGGCGCCCTCGAGGGCTGCCGTGCCAAGACCGGCACCGACCCGGTCATCACCCTCAAGCGCGCGCTCGACAACGTCAAGCCGACGCTGGAGGTGCGCAGCCGCCGGGTGGGCGGCGCCACCTACCAGGTGCCCGTGGAGGTGCGCGCCTCTCGCTCGAACACCCTCGGCATGCGCTGGCTGGTGCAGTACTCCCGGGCCCGGCGCGAGAAGACGATGACCGAGCGCCTCATGAACGAGATCCTCGACGCCTCCAACGGCCTCGGCGCCGCGGTGAAGAAGCGTGAGGACACGCACAAGATGGCCGAGTCCAACAAGGCCTTCGCTCACTACCGCTGGTAAGGACGCATGGCAACCGACACCGCCCTGGACCTCGCCCGGGTCCGCAACATCGGGATCATGGCGCACATCGACGCGGGCAAGACGACCACCACCGAGCGGATCCTCTTCTACACCGGGATCAACTACAAGATCGGTGAGGTCCACGAGGGCGCGGCGACGATGGACTGGATGGAGCAGGAGCAGGAGCGCGGCATCACGATCACGTCGGCGGCGACGACCTGCTTCTGGAAGGACCACCAGATCAACATCATCGACACCCCCGGCCACGTCGACTTCACCGTCGAGGTGGAGCGCTCGCTGCGGGTGCTCGACGGCGCGGTCGCCGTGTTCGACGGCGTGGCCGGCGTCGAGCCGCAGTCGGAGACGGTGTGGCGGCAGGCGGACCGCTACGAGGTCCCGCGGATCTGCTTCGTCAACAAGATGGACCGGGTGGGGGCCGAGTTCCACCGCACGGTGGACATGATCGTCTCCCGCCTCGGGGCGGTTCCCCTGGTGCTGCAGATCCCCGTGGGCGCGGAGGCCGACTTCAAGGGCGTCGTCGACCTGGTGCAGATGCGTGCGCTGCTGTGGCCGGGGGAGACCACCAAGGGCGAGGACTACGAGGTCCACGACATCCCCGACTCGCACGCCGAGGCGGCCCGCGAGTGGCACGACCGGATGCTCGAGACGTTGGCCGAGGCCGACGACGAGATCATGGAGCTCTACCTCGAGGGGGTGGAGCCGACGGTCGAGCAGCTGACCGCCGCCATCCGTCGGGCCACGATCACCAACGCCCTGACGCCGGTGCTCACCGGCTCGGCGTTCAAGAACAAGGGCGTGCAGCCGATGCTGGACGCCGTGGTCGCCTACCTGCCGTCCCCGCTGGACGTGGGAGCGGTCGAGGGCCACGCGGTCAATGACGAGACCGACCTGATGCCGCGGCGAGCCGACGAGTCCGACCCGTTCGCGGCCCTGGCTTTCAAGATCATGAGCGACCCGCACCTGGGCAAGCTCACCTACGTGCGCGTCTACTCCGGTCGGCTGACCTCCGGCTCGGGCGTGCTCAACCCCACCAAGGGCCGCAAGGAGCGGATCGGCAAGATCTACCGGATGCACGCGAACAAGCGTGAGGAGATCGACGCTGTCGGCGCGGGCCAGATCGTCGCCGTGATGGGGCTCAAGGACACCACCACCGGGGAGACGCTCTGCGACCCCGCGCACCCGGTCGTGCTGGAGTCGATGACCTTCCCGGCGCCGGTGATCTCGGTGGCCATCGAGCCCAAGACCAAGTCCGACCAGGAGAAGCTCTCGGTCGCCATCCAGCGGCTGGCCGACGAGGACCCGACCTTCCAGGTGCGCACCGACGAGGAGACCGGCCAGACCATCATCTCGGGCATGGGCGAGCTGCACCTGGAGGTGCTGGTCGACCGGATGCGCCGGGAGTTCAAGGTCGAGGCCAACGTCGGCAAGCCTCAGGTGGCCTACCGCGAGACCATCCGCCGCGCCGTCCCCAAGGTCGAGTACACCCACAAGAAGCAGACCGGCGGCTCGGGGCAGTTCGGACGGGTCATCATCAGCGTCGAGCCGACCGGGGGTGAGGGCGACGGCGGCTACGAGTTCGTCAACGCTGTCACCGGCGGCCGCATCCCCAAGGAGTACATCCCCGCTGTCGACGAGGGCTGTCAGGAGGCGATGGAGTTCGGCGTGCTCGCCGGCTACCCGCTGGTGGACGTCAAGGTCACCCTGCTCGACGGCGCGTACCACGACGTGGACTCCTCCGAGCTGGCGTTCAAGATCGCGGGCTCGATGGCCTTCAAGGAGGCCGCGCGTCGCGCCGACCCCGCCCTGCTCGAGCCGATGATGGCCGTCGAGGTCGTCACCCCGGACGAGTACATGGGCGAGGTGATCGGCGACCTCAACTCCCGCCGTGGGCAGATCCAGGCGATGGAGGAGCGGGCCGGTGCCCGCGTGGTGAAGGCCCTGGTGCCGCTGTCGGAGATGTTCGGCTACGTGGGCGACCTGCGCAGCCGCACCCAGGGTCGGGCCAGCTACACCATGCAGTTCGACTCCTACGCCGAGGTTCCTCGGAACGTGGCCGAGGAGATCATCAAGAAGGCCCGCGGGGAATGACCCCGAGGACCCACTAGATTTCGTCCCAGCAGATCTCAAGCACGTCCCCAGGAGGACCATCGTGGCGAAGGCCAAGTTCGAGCGGACCAAGCCGCACGTCAACATCGGCACCATCGGTCACATCGACCATGGCAAGACGACGCTGACCGCGGCCATCACGAAGGTCCTGCACGACAAGTTCCCCGACCTCAACCCCTTCACGCCGTTCGACGAGATCGACAAGGCGCCCGAGGAGCGCCAGCGCGGAATCACGATCTCGATCGCGCACGTGGAGTACCAGACCGAGAGCCGGCACTACGCGCACGTCGACTGCCCCGGCCACGCCGACTACATCAAGAACATGATCACCGGCGCGGCGCAGATGGACGGCGCGATCCTCGTCGTGGCTGCCACCGACGGCCCCATGCCGCAGACCAAGGAGCACGTGCTGCTCGCCCGGCAGGTGGGCGTGCCCTCGATCGTGGTCGCACTGAACAAGGCCGACATGGTGGACGACGAGGAGCTGCTCGAGCTGGTCGAGCTCGAGGTCCGCGAGCTGCTCAGCGAGTACGAGTTCCCCGGCGACGACATCCCCGTGGTGCGCGTGTCGGCCCTCAAGGCGCTCGAGGGCGACGCCGAGTGGGGCGAGAAGCTGCTCGAGCTGATGGACCAGGTGGACACCTACATCCCGGAGCCCGAGCGGGAGACCGAGAAGCCGTTCCTGATGCCGATCGAGGACGTCTTCACGATCACTGGTCGCGGCACGGTGGTGACCGGCCGGGTCGAGCGCGGCGTGCTCAAGGTCAACGAGGAGGTCGAGATCGTCGGCATCCGTCCGACCTCGCAGAAGACCGTCGTGACCGGCGTCGAGATGTTCCGCAAGCTGCTCGACGAGGGGCGCGCCGGCGAGAACGTCGGCCTGCTGCTGCGCGGCACCAAGAAGGAGGACGTCGAGCGCGGCATGGTGGTGGTCAAGCCCGGCTCGACCACCCCGCACACGGAGTTCGAGGCGAATGTCTACATCCTGTCCAAGGACGAGGGCGGCCGGCACACGCCGTTCTTCAACAACTACCGCCCGCAGTTCTACATCCGCACCACCGATGTGACCGGTGTGGTGGAGCTGCCCGAGGGCACCGAGATGGTCATGCCCGGTGACAACACCGAGATGACGGTCAAGCTGATCCAGCCCATCGCGCTGGAGGAGGGTCAGCGGTTCGCCATCCGCGAGGGCGGGCGCACCGTCGGCGCGGGTCGGGTCACCAAGATCCTCAAGTAGCACCCGACGCCGACGGGGAGGGCCGCCCAGGTCCTCCCCGTCGGCGCGTCGGGCCGGCCGGGCCATGGGTGATCATGGATTGGCGATCGATGGCCCGACTCTGGCATACTGAGCCGCGTTGCCCGGCGGGGTTCCATCCCGCTGCGGCGCTGGCAGCGCCAGCGACGTCCGACCATCCGACCGGCGAGCAGACCAGGGCACGTGAGTGCCCAGGGTCGCGACACGCCCGGGCGCGGGGGTCGGAGGCAGCAGCGACGTCGACGAGGCGACCACACGAGAGAAGGACGACGGGCAGAGCATGGCGGGACAGAAGATCCGCATCCGGCTGCGGGCCTACGACCACGAGGTCATCGACACCTCGGCGCGCAAGATCGTCGACACGGTCACGCGCACCGGGGCCCGGGTCGCCGGCCCGGTGCCGCTGCCGACCGAGAAGAACGTGTTCTGCGTGATCCGGTCGCCGCACAAGTACAAGGACAGCCGCGAGCACTTCGAGATGCGCACCCACAAGCGGCTCATCGACATCATCGACCCGACGCCGAAGACCGTCGACTCGCTCATGCGTCTCGACCTGCCCGCCGGCGTCGACATCGAGATCAAGCTGTAGGGCGGCGGAGACGATGACTGCCAGTGTGACCACCCGCCGGCTCGTCGGCCTTCTCGGCGAGAAGGTCGGCATGACCCAGGTGTGGGACGCCGACAACAAGATCGTGCCGGTGACCGTCGTCGCGGCCGGCCCCTGTGTCGTGACGCAGGTGCGCACCCCGGCGGTGGACGGCTACGACGCCGTGCAGATCGCCTACGGCGGCATCGCGCCGCGCAAGGTGAGCAAGCCGCAGGCGGGCCACTTCGCGAAGGCCGGGGTCACCCCGCGCCGCCACGTGGTCGAGCTGCGCACCACCGACGCCTCCGAGTACACCCTCGGCCAGGAGCTCACCGTCGACGTCTTCGAGCCGGGCCAGGTCGTCGACGTCGTCGGCACCAGCAAGGGCAAGGGATTCGCCGGCGTGATGAAGCGGCACGGCTTCGGCGGCCTGCGGGCCAGCCACGGTGTCGAGCGCAAGCACCGCTCCCCGGGTTCGATCGGCGCCTGCGCCACGCCGGGCCGGGTGTTCAAGGGCCTGCGGATGGCCGGCCGGATGGGCGGCGAGCGCGTGACCGTGCAGAACCTGACGATTCACGCCGTGGACGCCGAGCGCGGCCTGCTGCTGGTGAAGGGTGCCGTCCCCGGCGCCGCCGGCGGTGTCGTGCTCGTCACCACGGCGGCCAAGGAGGGCGAGAAGTGAGCGCCGTCATCAGCACCGACTCCCTGCCCGCCGAAGTCTTCGACGCCCCGGTGAACGTGCCGCTCATCCACCAGGTCGTGGTGGCCCAGCTCGCCGCTGCCCGGCAGGGAACGCACAAGGTCAAGAGCCGCGGCGAGGTGTCCGGCGGTGGGCGCAAGCCCTACAAGCAGAAGGGCACCGGTCGGGCCCGCCAGGGTTCGATCCGGGCGCCTCAGTTCGCCGGCGGCGGTGTCGTGCACGGACCGGTGCCGCGCGACTACGCGCAGCGGACCCCCAAGAAGATGAAGGCCGCCGCGCTGCGCGGGGCGCTGTCCGACCGGGCCGCGCACGGTCGCGTCCACGTCGTGGACGGCCTGGTCAGCGGTGACACGCCGTCCACCAAGGCCGCCCGCCTGGCGCTCCGGGCGCTCACCGAGCGGCCGAGGCTGCTGGTGGTGCTGGACCGCGACGACGAGGTCGCGCGGCGCAGCCTGCGCAACCTGCCCGACGTGCACGTGCTGCCCGCCGACCAGCTGAACACCTACGACGTGCTCTGCGCCGACGACGTCGTGTTCACCGCGCCGGCCCTGACCGGCTGGCTGGCGGCCCAGGGCATCGAGTGGTCGGCCCCGACCTCGGCGCGCCGCCGCAGCACGGCGAAGGCCGCGAAGGAGGAGACCGCATGAGCACCGGATCGACCATCCCCCGTCGTACCCACCGCGACGTGCTGCTCGCTCCGGTGGTCTCGGAGAAGAGCTACGGCCTGCTCGACGAGAACAAGTACACGTTCCTCGTGGCCCCCGACGCGAACAAGACCGAGATCAAGATCGCGGTCGAGAAGGTGTTCGACGTGACGGTCACGAACGTCAACACGCTCAACCGCCAGGGCAAGCGCCGGCGTACCCGGGCCGGCTGGGGCCGGCGCAACGACACCAAGCGCGCCATCGTCACGGTGGCCGACGGCCAGCGGATCGACATCTTCGGCGGGCCGGTCGCCTGAGGGCGGGCCAGCGTAGACAGGACTGAGGGACACACACATGGGCATCCGCAAGTACAAGCCGACGACGCCTGGGCGCCGTGGCGCCAGCGTCGCCGACTTCGTCGAGATCACCCGGTCGGAGCCGGAGAAGTCGCTGGTGCGCCCGCTGCCCAAGAAGGGCGGCCGTAACAACAGCGGCCGGGTGACCACCCGCCACCAGGGCGGAGGGCACAAGCGCCAGTACCGCGTCGTCGACTTCCGTCGCGGTGACAAGGACGGGGTGCCGGCGAAGGTCGCGCACGTCGAGTACGACCCCAACCGCACCGCGCGGCTGGCCCTGCTGCACTACGCCGACGGCGAGAAGCGCTACATCCTGGCCCCCAACCGGCTGCGCCAGGGCGACCGGGTGGAGTCCGGACCCGGGGCCGACATCAAGCCCGGCAACAACCTGCCCCTGCGCAACATCCCGGTCGGCACCATCGTGCATGCCATCGAGCTGCGCCCCGGGGGCGGTGCGAAGATCGCTCGTTCCGCCGGTGCCGCGGTGCAGCTGGTGGCCAAGGAGGGCAGCTGGGCTCAGCTGCGGATGCCGTCCGGAGAGATCCGCAACGTCGACGCGCGCTGCCGCGCCACCGTCGGCGAGGTCGGCAACGCCGAGCAGTCCAACATCAACTGGGGCAAGGCGGGCCGGATGCGGTGGAAGGGCAAGCGCCCCCAGGTCCGCGGTGTGGCCATGAACCCCGTCGACCACCCGCACGGCGGTGGTGAGGGCAAGAGCTCCGGCGGTCGGCACCCGGTGAACCCGAAGGGCAAGCCCGAAGGCCGCACCCGCAAGGCGCACAAGCCCAGCGACGCCCAGATCGTCCGCCGTCGCAAGACCGGCAAGAAGCGGTAAGGAGCACCCCGCATGCCACGCAGCCTGAAGAAGGGCCCCTTCGTCGACGAGCACCTCATGAAGAAGGTCGAGGCGCAGAACGACAAGGGCACCAAGAACGTGATCAAGACGTGGTCGCGGCGCTCGATGGTGGTCCCGGCGATGATCGGGCACACCATCGCGGTGCACGACGGCCGCAAGCACGTGCCGGTGTTCGTCACCGACGCGATGGTGGGCCACAAGCTCGGCGAGTTCGCGCCCACCCGAACGTTCAAGGGCCACGAGAAGGACGACCGCCGGGCGCGCCGGCGCTGATCGAGTCGACAGGAGCGAAACGATGGAAGCCAGGGCACACGCGCGGTACGTCCGTGTCACGCCCATGAAGGCGCGCCGCGTCGTAGACGTCATCCGTGGGATGAAGGCCGACGAGGCGGTCGCCACGCTGCAGTACGCGCCGATGGCCGCGGCCGAGCCGGTGCGCAAGGTGCTGGAGAGCGCGATGGCCAACGCCGAGAACAACGAAGGGCTGCAGCCGGCCACGCTGTGGATCAGCGAGGCCTACGTGGACGAGGGGCCGACGCTCAAGCGCATCAAGCCGCGCGCCCAGGGCCGCGCCTACCGCGTGCGCAAGCGCACCAGCCACATCACTGTCGTGGTCGAGTCGAGGAGGGACCGCTGATGGGTCAGAAGATCAACCCCAAGGGGTTCCGCCTGGGCATCAGCACCGACCACACCAGCCGGTGGTACGCCGACAAGATGTACTCCGACTACGTCGCCGAGGACATCGCGATCCGGCGGCTGCTGTCCAAGGGCATGGACCGGGCCGGCATCAGCCGGGTGGAGATCGAACGCACCCGGGACAGGGTGCGGGTCGACATCCACACCGCCCGCCCCGGCATCGTCATCGGTCGGCGCGGCACCGAGGCCGACCGGCTGCGGGGCGAGCTCGAGGCGCTCACCGGCAAGCAGGTCCAGCTGAACATCCTCGAGGTCAAGAACCCCGAGATCGATGCCCAGCTGGTCGCTCAAGGCGTGGCCGAGCAGCTGTCCGCCCGGGTGTCGTTCCGCCGGGCGATGCGCAAGGCGATCCAGTCGACGATGCGCGCAGGCGCCAAGGGCGTGCGGGTGCAGGTGTCCGGCCGGCTCGGCGGTGCCGAGATGTCGCGCACCGAGTTCTACCGCGAGGGTCGGGTACCGCTGCACACCCTGCGGGCGAACATCGACTACGGGTTCCACGAGGCTCGCACGACCTTCGGTCGCATCGGTGTCAAGGTGTGGATCTACACCGGTGACGTGAGCGGGAGCCGGCTCGAGCGGGAGGCCCAGGCAGCCGCGGCACGGATGGCGCAGCAGCGCCGCAGGCCCGAGCGCCGCCGCCCCCGTGCCGGCGCCGAGGACGCCCCGCTGGAGGCTGCCGCCGAGGCGACGGCCGCGAACGAGCCGGCAGCGCCGGCCCAGGAGGTGTGAGCCGATGCTGATGCCCCGCCGTGTCAAGCACCGCAAGCAGCACCACCCCCGGCGCACCGGGATGGCGAAGGGTGGCACCTCGCTGGCGTTCGGCCAGTACGGGCTGCAGGCTGTCGAGGGCCACTACGTGACCAACCGGCAGATCGAGGCCGCCCGTATCGCCATCACTCGGCACATCCGCCGTGGGGGCAAGGTGTGGATCACCATCTACCCCGACCGCCCGCTGACCAAGAAGCCGGCCGAGACCCGGATGGGTTCGGGCAAGGGCTCACCGGAGTGGTGGATCGCGAACGTACGGCCCGGTCGGGTGATGTTCGAGCTGTCCTACCCCAACGAGCGGGTGGCACGTGAGGCGCTCACCCGCGCCATGCACAAGCTGCCGATGAAGTGCCGGATCGTGACCCGGGAAGGTGGGGAGTGATGGCCAGCGACGTCACCGCGCAGCTGCTGCGCACGAAGACCGACGACGAGCTCCTCGAGGAGCTCAACCGGGCCAAGGAAAGCCTGTTCAACCTGCGCTTCCAGGCGGCCACCGGCCAGCTGGAGAGCCACGGGCGGCTCACCGCGGTACGCCGCGAGATCGCCCGGATCTACACCGTGATGCGCGAGCGCGAGCTCGGGATCACCACTGTCATGAACGCCGAGGAGAACGCATGAGCGAGACGACCAGCTCGCAGAGCCGGGGTTTCCGCAAGCTGCGGGAGGGCCTCGTCGTCAGCGACAAGATGGACAAGACGATCGTCGTGGCGGTCGAGGACCGCTTCAAGCACCCGCTGTACGGGAAGGTCGTGCGCCGCACCAGTCGGCTCAAGGCCCACGACGAGCAGAACTCCGCCCAGACCGGGGACCGCGTCCGCGTGATGGAGACCCGCCCGACGTCGGCGACCAAGCGCTGGCGACTGGTGGAGATCCTCGAGAAGGCCAAGTAACGGGAGTCGAGGAATGATCCAGCAGGAGTCGCGGCTGCGCGTCGCCGACAACACCGGGGCGCGCGAGCTGCTCGTGATCCGGGTGCTCGGCGGCTCCGGCCGCCGCTACGCCGGCATCGGCGACGTGGTCGTCGCCTCGGTCAAGGAGGCCATCCCTGGCGGGACGGTCAAGAAGAAGGACGTCGTCAAGGCCGTCATCGTGCGCACCACCAAGGAGCGGCGGCGGGCCGACGGGTCCTACATCCGCTTCGACGAGAACGCCGCGGTGATCATCAAGGACGGCGGTGACCCGCGGGGGACCCGCATCTTCGGCCCGGTGGGCCGTGAGCTGCGGGAGAAGAAGTTCATGCGGATCGTGTCGCTGGCCCCGGAGGTGATCTGAGTGAAGATCAAGAAGGGCGACCGGGTGGTGGTCGTCGCCGGCAAGGACAAGGGCGCGGTCGGCAAGGTCATCGCCGCCTACCCGCGCACCGGCAAGGTCGTGGTCGAGGGCGTCAACCGGGTGACCAAGCACACCAAGGTGGGCCAGACCGCCCGTGGCACCCGAACCGGCGGCATCGTGCACACCGAGGCCCCCATCGACGTGTCGAAGGTGATGATCGCCGTCGAGACCGAGGTGGAGGGCAAGAAGCGCACCGTCGGCAGCCGGGTCGGCTACCGGGTGGACGAGAACGGGAACAAGGTGCGCTTCGCCAAGCGCACGGGTGAGGACATCTGATGAGCACGGACGTCATCGCGCCGGCCGTCCCGCGGCTGAGGGAGCGCTACCGGGACTCGGTGGTGCCCCAGCTGCAGGAGCGGTTCGGCTACGCCAACGTGATGCAGGTGCCCACGCTGGCCAAGGTCGTGGTCAACATGGGCGTGGGCGAGGCGGCCCGCGACGCCAAGCTCATCGAGGGCGCCACCCGCGACCTGACCACGATCACCGGCCAGAAGCCGGTGGTCACCAAGGCGCGCAAGTCGATCGCGCAGTTCAAGCTGCGCGAGGGCATGCCGATCGGGGCGCACGTGACGCTGCGCGGCGCCCGGATGTGGGAGTTCACCGACCGGCTGCTGTCGCTGGCGCTGCCGCGCATCCGTGACTTCCGCGGCCTGTCGCCCCGCCAGTTCGACGGTCGTGGCAACTACACCTTCGGCCTCACCGAGCAGGTCGTGTTCCTCGAGATCGACCCGGACCGCATCGACCGGGTGCGGGGCATGGACATCACCGTGGTGACCACCGCGACGACCGACGACGAGGGTCGGGCCCTGCTCGCGTTGCTGGGCTTCCCCTTCAAGGAGAACTGACGTGGCGAAGAAGGCTCTGGTCGCGAAGGCCAACCGCAAGCCCAAGTACAAGGTCCGCGCCTACACCCGCTGCCAGCGGTGCGGCCGCCCGCACGCGGTGTACCGCAAGTTCGGACTGTGCCGGGTCTGCCTGCGGGAGATGGCCCATGCCGGCGAGCTGCCCGGCGTGACGAAGTCGAGCTGGTAGCGAGAGGTTGCACCATGACGATGACTGACCCCATCGCGGACATGCTCGCGCGCGTCCGCAACGCGAACTCCGCGTACCACGACGCGGTGCGCATGCCGCACAGCACGATCAAGGCCAACATCGCCGAGATCCTCAAGGCCGAGGGCTACATCGCCGGCTGGTCGGTGCAGGAGCCCGGTGAGGGACAGGTGGGCCGCACCCTCGTGCTGGACCTCAAGTACGGCCCCCAGCGGGAGCGGTCGATCGCCGGCCTGCGCCGGGTGTCGAAGCCCGGCCTGCGGGTCTACGCCAAGTCCACCAACCTGCCCCGGGTGCTGGGTGGTCTCGGGATCGCGATCATCTCGACGTCCCAAGGACTGCTCACCGACCGGCAGGCCGCCAAGAAGGGCGTAGGCGGGGAAGTCCTCGCCTACGTCTGGTGAGGAGCCAGCCATGTCCCGTATCGGAAAGCTCCCCATCACGGTCCCGGCCGGCGTCTCGGTCGAGATCGACGGCCCCGCGGTCGTGGTGACCGGTCCCAAGGGGACCCTGCGCCAGGACCTGGTGGGTGGCATCAGTGTCGAGAAGGGCGAGGACGGCTCGCTCAGCGTGCTGCGCCCCGACGACGGCCGCCAGAGCCGGGCTCTGCACGGGCTCTCGCGCACACTGGTGGCCAACATGGTCACCGGCGTGACCGAGGGGTACGAGAAGAAGCTCGAGATCGTCGGCGTCGGCTACCGCGTCGCGGCCAAGGGCTCCAACCTCGAGTTCGCGCTCGGTTACAGCCACCCCATCACGATCGAGCCACCCGACGGCATCTCGTTCGCGGTCGAGACCCCGACGAAGTTCTCCGTGCAGGGGATCGACAAGCAGCAGGTGGGGGAGACCGCCGCCAACATCCGCAAGCTCCGCAAGCCGGAGCCGTACAAGGGCAAGGGCATCCGCTACGCGGGTGAGCAGGTCCGTCGCAAGGCCGGGAAGGCCGGGAAGTAGCCATGGGAATCGCCATCACCAGCAAGCGTGCGCACGGCAAGGCCGGCGCCCGCGACCGGCGCCACCTGCGCGTGCGCAAGAAGATCAGCGGCACGCCGACGCGGCCCCGCCTCGTCGTCTCCCGCTCGTTGCGGCACATGGTCGCCCAGGTCGTGGACGACACCACGGGCCGCACCCTGGCCTCGGCCTCGACCATGGAGGCCGACCTGCGGTCGGCCTCGGCCGACAAGACCGGCAAGGCCCGAGCAGTGGGCCAGCTGGTGGGGGAGCGGGCGAAGCAGGCCGGCGTCGACGCGGTCGTCTTCGACCGCGCCGGCAACGCCTACCACGGTCGGGTCGCTGCGGTCGCCGAGGGCGCCCGCGAGGCCGGACTGACCTTCTGACAGCCGAGTTCCAGACGACGCAAAGGACGTAGAAGCAGATGAGCGCACCTGCCCGCCGTGACGGCGGTGAGCGCCGCGGCCGTGACGACCGCCGGGGTCGGGACTCCGGTGGGGACAAGGCGGCCTACCTCGAGCGAGTCGTCGCGATCAACCGGGTCGCCAAGGTCGTCAAGGGCGGACGCCGGTTCAGCTTCACCGCGCTGGTCGTGGTCGGCGACGGCAACGGCACCGTCGGGGTCGGCTACGGAAAGGCCAAGGAGGTGCCCGCGGCGATCGCCAAGGGCGTCGAGGAGGCCAAGAAGAACTTCTTCCGCGTCCCCCGCGCCGAGGGGACGATCCCGCACCCCGTCCAGGGCGAGAAAGCCGCCGGCGTGGTGCTGCTGCGCCCGGCGTCGCCCGGTACCGGCGTCATCGCCGGTGGCCCGGTGCGCGCCGTGCTGGAGTGCGCCGGCATCCACGACGTGCTGAGCAAGTCACTGGGGTCGTCCAACCCCATCAACATCGTGCACGCCACGGTCGAGGCGCTGCGCTCGCTCGAGCGGCCCGAGCAGGTCGCCGCCCGCCGCGGCCTGCCCGTGGAGGACGTCGCCCCGGCGGCGCTGCTGCGGGCCCGGTCGGGCTCGGCCGCCGCGGTGGAGGTGGCGTGATGGGGACGCTGACGATCACCCAGGTGCGCTCGGAGATCGGGGGTACGTCGGGCCAGCGCGACACGCTGCGCTCGCTCGGTCTCAAGCGCATCGGCGACACCGTCGTGAAGCAGGACCGCCCCGAGTTCCGAGGCATGGTCGCCGCGGTGGCGCACCTGGTCAGCGTGGAGGAGACGGAGTAGGGACATGGCAGACACGACGAGCTCGGAGGCGGCCTCGCCGCTCAAGCCCCACCACCTGCGACCCGCGCCCGGGGCCCGCACCGCCAAGACCCGCAAGGGCCGCGGTGAGGCGTCCAAGGGCAAGACGGCGGGACGGGGCACCAAGGGCTCGAAGGCGCGGGGCCAGGTCCCCGACCGCTTCGAGGGCGGCCAGATGCCGCTGCACATGCGGGTGCCCAAGCTCAAGGGCTTCCGCAACCCGTTCCGCACCGAGTACCAGGTGGTCAACCTCGACCGGCTGTCGGCGCTGTTCCCCGCCGGTGGCGACATCGCCGTCGCCGACCTGGTGGACAAGGGCGCCGTGCGTGCCGGGCACCCGGTGAAGGTGCTCGGCAGCGGCGAGGCCACCGCGGCCTTCCGGCTGACCGTCGACGCCGCCTCGGCGACGGCGCGGGAGAAGGTGGCCGCCGCCGGCGGGAGCATCACCACGTCCTGAGTGCCGCCCCTGCGCTCGGCCCGAGCGGGTCGGGCGCAGGCGTTGCTACTGTCAGGCCATCTGACCAGGAGGTTGTGTGCTCTCCGTCTTCGCCTCGGCGTTCCGGACCCCGGACCTGCGCAAGAAGCTGCTGTTCACGATCGGCATGATCGCGATCTTCCGCTTCGGGTCGGTGCTGCCGACGCCGGGCGTGGACGTGGGGGCGGTGAACCGCTGCTTCGAGCAGGCCGGCAACACCGGCATCTACGGGCTGATCAACCTGTTCTCGGGCGGGGCGCTGCTGCAGCTGTCGGTCTTCGCGCTGGGGATCATGCCCTACATCACCGCCAGCATCATCCTGCAGCTGCTCACCGTGGTGATCCCGCGGCTGGAGGCGCTCAAGAAGGAGGGCCAGGCCGGGCAGACGAAGATCACCCAGTACACCCGGTACCTCACCATCGGGCTGGCGGTGCTGCAGTCGGCCAGCTTCGTGACCCTCGCCCGCACCGGCAACCTCTTCCCGGGCTGCCCGGAGCAGCTCATCCCGAACGACTCGGTCTGGCAGATCTCGCTGATGATCCTGGTGATGACCGCGGGAACCGCCGTGGTCATGTGGCTCGGCGAGCTGATCACCGACCGCGGCGTGGGCAACGGGATGTCCGTGCTGATCTTCACCTCGATCGTCGCGAGCTTCCCCGCCGCGCTGTGGAGCATCCAGCAGCTGCGTGGCTGGCCCACGTTCCTGGTGGTGCTGGGTCTGGGCATCGCGGTCGTGGTCGCCGTCGTCTTCGTGGAGCAGTCCCAGCGGCGGATCCCGGTGCAGTACGCCAAGCGGATGGTCGGCCGCAGGATGTACGGCGGCTCGTCCACCTACATCCCGCTGAAGATCAACCAAGCCGGCGTCATCCCGGTCATCTTCGCCTCCTCCATCCTCTACCTCCCGGTGCTGCTCACCCTGCTCAACCCCGATGCGGGCTGGTCGGTGTGGCTGCAGCGGGCGTTCACGCCGTCCGGTGACACCCCCTGGTACATGGTCAGCTACTTCCTGCTGATCATCTTCTTCACCTACTTCTACGTGGCCATCACCTTCAACCCGACCGAGGTGGCCGACAACATGAAGAAGTACGGCGGGTTCATCCCCGGGATCCGGGCCGGCAAGCCCACCGAGGAGTACCTGGACTACGTCCTGTCCCGGCTCACCTTCCCCGGCTCGCTGTACCTCGCCGTCATCGCCCTGCTGCCCAACATCGCGGTCGCCCTGCTGGGCGTCTCGGCGAACCTCCCGTTCGGCGGCACGTCCATCCTCATCATGGTGGGCGTGGGGCTGGAGACGGTGAAGCAGATCGACAGCCAGCTCCAGCAACGCAGCTACGAAGGGTTCCTGCGCTGATGCGACTCCTGCTGATGGGTCCCCCCGGGGCCGGCAAGGGCACCCAGGCGGTGCGCATCGCCGAGCGGCTGGGCATCCCCACCATCTCGACCGGCGACATCTTCCGGCGCAACCTCGCCGAGGGCACCGAGCTCGGTCGGCAGGCCAAGACGTACATGGACACCGGGGAGTACGTGCCCGACGACGTCACCAACGGCATGGTCGCCGACCGACTGGCCCAGCCCGACGCCGCGTCCGGCTGGTTGCTGGACGGCTACCCGCGCACGCTGGCACAGGTGGAGGCGCTCGACGGGATCCTCGCCGCCGCCGGCAGTGCGCTGGACGCCGTGGTCGAGCTCACCGTCGACACCGACGACCTGGTGGCCCGGCTGCTCAGGCGCGCCGAGATCGAGGGCCGGGCCGACGACAACGAGACCACCATCCGCCGCCGGATGGAGGTCTACGCCGAGCAGACCGCGCCGCTGACCGACACCTACTCCTCCCGCGGCCTGCTCGTCGAGGTGGACGGCGCCGGCAGCGTCGACGAGGTCACCGACCGCATCGCCGCAGCGCTGGCCCGCTGACTCCCTCGCCCCCGATGGCGCTGACCGGCAAGACGCCTGAGCAGGTGCGCCGCATGCGTGCGGCCGGGCTCGTGGTCGCGCAGACGCTGGCGTCGCTACGGGAGGCGGTGCGCCCCGGAGTCACGCCACGCGAGCTCGACGCGCTCGCCGCTCGCCATATCGCCGCGGCCGGGGCCACGCCGTCGTTCCTGGGCTACCACGGCTACCCCGCCACGATCTGCACGTCGGTGAACGACGTCGTCGTGCACGGAATCCCGGACGACCGGCCGCTGGTCTCCGGCGACGTGATCTCCATCGACTGCGGGGCGGTCCTCGACGGCTGGCACGGCGACGCGGCCGTCACCATCGGGGTCGGCGAGGTCGCCGAGGATGTCGCTGCCCTCGTGCTCGCCTGTGAGCAGGCGCTCGCGGCCGGCATCGCGGCGATGCGCCCTGGTGCGCGGCTGGGGGACATCGGCGCGGCGGTTCAGGGTGCGGTCGAGGCGGCCGGGCGCTACGGCATCCTCACCGACTACACCGGTCATGGCATCGGCACCGCGATGCACGAGCCGCCGTTCGTCCCCAACCACCGCACCCGCCGTCGCGGCCCTCGGCTCGAGGCGGGGGTGGTGCTGGCGGTCGAGCCGATGATCACCCTCGGCCCGCCCGAGGTGGCCGTGGACCCCGACGGGTGGACCGTGCGCACCCTGGACGGCGGGTGGTCCGCCCACGTCGAGCACACGGTCGCAGTGACCCCGGACGGACCATGGGTGCTCACCGCGCTGGACGGTGATCCGCCGTGACCGAGATGCGGGCCGGTGACGCCGACCGCGACCGCACGGCCGGCGTGCTGCGTGATGCCCACGCGGAGGGGCGGCTCGACCTCGACGAGCTCCAGCAGCGGCTCGACGCGACCTACCGTGCCCGCACGCAGGGCGAGCTGGCCGCACTCACCGTCGACCTGCCTTCCGCACCGCCGGCACCGACGCAGCCCGCCGGTGCTCCGGCCCTCCCGCGGCGCGGGGACGAGCTGCGTCGGTCCTGGACGGCGTGGGCGGCCGCGGTGGGCGTCAACCTCGTCATCTGGGTGCTGGTCTCGCTGACCGCCTCCGGCGGGGTGTACTTCTGGCCGATGTGGGTGGCCGGGCCCTGGGGGGCGGTGCTGCTCGTGCGCACCATCTCCGCCCGATGACGGGTTTGGGTGTGACGCGCGCAGCGCGTAGACTCGATGTCCGGCCGGGCCCGTCCCGGTCGATCTGTGTGCCCTGACTGCACGGCCGACCAGGGTCGCGACACCGACACGGCGAACGAGACGCGGAGGACATGCCGAAGAAGGAAGGGGTCATCGAGCTCGAGGGAACCATCGTGGAGGCCCTGCCCAACGCGATGTTCCGGGTCGAGCTCGCCAACGGGCACAAGGTGCTCGCCCACATCTCCGGGAAGATGCGCCAGCACTACATCCGCATCCTCCCCGAGGACCGGGTGGTGGTGGAGCTCAGCCCGTACGACCTCACCCGCGGACGCATCGTCTACCGCTACAAGTGAAGGACCCACGATGAAGGTCAAGCCCAGCGTCAAGCCCATGTGCGACAAGTGCAAGGTGATCCGTCGCCACGGACGGGTCATGGTCATCTGCGAGAACCTGCGGCACAAGCAACGGCAGGGCTGAACCACCGCCCCGGCAGGGGCATCCCAGCGCACCTGCACGCCGGCCGCGAGGCCGGCGCCACCCCCGGAGCGGAGGCCGGGGCCCGGGGTCGCCCACGACTCCCGGGACGCGGTGCGCGACGAGACCTCCGTACGACACGAAGGAGAACCTCTCCCCTCATGGCTCGACTCGTCGGCGTCGACCTCCCCCGTGACAAGCGTCTGGAGGTCGCGCTCACCGCCATCTACGGCATGGGCCGAACCCGGGCCCGGCAGACCCTCCAGGCCACGGGCATCAGCCCGGACCTGCGCGTGCACGACCTCGGTGACGCGGACCTGGTCAAGCTCCGGGACTGGATCGAGGCCAACTACAAGGTCGAGGGTGACCTGCGTCGCGAGGTCCAGGCCGACATCCGCCGCAAGGTGGAGATCGGCTCGTACCAGGGGCTGCGGCATCGCCGCGGGCTGCCGGTGCGGGGTCAGCGCACGCACACCAACGCCCGCACCCGCAAGGGCCCCCGCAAGACGGTGGCCGGCAAGAAGAAGGCCGGCAAGAAGTAGCCGGCCCACCCTCGAGCTAGGAGAGCCATGCCCCCGAAGACCCGCGCCCAGGGCGCGAAGAAGGTGCGACGCAAGGAGCGCAAGAACGTCGCTCACGGTGTCGCCCACATCAAGAGCACCTTCAACAACACGATCGTGACCATCACCGACCCGACCGGCGCGGTCATCGCCTGGTCGAGCTCGGGCCAGGTCGGCTTCAAGGGGTCGCGCAAGTCGACCCCCTACGCGGCCCAGATGGCGGCCGAGGCTGCCGCGCGGCGCGCGCAGGAGCACGGCATGCGCAAGGTCGACGTCCTCGTCAAGGGACCGGGCTCGGGCCGTGAGACGGCCATCCGGTCGCTGCAGGCGGCCGGCCTCGAGGTCGGCTCGATCGCCGACGTGACCCCCCAGCCGCACAACGGCTGCCGTCCCCCCAAGCGCCGCCGCGTCTGAGTACCAGGAGAAGCTGATCCCCCATGGCCCGTTACACCGGACCCATCACGAAGAAGTCCCGGCGACTCGGCGTCGACCTCGTCGGTGACGACAAGGCCTACGAGCGCCGGCCCTACCCGCCGGGCCAGCACGGCCGCGCCCGCCAGAAGGAGAGCGAGTACCGCACCCAGCTGCACGAGAAGCAGAAGGCGCGGCACGCCTACGGGGTGCTGGAGAAGCAGTTCCGCCGCTACTTCGAGGAGGCCAACCGGCGCTCGGGCAAGACCGGCGACAACCTGCTGCAGATCCTCGAGTCGCGGCTGGACAACGTCGTCTACCGTGCCGGGTTCGCCCGCACCCGCCGCCACGCCCGGCAGCTGGTGGTGCACGGCCACTTCCTGGTCAACGGCGAGAAGGTCAACGTGCCCAGCTACCGGGTGAGCGCCCACGACGTCATCGACGTCCGGCCGAAGTCGGTGGAGACCACGCCGTTCATCGTCGCCCGTGAGACCCACGGCGAGCGGACGGTGCCCGCCTGGCTCGAGGTGCTCCCGAGCCGGATGCGCATCCTCGTGCACCAGCTGCCGGTGCGCGAGCAGATCGACATCCCGGTCACCGAGCAGCTCATCGTCGAGCTCTACTCCAAGTAGCCCTCCCCGCGCCCGCCGGGCGCGGTACGTCGCGACGTCATATAGCGGTCGTCGCGGAAAGGATCCCTCGTGCTCATCACCCAGCGTCCCGTCCTGACCGAGGCCGTCGTCTCGCCCACCCGGTCCCGATTCACGATCGAGCCGCTCGAGCCCGGGTTCGGTTACACCCTGGGCAACTCGCTGCGCCGCACCCTGCTCTCCTCGATCCCCGGCGCGGCGATCACCTCGCTGCGCATCTCCGGGGTGCTGCACGAGTTCTCCACCATCCCGGGGGTGAAGGAGGACGTCACCGACGTCATCCTGAACCTCAAGGAGCTGGTCGTGTCCAGCGAGCACGACGAGCCGGTGACGATGTTCCTGCGCAAGCAGGGGCCCGGGGTCGTCACCGCCGGTGACATCGCGCCGCCCGCCGGGAGCGAGGTGCACAACCCCGACCTCGTCGTCGCGACCCTCAACGACGAGGGGCAGCTCGAGATGGAGCTGACCGTCGAGCGCGGACGTGGCTACGTGTCGGCCGTCATGAACAAGCAGCCCGACGCGCCCATCGGCGTCATCCCGGTCGACTCCATCTACTCGCCGGTGCTGCGGGTCACGTACAAGGTGGAGGCGACCCGCGTCGAGGGCCGCACCGACTTCGACAGCCTCGTCATCGACGTGGAGACCAAGCCCAGCATGCAGCCCAGGGATGCACTGGCCTCGGCCGGCTCGACGCTGGTGGAGCTGTTCGGGCTGGCCCGCGAGCTGAACGTGAACTCCGAGGGCATCGAGATCGGGCCCTCCCCGGTCGACGCCCAGCTCGCCCAGGACCTGGCCATGCCGATCGAGGACCTGGCCCTGACGGTGCGGTCGTACAACTGCCTCAAGCGCGAAGGCATCCACGCGGTCGGCGAGCTCGTCGGCCGCAGCGAGGCCGACCTGCTCGACATCCGCAACTTCGGGCAGAAGTCGATCGACGAGGTGAAGGCCAAGCTCGCCGAGCTGGGTCTGGCCCTCAAGGACAGCGCGCCCGGCTTCGACCCCACGGCGGCCGTGCACGCATACGGCGACGAGGAGGACCTCGGCTACGCCGAGGACGAGCAGTTCTGACAGTCCACGGCTCACCACCACCGACAGGAGACACCTGCAATGCCGACGCCTGCCAAGGGACCGCGTCTCGGCGGGAGCCCCGCGCACGAGCGGCTGATCCTGGCCAACCTCGCCACGGCCCTGTTCGAGCACGGTCGCATCACCACCACCGAGGCCAAGGCCCGGCGCCTGCGGCCGTTCGCCGAGCGGCTCATCACCAAGGCCAAGCGCGGCGACCTGCACGCGCGGCGCCAGGTGATGGCGTCGCTGCGGGACAAGTACGTCGTGCACGTGCTGTTCACCGAGATCGGGCCTCGCTACTCCAACCGCCACGGCGGCTACACCCGTATCACCAAGATCGGGCCCCGCAAGGGTGACGCCGCGCCGATGGCTGTGATCGAGCTGGTCGAGCCGCTGCCCGAGCAGGCCGTCGCCGAGGCCGAGGCAGCGACCCGCCGCGCCGCCGCGAAGCAGGCTCCGGCTCCGGCTGCCGATCCCGCCGCCGCGCCGGTGCAGGAGCGTGCCGCCGAGGACGGCGCCGCGCAGGCTTCGGCACCGCAGGCCGCCTCGCCCGCTCCGGCCGAGCAGGCCGACGCCGAGGCGAGCGAGGTGGGCGGGGCCGAGGAGAAGGACGCCTCGGCCTGACCACGCTCCGGCTGCGCCTGGACCTGGGCTACGACGGCACGGACTTCCACGGCTGGGCCGCCCAGCCGGGGCTGCGCACCGTGGCCGGCACGCTGGCCGACGCGCTGCAGCGGGTGCTGCGGCTGGCCGACCCGCCCCTGCTGACGGTCGCGGGACGCACCGACGCCGGCGTCCATGCCCGCGGGCAGGTCTGCCACCTGGACGTGGACGAGGATGCGGTCGCGGCGCTGCCCGGCCGCTCGTCACGCACCCCGCCGGCGGCCCTCGTCGAGCGGCTGGCCGGGGTGCTGCCGGCCGACATCGTCGTGCGGGCGGCCGGTGCCGCTCCGCCCGGTTTCGACGCTCGCTTCTCGGCCACCGGACGGCGCTATGCCTACCGGCTGTCCGACACCGCACACCGGCCCGACCCGCTGCGTCGGCGCGACGTCGTCTGGCACCGCAAGGGCCTCGACGTGGCGGCGATGCAGGCGGCCGCAGCGCCGCTGCTCGGCGAGCACGACTTCGTCGCCTTCTGCCGGCCCCGTCCGGGGGCCAGCACGGTGCGCACCCTGACCCGGCTGCAGCCACGACGCGAGGCCGGCCGGACCGGGCTGGTGGTGCTGGATGTGGAGGCCGATGCCTTCTGCCACCACCAGGTGCGCGCCCTGGTCGGTGCGCTGCTCGCGGTGGGCACCGGGCAGCAGCGGCCCGAGTGGCCGGCACAGGTGCTGGCGGCACGGCGCCGGGACGGCGCCGTCCAGGTCGCCCCGGCGCACGGGCTCACTCTGGAGGAGGTGCGCTACCCACCCGAGGCCGAGGTGGCCACCCAGGCGGCCCGGGCGCGGCGAGCACGAGAGCCTGTCGATGGGTGAGCACTACTTCTCCTCCGACCCACAGGTGCCGAGCCACCCGCAGGCGGTGCGGCTGAGGCTGGACGGCCGGGACCTCACGTTGACCTCCGACCGGGGCGTCTTCTCGCAGGGACGGCTCGACGCCGGTACCGGGGTGCTGCTGCGACAGGCGCCGCACCCGGTCGGAAGCGTGCTGGTCGACCTCGGCTGCGGCTACGGCCCGCTGGCCTGCGCCCTGGCGCTGCGAGCGCCGGGGGCGACCGTCTGGGCGGTGGACGTGAACCCCCGGGCCCTGCAGCTCACCACGGCGAACGCCGAGGCGCTCGGGGTCGGCGACCGGGTCCGGGTGGCGAGGCCGAGCCAGGTCCCGGCCGACCTGCTCGTCGACGAGATCTGGTCGAACCCTCCGGTGCGCATCGGCAAGGCCGCGCTGCACGACCTGCTCGCGCACTGGCTCGGGCGGCTACGCCCGGACGGGCAGGCGTGGCTGGTGGTGGCGCGCAACCTCGGCTCGGACTCCCTGGCCCGCTGGCTCGGTGAGCAGGGCTGGCAGGTGCAGCGGCACGCCAGCGCCCAGGGCTACCGGGTGCTGCGGGTGTGGCCGTCCACGCGAGCCTGATGCGGTTTTGACCGGCTCATCAGCGCTGCCGTATCCTGGGCGTCTGTTGTCCGGCGCCGTCATCCGACGCTGCGCCGGCAGCCGACCAGCCTCACCGGCTGGCAGGCGCTCCCGACGACGAAGGCGAACCGCTGTGCGCACGTACACCCCCAGGCCCGGCGAGGTCGAGCAGACGTGGTACGTCATCGACGCCACCGACGTCGTGCTGGGCCGGCTGGCCAGCCAGGTTGCTGCGCTGCTGCGCGGCAAGCACAAGCCCAGCTTCGCCCCGCACGTGGACACCGGCGACTTCGTGGTCGTGGTCAACGCCGAGAAGGTCGCCCTCACCGGTGCGAAGCTCCAGCAGAAGCAGGAGTACCGCCACTCCGGGTACCCGGGCGGCCTGCGAGCGACCAGCTACGCGACCCTGCTCGACAAGCACCCGCAGCGGGCGGTCGAGAAGGCGGTCCGAGGGATGCTCCCGCACACCACCCTCGGCCGGCAGATGCTGAGCAAGCTCAAGGTCTACGCCGGACCCGACCACCCGCACCAGGCACAGCAGCCGGTGCCGTTCGAGATCACCCAGATCTCCCAGTGACTGTCCAGCGCACCAGTACCGAGGACGAGAGCGTGACCCAGAGCACCGAGACCACCCTGACCGCCGACTCCGCTGAGGCGGCGGTCGAGAGCTACACCACCCAGACCTCGCGCGAGCGGGTCAGCGGGGTCATCGGCGCGGGTGCCGCGACCGGCCGACGCAAGGAGGCCGTCGCCAGGGTGCGACTGGTGCCCGGCACGGGCACCGTCACGGTCAACGGCCGGCCGCTGGACGTCTACTTCCCCAACAAGGTGCACCAGCAGCTGGCCTTGTCCCCGCTGGTCGAGCTGGGCCAGGAAGACGCCTACGACGTGATCGCCCGGCTGCACGGCGGCGGGGTGACCGGCCAGGCGGGCGCGCTGCGGCTGGGCATCGCCCGCGCGCTCAACGGCATCGACGTCGAGGCGAACCGGCCTCCGCTGAAGAAGGCCGGCTTCCTCACCCGTGACCCCCGGGTCAAGGAGCGGCGCAAGGCCGGTCTGAAGAAGGCCCGCAAGGCCCCGCAGTACAGCAAGCGCTGACCCGCGCGGTCTGCGGTCACCGGATGGGACGGCTCTTCGGCACCGATGGCGTGCGAGGCCTCGCCAACGTCGACCTCACCGCAGAGCTGGCGCTCGACCTGTCGGTCGCGGCCGCCCACGTGCTCGGTGAGCGGGGGGTCTTCTCGGGGCACCGTCCGTTCGCCGTGGTGGGGCGCGACCCGCGCGCCAGTGGGGAGTTCCTCGAGGCGGCCGTGGTCGCCGGGCTGGCCAGCGCAGGCGTGGACGTCCACCGGGTGGGCGTGCTGCCCACCCCCGCCGTGGCCCACCTCACCGCGGCCTGGGGCGCCGACCTCGGTGTGATGCTGTCGGCCTCGCACAACCCGATGCCCGACAACGGGCTCAAGCTGTTCGCGCGGGGCGGGCTCAAGCTCGACGACGACCTCGAGGCGCAGATCGAGGACCGGATGCGCGAGCCCTGGGACCGGCCCACGGGTGCCGACGTCGGGCGAGTGCACGACCACCCCGAGGCGGTCGAGCGCTACGTCGCCGACGTGGTCGCCTCCGCTCCCGGCCGCCTCGACGGGCTGACGGTGGTGGTCGACGCGGCCAACGGCGCGGCCTCGGTGACCACCCCGCTGGCGCTCGAGCGGCTCGGTGCCACCGTCGTGCCGCTGCACACCAGCCCGACCGGGCTCGACATCAACGACGGGTGCGGCTCCACCCACCCGCAGGACCTCGTGGCGGCGGTGCTCGAGCACGGTGCCGACGCCGGCATCGCCCACGACGGCGACGCCGACCGCTGCCTGGCGGTGGATGCCGACGGGGCGCTCGTCGACGGCGACCAGATCCTCGCCGTGCTCGCTCTGGCGCTGCAGCGGCGCGGGGCCCTGCGCGGCGACACCGTGGTCAGCACGGTGATGGCCAACGAGGGCTTCCGGGTGGCCATGCGCGCTCACCGGATCGGCTGGGTCGACACCGCCGTCGGGGACAGGTACGTGCTGGAAGCGATGCGTGCCGGCGGCTACAGCCTCGGCGGCGAGCAGTCCGGCCACGTCGTGCTTCTCGACCACGCCACGACCGGGGACGGCCTGCTCACCGCAGTGCACCTGCTGGCCGAGGTGGTTGCCTCGGGACGCACGCTGGCCGAGCTCGCCTCGGTCGTCCAGCGGCTGCCGCAGGTGCTGGTCAACGTGCCCGACGTGGACAAGGACCGGTGCGCCGACGACGCGGCGTTGCTGGCGGCGGTGCGGGCCGCCGAGCGGCAGCTGGCCGGGTCAGGGCGCATCCTGCTGCGTGCCTCGGGCACCGAGCCCTTGGTGCGGGTGATGGTCGAGGCCCCCACCCACGAGCAGGCGGCGGAGGTCGCCGCTCGGGTCGCGGCGGTCGTCACGGACCGGTTGGGGCTGGACTAGGGCATGTCTGATGGTTCGTCGGAGCCAGGAAGGACGATGGCGCCGCGGATGATGCCGGCGCGGTAGTTGCGGGCGTGTCTGTCGTAGCGGGTGGCGATGCCGTGCCACTGCTCGAGCCGGCCGACGGCACGCTCGACGAGGTTGCGCTCCTGGTAGGTCTCGGGGTCGAACGCCGGGGGTCGCCTGCCGCGGCTGCCGCGGGCGGCGTGGTGTGCGACCTGGTCGGCCCGTTCTGGGATGACGGTGCGGATCCGCCGTCTGCGCAGGGCCTTCCTGGTGGAGGGGTGGGCGAAGCCCTGCAGCTCGACCAGCACCCGGTCGGACGTGCCGTCCTCAGACCACCGGTCGAAGCGCCACCACACCGTCTGCCACGGCGGGAAACCCGCAGGTGGATCCCTCCGTGGCGACCCGGTGCGGAACCGCCAGATGATCGCCTCCAGCACCTCACGATGATCGGTCCGCTGCCCACCCCGGCGCGACGTGCGGTCCGGCAACAACGGCTCCAACCGCTCCCACATCTCATCGGTCAAGACCGTGCGCTCGGTCTTGACCGACACCCGGACCCACCGGACCCACCGGACCCACCGGATCCGTCAGACACGCCCTAGTCTCGTCGCCATGTGCGGCATCGTCGGGTACGCGGGGCAGCGACCGGCCGTCGACGTGGTGGTCGGCGCCCTGCGGCGGCTGGAGTACCGCGGCTACGACTCCGCCGGGGTGGCCC
>Ga0209594_1000337_pt1 | contig 31105 bp, 33 predicted proteins | sample AshMeaCrysSpring_FD_184126 | JGI IMG/M metagenome (GOLD analysis project Ga0209594, IMG submission 184126) | Groundwater microbial communities from Big Spring, Nevada to study Microbial Dark Matter (Phase II) - Ash Meadows Crystal Spring... | ecosystem: Environmental > Aquatic > Deep subsurface... | reverse complement strand
CCGCTGTTGTCGAGTTGGCGGAGGAAGATACTTCCGGCTGGAACGTCCGCTGCGTGAATGCCCTGCGTGGACGGCGACGACGGGGACGGCCGCGTGAACGTGAACACGCCGGTCATCGACCGCGCTGCTGGCTGCCACGCGGCGTGACCGCCAGCAGCGGTGAGTACCTTGCCGTCGTCGGCGGGGGTGGCAGCCGCAGGCGGCAACTGCGCTGCCAACGCCGTCACCACAGCCGTTGATGCCTTTGCGGCAATGTCCGTGTCCTGCTGAGTGTTCTTCGCCTCGACGGCCACCATCCGAGTAGTGAGGTCGTCGTTCTGGTTGGCGGCGTGCGCGGCTTTCAACGCGATGGCGTCGATGTCCAACGCCAGCCACTTCCCGGCGTGCGTCGTCGGGTCCTGCCCGGCAGTCGTCGCCGACTTCGCCACGTAGTACGACCCCTGGAACCGGATGATGTCACCGTCGGCGTAGGCGTGCGTGGCGTCGTAGTCAACCGGGTCCGACCCGGTGATGTCAGCGATGCTCAGCCCGCTGTGACCCCACACGGCCTTGCCGCCCTGCGCGACGAGCACCTTCCCGTCGTCCGCCGGGTCCGCAGCCGCAGGAAGGTTCCCGCTCGCACCCGTCGCGGCCAGCGCCTGCCGCACCTTCTCGGCGAGGTCAGGCAGCGTCAGCGACGCCCACGCCGGAGTGTTCGCGCTCGGAGTCGTGCCCTGCACCTGCTGGAGCGACTGCCACACCTTCCCACCGCTCGACACGACCGACCCGGCCGGGTACTGCGTCGAAGGGCTGTACGGCAGCACCGTCTGGCTCGTCAGAGCGTCCAGCAGTTGGGTCAGCGACTGGATGCGGCTCAGCGCCGCGCCGACGTTGCCGACCACGGTGGGGGTGTCCCACCCCAGGCGGTTCCACGTACCGTTCCGGTAGACGAACCACTGGCCGGTGTCCTCGGCGAGCAGCAGCGCACCATCCGTACCGGCAGGCAGGCTCGTCTCCGACGCGACCCGCAGGAACTGCGGCTGCGCCGACCCTGCCGACCCTGCCGCCTCCAGCGCCGTGACACGCGCCACCACGGCAGCCTGAGCCGCCTGCAACGCCTGCAACGCCGTGTCGTGGTGCGCGAGCCTGGACAGGAACACCTGCCACCCGAACTCGATGTCGTCCGGGGTGATGTACCCCTTCGTCTGGTCCGGGTCGGACGGCTCAGGTTGCAGTTGTGCCAGCACCGCGTCCGGTGTCGGCATCGAGGACTCAGGTGTGGGCGTGAACGCCATCAACGACTCCCTCGTCGTGCTCTACGGACCCGCGCCTCAGCGTACAGACGTGCGCGTCGGGTGTCAGCCGACGACGCGCAGCCCGAGGTGCGCGGCCTGACGTGGCCCGACCGACACCCGGCCCATCGGGTCGTTGCCGTACCCGTGCTGCCGCTGGCAGGCCTGCACCACGGTCGCTGTCTTGACGCCGAACGTGCCGGTGACGGGCAGGGTGATGTTGCCGGGTGGGGCCAGGTGGTGGGCGTTGAGGGCCTGCTGCAGCATCCGCACCGAGTCGGAGTCGGTCTGGCCCTGGTGCAACTTCCCCAGGTACACCCCACCCGCACCGGACCCGACCGCCGGGTGCGGTGCGGGTGGGACGGCGATGGGCACGCCGCCGAGGTCGCCGATCCAGCCGACGTACCGGTGGCCCCACCGGCGGTAGGGCCAGTCCAGGTCCACCTCGGCGACCCGTCCGTTGACCGGGGCGTCGGTGGAGCGGATGCCGTGCCCGGTGGACAGGGCGATGTGGCCGTGGCGGCCACCCAGGTACAGCACCGGCACCCCGGGTGGCGGGTTGCGGTCGCCGGGGTGCTTGTGGCGGGAGTTGTTCCACTGGGCGGCAGCGTCGGGGAACACGTGCGGCGCACCGTAGACCTGCTGAATGGTCCAGAGGCACATGCCGACCCGGCAGGTGGTCCATCGACGGAACTCGGCCAGCGCGCTGGCAGGCGACCTCACGACTCCACCTCCGGCTCGTCCAGGTCGGGGTGCCAGTCGGGGTGGTCCGGGTCGTCCACCTCGGCGGGGTTCTGCACGTCCACGTCGGGGTACTCGGCCTCAGGGGTCACGTCAGGCGTCTCGGTCACGTCTCCTCCTACGGCAGCGGGTTGGCGGTGACGGCGGGGTCGGTCGGGTCGGTCATCGAGGTCACCTGGATCGGCAGCCCGGTAGTGGCACCCTCCAGCGGACCCAGGTAGCGGGCGATCACGCGCATCCACACGTTGCTGCCGACGGTGCCGCTGGTGCGCCCGTTGGCCTCCCGGCAGTAGGCCAGGAACGACAACTTGTCACCCTTCGCCACGTAGTACTCGCGCCCGGTGACCATGCCGTGGTTGATGCGCATGTCCCACAGCCACGCCCAGCGGTTGCCGTAGGGGTAGCGGCCTGGCACGTCCACCGACGCGATCCACACCGAGTTGCCCAGGTCGGCCTCGAAGTGCAGTGTGATGTACCAGATGCCGCTGTAGGGGAACTCGACCGCGCCAGGCGCCCCGGCCGGGCCGTTCTGGATGGCGGCCGCCCCACCGGGCCAGCGGGAGGTCCACCACACCGAGTCCCAGCGGGACTGCCACGCCGGCTGGTTGCCGAACTGGAACCACCCGCCGATGTTCGGGTTCGCCTTCATCGCCTGGAACTCGGCGCCGATCAGCGGCCGCTGGTCGATAGTGGCACCAACGTCGCCGTTCACCTTCGCCAGCGCCGCGTCCGTGGCGTCGGCCAGCGCCTTGATGTCACGAGGAACGTCCGGCGTGTCCGACAGCACCGGGTAGGGCAGTCCGAACTGCGACGTCTGAGGCATCAGGTCCACGTCCTCGGTGCGATGTACGACTGAGACACATAGTTCCACGACCAGTCCACCCACAGGTCCCCATCCTCGGAACCGGCGGTGTGGTTGTTCAGCGCAGCGTACTGCGCCGAACTGTTCGCGTAGATGGCGATGTTGCGGCAGCCCGCGACCTGGCGGGCCAGGTCGTTACCGGCGGCGGCGCCTAGTTCGATCTGCGTCCACGTGTTGTAGCAGAGCGTCGGCGACGTGAGGTAGCGGTACAGGCCCGGCCTGCTCCCACCCACCCACGACGTGCCCGTGTAGAAGTTCACCGGCACGCACGACGTGTTGCCCACGTCGCCACGCTTGTAGACGCGGGTGATCGCACGGGTGCACGACCCGTTGTCGTAGCGGCTCCGGCCGAGCGCGTTGATGATCGCGTTGGCAACACCCCAGTCGCCGTAGTCGAAGATGCCCACGTACCCGTCGCCGCCGTAGGGGGACGAGAAGAACCCCTGCCGCACGTACGGGTTGTTCCAGCCGGTGTCGTTGCGGTGGCAGCCCGACCCGACACAGTTGACGTGAACCGTCGCCGCGCCCGAGTCGCGCACCTCCGGCCTGCCACCGTTGAAGTACAGGATCGGTGACCACGGCCCGTACACACGGCCACTCGGGGTGTCCTCGTAGACGCGGACCTGGAAGTTGTACTGCGTCGCCTGAGCGGTCGTGACCGGCAGCGAGGTCGCCGCCGTCGTGCCGATCACCGATCCGTTGTTGCCGATCTGGTAGCCGTCCGCGCCCGGCACGGCAGTCCACGCCAGGGTGAGGCTGGTGTGGGTGAGCGCCGACGCGGTGGGGCGGGCCATCGTCGGCAACGCCACCGTGTACGCCTGCTCGGCGCTGGCCGAGTCGAGCAGCGGAGGGTTCACGTCCACCCACACCCGGTACCTCACCGCGCCCCCGTACGTCGGGGCAGCGACCGGGATACTGAACTGGCCGTTGCTGATCGGGGACCCCGACCCCAGCCGCTCCCACGCCGACGCGCCCTGCTTCAGCACCTCGGCGAACGCCGAGCCCTGGTTGACCGGCAGCCCCTTCACGTCCGTGGCCGTCCCCGTCACCGTGAACGCCGAACCCAACGTCACCGACGACGGCCACACCGGGGTGACCACCACGTCGGTGACCCGCTCGTACACGAGCCGCGCCGTGCCACCCTCGGCACGCCACACCTTCACCACCTCGACCGCCTGGCCGCCTACCTTGGTGTGTATCGACCGGACCCAGTGGACACGCAGCCCCGACGGGTCGTCGCGGACGAGGCGCGCTGTCACGGGCCGACCGTCGTCCCAGCAGGCGTCGCCTCGTACTGGAAGTACAGGTCCCCATCCTCCATCTGCGCCAGCGGCACCGTCGCCGACGTGCCGTACAGATGCTTGGGGAACTTGTCCACGTCCACGGCAAGGTTCTCGACGTCACGCTGCGGGTCGATGGTGTCGTCCAGCGACGGGTAGCGCAGCGTGTGGCGCGGTGTCGTCGGCATCGGCTCCCTCTGTTCCTACTAGACGACCATCAGGTACTTACGGTAGCGGCCACAGCGGACACGCACGTGGTTCCCGCCGCCGATGGCGGTGGGAACATGACCACGTAGGGCTGCATCGTCGTGCCCGGCTGCACGTTCGGAACCGGCATCACGAACACCTGCCTGCTCGTCCCCACCGGCACGTCGTTCAGGTCCGGGTCGTTGTAGACGGTCACGCCCGGTGCGAAGTAGTCGGCGTGGCCGCTGCCAGCGACAAGCACCGACAACTCCATCTGCAACGGAATCGTGGTGTCCACGTCCATCGTGACCCGCAGCGACCCGCCCGGCGGGAGAGTCGTCTCGCCCAGCCCGAACCGCTGGAACTGGGAGGTCGCGCCACGCCACGTCACGCACAGCCTGTCGCCCTGCACCGCCGTCACGGGTGACTGCGGGTCGGCGTGGACGGGTGCCCGCCAGAACAGGTTCCACAGCCCAGGGTCGGAGCCGATGGACAGCCCCAGGTACAGGTGCCCGACGGACACCAGCGCAGCACCGGCCCCGTACGGGCTGCGCTGCTCCAACGCGGCGAGGCGTCGCTCCACGGTCCGCATCCACGCCACGATGTCGCCGAGGCTGCCGATCACGGCAGGTCCACCGCAGCCACAGGCGCCGAGGTCATCTCGATGGAGACGCGCTCACCGCCCGCATCGTCGAGGACGGACACCTTGTTCAACTTCTGCCACTGCGACACGTTCCGGCAGGTGCGAGTCGCGGTGAGCCGCGACCATGCGCCGGGTATCAACTGCGCGAACGGCACGGGGAAGTCGGGTGCCAGCGACACCGCGCCGGGCAGCCTGAGCCTGACCGGTGCTGGCGTCCTGCCGTCGATGTCACGCCGGGCCTGCTCCAGCATGGCCTCCGCCTCGGCGGGTGTCGGCGCGTCCGTCCCCTTCGCCTCCTCGTAGTTGGTGACGACGTTGTCGATCAGCCCGTAGTAGGCGGTCCACTGCTGGTCGGCGGTTGCGACGGAGGCGTATCCGGTGTTGTTCGTGACGTAGGACCGGGTGGCGAGTTCCGAGCCGTACTCGGACACGACGATGGACTCCTGGAAGTGCGTGTCGTTCAGCGGTGGCAGCACGTGCGCCCGCAGGTGGGTGTCCCACCACAGGATGCGACGGCCGACCACCGTGTAGTCGATGCCCGACGATACGGCGAACTTGTCGAGCAACGCCCACACAGTGGTCGAGTAGGCCAGGTACTCGGCTGCGGTGCGCGGGTCCCCAGGGCCGACGATGGGCGTCAGGAACGGGTACACGTTGAACCCGGACGAGTCGGGTGGGCCGAAGGCGTCTCTGAGGATGACGCCGATGACGGTGACGACGGACGTCACCCTCGGTGAGCGGTAGTCCAGGGTCTGCTCCAGTGCTGCGCGGGAGGCGAACCACAGCACGTCCTGCGCCTCTATCTCCACCATGTCGTCGGTGTACTCCAGCCGGGTGATCGGCCCCTCCCACACCCGCTCGCCGTTGCGGAAGATCACCACCTCGTGGCGCACCGTGCGCGTTTCGGCGAGCAGGTCGCAGCACGCCGTGTCCGGTGACTCCACCCGCACCAGCGCACGCGAGATGTCGTCACGAACCCGGTCGTACGACAGTGACGTGACGCCCGTGACTCGGCCCACCATGCGGGTTCCGCCACGGTCGGCGATCCACACCTCGTGGTAGCCGACGCCCAGCACGCCGCCGCTCACAGGTGCCGCACCCGCAGCAGCGCCGTCACCTTCAGCGCGTCGAAGTCTGCCGCCGACACGGTGTCCGGCACCTCGACCGTCATCATCCACTCGTCACCGCACGACACCAGCGGCCACCGGAACTGGCCTGGGGTGGTGGGTGTGCTCACGGCATGCTCGGCCCGCACCACGTCGCCGCCACAGTCGAGCATGATCTGGTCGCGGGCTCCGTCCAACTGCAACTGCGCGCCCCCGGCCAGCCACGACACCCTCATCTGGCTGGCCGGGGCGACGAACGGCCGCTGGTAGAACGACACGGTGATGTCGCGCAACCCCTGAGACGAGGCGGGCAACTCCAGCGTGAGCACCGGCACCGCCACCGCCCACTGCGGCACCTGCTCGGCCCGCACCACGAACGTCTTGCGCCGCCACTGCCCGGTGTGCTCGGGTCGGCAGCCCACTCCCACCGACTGCGGCGCGCCGGGGAACGCTGGCGTAGGTGGGCACGCCGGGTCGGTGAGGCACGATGTCGCCGACGACACCGCAGGCACCCCGGCCACCAGCGGCGCACCACGAGCAACCTGGGTGACCGTGGGGGTGGGGTTCAGCGGCGGTCGGGGAACACCCTGGTCGAAGTCCGTGCCGAAGTCGGCCGAGTCGAACGGCCCGTACGACGGCCCGACGTGCTGGTTGTCCGGGTCGTAGATGACCACGCTCGACCCGTACACCCACGGGTTGCCCGCCACCACGGTGAACTCGACCTCCCACATCACCCCCTCGGTGGGCGTGTACTTCTCGATCACACGCGGGCCGTCCACCACGTAGGCGTCGAACACCTGGCGGCGGTACGGCGCGGCGCAGTCGTCGTAGCAGTCCGGGGCCGACGCGCAGGTGACCGGGCAGGCCGCGAAGAACTCCAGCGTCGGCCCGACGCACGCTGGCAACGGGTTGCAGAACGGCGGGCTGGTCACACTCTCCAGCCACGACATGCCCGCCTGCACCGAGGCGTCGTCCAGGCCGACGAGCAGGCCGCGCACGTAGATGCTGCGCGACTTGGCCCGGATGCGACCGACCGACGCCCCGTCGGCGACCCGCTCGGTGACCGTCGCGGTCCGGGTCGAGTCGTCCAGGCCGACGACCTCCAGCACGTAGAAGCCGAGGAACCCCCACGTGTCCGCGTTGTCCACGTCGTACCACGGGGCGCGGTCCTGCTGCGGGCTGGAGTACGGCTCGCCGGACGCCCCGCCCCGCAGGTCGGCGTAGTCGCTGTAACGGTCCAGCACCTCCTGGTACGACAGGTAGTCCCGAGCGACATCTCCGTAGGTCCACTCGTGCCGCAGCGCGTCGAACACCGACGGGCACTCCGAGCACCCCTTGAACGCTGGCAGCCCGAACGACGCCACGTACGCCTCCGTGCGTAGCGCGTTCGCGATCTCGACACCGTTGTAGCGAAGCCACTCGTGCAGCACGCGATCACGTCCTCGCCAGTGTCACGGCCCGGCTCATCACCGCCGCCGCGACGGCCTCCGGGTCTGCCTGTGCAGGGTAGACGTTCATGGTGACGTTCACCGTCTTACCGGCCGTCTTGCCCTGCGACGCCTGGACACCCCTGCCGCCCTGGCGGATCAGGGCGGCGAGCCCGCGCACCGAACGGTCCACCTGGCCGAGCGGGCGGGACAGCGGGATGAGCGCCTCGGGGCCGTTCTCCCCGATGATCCTGGCCGACGGGTTCGTGAACAGCCCGCCCGACGCGGAGTTCGGGTTGGCGGGACCGCCCGGACCTGTCCCGGCCGACGTCCCCTTGATGATGATGTTGACGACCTTGCCGTTCTGGTCGAGGATCGACCGGACCTTGCCGTAGACGACGTTGTACCCCGTCTCGGTGATGCCGATGCGGACCTGCTTGTCGTTGGGGATGGCCGCGATCCGGCCCTGGGTGATGATGGCCTGCTGGCCGACCGACCCCAGTTGCACGAGCATGTTCTGCAGCCACGGCGGCAGCGGGCGGTTGCCGACCACGGTGGCGAGCGCGGCGGACGTGCCCTGCGCCGTCGTCGTGTCGTTGAGGAGCGCCCCGGCGAGAGCCTCCGGCCAGGACGACAGGGTGCGGTCGCCGACGATGGCAGCCAACTGCTCGTCGGTGATGAGCCCCTGGGTCTTTAGCGACTCCAACTTGTTCTTCAGCACCAGCGGGAAGTTCGGCGCGTCCCTCTCGTTGATGATGAAGTCGAGTTCCTGGTTGGTGAGGACGCCCTGGTCCTTCAGGGCGATCAGGGCGTCTAGACCGATGGCAGCCCAGTCGAAGGCAGAGTCGGCACCCTTCGGCTCCAGCAGACGCTCCGCCTGGTCGGCGGCGTTCTTCAGCGCGCTCCCCAGGCCCTGCATCCCCGGCACGTTCTCCAAGATGGAGCCCACGATGTCCGCGAACGTGATGAACGGTCGCGCCAGCGCCTCGCCGAGGCTCGTCCAGGTCGGGTTCTCGATGGCCGCAGCGATGGCCCCGATGGCCTCGATGATGTCGCCGAAGATGGTGATGACGTCGCCGAGGAAGGAGCGGGTGCCGGGGTTGTCGAGTTGGTCGAACGCCTTGGCGATGTCACCGACGACCTCGGCGACATCGCCAGCGATCTCCCTCACGTCCTCCAGCCAGCGTTCCAGTTGGCCGCTGGCGGTGACCTGCCGCGCCCAGTCGGCGAACTCCTGCGCCTTGACCAGCAGGGCGTCGAGGAACGACTGGCCCGAGCCGTAGGAGCCGGAGAACAACGTGCCGATGGCCGACCCGACCTGGAGCAAGATGTCCTTGATCTTCCCGGCCGACTCGAACGCCCTCTCCATGAAGTCGGCGATGGTGTTCTTGCCGCGTGCGGATTGCGTCCACCCCTTGAACGTCTCGGCGATGTCGGCGAACCAGCCGGACAGCGTTTCCCCGGCTGGTAGCAGCGACGTGATGAGGCTGTTGACGCCGGACAGGAAGTTCCCGGTCGCGGTCGTCATGTTGAGGATGATCGGGCGCAGGCCCTCGAAGTTCTTCCGCAGGTCGGCGAGGAACTTCGGCTCCCTGAAGATGCCCGACAGGGCCTTGAAGGCCTCGTTCAGCGTGTCTGCGACTCCGAGCAGACCGGCCTCCACCTTGTCGAACAGGACACCGAGGCCGCCGATCTCCTCCGCCAGACCGGCGAACAACTTCTCCTGCACGGCGGAACGCAGGTCCCCGAACCGTTTGATGAGCGGTTCCAGTGCTTGCACGGCGGTGCGTGCGTTCGGGGTGAGCAGGCCCAGCGCGTCGGCATACCTCTCCAGCGCCTCGGCCTTCTTCTCCGGGTCCGACTCCTTCAGTGCAGCAGAGAAGGCCTTGATGGCTCCGGGGACGTTCTCGAAGCCGACGAAGATGGTCGCTGCGGCAGCGCCCAGGCCAGCGGCCAACGGCAGCAGCGCGGCCAGCGACCCGGCGGCGTAGGTCGCTGCGGAGGAGAGGGAGAGCAGAACCCCGGCGGTGGCGGAGATGGCGGCGGCAACTGCGCCCAGGGCTTGGAACCCGGCGACCAGGCCGACGACAGCAGCGGCGGCGGCGGCGATGGCCTGCCCCCACGGGCCGAGTGCCGAGATGGCCGCTCCGACGGTCTTGCCGAGCGCCCCGATGCTGCGGGTGAACGCATTCGTGCCTGTGCTGGACAGGCGGTCGCCGACCCGGCTGATGGCGTCGCCGAGGTCGATGAACCCCTCCACGGCGCGGCGCGCGACCCTGGCCGCCACCAGTGAGATGCTCGTCAGCCCGGCGAGCACGTTGGTCGCGTTGTCGAAGAAGCCGCCGGTCCCGGCCCGGCGCAGAGCGTCCCTGAACGACGTGGCAGCCCTGAACATGGACCTCTCGGTCCGGTTGGCAGCCTCGGACTGCTGACGCAGGACTCGGTTCTGCTCGGCGATGATCGTCGTCAGGCGGGTGTACTCGACCTGGGCATCACGGATGTTGACGACCCGCCCGGCCTGAAGGTCGAGCATCAACTTCTCCAGCGCGACCTGCGCCTGGTCCAGCGACAGGTTGACCGAGCCCAGGGTGTTCTGCCGGACCAGGGTCCGCTCGATGCGGTCGGCGAAGTCGAGCCGTCGCTTCCTCTCCTTCTCCGCCTCGGCCGCCAGCCGGGCCTGCTCGCGCTCGGCGTCCTGGAACTGCTTCAGGTACGCCGCTGCCCGCTGCTTGTCCAACGCCTGGATGGCACGCTCCGTGTCCTGGACGACACGTCTCTCCTCGGCCTCGACCCGCTTCAGCGCCCCCTCCAGGGATCGTGCGATCCCGTTGGCGGCAGCCTCCATCGTGACTTGCAGCCGCTTGGGCAGGGCTCGGTTGAACGACTTCAGGAACGCTTCGAGTTCACCTTCCATCTGCTCGGCGAGACGTGCGTCGGCGATCCCGTAGCGGACCGACTTGCCCATCGCCTTCGTCTTGGCCCGCCACTCGCCGACGATCTTGTCGGCGGCGTCCGAGAACGCCTCGGACAGTTCGGCGTCCCGAAGCGACCTGTTGAACCCGTCGGCCCAGTCCTTGCCGACCACGGGACCTGACTTACGCAGTTCGTCCCTGATCTGCTTCGACACGCCCCGCGTGTTGGCGAGGACCGTGACGTAGACGCTTCCGATCCGCCTAGCCATGACGGTCAGCCTGCCAGATCATCGCACCCCCACTGCCTGCATGAAGGAGCCGAAGTCAGCCAGTTCCTCCTGCACCTGCTCAGGGGTGACATCAACCCCGAGGTCCTGCTCGCCGAGCAGGGCGTCGAACTCGGCCCTGTCCCCGACCCGCTCGACGGCCCAGGCGTAGACCGCGTTCAGGAACCGACGGATCGGGAGGTCGAGGAGGTCGTGGCCCCGGAGCGCCGCTTGACCGTCGAGGATCGTCCAGTGCTCGCCTGCGATGAGGACGAGTCGGACGACCGCTGTGTAGGGCGGGCCGTCCACTCCTCCATCAACCCGGAGATGACCTCCTGCACCTGCTCGACGTCGAACGGGTCGTCCCGGTCCATCAGCCGGTCGCGGAACCGTTCCTGGCCGCTCTCGTCCAGCAGGCAGTCCATGAAGTCGATGATGGCGGCGATCCGCTCCGTCATCGAGCGGCTGGTCTGCGCGGCCATGATGAGAGCCAACTGGCCGGGGGTTGGTGGGTGGGCGGTGAACTCCTCGCCGTCCACGGTGAACGTGATCGGCTCCGCATCGGCAATCGCGGACTCGGGGTGCTGACGGGCAGCAGTGACGAACTCCAGCATGGGGACCTCCTGGTCGATAACGTACTACGTCACGGGTCCGCTCGCTGGGAGCCATCTCAGACCCCGTTCACTTCGCAGGCCGCTTCGAAAGCCTTGCGAAGCGTGTGGTGACCCGGCCGTGGGCCGGTGTACTCGACCTTGCGTATCGCCCCTCCCCACACCGTCCAGGAGAACCGCTGGCCGCCGATGGGACGCCCGGTGTTGCTGATCCCCTGGAACGGGGTAACGGCCGCACCCCGCCCCTCCTCGACGTAGATGGCGTGGTCGGCGTTGTTGGTCACCCGGCCGATGACCCGGTGGCCACGTGAGCCCCGACGGTCGTACCTGAACGAAGCGGCATACGTGCCCGTCACGCCGCCCCGGTGCCGGGCGTCCAGCGGGTTGTTCACCGGGGCCGACGCCTCAGCGTTGCGGAGGGTGTCGATGCCCACCTCGTCCACCCACTCGCGGACGGCCCCACCCTTGGTGTTGAGGGCGGTGATGACGTCCGCCTCGCGGATGATGACCTTCACCGCGCTGATGGTCGCCATCAGTGCTGCCCCACTATGACCGACCAGGACCCTCCGACACAGCCGCCCTGCGGGCCGACCGCACTCCACTCGCCCATCGCGTGCAGGGTGCCGCCGAAGCAGCAGTCGATGGCTTGGCGCAGGGCCAGCGCGTCGTCGGTGAGCGCGAGGGCGGAGTCGAGCAGCGCGCCCTCGTCGGGCAGCGCCCCGTCCTCGTCGGCGACCGGCAGGCAGCGCAACGCACCCACCTCCACCGAGTAGGCGAGCGGCCCCCGACAGGTGGGGTTCTCGTCCGGCAGCGGGAACCCCGACGACGTGTACATGCCGTCGAGGCGGACGAAGCCCATCCCGCATCGGCCCCCCGAGCACTCGCCGCAGAACTCCCATGACACCTCCGACCCAGGCCAGATGCCACACCAGCAGGTCGGCCCGGCATGGGTGGACGCCAGCGCGTCGCAGACGCACTGGCGTAGCACCAGGAGCCGTTCTGCGATCCACGGCAGCGGCGGGTTGGGGGCCTGCGTCACGGCTGCGACACTCGGTCGAACGGGGTGGCGAAGTGCCACGAGAACGGGCCTGTCCCGGCGGGCAGCATGAACGGCGGCCACGACGAGCCCTGCGTCTGGTACCGGCCGTTCGACGCGGCCAGGTCGGGCGACCACACCCGCGACGGCACCTTCACGTGGAACGGGTTCAGTGACGCGACGTAGGCGTCCACCTCGCGGATGCCGGTCTGCCCCCCGGCGAACATGCCCTCGGTGAACGACATCGACAAGCCCTGGCGGGTCAGCGATCGCACCGACGACGGCAGGCGGCACTTGGCGCCCGTGCACGCCTTGGCGAACTCGCAGGCGAGCACCCCGGCCGCCCACAGCCCGTCCGGGCCGGGCCACACGCCCGGCAGGAACACCACCGAGAAGGCGTCCGGGCCGTCCCACGCCTGGCTCATGTCCTGGCAGGTCGGCCAGCAGTCGCCGTCGGTGCGGACCAGGCGGTTGCCGTTGTCCACCCGCCACGCCGTCTCGTCCAGCCGCGCCCCGCCGAGGAACACCGCACCCACGGCGGCGACCTCGCCGGGAAGGACGACCTCGCACACCGACGAGCAGGAGCAGCCGGTGCCGCCGCAGGTGCCGCAGACGGTGTTGTACCACTTGCCGTCCCGGTAGTCCGGGTTGAGCACGCTGTCGGACGCGCCGACACACCCGCTGCGGCAGGGCCGGATCAGGACCGGGCAGTTCCCGACCCGCCCGGCGGTCAGGTGCCGCAGCGCCGACCACGCCAGCGCCGTCGCACGCTGCCGCAGGGCCGCGTCGTGAGACGTCCAGTCGTCGCAGCACGCCATGTCCGGGTCGTACGGGACGCAGCCCATCAGCCCTCCTTGCTCGACGGCCCCCCCAGCGTATCGCCAGGAGGCTCATCGGACGGGCCTTGGCCGAACAGGTTCGTCAACGCCCCGGCCAAGGCTCCGATCCCGGCCCCCGCAAGCGTGCCCAGCGTCTCGCTGCCGGTGGCGATGAACCCGACGATGGACACCAGTGTCAGCACCGACAGGCTGATCGTCACCATCGCGTCGGCGCGCTTCGACGCGGCGCGCAGCAGCACGAAGGTGAGGATGCCCGCGATGACGGCGACGAGGAACAGCGCGAACACCGCCTCGCCGAGCACGGCGCGGACGTCCTCGATGTCGTTCACCGGAGCACCCGTCACCCGCTAGGATGAATAGCCACGTTGACGCATCCGGCGGCGCGCGCTGCCGCCAGTTCGGCGTCATCAACATCTACATCCTGCAGGGTGAACACCCCGTTGGCGTACGTGATCGTCCCGGACCTCAACTCGGCTATCGCCTGCTGGTGATCCCACACGCCGACAGGAAGGATGTGCGCGCTGCCGCCATAGTTCGAGGCGTCCCACGCCGACCCTCCCGACGGGTCGAAGTAGATTCGCTCTACGGGATCGATCGGCGGCTCGCCGTGGAGGTTCTTGTCCGCGACCTGCACCGTCACTGTCACCCAAGCCATACCAGCCTCCTCACTCGCCGTCGCCGACGATTGCAGACAGGCGGCGCAGCAACGTCACCCGCTTCTTGCCCGACTCCTCCACCGCCAGCGCGGCGGCAGCCCGGTCCGCATCCTGCCCGACCCATGCCGACACCTCGTCCACCGTGCCGTCGGGTACGTCGCCGACAGGCGGGGCCGGTGTGGCACCCGCCGATGCCTGAACGGCCCTGAACGTGTCGGCGAAGTCGCCGGAGAACGGCCCGTCACTGCTGCCCGGCTGCTGGGTCGAGGTTGTGGGCTGCTGCCCCGACCCTGCTAAGGGGTTGCGACCGTGACATCCTTCGTGACCGACGAGCGACCACGCTGCACGGTGACCTTGTAGGTCCCCGCCGCCGAGTAGGCGTGCGTGATCGGCCCGGCGGTGTTCACGAAGGTGTGCGACCCGTCACCCCACAGGACGACCAGCGGCTCCGTCGTCGGCGACGGCGTGGACGGCGTTGGGGCCACCGTCACCGTCAGGCCAGCCGGGGTCGCGGTGAAGTCCGTGATGGCCGTGTGCTCCGGGTTCAGCACCGGGAAGCAGCCGTCGGTGTCGTCGGGCGGGGCGACCTCGGTGTACTGGACGTGCAGGTGGTCGCCTCGGGCAATCGGCTTCAGCAGCGGGCCGGGCTGGTTGTTGGCCTGCATCGTCACGTCGTACGGGCCGACGCCCCACGTCGAACCGGCCTTCGACCCCGCCCCGGTGATGGAGAAGTTGATCGCCGCGTTCTCGATGGTGAAGTCTCCGAGCACGCCGCCCTGCATGAACGGCAGCAGGATGTAGCCGTAGGCCCCCTGCGCGTTCGGGTCGTTCGAGCAGACCTGGCCGGGCACACCGGCCCACACCTCCAGCGCGAAGCCGTAGTCGCAGCCCGACTTGTCCTGCGACATGCGGAAGCCCACCACGTCGCCGTTCGCGTCGATGACCTGCTCCTGGCCGGACAGCATGGCGAACAGTTCCGGGTCCACGTTGCAGAACGTCAGTTCCGCCGAGTACCCGTTGAACTCGGCGCACGGCGTGTCCGACACGCAGGTCTTGCCGTTGGCGTTCGTGACGGTGATGGACTCACCCTCGGTCACGTTCGCGGTGAGCCCCACGCTGACGAACCCCTCCGTGACGACCTGATTGCAGTCGCCGTACTGCGGGCGGCCACAGCCGTCGAGCCGAGTGACCCGCATCTTGCGGCCCCGCACCAGCGGGAACGTCCTGCTTGCCATGACCTACTCCTTCTCGACGGGCTTGCGGCTGCGGCTGCGGGGAGCAGCCTTCTTCTGGTCGGGCCTGACGCCCCCGTGGTGGAAGATGTCAGCAACGTCGTCGGGCACCACGAACCCGTCCGCCGTCGCCTGGACGACCCAGGCCGGGTGACCGGCCACGTCGGCAGCCTCCAGCAGCGCCTGCGCCGTCGGCTGGTCGAGCGGGAAGATGACCTGGCTCACAGCACCCCCCGGAACGGCAGCGCGAACGCGGACCCGAACGGCCCGCCGGTGCTGCCGGACTGCGTGGGGGCAACGTAGTCCTGCCAGGCGGTCCCGTCCCAGGTGTACTTGTTCGTCCCCACGGTGATGTACCAGCCGGGCTGCCACGGCAGGTTCGGCGCTGCCACGTACCGCTGCGTGGCGAGCGCGGCCTTGTTGGTGACCGACGGGTCGGTGAACACGTCACCGGGGTGCGCGGCCGACTTGTCCACCGGAGAGGCGGTGACGGCAGGAGCCCCGGTGGTGGTGACGAGCACCTTCACCAGGAAGCACTCGACCCCGATGGCCCACGGACGTTCGGCCAGCGCGTAGTGCCGGTTCTTCGCCCGGTCGAGGGCGTCGTGCTCGCCGATGGAGCCACGGACGAGGAGCACCTGGCCGGTGGCCCACAGCCACCGCTCGCCTGCCTTGTTGGCGACCCGGTACGCGCCGTTGGCGACCAGGCTGCCCTGCACGGTACGCAGGTTCACCGGGTCGCGGATCAGCAGGTCCGCGCCGTCGAGCAGGGTCGTGACCAGCCGGTCGGCGTGCACGATGGGCACCCCGCCGTAGTTCTCGGCCGTCCACTCCTCGATGATGCCCAGCCCGACCTCCAGCGGCACCGCCGTCCCGGTCGTCGGGGTCAGGTCGGTGCCGCCGTCGAGGATGTTCAGCGCGACGTACCGCTCCACCGCCTCGGCCTCGCCGAACTCCAGGCCGACCCGCGCCATGCGCCGGTAGCGGTCCATGTCGAACGAGTCGCAGGCGACACCCTTGTACGCGGCGAACGCCTTCGACAGCACCACCGGCGCGCCGTCGAACACCTTCGCCCCGGCGGGGCCGTCCACGCAGTCGATGCTGGTCAGGTGGGCGGTGCCGCAGTGCTCGGGCTGCCAGTCCAGCCCGTACATCCACTTCCCCGACGGGTCGTCGCGGACGTCGGCCACCGACAGGAGGCCGCCCTTGCGCCGCTCCACGACAGGGGCATCGACACGCTCGGGTGCGAACACCGCCATGTGCCCTACCGCCTCTCGTCAAGGTGCGCGGGGGACCGGGAAGGTCCGGTTACCGGTCCCCCGCGCACCGCCTCTGCTGCTGTCACGGTGTCACCGCCACCTGTCCTGGCCCACTGACCGTCTGGACGAGTTGCCATCCATCAGCACATGCTCCACCTGTTGGGTTGCCCGGCCCCGGCGTCACGGAGAAGGGACCGGCTCCGCCGTTCCGAAGCACGCGATCAGGTCAGCGGCCCCGGAGCGACCGGAGTCGCACACCGGGATGGTGACCAGCGCGCCGCCGTAGCAGCGGTTGGCGAGCAGCACGCACTCCTCGGCGAACAGCGCGGTGTACAGGTTCCTCGCCAGGTCGGTGCTGTCGTACACCGAGTCGAGCGTGATGACCGCGCCGGTGCCCTTGATGAACGACCCGGCCGGGTACACGAGCGCCGGGAACGACGCCTTCGGCTTCACCTGGAAGGCCGAGGACACGTCCAGGTCGTCCAGGCCGCGCACGAACTGCGGGGCCAGGTTCCGCACGGTGAACCACTCGGCGATCATCGCGTCGGTCACGTTCACGTAGTCCACGCCGGTGCGACGGGCCAGGTCCTCGCGGATCGACAGGCGCGCCCACTTCGGCATGACGACCTCGATGACCTTCTGGTCGGAGAAGCCGTACTTCTGCCGGATCGACTCGGCCACCCACTGGAGGGCCTCCAGGCTCGACACGGTGGACTTCTGGTCGGCCGGGGTGAGCGCGGCACCGAGGGCGGTCTTGATCTTGCCGAGCAGGCCCGCGTTGATCTTCAACTCGTGCGCGACGAGGGCCTTGCGGATCACGTCGGCGACCAGTTCCGGGTACCCGGCGTTGGTGAGGATCGGCGCCTTGATGCAGATGCCGAAGGCGTCGCAGCGAACCTCGGTGAACGTCGGGCACTCGACGGTGTAGCAGGTCTTGTCGGGCGACCCGGCGATGGCCTGCGTCTCGGTGAGGGCGAAGCCCACGCTGCTGAACAGCGAGCCGAAGTCCGGCCCCTTGGTGAACCGGACGCCGCCACGGGTCACCTGCACCTCAGGCAGCGACACGAGGTCGTTGGCGTCCTCGTCGGAGCACCAGTCGTAGAGCGTCTCCGACGGGGCGCACCAGCCACCGGCGGCGATGAGCGACCCTCCGGGCAGCCGGGACTGGCGCACGGCCTCGTCCAGGAGGGCCTGGTCGTCGCGGAAGTCGTCCTGGCTGAGCCCGTCGTAGCCCTGCTTGGTGACCACGGCGGTCCCGTAGCGGTTGAACATCGCCGACGCCGGGGTCCCGGTTGGGAACGACCGCATCCGGTTGACGACGGCCGACGCGACCAGCGAGAAGTCGTCCAACTCCCTGCCGGTGGCGAAGCCGGGCACGTCGGCGGCGGCGGTGAGGACGGCCACCTTTCGCTCGGCGGGGACGACGACCGCCGGGGCCTGCGCGGCGGCGCGAACGACGGCGGGTGCCTTCGCCGGAACCCCGGCGTCGGTGGTGACATGCTCCACAGCGGCCTCCTCGACCTGCTCGGCGGCTGCGGTGGTCGGCTCCTCGGTCGCCGCCTCGACCGTCTCTGCCTCCGGCGGGACGCCGAAGTCCTTGATCGCCGCGACGCGCTCCAGCCTCTCGGCCTCCTGCGCTGCCAGGGCGTCCTTGCGCTCGCGCACCTCGCGCACGGCGGCGACGATGCGCTCGCCCTCGGCGATGGTGTCGGCGTCGCTGTCCTCGTTGATGTCGAGGTCGCGGAACGCGGCCAGGCCCTCGGACTCCAGCGCAGCCAGCGCGTCGATGTCCAGGCCGTCGAGCCCGGTGTCGGGAAGGGTGAACATGCGATGGCCTCCTGAGCCAGTGATCGGTCGGTCACACGACCCCGGCTAGGCCAGGCCGGACCGCTGGCTAGGCCACAGCGGTCCTACTGCTCGTGGAGGCTAACACGCCCCCGGTGGAGATGTCACGCAACCGGCGTGGCGCGCAGCGTCCCGCCGACACGGCGCACGATGGCCTGCGCCTCGGCGAGCGTCCCGACGACCACCTTGCCGCCGTCGGGCTTGGTCACCTCGTACATGGCGCGGTTGCGTCCCGCGCTCCCACCGCCGCAGTTGCAGCCCACGTCAGCGCACCTCCATCAGCGCACGGGCGCGTGCCCGCCGGTCCTCGTCGGCGAAGGACGCCAGCGCATCGACACGCTGGGCGCGGCGTGCACGCGCAGCCATCTCGTCGAGGACGGCGACGGCCAGCGCGTGCACGTCCACCACCACCTCCGACTCCTGCGCGGACGCCGCCAGCGCGGGCGGCGTGATGAGCGCCGTCTGCCTGCCACCGGACGCGGCCAACCTCGGCACCGGGAAGCCGGGCACGTTGACGGCCAGCGCGGCGACCAGTTCCAGGTTGCCCCGGATGCCCCGCCAGTCGCCGGACAGGCCGGACGCGAGCAGCCGGTGGACGGCCGCGTCGTCCACGTCGGGGCGCAGCATCCCGGCGAACCAGATGCCGTGCTCGTCCTCACCGACCGCGACGTCGGCGACCACGGTGCCGGTGTTGTCGTAGTGCGCCTTGGCCGCGAACGGGTCGGCCGACAGGTCGGCGTGCCCGGTGTCGAGGGTGATCTGGCCGACGGGCACGTAGCCGTCGTCGGTGAGGACCTGCCCGGTGGAGAAGTAGGCGTACTGCGCCGCCGAGTGGGGCGGGGTGACGCACATGCGGTCGATGCCGATGTGGCAGGTGTCCCACAGCGCCAGGTGGCCACGGATGCGGCCGTCGGGCTCCACCGTGAGCCCGGTCGGGCCGGGCAGGTGCGGGTCGGCGAAGGCGTCGGCGGGAAGGGCGACCGGCGCAGCCGCCGACACCAGCGACACGCCCTGCGGCACGCAGTCCTCGCACGACTGGAGCGCGGTGGCGTGGCGGGCTGCCCGCCGCCGGTTCTCCGGCGTGTTCGGCGGGTTGCCGGGCCTGCCCAACTCGCCCGGCCAGTAGCCGAGGGCGTCGTGGTGCCACTGGGCGCACGTCCGGTACAGGAAGTACGGGTTGACGTACTTCGCCAACTGGCGGGTGCAGCGGGTGAAGTCCCCCGGCATCCCCCACCTGATCTTGGCCGCGCCCTTGCCGCGTGTCCAGTAGGCGTGCAGCCGCCGCGTCTCCTCCGGGTGCGTCACCCACCCTGCGCCGCGCTTGAACTCCTCGGTGTCACCGGCCCACTCCTCGGGCAGCATCCACTCCAGGTCCAGCGCGCGGGCGCGGCGCATGATGTGCCGCTTCGCCTTCTCGTAGTCCTTCGCCCGGCCTACCGCCTGGATGGCGTTGCGGAGGTCGTCGGCGTCCTTGATCGGGTAGGACCCGTCGTCAAGGGCCTCGCCCGTCTCCGTCATCCTGTCGCGCTCGGCCTGCGTGTAGTCCCGCATCGCCACCGCAGCGGCAACGAGGTCGTCGGCCTGCTGGCGGGTGCCCAGCGCGATGAACGCCTCGGCGAACGCCGGGATGGGCACGATGGTCGCGGCGCTGATCCGGCCCTTGGAGAACCGCACCGACTCGTCCTCGGTCACCGCCATCTCGGCGTCGTCCACGTCCACGCTGATGCCGCGCAGGTGCCCTTCGGCGATGAGGCCCACCACCTTGTCGGCCTCCTCGGTCTGCGCGAACACGCCCTCGCCCCACACCAGCCCGTCGGGGTCGCGGTCCATCCGGTCGATGCGGCCGACGACGACGGCCCCGTCGTGGCCGGACTCGTTGCTGGGCTGCCACAGCAGCGGCAGCGGCAGGTCGCGGCTGGACAGCGCGCCCGGCTCGAACGAACGCTTGTCGCCGGACAGCACCCCCTCGGGTGCGAGCACCCCGTACCAGGGGGTCGGCTCGTCGGGTGCGAAGTCGGTGACGTCGAACTCCTCGTCGGTGTCGATGTCATCCATGACGTCGGTGTCGGCCATCTGCTCTGCCCTTTCGACGGCGTTCAGTTGCGGTCTGACCTTACTGCGCCTGTCCATGTAGCCGGGCTGTCCCGGCTTCTTCCCGTCCTGGTTGACGCGCAGCCAGTCGTCCCTGGCGATGACGCGCTCCTCGTCCTTGGTGGCGTGGCGGCGTTTGGTGATGCGCCCCTCGCTCGGCTTGGGCGTGTACCGCTGGCCCCTCGGCACGACCTTGGGGGTGCGGCGGTTCTCCAGGAACAGCAGGTCGTGCTCGGCGAACTCCAGGGAGAAGGCGTCGGCGATGTTGGTGAACGGCAGGACGGCGAGGACGCAGCGGCAGTTGTGTGTTACAACGCCGTTGGCACTGTACCAGTTCCTATCTGTGTGGAGGTTGTACCACTCATGCCGCCCCTCACCCCGCTCGACACCGACGACCTGCGTCGCCGCCATGCCGAGGGCCAGAGCGTCCTCCAGATGGCGCGGGAACTCGGCGTCCAGCGACGCACCATCGACATCTACCTGCGTCGGCTCGGGCCGGAAGCCCGCAGTGCCAGCGAGGCCAACCGGCTGCGCATGGCCCGCATGACGCCCGAGGAGCGCCGTGCCGACGCCGCCGCCGCCCATGCCGCGCGCCGCACCGGAGGAAGCCGGGAGCGCGACACCTTCACCCCGGGCCAGATCGAGAAGGCTCGCGTCGCTGAACGTGACCTCTCGTACGCCCAGCCTGACGAGAGCCTGGTCGCCGCCTTGTACCCGCAGTTCCGCCGCCAGGTCGCCGTCGGCCCATACAACCTGGACTTCCTCGTCGGGAACGTCGCCGTGGAAGTCCACAGCAGCAACACCCACCCGCTCTACCACCCCAACCTTGCTCATCGCACGGAACAGTTGCTCGGCGCTGGGTTCCACGTCGGCTACCTGTGGCCCTACGGAGAGCGGGGCTGCCATGACCTCATCGCCTGGGCGCAGCAGGTCAGCCTTGACGTACCCCTCGGGGGTCAGTACCGGGTGGTTCGGGGTCACGGTGAGGTCGCGTCCGTCGATGAGGCGCAGATGCACGCTGCGGCCATGCGTCACATGGCGCGTGATCGCCAGTACGCCCTGCCCAGCCCAGCCGACCTTCGTTGACGGGGCCACGCAGTTGATCCATACCTCGGGCGGGCCGACGGGCTGGCCGGGGTACTGCAACGCGAACCCGCCGACGGGGAACGTCTCACCCCGCAGCCGCCGCACCCCGTGGAGCGGGCGGTGCGTGTCACGCACCGCTTCATCCTGCATGGAGTTGTGTACAATCGTCCCGTTAGCAACAAACCACGATGACGTGACGGAGAGGTCGTACACATGGTCGCTCCACGGGATGACCTCGATCGAGAGGACATCGCACGGCGATACTCCAGCGGGGAGTCCCTGGCTACCATCGCCGGGGCCTACGACGTGTCCTCGCGCACCATCCGACGCCAGTTGACACTCGCCGGTGTCGATGTGCGAACCCACAGCGAAGCCGGGCTCGTCCGCAGTCAGCGGCCGGGCGAGCGTGAGCGTGTCGCCACCCACCTGCGCTCGGTCAACGTCGGGCGACGGTGGACGGCCGAGCAACTGGCCTCTCGGGCTCGCGCACGCCAGGAGCGCCAGTTGCACATCGGTCGTCTGGAACGCGAACTCGGAGAGCGCCTGCGAGCACGCGGCCTGCAGGTCGTGCCGCAGGCGGCTGTCGGCCGCTACAACATCGACCTCCTGGCTGGCGACGTGGCCGTCGAGGTCCATCGGCACCTTCATAGTCCGACGTTGCTCGACAAGAGAGCGACCAGCGAGCGCGTCGAAGCACTCCTTGATGCTGGGCTGCGAGTGCTCTACGCCTGGTGTCCCGACGGCATCAACTCCGGCGACGTGGAACACCTTGTCCTGCTCATCGAGTGCCTGAGCAGCAACCCAGCCGCGCCCCGTCAGCACATGGTGCTCCGGTGTCAGGGTGAGCGTGGCGTGCGGGAGGCGTAGCCGAATCATCCAGCCCTCGTGCCAGCGGCGCGACACATGCGTCACGCCCGGCGCCTGAACCAGCGTGTCGCCAGAGACACAGAGCCACTGCTTGACCGACAGCAGCGGGGCGGCGAGGACGGTGGCCCGGTTGAGGACGGCGGTGGCGAGCCAGGTGGCGAGCAGGTCCGGGTTGGTCTGTGGGGTGGTGCGGGCGAGCGCGCCGTCGAGGTCGCCGCGCAGCGACGCGAAGGCGTCCCGCCAGTCGTTCCCGCCTTCGCCCTCGTACAGTCGGCGGAACGGGTCGGCGAGCACGTCGAGGACCGCCTGGGCGAGCGCCGGTTCGGACAGGGCTGCGGCAAGGCGGGGCCGCAGCGTCGCGGCCAGGTCGAGCAGGGCGCGGTCGCGTTGCGCGGCGAACGTCTCGACGTCGAAGGTCACGATGCTGCGGCCAGGTCGAGGTGGCGGGCCAGCGCGTACCGGCTGTGCGGGGTCTTGGTGGCGATGAGCCCCGAGCAGTAGCCGTGCAGGCGCAGCGCGAAGTCGGCGGGTGCGGCGTCGGTCACCCGGTCCACGCAGGTGAAGGCGTCGGCGAGGAGCACGTCGGGGTCGCCGTCGAACTCCAGGTACAGGTCTGCGGCCGGGGTGGGGCCACGGTAGGAGTGCCGTGACCGCAGCCGGTTCCCGGCCCGCTCCAGCGCCCGGTAGACCAGCACCTCGGCGGCGGCGAGCAGCGCCGGTTGCGGTCCGATGTCGCGGGCGTCGCGTTCGATGCTGCGCCGGTTGTCCAGGTCGTCGGGCCGTCCTTTGGCGGCCCCGATGCTCGGCGTGGGCAGGTCCACGCCGAGGGCCTGCACGGCTGCCTGGGTCTGCTCCGGGCTGGTGGAGCCGAGTGCGATCTTGCGGAGCAGCCACTCGGCGAGGTCGTTGCGGCTGGGCTTGTCGTCCTCGGCGAACCCCGTCTCGCGGCGCAGCGCCGCGCCGGTCAGTTCGCCCCGGTCCCACAGTTCGAGCGCCTCGCGGGAGCGGTTGGGCCGGATGCGGATGGCGGCGCTGTCGGCGGCGACACCGTAGGAGGCGACGGGCAGGTCGGCGGCGATGGCCGGGGCGACGTAGCCGGTGTAGACGGCGTTGGCGACGATGGCGAGGCGGGGCTCGATGTGGACCTTGGTGCTGGCCTCGTCGGCGAGCCAGGCGTTCCAGTGGTTGACGTCGGACAGGCCGAGCAGCACCTCGGGTGGCACGTCCATGCCGAGCGCGAACCGCTTGACGGCGTTGTCGCGGGTCATGCGCGTCTCTTCGGCCAGGTCGCGGGCGAACTCGATGTGCTTGGCGGCCTGGATGGCCTCCGCTGGGGCGGTGACGACGATGGGTACGACGGCCGAGGCGTCGTCGGGGTCGGCGATGGGGGTGAGCATGGCCTCGCCGAGGGTGAGCATGAACAGGTCGGCCTGGGAGGCCCCTTCGGGGGCGTTGTCGGGTGCCGGGAAGGTCATGTCGGACGGCAGCATCAGCACCCCGGCACCGGCGAGGCGGGACTTCAGGGTGGCGGCGACGGTCTGGCTGGCACGTTCGATCTCGTGCAGGCTCGCCATGTTGGCGCGGACGGGGCTGTCGGCGCGCTGCGGGTCCACCGGGTGCGGCTGCCAGACGCGCAGCACGAGGTCGCTGCCACGGGTGAGGGTGACGTGCCCGGCGCCGTCGCCGAAGTCGGCGCGGAGCACGGCCCGGTCGCCCTTGCCGGTCTGGCGCACCCGGTCGGCTGCGAGCACGCTCCAGGTGCTGTCGGCTGCCCGGTACACGTGGTAGCACTCTCCTGCGACCGCCAGGTGCAGGCCGGTGAGGCGCAGCATCTCGGTCTGCCCGGCCTCGCCGCCGAAGTACTCGGCGAGCGCGTCGGCGGCGGGGCCGGACAGCAGCACGTGGTCGGTGCCGGGCCGGTGCTCGACGGCGACGAGGCGTGCCCGGGACATCAGGTTGGCGATCCAGTTGGCGACGAACCTCAGTTCACCAACGGTGTCGTACAGCCGCCACGCCTCGGTCTGCCACGCCTCGCTGCGCGCGACGGCTCCTTCGCGGACGGTGGGGAGCCGGACGGCGGATGCGACGAGGCTGGTGGCCGTCGGTTCGGGGTGGGGCTTGCGCGGTCGCGCCATCGACTGCTCCGGGGTGTCGGCGTGCCTGATGGTCGAACGGTAGCGCCTGTCAGTCGGGCGTGTCTCGAACGACGACCATCGACGCCGCGTAGGCGGCGGCGAACCAGCCGTTGGCGAGCCACCACGACCAGTGCAGGTCGGACAGGACGGCCCAGGCCAGGTTGGGCAGCGCCACCCACGGGGCGAGGCAGAACGCGCACTGCACGAGGTCGTGCCACGGCTCGGGTGCGCGGGACAGGTACCAGGAGCGCAGCCACAGCACCGGCGGCCAGGTGTCGTCCACGACGAGCCTGGTGGCGCGGGCGGTGCCGAGGACGCCGACGGCGGCGGCGGCGAGGACGAGCCAGTCCGGTGTCATGCGAGGACCCGGCGGGCGAGGTGCTTGACGGCGACGGCGGCGAGGACGGCGACGCCGATCCAGCCGGACACGCCGAGCGCGATGGCGAACAGGGCGAGGGTTGCGATCACGGTGGCTTCCTTTCAGACCTGAAACATGTCACTGCGAGCCACCTTGGAGGAGCCTGAGCCTGGTCGGGCTGCTCATGGTCGCGTCGGCCGACCGTCCCATGACCTCCGTCGCGGCGTAGACGAGCGCATCAACACGGTCCGGCGAGTGGGTCGTCTCGTAGGGCTGCCAGGTCGTCATCTGCTCCTCCAGGCCGGTGAAGGAGCCGACGTGGTGGACCTTGCCCTGCTCGTAGCGGCCCACGACCGGCTCGGCGCGCAGCGCCTTGGAGCGTCTGGTCTGCCGGACCAGGATGCGGGCGTCCCGGTAGCCGGTCGAGCGCAGCGTGTGCTCGACCATCTCGCCGCCGAAGTTCTTCTCGGCGACGATGGCGTCGGCGGACCAGTCGTCGTAGGCGGCGTTGGCGGCTGTCGCCCAGCCGTGCGGCGAGTAGTGACCGGAGCGGTCATCGAGGACGTAGAGGTCCCCGTCGCTGTCGATCCCGACGACGACGATCCCCGTCTCGTCCGCGCCCTGCGCCTTGGAGCCCGCCGGATCGACACCGACCACGATCCGCCGGAGGGTGGGTGCGCCGTCCACCCGGCAGCCGTCGAGCATGTCCCACGTCCACAGCGACCCCTCCACGTCGTCGAGTATCTCGGCGTGTATCTCTTGCCTGCCCAGCCTGGTCCCCTCGTACTTGTCGAGGACCTGCTGGGCGAACACCGGCGACAGGTTGTGCAGGTTGTCGTAGGTGCTGGAGCGCACAAGGACCAGCGCCGGGTCCTTCAGGAGCGACCGCAGCCACGGCCTCGGCTTCGGGGTGGTGGTGAGGCAGACCCTGGGGCGTCGCCCCAGCCGCAGGCCGAACAGCAGGTTGTCCCACACCTGCTGGACCATCGCGTAGAACGCTGGCTCGTCGCACCAGGCCGCGTGGTGCTCGGGGCCGCGCAGCCGGTCGGGCTCCTCGGCCGAGTACCCGGTGACGACGGCCCCGTTCGGGTAGGTGAGTTGCTTCTTCGACGGCTCCCACAGCGGCCGGAACTCGGGGTGCGCGGTGGCGAGCAGGCCGGACTCGCCCTCGACCATCGTCGCCCGGAAGTCGGGTCCGGTGGGTGCGACGCACGCGATCCTGCCGAACACGCGGGTGCATCGCTGGACCCATTCGGAGCCGGTTCGCGTCTTGCCCGCCCCCCGGCCCCCCAGGTTCATCCAGTACGCCCACGCACCCTTGGGCGGGTGCTGGTCGGCGCGCGCATGCGGCCACGTCCAGACCCCGTGCGGTTTGCCGTCGCAGCCTGGGACGGTGCAGTAGAACGGCTTCCACTGCGAGTGGCGGATGGACGCTATGCGTTCGGCGATCTGCGCCTGCGCGCGGGGGTCGAGTTGTGTCATCGGAACCTGTCCAGGTCCGCGAAGTCCTCCCTGGCGTTGTAGGAGCGGTCGAGCCAGGGGCTCGCCTCGCCGTCGAGGAGGATGGCCGCCTCGACGCCGGTGACCCGCTCCACCTGCACGGCGACGCAGCGCCGCAGCCAGCCGGAGGTGGTCATCCCCTCGGCGCGGGCCGACAGGCGCGCCCCGTCCACGAGACGTTTCCCCCAGCGGAGCACGACGGGAACCACGTCGCAGCGGTAGCGTGCCGAGTCCTGGGACGTGGTGGCGAGGATCGTCTCCCGCCAGTCCGGTCGGCGAGGCAGGATGTGGCTCTCGTCGCGGGTCACGGCTCGATCTCGATGACGTCGGCCTCGGGCACGTCCGGGATGTACTGGCGGGACATCTGCGCCACCCAGGCGTCCATCTGCTCCTGGGTGGGCGTGTAGTGGATCATCTCCTGCGGGGCGTCGGCCCCGAACAGCCTGATGTGGCGGTCGATGATGGCCAGTGCGCGGGAGACGGCGGCGAGGTGCTCGGGGTGGGTGTCGTCGGTGGCCTTCCGCCACACGCCGCGCAGCAGCCTGTCCAGGCGCGCCCCTTCGGTGCGCCGGAGCGACTCGCGGTCGTTCTCCCCGGCGCGTGCGGCGAGGGATATCTCGACGGCGTTGCGGGCGTTGGCGGCGCTGCTGTAGCCGAGCGTCTCGGCTATCTCGCCGTAGGTGGCCCCGGCGACGCGCAGGGAGACGGCGGCGTTGGCCTGGTTGGACCGTTCGGGGAGCGCGCTCATGGCAGGAGTTCCGTCAGTGCGGTGGTGTCGTCGGGGTACCCGGCCCTGTGTCGCCGCCACGCGGCCTGGGTGTCGCGGCGCACCAGCAGGGGCAGTGGGACCAGGGGCAGCGGCTCGTCGTCGTCGAGGTCCAGCGGCGTGTCGTCCGGAAGGAGGTCGAGCAGGTCGCTCTCGGTGTACCCGGTGCCGAGCAGGTCGTCGTCCAGCGCTGCGAGCAGGTGCAGCAGCAGGCTGTCGTCGTAGGTGCCGAGGTCGGCAGTGCGGTTGTCGGCGAGCATGACACGGTAGGCGTCGGCGCTGTCGGGGTCGAGGTCGAGGGTGACGACGGCGATGCTGTCCCAGCCGAGTTCCATCGCGGCCATGTAGGTGTGGTTCCCGGCGAGGATGGTCCCGTCGCTGGCCGTGACGATGGGCCGGTACTGGCCGTTGACGCGCAGCGAGGTGGCGATGGCGTCGGTGTCGCCGTTGCGGGCGTTCCTCGGGTGTGGGCGCAGGTCGGCGATGGGGACGGTGCGCGTGGTGAGGTCATGGGACGGCACGGACGCCGACAGTAGCAATCAGTGAACGGGAAAGCGAGGGCGGGATGGAGTTCCCGATGAGCCTGCGGGCGTGGGACGTGGGGACGTGGGGGACCGGGAGTTCCTGCAGCGCCGCCGCCTCGGCGACGGTGATGGGCGTGCGTGGCTGGCCGCTTCGCAGCGGGTGGAGGTAGTTCTTGGTGGTGACGGTGGGAGAGGGGCGGGTCCTCCACCAGCCCGGCCCGTCCCAGGGCGGGCCGAGGGGTGAGAGCGCGTCGGACATGGTGCGGGCGGGGCGAGGGGTGGTGGACGGCCACTGCCCGTGGGTGGCCCGCAGCGGGGCCAGCGGTGTGCGGGACGCGACGAGGAGGGCGCGGTTGCGCCGCTGCGGCGCGGAGAACTGCTCCGCCGACCGGCACCCGGCCCACACGTAGTACCCCTCGGACCGGAGCAGGCGAGCGATGGCCTCCAGCACGGGCAGGGCCTCGGGCACCTGCTCCGCGCACAGCCAGTCGGGTCGGTGGCGGGCGAGTTCCAGGGTGAGGCGCGCCCCGGTGGAGGCGACGGCCGGGACCGTGGTCGGCGTGACGTCGGCGACGGCTGCCACGATGCGGTGGAGCATGGCGCGGCCCTTGCCGGACCCCAGCATGCTGTAGTCCTGGCAGGGCGGGGAGGCGACGATGCCGCCCTCGGTGATGGGCGGGAGCCTGCGGACATCGACCCGCTCGGCGTCGGGGTGCACCGCGACGGCCCACGGGTCGATGTCGTAGCCGTGGCCGACACCCCAGCCGCCCATCCCGCAGAACAGGTCGTGGATCACGTGCCGGTGAGGGCTTCGGCGAGGATGACGCGCACCATGTCGCTGCGGGACAGCCCGCTGTCGCGGGCCAGGGCGTCCAGTGCGGCGAGCATCGTCGGGTGGACGCGGACGTTGAGCATCGCGTCCCTGCCGCTGCCGCTGCCCGGCTTCCTGCCTCTCGTCATACACGAAACCTACCAGGAGACACCACACCCCCCTGCGTGGGAGGCTAGTGACCAACCGCAGGGGGGTGTAGTGTGTCGTTGTCCGCGACGAGAGAGAGGCTATCAGATGCGACCAGGGCAGCCACAGTTCCAGGTGGCTGTCACGCTTGACGCCCCCCGGCGGGGTGGCGGGTCAGTGGCGGCAGTCACGGCGAACGGGAAGGCTGCCCGCCAGCAGCGCGCCCCCCGCCAGCACGGAGCAGCGGGAGGGCGCCGGTCGGCCTGAACGGGCCGCAGCAGGACAGCACCACGGGCGCGACTGACCAGCCCGTCACCCGCAGGTCGCCCATTGAGCAGCGTGGGTCAACCCCTCGTCGTAGAGGTACAGCCCCCTGCGCGGGATGGGCTCCGCGCGCCCCACGGAACAAGGTAGGGGCACAGGACCGGGACGAGGTCGCCGCACACGCGGAAGGGCGGCGACGAGACGGAGAAGAACCGTCAGAGGAAGAACACCCAACCTTTCAGGTCTGAAACCGCTCATTCCGTCACACACAATATGTTCCGTAACACAACATACCCACCACCACCACACACCCAGAAGGCGGACGTGCAATACCGGAGAGGTGCCGCGCTGGTTTCGCGGCACCCCGCCCTTCGGAAGATCATCTGCCGGCGTGGGGCGCCGGAAGATCATCGCCCAGGCAGCGGGAGGCGGAGCGGGAGAACGGCCCTGCCGACCCTCTCCCGCTCCGCCGACCCGCTACGGCTCGACCATCTCCCCCATCGTGGTGAGCGTCGCGCTCACCTCTGCCCGCTGCTCCGGGGACAGTGCCGCCGCGTGCGAGGTGAGCGCGACCGACAAGGCGTCCAGCGCCTTGCGTACCTCGCCCCACGGCGTCGTCTCGTCCGGGCCGTTCTTCCTGGCCTTCGGAGCGTCGGGCCGGGCCTTGCGGCTTCCCGCTTTCTTCGCGTCTGCGATGGTCTGGCGGACCCTCGTGGAAACCTCGCGCGGCGACGAGCCCTTGGCGGTCAAGGCCTTGACGACTTCGCCAGGCGTGATGGCGGACTGGACTGCGTTGCTGCCGCCGAAGGTGGCTTCGAACAAGTCGCGGGTCGCGGCGTCGGAGAGTCCGAGATAGCGGGCACGGCCGACGTTCACGTACTTGCTAACTGTCGCCGTGGAGAGGCCGATGTCTCCGGCCATCTTGCTCTGGGTTGGCCAGAGTCCGTTTCGCATGGCAGCGGAGAGCGTGATGGCCAGTGCCATGCGGTACTGGCGGACGTTTGCGTCGAAGCCGCTGATGGCGGCCTTGAGATCTGCGACCTTCGCTTCCGCGACGGCGACGTCGCCGTGGCGCTCCGCGAGGAGGATGACGTGTTCGCGGAGAGCGTTCTTGTCCTCAACGGAGAGCGTCTCTGCGTCGTAGGACTGCAGGTCTTCGGGTCGGAGGATGGGCACGGCCCGGAAGATGGGGCCGTCCGTGCTCTCGGTGAGCGTGTCGAGAGCGGTGGTGGTGGTGTCGGAAGCCATGATGGCTTCTCCCTTCTGGTCGGGTCGTCCGGCATTTCCGGACTGACCTTCGGTCAGTCTAGTCATGGGACTGACACTAGGTCAATCCCTGGCGCAGGAGGCGGAGCGGAAGATCATCAGCCAGGCAGCGGAAGATCATCAGCCAGGCAATCCTCAAGCGCCCGGCGCTTGCGTGGTCGGCTCGCTGTCGTCGCACAGCGCGCCATCGACGCACCAGACGTGCCGAGTGCCGACAAGCGCGTCGCCGTCCCTGTGGTACTGCGTCACGCGGACGGTGCCGTCCGCGTAGATGCGGACTGCCTGCGTCAGTGCCTCATCAGCGAGGGTCGCGGCAGCGACCCGTCCTTCTGACTGCCCGACGATCCGCCCATCGGTTAGCCCAATCTGGTACGCGGTGATTCCGGCGGACAGCACGGCGAGCGAACCGACGGCGATAGCCAGTCCCACGCGAACGTGCGAACGAAGAATGGCGGTCATGAGTTGACCCCTCTCTGGTGTCGTGCGCCAGTCCCAGTGACTGTGGCGCTGTGCGCCACGGTAGTCCGTGGTCAATCACTGGGTCAAACGTTTCAGGTCTGAAACCCGAGCCGGCAGATGATCATGGCCGAGCCGGCAGATGATCATGGGGCTCCGGCGGCTCCGGCGGGGTGCCGTCGCCGTCGGTTGCGACTCGACGCGCCCGTGGCCGCCGACCGGGGGGGAAACGAGACGGGGGAGCACCCGCTCACCTGCAGCGGGTGCTCCCCCGTTCGGGATCAGCGGACCTTCGTCACCACGAAGTCGCCACTCGGCGCACGAGCGATCTGCGCCGATGCGTACCACGTGTGCTGCTCCGGGTAGTGCGGCCCCTCAAGGGCCACCGACCCTTCGCGGAGCGGCCAGCCCCCCGGCTCGTACACGACGACGGGCTGGCCGCTCTCGACGGCCCGCTTGAGAGCCGCTTTGGTGCGGAAGTTGATGACGGTGTACGTCATGGTTGACCCCTTTCAGGTCTCTGCCCAGCCGGAGTGGCTGGTGCTGTGCACCAGCATACCCGCTGTCAAGCCTTACGTCAAGCCCAGGGACGGCACCGCTGCGCCAGGGACGGGCACCGCTGCGTTTCAGGTCTGAAACCCGGGCCGGGTTCCGCCCGGCTC
>Ga0209594_1000336_pt1 | contig 31231 bp, 22 predicted proteins | sample AshMeaCrysSpring_FD_184126 | JGI IMG/M metagenome (GOLD analysis project Ga0209594, IMG submission 184126) | Groundwater microbial communities from Big Spring, Nevada to study Microbial Dark Matter (Phase II) - Ash Meadows Crystal Spring... | ecosystem: Environmental > Aquatic > Deep subsurface... | reverse complement strand
CGACTTTAAAAACTCACTATTACGATATAGTACTATAAAATCGGACTTCGTGTTAATTTGTTTGTCGCAATTCCTCTCGACTCTGACTTTCAGTGACTAGCGAGCCTCCTTGCGACATTAAGGGTGACCTCGGATTTTCAGAGACAGGCTGACAAACATTGGGATTTTGTTGACGGTGTTGGGGACGTTGTACACCCGTTTGAGTCGGATCATAATCCACAAGAATGACATCGCCATTTTCATCCCGTATCCAACCTCTAGCAGGCACAATATCTAAACTAGAAATCGGTTGATTTTCCTCTGTTTTTGTGCGAGATTGATCGGGAGAAGAATTACGACGGTTTTGTTGTCGAGAGGGAGTGGGTTCGACTAAATCTACCTCAATTTCTCCCCCATCTAACTTATCATCAGGAGTGACTTGAATTCCCCCCCGTCCGCGAATATACAGTTCACTTTCTTGACCCTGTTTACAGGGATCTTGATTAATTAAATCATTGGGGTCAACCACGTTACGAGGCAATTCAATTAAGCCTATTGTGGGGTCAAATTCGTTGATTTCAACCGTTCCACTTAAAGAAGGATCAGTTAAAGAAATCGAAGTAATACTACTGTTAGGAAGTAATGTAGGGTCAAATTCGCTTAGGTTTTCTGTACCGAAGAGTTTCTCAAGTCGTTCTCGGCTATAAAATTCAAATCCAAATCTGCCATCGGCGTTAATATTGATTGTTCCTCCTCGTCCATCAAATGCATTTGCTGTGATATGACTACGACGTAAGCCAACTAATAATTCAGCATTAATTGTAATATTACCCCCATCACCCCCTATACCTGCATCAGTGCGAATTTGACTACCATTTCGCATAATTAAATCTCTTGCGCTAATTCCGATATCACCCCCATCACCACTGGCTGTACGAGTTAAGATATTAGCATTATTTTCTAGGTTAATAGTATTAGCATCTACCCAAATATTACCTGCTTTATTTTCTGGGTTACTAACAACATTTTCTGCGGATAGTAGAGCACCATCAAGAATAGAAAGTCTATCTGTTCGGATCACAACATCTCCACCAATTCCAGTAGCACTTTGTTCAACAGAGGACAATGCAGCACTAGAGAATCCTGCGATATTAAATCCTTCAAATCTTACACTATTACTTGTTTCAATAATCACAAAACCTGCATTACCTTGTCCACGAGTTAAAGCTTGTAATTGACCACCATTAGTAACTAATAAATTTTCCGCAGAAACATAAATGGTTCCACCTTGAGCATTGACGGCTCCTTCTTCTACCGTGCTAAAAGCCCTACTATCATCAAAATAAACATCCTCTTGCGCTTGAATAATTATATTTCCTGCGACTGTAGGATTATCAGGTTCTCCTCGCCCCAATGTACCCGTAAAAAGTTCAACTCCATTGGTAAAAGAAATATTCCGGGTATTAATAATAATTTGCCCTCCACTACCAATAGCATCAATTCCTGTACCACTATCAGCGCCACTTCCTCCATCAAAATAAACGCGCTCAGCCGCATTAATTGTGATTGTTCCAGCTTCTCCTGAACCTACATTAAATAGACTAGCTGATAAGCTAGCTCCATTTGTAACCGAGAGATTTTGTGTATTAATGGTTATGTCTCCCCCTATTCCTTCAGCGTCTTCACCTATGCTGGTAAATGCCTGACTTGAAAGTCCATCTAAATTAATTCCATCAAAGAATACACTATCACTTGCATTAATTAATACTTTGCCAGCGTTTCCGATAGAAAAGTCATTGATTTGAGCCTGGAGTTGACCTCCATTAGTAATAAAGAGATTTCCGGTATTAAGTTCAATTCCACCTCCCTCACCAAAAGATTCACCATCTACTGTTGTAAATACACTGCTATCATCAATGGAAATATTATTGCGAGCTGTAATTCCTACATTTCCGGCAGCACCAACACCATCGACTTGAGCTTGAATTTGAGCACCACTTGTGGCTAAAAGATTTCCTGTGGTAACAAAAATATTACCGGCTAATCCAAATCCAATTGCTGCTGTTTTTAATTGTGCAAAGTTACTCAGGGAAATATTTTCCGCATTCAGGTCAATATTACCTCCAAATCCAATGCCAGTGAATTCATTATTTGTGAAGACTTCGGCTGTGGTAAATGCACCACTGAAGATGCGGAAAACCTGTTGACCATCTAAAAATAATGGTTGACCATCAACGGGTTCATAAACGCCATCGAAGAAAATTGTTTCACTAGCCTTGACATTAACATTTCCGGCGATACCTAAAATTCCAAATGTTCTGACATCAAGTTGAGCACCATTAGTCACGGATAGATTTGTGGTTGTAATATTAACATCTCCCCCTGTTCCTATAGTGTTTCTTCCAACAATACTGGCTGCCTGACTTGGGAAAGCAACTCGGTCACTATCAAGAAATACGCCATCAAAAAAGGAGTTATCGCGGGTATTGATTACAATATTACCAGCATCTCCTTGTGCATTCTCTTCAATACTGGCAACAAGACTGGCACCGTCAGTGACAGATAAATTAATCGCGTCAATTTCTACGTTTCCGCCAACGCCACCGCCAAATACACCAATACGAGTAGAGGCTTGACTAATAGATTCATTGACCCCAATTCCACCGAAGATCACATTATTGCGAGCATTAATATCAATTGTACCTGAACTTCCAGAACCAGAGTTTTTAGCTTCTAATAAAGCACCATTTGTTACGCCTAAATTTTCAGCATTGATGATGATATCACCACTATTACCTGATACTCCTGATGCAACAGAGGTTACACCTTGACTGCGAAAGAATTGACCGACTTCTGGGTCAATCAGTTGCTCTCCCTCTCCAACCTGCTGAAAAGAATCAACACTGCCAACCCCATCAAATGTTACGTCTCCTGCAGCATCTATCCGAATTTCTCCTGCATTACTAATTCGTCCAGGTACTATACCAATGTCAACGGCAGTTTCTAAAGTGGCTCCGTTTAAAACGTTAAGAGAACCTGTTGTAATGGTAATATCACCGCTATTACCTACTCCACTGGAGTTAACTGTACTAAACGCACCACTGGTAAAGGGATTAAAGTTTGTTCCAGTCGCTCCCCCGGAAAATAATACGCTATCTCCAGCGGAAATATTAATACTGCCAGCATTACCAATGCCTGAAGTTTGAACTTGTAATTGAGCGCCATTGGTCACAGCAACGTTACGATTTGCAGAAATATCAATACTACCAGCCTCTCCAGTTGCAGCCACTTCTAGGGTACTAAAAGCGCCGCTTGGCCCCCCAGACTCACTAGCTCCATCGAATAAAACACTGTCAGTCGCATTTACCATGACATTACCGGCTGTTCCGTTTCCGAACATTTGAACTTGAAGTTGACCACCATTCAAGACAGATAAATTTCCTGCCATAATCTCAATATTTCCGCTATTACCTTCAGCAAAACGGTCAACCCGACTAAATGCAATTGATTCATCAAATAGAACATTTTCTGTTGCCTCAATAATGATATTCCCTGCATCTCCAACAGTAGCAGCTCTCATACCCACATCTAAAACAGCACCTTCTGTAACGGATAAATTGGCAGTTCTAATGGTGATATTTCCCCCCTGACCGACTGCACCTAAATCGATGATGCTAAAAGCCCCACCGCCTTCAAATAGAACATTATCTGTGGCATTAATTTCAATACTCCCAGCATTTCCTTGACCCGCTGCAATGGTGAAACTAGGGTCAGTATCAACTGAAGCGGTGAGAGTGCCACCATCAAGAACTTCAACAGAACGTGCTGTAATATTAATTGTTCCACTGTCACCAATAGCCCCAGGTTTCACGCTACTGAAAGCTAAACTAGGAAATCCAGCACTATCAAATCCTTCAAAAAGCACTTGGTCAGTGGCATTAATAATAATGTCTCCAGCATTCCCTATTCCTTCAGTTTGACTCAAAAGCTGAGCACCGTTTGTCACAAATAAATTTCCGGTATTAATCTCAATACTGCCGCTATCTCCAAAAGTGAGAAATCCAACTTTACTAGAAACTACAGTATCGTCAAGCGTCACAGTATCGTTAGCATTGATTACAACTTGACCCGCATTTCCAATTACACCTAAAGTACTGACATCGAGTAGTGCTTTGCTGTTAACTTCCAGATTATTTGTAGTGATATTAATACCGCCACTTTCCCCAAAAGCACCAACTTCTACACTACTATAGGCAGAACTTCCTTGACTAAAAGTAACAGTATCTCTGGCATTAATCGTAATTTGACCAGCATTACCAAACCCAAATGTAGCAACATCTAATAACGCACCGTTGGTAACAAGTAAGTTCCCTGTATTAATGTCAATACTACCCCCACGACCAATTGCTCCAATTCCGAGGGTACTGATAGCACCACTACGGGTGCCTAAGCTATTAAAACCGCTAAATACAACACTATCAGTGGCATTAATCCGAATGCCTCCCGCGTTACCTTGACCTGGAATAATCGTACCATCATCGAGAAAAGTAGAACGAACTAAGGCTTCTAAAATTGCACCATTGGTAACTCGCAAAGAACCAGTATTAATCTCAACACCACCACTGTTGCCTATTGCGCCTGCTTCTACAGTACTAAAAGCGCCACTGGGAAATTCAATGATATTAATGCCATCAGCAGATGCTTCCCCGACACCATCAAAAGAGACTATATTTCGAGCATTAATTCTGACAGTTCCAGCATTTCCGATTCCTCCTGTGCTTGAACTCAAACTTGCTCCATTTGTAACAAAAACACTGCCTGCATTAATCAAGACATTGCCACCACTACCTGTTGTACCGAGCTGTAGCGTACTGAATGCACCACTCCCAATCCCATCAAAAGAGACTCGACCTGTAGCATTAATATTAACGATACCTGCATTCCCTTCACCTGGAGGGAGTACACCATCTATGGAACCTCGAACTAAGGCTTGTAGAGTTGCGCCATTACTAACAGAGAGAGAACCTGTAGATATATTAATGTTACCGCCATTTCCTTCTCCACCCGATTCTACTGAACTGTAGATGGCTGTGGGAAATCCAGTGAAACTGCTGCCATCGAGAGAAACGCTACCACTGGCTGTAATATCAACATTACCTGCATCTCCAATACCTCGCGTTAAAGCCTGCAAGGTTGTACCACCACTGAGGGACAAGTCTTTAGTAATAATTCTAATATTTCCCCCTAATCCTTCTCCACCCGGTTCAATGGTACTAAATACCAAACTGCCGCCATCAAAGGAAGTCCGATTATTCGCTTCAATAATAATATTTCCAGCGTTACCCCGACCAAAGCTACTAGAACTGAGAGTTGCTATTCCATTGAGAAATACATTATCTGCAGAGATTCTAATATCTCCTGCATTTCCCTGAGCATCTGGCGCGACTCTATTATTAATCTCACTAAAATTAAATAACTGAAAATCTTCTGAAGCAATAATTTCAATATCTCCAGCCTGAGTATCCGGTGTGCCTTCTTCCGGTGCAATTCCAGCAAATAAACCGCTGAATTGAGAGATTTCAACATTACGACCATCAATGCTAATATCCCCACCGCGACTACTGACAACATTTAAAAATGCACCGTTGGTCAGGATAATATTTTCTCGGTTTACTGGTAAGGAAATTTGTAGTCCATTAATATTATTTTCTTCCGTGTCTAACTGAATGGTTCCTATGCCAGAAACCCCAGCTAATTCAAGTCGTCCACCGGGTGCTGTCAACGCGCCACTGTTAAGAATGACTTCTCCCCCAACCAGTGCTAAAGTTTGACCGAATGGAACTTGTAAACCTGCAACATCACCACTACGGCTATCTAAAACTCTAGATTGATTTTCAATAACTCCAGGATTTTCTCGTAGGCGTAAACCAATGGGAATATTGATGGTTAATAAGGGGGGTGCGTCGGAATTAGAAGCGACAAATTCAAAGCCATTCTCAAAGATAAAGCCGTTATTTGTAGTAGCAAAAAATGAACCGCTGACATCTAAGCGCGCATTCGGCCCGAATACAATGCCGTTGGGATTGACTAAAAATAGGTTGGCATCCCCTAAAACCCCTAAAGTTCCGAAGATATTAGAAAGATTTTCTCCCGTGACTCGGCTAAGAATATTGGCGATACTGTCAGGATTAGCAAAAAAAGCGCCCCGTCCCGCCTCAACGTTAAATTCTTCAAAGCTATGAAAGAGGTTATTTCCCCGGACTGCACCGCCATCAATGCGATCGCTAGGAATGCCTCGAATGGTTTGATTGGGGACAACAATTGAACTATCAGGCCCTAGGCTATTATCGGGAACAATTTGAGCGCATACTGGCAGAGTGGGAAGCAAATATCCAACTGTGGTTAAGCTGGCTAAAGAAGTAGGGATTAAACCTTTCATCGCACCCGTTTTGAAGAACTTGCCTTTGTTTCTATCATAGATTAATCCGCTTGCCAATCCTTCCTTTACAAATAGTAAAATATTGTGATTTTCTCAAATTCTGATATTCTATTTTTATTCCAATTGATTAATCTGGGATAGATTTTTGTATATTTTTGAACAGACACCTCAGACAAATAATGATATTATAATTTATTTTGAGATTTGATGAGAAATACTCAACCTAGTAAAAAGTTTATTGCCACAGAAACCTTTAATCAAGCTGGAGAAATAGGGGAAGAACAGGTGTGGAATGCGGTCTGCAAAGCCTTTGCTGAACGGGACTGTTTGGCTTACTGGCGCTATCCGATTTTCTTACCTTTAGAAGGAATTAGGCGAGAACCGGATATTTTAATTCTGGATGCTGAATTAGGTTTGATTGTGATTGAGGTGAAGTCTATTCAGATTGAACAAATTATAGCGATCGCGGGTCATATTTGGCAAGTTCAAGATTTTTATACCACCGCCATTCATCCTTATCAACAAGCAGAACAACAATTATTTGCTTTATTAAAATATTGCCAATCTGAAACAGCATTAAAAAATGGTATTTCGGGTCGGGTTTTGGTGGCGTTACCTCACATTACTCAAGAAGATTGGCAACAGCGAGGATTTCATCAACTCCCTAGTTGTCCTCCCACTCTATTTCAGGATTTGATTCAAATTAAAAATCCAGAAAAATTGGCTTTTGAATTATTTCAAACCATTATAAAAACACCAACGTTAGTTTCTGGAAAACCGCTTTCTGGTCAACAATGGAAACTGTTAAAAGCCGTCATTGCGGGTACACCCTTATTTCAGCCACCATCTCGGCAATTTTTTTTAAGTCAAACTAAAAATTGGTCTGAAACAATTCCCCGCTCAGCCATTTTAGCTCAGGTTAGGAAAGAACTGGCAGACCTTGATTTTAATCAAGAAAAAATTGCTAAACAAATTCCACCAGGGCCGCAACGGATTTGTGGTGTGGCGGGTTCTGGTAAAACGGTTTTACTCTGTCAAAAAGCGGCAATCATGCATCTTAAATATCCAGATTGGAAAATTGCTGTTGTCTTCTTTACTCGAAGTTTATCTGATGTTATTCAGCAGCAATTAGATCGATGGCTGCGACATTTTAGTCATAATCAAGTCAGTGATCAGGCTCAAAATACTAATTTACAACTGCTTCATGCTTGGGGAACAAAAGAAAAACCTGGATTTTATAGTAATTTATGTAAAATTGCGGGTTTTTCTGGGGTTCAAATTGACGGTAATCGCTTCAAGCCTCATCAAAAGCTGGCTTTGTTATGTTCTCAGTTCTTAAAATCAGCTACTATCCCCCCATATTTTGATGCAGTTCTTATTGACGAAGCTCAGGACTTATTAGTTGAAGATGAATTTAAATTTGAGGATAAACAGCCTTTTTTTTGGATGGCATATCAATCTTTAAAAAGGGTGAATGATGTTAATAAAAATCCATCCCAAAAAATATTAAAACGATTGATTTGGGCTGGAGATGAATCTCAATGTTTAACCTCCGGTAAAATGCTGACTCATCGTGAATTACTGGGAGAGAACTGGGAAAATCTAGTCACGGGTCAATATGCCAATACAATCAATCAAACGGAGCGAATGACCCACTGTTATCGGACTCCTGAGTCGATTTTAACGGTTGCTCATGGTATGAGTATGGGATTATTACGTTCTCAGGGATTATTAGTCGGATTCAGTTGTGCGGCTGACTGGGAAGCTATGGGTTATCAAGTGACAGCAAATTCTCGTCCATTTCACCCCTTTCAACTGGGAGAAAAAATTACAATTCATTATTCTAAAAATTGTCATAAACATCCGATTTCAAAACTTTACAAGCAACCCCTGATTCAATTCAATGTTTATCATTCTCGTCAAGCAGAATTAACCGCTTTAGCAGAACAAATTCTCTACAATCTCAAAAGAGATGGACTGCGTCCGAGTCGTGAAATCTTAGTGATTATTTTAGGTAAAACGGCTCAAGCAATTCAGTTAGAATGCTATGTGGCTCAGTTTTTAATGCAACAAGGAATTGATATTTTTATTCCCGGTGCCCCCGATTGTAATCTCCTCAACTTTAGTTATCAGGCGGCTGATTATCATCGTTTTTGGTGTGAAGGAGGGGTGACAATTTCTCGTATTCATCGCGCTAAAGGTCATGAAGCTGATATGGTTTATATTGTCGGATTAGATCAAGTAGCAGAGCAAGAATATAGTTTGTATTTGCGGCAGCAACTGTTTATTGCTTTAACCCGATCTCGGGGTTGGGTGCAATTAAGTGGAACAGGTGCTTATCCGTTTTATCAAGAGCTTTGGCACGCGATCAAAAGTCAGGATAAACTCATCTTTAGGATGGAACATTATCCTCAAAAAATCATGAGTTTAACGGCAGTTAGTGAGCTTTTAAATCGATATCGCCTAGGAGAACGGTTTTTTCAATTTGCTGATTTATCTGAAGTTGATTTACAGGGAATGTGCTTGGATACAATTCATTTAATGGGGGCTAATTTAAGGGGGGCTAATTTAACCGCTGCCACGTTAAATGAGGCTGAACTGAGGGTGGCAGATTTGACGGCCGCTCAGTTAAGCTATGGTAGTTTCTATCGTGCTAAAATGATAGGAGCTACTTTATATAAAGCACAGCTAAACCATGCTAATTTAAATGCTGCGGATTTAAGGAATGCTGACCTAAGAAAAGCTCAACTTGTGGGGACATCGTTACAGGATGCTAATTTGGAAGGTGCTAATTTAATGGATGCTGATTTAGTGAATACGAATCTTCAAGGCACCAATTTAACGGATGCAATTCTACCAAATATTAATGTTTGACACTCCCGCACTCGCTTCAGGGTGAGAAGACAAGGCAATGAATACATCGCGTATAATTTGTTGTATTTCCCATAAAAAATAAGGGGGTATGAAATAATAAATTGCCATCCCCTCAAAACAATGTGTGATTGTTCGTTTCTACCTGTTGACTCAGGTATATTAATCACTATATCATGACTTGGGTTCCCCCTCAAAGAAGCTTGATCGAAAGCCATAAGGGAAATACACATTTTAATGTTTTTGTCAACCTGCTGCTTTAACAGACTATTCAGAAGCCGTTTTTTCTCTCAACGCTTGAAATCACTTCAATTCATTCTGACCGCAACTATCTATCCGAAAAATAAGGGTTTGAAGAGAACAATTCCCCTGACTTAAGGCTTTAGGCACAAAAATCACAAATTTTACTTCTTATATCATATCATACAAACCCTGATTCAGAGCTGTCAACCCTTATAAATTCGTACAATCATTTCTGATAATATTTCGTTACAATGTCATTATTATTTAACAAGTATATTGATTTTTAATCTTTTGAGAACCAACAGTTAAACCGAGATTATTAAAAAAGGCGCATTTATTTAAATTATAGTAATTTATAATAAATACGCCCTTTTTTTACTGACTAATAGTTAACTCCTCCAGCTTTTGTCTAACTATGCTAGAGATTTAACTATAGATAATTTAGTGGCTGCTTTTACCACCTTTACGACCGATTTCGGACATGTGTTCTTTGTCTTGGCTAACGGCTTCACCACCTTTTTGTCCTGCTTCTTTAGCTTCTTGAGAAGAGAATTCATGAGCATTTCCCTTCTCATGGGCAGCTTTCCCGCCTTTACTAGCAATTTCGCGTTGCTTTTCTTCATCCATAGATGCAAATCCGCGTTTATCTTTATTGTCTGCCATTTTATGTTATCCTTAATTATTGATGGAAAACTCTCTAAAAAGAGTAGCTTTATTTTATTTTTTTCTCTAGGTTAATCAACTCTTTCCAAAGTCATAAACAAAGGTAAAATTGTTTCTCAAAAATATATTTCTGAAGAATGATGAGGTCATTGTACTATTGGGATAGTATAGTAATCTACCATTAACAGTTAAAGATGACAGTTTGGGCAATATACACCACGATCAAAAGCAGAACGAGATATCGGGTAGAAGAACTCTATCATGCGGTATCGCTGCAAAAGTATTTAGAGCGATCGCTATCCCAGCAAGCAGGAATAATAAAAGTGACTGCTAGTTCTTTAACGGGCAATCTCTTGGTGAAATTTAAACCCGATAAAACTTCAGAAGGGATTCCCGGCATTGCTAAATTCAAGTAGGATTCAGGAAAAAGACGAACCTAAAATTCATACTCTATATACAGTAGCACTATTTCTCTCTCTAATTTTCCCTAAAGTCTCACTAAGGGAATTGAACATTGAGTTCGAGTAAATTCAGCGATTTCTGCATCGGTTGGCACCGCTAAAATCTCTAAACGGCCATTCATTAAACCCAGTAAAGTTTGATTCATTAATAACCGCATTCCGGGAGAAAGTTGAAAGTTTTCTTGTAATAATTGATGGGTTCGTGATGGCGTAGTTGGCGCAGGGTTTGTTAAAGTAGACTGAATCAAATCCCAGGACTCACTCCAGGCACTCACAGGACGTTGATCATCAATCCAGATATGAGTATATTTTGATTCAGGTGATTGATGAACAGACACTTTAACACTCCCTTGTTCCATTTGGGCGATCGCTGTATCCACTAAACTGACTAAAACTTGTCGTAATTTGTCAGGATCGGCAACAATATAGATGTTGGGATCGGGCATTTCAATATTGAGGCGAATACTGCGGTTGGCTGCCTGCAAATGAGTTAACTGTTTTAACTCTTCAAAAACTTTTAATAATTGTAGCGGTTTTAAATTCAGCTTTTCGCTGCCATGCTCGGTCTTCGCCACCTGAATAATTTCATCTAAAATGCCCACCATTTTTAATGCCGAATCATAAGCTTGTTGCAGAAATTCTCGTTCTTCTTCAGTGCTCTCGCATAAATCGGCTAAAATCAATTGCAGGCTGCCAATCATGCTATTAATAGGGGAACGCAATTCATGAGCGGTTCGGGCTAAAAAACCCCCTTTAAATTGACACATTTCTGATGCCATTTGATAAGCCAGTTGGGTTTGGTGCAGTTGTTTGGAAAGGGTTCGCAGTTGTTCGGGTTGATCGTTCTCATCAACTGGGGGGTCAGGTAACAGTTCAATTGTGAGAGACTCAGATCGCCTGCTGAACAATTGACTGGCAAAACCCAGCCCTAAGCCTACCGCTAAATAAACAAATTCTGTCCCGCCCATCAGCTTATTTATATCCCGTTTGATCTTATGATTCAAATTCTAGCTTGACTGCTCCCTGACGTAGAACATTCCATTGATTCTCTGGTTGCCATTGCACCACGGTTGAAGGAATGGTGGATGAGGTTAGTGTAGATGGAACCGAGGCTAGGATTAAAACGGTGGGAAATTGGGCTTCAATCTCTGTCATTGTTAATAATGGAGATTGACCGGATAAGTTGGCGCTGGTGGTGGCTAAGGGGCCAGTTTGCTGTAGGATTTCCAGGGCAATTTCACAGTTAGGTACACGAATTCCCAAGGTTGTAGGATCGGTGGGATTCATGGCGCGGGGAACTTTTGCTGAAGCGGGTAAGACTAAGGTTAATGCCCCTGGCCAATATTGATCCGCGACCTGTTGCCAAGCTTTCCTCTCCTTGGCAGTTCCTGTCACATAAGGCCAGAGTGATGCTGGGGTTGCCCCCATCAAGATTAACGGTTTCTGCTGAGACCGCTGTTTGGCTTGAAAAATCAGTTTGGCTTTGTCAGGACGGACAGCTAAAGCGGGAACCGTGTCGGTGGGAAAGCTAATGAGGGTTTCTCCGGAAGTGGCTGCTGCTACCAATTGCTCAATGGAACCTTTCATTTTTTGTATGCTAAAACAAATCGATCTAACTCTGCTAAATCAGACTTCACCTGAATTTGGGTATAACTTCCTTGTTGATGCAGTAACTCCGCCACTTGTTCCCCTTGTCCTGCCATCATTTCAATTAGCCATACCCCTCCAGATTGCAAATAAACAGGTGCAGTTTGAATTAAATGCCGAATACAGTCTAACCCGTCTCGGCCGCCATCTAAGGCTAAATGAGGTTCATGTAGCGATATCTCCGGTTGGAGACTAGCAATCATGGCACTGGGAATATAAGGAGGATTAGATACCATACCACTGAACTGGCCTTGTAAATCTTTGAGGGGTTGCCACCATGACCCTTGATAAAATTGAATTCGGTTGTCTAAATTTAACTGTTTCCCATTGGTTTGGGCGATCGCCAACGCTTCTGAACTACAATCAACGGCATGAATGGTGGCTTGAGGAAAAACTTCAGCCAGTCCGAAAGCGATCGCGCCGCTACCTGTTCCTAAATCTGCCCAATGTCCTTGTTGAAGATGGGGATTGGCTTTTGTTGCAGAAACGGCAATGTCAATAATTAACTCTGTTTCTGGTCGGGGAATTAACACCCCCGGAGCCACGTTGAGAGTAAAATAACGCCAGTGAGCCATGCCGACCAGGTACTGGATCGGAACCCGTTGTTGTAGCCGTTGTTCCCAAAGTTGAGTAATATTAGACCAAGGCTGCTTCAGTGGGATAGTTGGGTGAGACTGATAAGATCCTAAGCGCAGCGCTAAGGGGTCTAAATCCGAGAGTTCTCGTAAAAGCCAATGAACCTCAAATGAATCGATATCAGCCGCTCGTGCCGCAGCTAGAGCCTGCTGATGCCATTGCCATAGTTTTATTCCTGGGATTTGGTCGTTTGTCATTCGTTGTTTGTCATTCGTTGTTTGTTACTCGTCATCCGTACTTAACCTGAGTTCGGGAGCAGCTTTTCGCGGAGCGTTTCCGCCAAAAAAACCCCTGATGCTGTCGTTGGCTACAACTCCTATTCTTTCGTAAGAATAGTAAAAAAGTAGCCTTAACCCGAACGGACGTTACTTAGGCGGGAACGGAAACGGGGACAGAGGGAGAGAACGATGGAAGGACAAGTATGGGTTGTGGGTTGGGAGGGTGTGCTAAGAATCTGCCTCAAAAGACTAGACACCACTCAGTCCCCCCTGCAATACTGCTCAATAGATCCCCTGAAGGTACAAGAACTCACCCACTCAAGAACGAATAACCCAGAACAAATGACAAATAACGCTCTTTCGTTAATTATTCGGTTGTTGTTGTTTGAGGAATTCAACCGTTTCCCGAGGCGGAATTAATACAATTCGGTTGAGAAACTGATTATCATCAGTTTTTAAGGCTTGTAGCAAGGCTTCGAGGGAAACCACCTCAATTTCTACCGACTGAATTAAATCGGGTTGCTGGGTTTTAAAGTTGTCCAACATCCCTTGTAAATCTTCTTTGCTAAAAAAGGTGGGGATAATTTGATTTTCACCCCGCTGAATGGTTAAGTATCCGCCATCTTCTGTGTTTTGCCGAGCCAGGAATAAGGGAACGCCGCGAAATTCTTCTTGATTTAGTAGAGCCTTTGCAGAATTCACTTGTTGCTGCACCGGAACATAAGCAAATTGTAGTTCATCTGGGTTATTTTGTGCCTTTTGGCTCATCTGGTATACTTCTCCCAGAGATACTGCTGTCACCTGTACGGCTGAGGCGAGATCGGGGTTATTTTGCTTCAGATTATTGACAAAATTCAACGCATCCTGACGGCTAATAAACACCCCTGCAACGGATGATGCTTCACTGCCTTCTTGCGGAACGGTTGCAACCAGAGGTGCGCCATTGCTGTCAGTGACAGTAAACACAGGCACAGAATTTAATTTCTCTAAGATTTCATCTTCGGTGAGGGCAAGGGCAGGTGGCATTCCCAGGACGGATGAACCTACAATACGGGAGGGTAAGCTCGCACTTAGGAATAAATTAGTACTCAGCAGTCCTAGTACAACGCCAAAGCGAATCAATGATTTCATCATCGTTTTAACTCTCAAAACTGGGATAACATGATATAAGCGGACATTAGACATCTGTTAAGCGGGATTGATTCAGCAGGTTTGGGTCATCAGTTTCAACAACGGCATGAACAAACAAGGGTATTGACGACTGCAACGGGAGTAAAGGTTCACTCTACAATCTATCAATTAGTCAAACTGAAGATTAACTCACGATTTTAAAATCGCAATTTCTGAGGATATTAGCATACCTGAACAAAATCAACAGAAAAGAGATTTTTTGTTGTCACTATCCCCTAAATAGAAGTGACCATGAATTTACCAAACCTGATTACTTTTTCTCGTCTCTCCGTGGTGCCGTTTCTACTGTACCTTTTACATCACCCCACCCCCAGTCGTTGTTGGATCAGTGTTATTCTATTTGCGATCGCGGCTGCGACAGATTGGCTGGATGGCTATTTAGCGCGAAAACTTAACCAAGTCACGGATCTGGGTAAATTCCTTGACCCTTTAGTGGATAAATTATTGGTTTTAGCCCCCTTACTGGCTTTAATTGAATTAGACAGCATTCCCGCTTGGGGGGTTTTCCTGATTTTAGCCCGAGAACTCACCATTGCGGGATGGCGAGTCAATCAGACTCAAGTTTCTGGGGCAAATATTTGGGGCAAACTCAAAACCGTTGTGCAAATTGTCGCTATTTGTTTTTTAATTGCGCCTTTACCCGAAGTCTGGGAATTACCGACTTTAATTTTATTCTGGATTTCTGTTGCTTTAACGTTGATTTCCGGTGGGATCTATCTCTGGCCGCAAGCCAATTCTGAGGCCAGATCCTCCTAAATCATTTAAGCATTCAATGATTCAAACATTGCCCGAATGGTTTCTACTCGGCGACGGTTCACTCCTAAATCGGATTCTCCTAGACGAGAGGCTGAACGCACTTGAATTTGATGATGTTCTGAGTCAATATAAAATTCGACATCATCAACAAACCCAAATATTGGAATAGTAAACTCAGCGTAAATATAAGGATTTTCATCGGTAATAATCTCGGCATTATCCATCGCTTCAATTACCATTTTTAGATTCTCAAATGTCTCCTCGTCTGTTCCTTGATATGTCAGAGAATCAATTTGATGATCGGGGTCTAAGCTTTCGCTGGAAACACAATTTGGCGATTCTGGACAAGAATTTAAATGACCATTTTCAATTCCTAAATTGTCGGGTCGATTGCCTGAAAATGAAAATAAAGTTCCGATCAAATGGGGTGGATTAGGGGAAGCAAAAACGGGTTGAACTTGCCCCCAAAAACTCACTGTTGTTACTCCAATGGTGATCATCAAGAGTAACATGGCAGATGTTAAAAATTGAACCAAGAATTTTTTCATGAGATTCTAGATCTTGAGTGTTGTCTTCATTGCCCTCATTTTATCAGAAGGGAAATTATTTCTTTTTGACACTCCACCCGTATTCTATACGGGGGATTCTAGTTTCACTGTCGTTGCTTGCCTTTGCAGGACTGTAGAAAACAATCAATTCAAAACATAACTGCCTTATCAGTTTTTTTCCCAAGGCAATTCTAAGTCCATGTGTCCGTAAGTAGCTAGTTGCTAATAAAACTTACTTCCGATTCACTACAGAGAACTACTACCTGTAGCAATTTGGATATTCCTGGAGAATCGGGACGTATTTGTCAGGTATAAAGGGAGTTTAGGCTACATTTGGGCTTGAATTTTGCTAAAGTCCCGTTAGCAGTCTTACCGATTCCCAACTGATAAAATAGTTAAGATTAAACAGTCAATTTAGGGTTCTACAATCACAGGTGTTCCTAATTTGACTGTTTCAAATAAAGCCAGAACATCTTTGTTAAACATCCGCACACAGCCATGAGAAATCGCCTGTCCCACGGTTTCTTCATTGGGGGTACCATGAAAGCCAATAGAGTTGGTTCCATCAGTCCAGAAGCCAATCCAGCGTACACCGAGGGGATTTTCAGGGCCGGGTGGCACCACTTCTCCAGTAAAGGGATGTTGCCAGACGGGGTCACTAATTTTTTGAATGACTTGATATTGACCCGTGGGGGTTTCCCAGCCACTGCGTCCTACCGCAACGGGATAACTGATGAGAACGGTTTGATCTTGATAAACATACAATCGGCGTTCACTTAAACGCAACACTAAACGCATGGAATTGGCTTCGGCGGCGGCAGGGAAACTCTCTTGTAGGATTGAGAATTTGGTGTTGAGGTGAGATTTAGTCGGCATCAGGTCAGAGGCGGATGAAGAGAGTCCCGTCTGAGACCACCCCACAATGAGTAAAATGATACTGAAACCTAGGGTAATATTGTGTTTCAAACTCAATCCTCCTCTAACTGAGCAACATAATGTTACAAAAAGGGAGAGCCGTTGTACGGATATTGCGTTTCACTCCCAGAATAATTATAAACACCCTGGTAATCCCTCAGAATTTGCCCCTCCAGTAGGAGGGGTAGGGTTATTTTAAAGTCTGACTAAGAATTGGTTGAGTGAGGAGATTGGGAAAATCGGGGAATTGGGAGATCATCGGATGTTTTTGAGTTAAACAGGATTTTTTACCTCAAAAACGTCCTCTCCCTATCGATTTAGGTTCTCCCGCACTGATGGTGATCATAAAATCTGACATTGTGTAGGGTGGGTTAGGTGCAGCAGGACTTTTGATCAGAAACTGATGGGTTTTGATCAGCACCGTCACCCACATCCCTGAAAATTTGTAGGTCTTTATGCATTTTACACGTCGAGAGAGCCATTTTTTCTAAATGTTCAATTGAGAGTCATGGTTTCAGGATGAGATGGGTATCTTAAAAATCAATACCTAATATATATTTTGATTAATGATATAAGAAGACTGTGATGATGTGTAATTTTCTGTCTTGCTTATATTGTTAAACTGTAAGAAAAATAGAAATCCTCGACTTCCTAAAAACAAATTAATTCTCCTATTAACTAAAATTAGAAAATCGCCTTTTCTAGTCACGTTCATTATATAAATTGAAGTTAATAGAATGAGATAGACGAGGTTGGTGTTGTTCAAACTCAAAACTCAATATAAACCAATGCTAACAACAATCACCACTGAGAAAATTATTCCCTTAGATAAAAATCTGATTTTTCCGCTGATTGACAGTATTCTGCCGTTTGAAGTCTGTTTACATTATCAAGTTCTGCCTCTGAACCTAAAAAATCAAGTGTTTATTCTGGGGGTAGTTGATCCAGAGGATCAAGTGGCTTTAGACTACGTTCGTAGAATTTTAACGTCTATGAATTGTAGCTTTGTGACCCAGGTAATTTCCTCAAAAGCACAACGATCAATTTTATCTGCCTATCTGTATCATACTCAACAATCATCCGAGCCATCAAAGCTGCCGCCCAATCCTCCCATATCAACGTCACAGTTTTTATCATCTTCTCCTGTTGAAACCCCCTCAACCCTTTTAAACCCCACTCACCAGATTCCCCAACTCAATATTAACCCTCAATATCTTGATGAACCTTTAGAATTTTTAGAGGGTTTACCCCCTGCCGATTTTGTGCAAGAATTATTAGGGCGAGTCTTGCAGGATGGCATTGGACGGCTTTACTTTGAAGCCCATGAGCATCAAGGACGCATTCTTTGGAGTCAAGATGGGGTTTTGCAGTCAGTGGTAGAAGCCATTAAACCCCAACAATTTCAAGAGATTTTGCAGGAATTAAAGCAGTTGATGGCAATGCCTTTAATCCCAATTCAACAGAAGACACGGGTGGAAATTGAGCGGGAATATCACGGCAGTTGTTTACTATTGCGGTTACAAATGACAGCCTGCCAGTATGGTGAAGAGGCAAACTTTCAAGTATTGCGAGGGGCTGCATTAAAATTCTATCAACAGCAACATCTCTCAAAACTGAGTTCAGATGCCCTCCAGCTTGCGGAAAAGTTGCAGAAGCGTCTCAATCAAATTCGCGATCGCATGGCGATGACTCCCCTATCTTCGGATCACTTACCGTTACTGAAGCAAATGCTAGAAAATATTGTCCAGGAAGCCCAGGCCTTATTGGATCAACAAGAACAAGCTTAATTGAGCCACTCTTAATTTATTGAACAGACCATTTGCTGATGTTCGTTAACTTCACTTTAATTTCAAAGCCCAACTCAGGTAGAGACGTTGTATACAGCGTCTCTACGTCGTTTTGTCTATGCCATGACTGGAACTTCTGTCGGCCAGCGGTTAACCGCTTTACCAATAACGGATAATTCTTCCATCAGTCGATCAAAGCGATCCGGGGTAAGAGATTGAGGGCCATCAGATAAGGCTTTTGCGGGGTTGGGATGCACTTCAATCATTAAAGAATCTGTACCCGCTGCGATCGCCGCCATTGCCATGGTCGGAACATATTCAGCCAGTCCTGTACCGTGGCTGGGGTCAATCATAATCGGTAAGTGAGTTAGCGATCGCAATACAGGAATTGCCGAGAGGTCAAGGGTATTACGAGTATAACGACGGTCAAAGGTGCGAATCCCCCGTTCACAGAGAATTACGTTGGGGTTACCGGCTGCCAAAATATATTCAGCCGCCATTAACCACTCCTCAATGGTCGCTGACATTCCCCGCTTCAACAATACGGGTTTATCCTGTGCCCCTACTTTTTTTAATAGGGAAAAGTTTTGCATATTGCGAGCACCCACTTGGATGACATCAGCAACCGCCCCTAATACCTCTAAATCTTCCGCATCCATCAATTCTGTAATAATTCCCAGTCCGGAAGCTTCACGGGCGGCTGCTAGTAAGTTCAGGGCACTTTCTCCATGTCCTTGGAAAGCATAAGGAGAGGTGCGGGGTTTGAAAGCGCCCCCTCGCAGAAACTTCGCCCCAGCGGCTTTAGCGCGTTTTGCCGTCTCGACGATCATTTCTTCATTTTCCACCGAACAAGGCCCAGCCACCACCACCAGGGGATGTTCTGCGCCAAAATAAACTGTTCCCTCAGGAGTTTCAACCGGAACGGAACTGGGTTGTCCATGACGGTACTCTAAACTCACCCGCTTGTAGGGTTTTTCTACCCGCAGCACTTGTTCAATAAAGGGACTGATTTCTTTCAGTTGCAGCGGGTCAAGGTCAGCGGTTTCCCCAACTAACCCAATGACGACTTTATGTTGCCCGACAATTTTTTCAGGATGAACATTCCAACTGGTGGCCAGATCACGACTCACCTGCTCAATTTCGGCTTCCGGAGTGCCGACTTTCATGACAATAATCATTGACTTTAACCTATGATTTTATTAACTTTACGTTTTGCGCCACAGTTCTCCCGGAGGTCAGTTCCAGCAGTAACTCTGACTGCATTACTTGATCCAAGCCGCCCTGGGAATTTCGAGGTCAATCAGAAATATCAGGACTATTAGGAGCACAAACAACTGTTACCAAATTACTTTAACCGACTACACTTCAGTCTCAATCTGGCATTTTTTATTCTTAATCTTTAGAAGAGTTCTGATTTTGCCGAGCCGACTTCCAGCCTTCCCAGGCTCGTCCTACATTTAGTTTAAATTCTGACCAACCTAATGCACTTCCGGCAATCTCTTCATCCCATGAAGCTGAAAACAGTCCGTAGCTCAAGCCCAACACACTGAGGCCAAAACACCCTAAACTAGACAGTAGAACGGCTGTATTGGGTAATACTAGGATTTCATTGATGACAATAAAGTAGCTGCCAACAAAAATACTTAACGCCATCAACAACGGTACGCCTGAAAACAGTACCATCCGTCCTACCATCCGCTGACTAACCACTTCTGGAATAGAGCGATCTACAGGACGGGTTGAACGTTTAGGGCTTTTATTCAGCTTGGAGTTGGACTTCGGTGTGCTACGAGTCGTTTCAGGGGGTTGAGCAGATGAGTCTGCCTTGGTTTGACTTGAGGGTTGGGATTGAGCTTTCGCCGCTTTTTTACGGCTTTTACTCGGTTCAAACGGTAGACGTTGGCGTGGAGGTTCAGAAGACATAAATTCACAACGGTGAGTTCGACAGATCGGCGACAGGCAACAACCCAGGTAAGATTTAGCCCCGAATTCCTAGACGCTTAATTAAGGCTTGATAACCACTGGGGTTTTTGTGTCTGATATAACTCAATAGACGCTTACGACGACCAATAATTTGCAAGAGTCCTCGGGTGGAAGAATAGTCTTTCTTGTGTACTTTCAGGTGAGCGCTGAGGCTATTAATTCGTTCTGTCAGTAAAGCCACTTGCACTTCAGCAGACCCCGTGTCGGTTTCGTGGGTCTGATGTTCAGTCATGATCTCTTGCTTTTTCTGTTGAGTTAGAGCCATTGGTTCAAAAGTTTAACCTAATTTTATAAATTTCCACAATTCCTTAGCATATCATAATTTTGTTGAAGTCAGGGGTGCGCTCAGCAATCCACGCTTCTTAGAACATCTCGCAATTATGCTATTCAGTCCCCCGCCTGTGGTAGATACTCCCTTGGACACTCAATGATAGATTGTATAAATGTAAGAATAAAAAATAGGTTGCCAGTAAAAAGGTTGGCATTTATCCCTAACTGGTGAGGTTAAATGCCAATCCTAAGGTGACTCATCCATCGACTACAGGAGCTTACTACAAAAGCCTTATCTCAATTTAGACTAGCTGTTTAAGTCCTTAATTTATTAATAACAGAATTGACCTAAACATCACATCAGAAAATATACGGAATTTTCGATCCATAATTTAAACAACCCTCATCAGTAATTTTTCTGAATGGTCAAAATGCTATTAAGTCAGTATGAAAATACAATTCTATTTCTGTCTTAAAATCACTAAAGTGATGTCATCAAATACTTTTTGTTGACCAATATGTTGCTGAATATCTTCAAAAACAATTTGTTTAATTTGCCAGAGAGGAGAATGGCGATTGATTTGCACTAAATAACAGAGTCGTTCTAAACCATATTGCTGATGATTGATATTTTCGGCTTCTGTAATTCCATCGGTGTAAAGAACGACTAAATCTCCTGAATTTAAGCGAATTTCTGTTTGATGAATAAAGTCAGCAATTTCTTCATCTAATCCGACAGGAAAACCTAAATCCATTGTATCAATTTTTTCAATTTCTCCTGTGTTGCGAATAATAATCACCTCTTCATGTTGACCACTAATTTTAAGGGTTTTATTTGCATATTCTAAAATAGATAAACTCATGGATTTCTGAGAATTAATCCGTTGTAAATTAGCATAAACAGCACGATTCAAAATATCTAAAAACTGCACGGGATCAGATTCTTTGCTTTCTAGTAACGTTCTAATTGCCATCTGCACCATAATCATCAATAAACCACTTTCTAATCCATGTCCTGTGACATCTCCAATAGCAATTTTAATCCCCTCTTGATATTGTAAAATATCATAGTAGTCTCCCCCAACTTCATCTGCTGGTTCTACTATCCCTGTGATTTCTAATTCTTCAATTAACTCTAATTCAGAATGATTGGGTAAAACCATCCGTTGAAGTTGTTGAATCACTTCGATTTCTGCAGATAACCTCAGGTTTTCTTCTCTAAGATGAGACAAGTTCAAATGCGTCCGAATTCGAGCTAAAAGCTCATCTTTAGAAATGGGTTTTGTTAAGTAATCATTGGCACCCACTTCTAGTCCTGTTACCAAATCTTTGACTTGAGTTTTCGCTGTTAATAATAAAATGGGTAGTTCTGTTGCGGGAAAATGTTCTCGTAACTTTTGAGTGACTTCATATCCTGTCATTTTTGGCATCATGACATCTAGCAAGATAATATCTGGATGCAATCCTTGCTTGATTAGTTCTAAGGTTTCTTCCCCATTAGTGGCTTGAATAATAGAGTAGTTTTGTAGAGATAAATTATTCACTAAAACCTGAAGGTTAATGGGTTCATCATCCACAATTAAAACAGTTATATTAGAATAATCTGTTCTCAATTCTGATTTAATTGTTGTAGAAAATGCTTTCAAATCAACCGGTTTTAAATCACTATAACTGCTAGATTTTATGACTTTCACTAGAGATGAACCTGCATCTGTTTCCAGAGTTAAATCAGCAATGGGTAAAGTAAAAGTAAACTGAGACCCTTCTCCTAGGGTAGATTGAACTTTGATTTTACCTCCATGTAACTCCACTAATTGTTTCGTAATTGCTAATCCTAATCCGGTTCCAGAATATTCTCGTTTTCCTGAACCTTCTACCTGTTCAAATGCATCAAAAATTTGCTCTAATTTATCAGCTGGAATGCCAATTCCTGTATCAGCCACGGTTACTTCTAGAGACTCATCAGAGGGTGAATCATTAATAAGATTTGCACTGACATTAACTTGACCGGATGAGGTAAACTTAATCGCATTTCCAACTAAATTATATAAAATTTGTTGGAGGCGATTTTCATCTGCTAAAGCAAACGGCAAATGGTTTGGAACATGATTCATGAGTTGCACATCTCTATGAGCAACTAGAGGATGGCATAACCTTAAAATTACATCCGTAATGGCTCGTAAATCAACCGCTTTGAGTTGTAATTCTAGTTTTTGATGTCTCAGCTTAGAAAAGTCTAGAATATCATTCACAAGCTGAGATAATCGATAACCACTATTGACAATCATCCCTAGATTTGCACAAGTTTCATCAGAAAGTTTTCCGGTTGCACCTTCAATTAAAGATTCAGCAATGCCAATAATTCCATTTAAGGGAGTGCGTAATTCATGGGATGTATTCGCTAAAAATTCATCTTTTAATTGATCTAGGTGTTGCAATTCTTCATTTTTATTTTCTAATGTTTCCACATGGTTTTTGAGCTGGTGAGCCATTTGATTAAAAGCTGTTGCTAGCTCTCCTATCTCATCTTCTCGTTTTAAATTAACCGTCTCTTCCCATTTTCCCTGAGCAATTTTTTTAGCTGATTGATTGAGATCAAAAATGGGTTTAGTTACCCAGCGTGCCGTTAAAATTCCGGTGACAATGGCAATCAAAAGAGCAATTAAACATAAAATCAGAGTATTTCGTGTATTCTGATTAATGCGTTCCATAAAGTCTGATTCTGGAATCACAATCACCATCAACCAATCTAAACCTCTACCATCTCTCAGCGGCTCAACAGTAACGATTTGGCGACCTGATAAAGCAGGATTATCCAGGATTTGAGAGTGAGCCTCGAAATGCAGTTGAGCGACTTGATTAATTTGTTCATAGCTGCCAAATTGTTGGAGTAAAAATTGAGCCGTTGATTTAATTAAAAAGTGTTTACTTTCAATCGCTTTAAGGCGCTTTTGTCCCTTCTCGGTATTAATAAAAGGCGCTTCATTTATTGAACTGGCGACAATTTCACCCTGTCGATCAATAATAAATGCTAAGCCGGATTGACTAATTTTTAGACTTTGTAAAAATTCACTGAGTTGTTCTAAGGTTAAATCAATTCCCATCACTCCTTGGAGTTCCCCTGCTACGCCATAAATAGGAATTGAAGGAGTAATACCTAAAACCGGAGAAGCGGCAAAGACATAAATATCTGACCAGGTGGGTTGACCTGCTGCAATTGCTGCTTGATACCAGGGTCGTTCGCGGGGATCATACTCATCTGTTCTTAACAATTCAACAATATTTCCTGCTGTATCTAGTTGATAAATTTCTCGTTGAAATTGGGTTAATTCATCACGAACATGAAATGAAGGGGGATCTTCATTTTTAATATATAGAAAGTTGCCCCCTTGATCGCCATAATAAATGGTTGTGACGCGATCGCTAATTTGTGCTTGATTCCAAAAATAGGACTGAAGTTGATTAAAATCATTCACATCAAGATTGCCAGATTGAATGGAAGCCACATTAATTTCCAAAAATAAATGAGCCATCTCTGCAAAACTTTGAAACCGTTCTTCAATGCGATCACTGATTTCCTGGCTGAGTTGAGTGACCAATTCATTGACCGCTATTGAACCATTGCGGAAAGACAACCACCCTGTTAAGCCTACTACAGCAACAATTTGTAGGATAAACTGTACGGTGATCACGGTTCGCAGGGGTAGCTTTCTCAAAAGTTGGGTTGCAATCGGATTCAGTATCTTAATTAACATAGGGGGTATAGTCTTGATGGGTGAGCATCCTGATGAGTTACCCTTCTTTCAACTCTACTCAGACTCGATCAGGACATTATCAGGGAATATAGCGCTACGCGCCGTCATTCGTTATTCGTTATTCACAACAGGCTTTGCAGCGTTTACAAATGTCAAGCACCAAGGGCGCGTAGTGCTATATAGCGCTACAGGTTACGTCAGTTGCTGTAGGCATGGCGGGCATGGAGAATAGGACTGTTATTTTCTCTCCCTTGCCTCTCTGCGCCCTATCTCCCCACTACCTACACCCTACACCCCACACCCTCTAATAACAGATTTAAAGCTGTAAATTATGCTGAGCAATCAAAATCATTTGATCGTCAGCCTTAAAAGTATATTGTTGAGGGTTCACCTGAAATTGACCTTGACCTTGATCAACAGCAATTAAAATTGCGTTATAGGTTTGTTTTAATTCTAAAAATAACTCTAAAAAACTTTTCCCAACCCATTCAGGTTTAACAGGAATTCGATAAAAATGATTGCCCCCTTCGTATGTTAAAAGTTCTGTAAATACCCCCATTAAGCCATGATTTAAGGCAACTTGAGCCAGTAAAAACGCACTATGTTCTTGGCTCACTACATAAGCATTGACTCGACCCAAGGCTAAATGAGAGGAATATTCACGATTAATGAGTTCTGCACAAGTATAAACATCGGGATTCATTTTTTCTGCAGTTAATGCGGCTAAAATTGTTCTAGCATCAGCATCTTGTTCGCTGCGTCCATGACTTTTATCCGATAAAATAATACAGGTTTCGGCGCGACGAATTCCCGCTTTTTCTAAAACAGTCACTTTTGTAAAATCATCTTTTAAAAATAAAACATTTGGTTTTAAATCGGGTTCAATAATCGTATGTTCATCATCGACAAAGGCAATCACAACAATTGGCTTTTCCCGCGTCTTTCCGGCGGCTCGATATTCCCGGACAATAATTTCTGCTTTACGATTCCAACCGCAAACAATCGTATGTCCTGTTAACTGTTCTAATTCCATGAGGGCATTTTCATTGCGTAAACGTTCTACCATAAAGGCAGATACAGTCCCTGTAAATACAACAAATAGTGTCATGTGCATGAGCATCAACAACACCGTGATCATTCGCCCGCCGAAAGAGCGCAACGGTTCTGGAATCGGTTCTCCAGAAAATAATGAATAAATACTAAACCAAAATGCTTCCCCAAATGTAGCCATATTAGGATTATGATCCCGTTCAAATCCTAATACGGCAATGCTCCCCACAATTAAAGTAGCGATGAGGAGTTCAAGAATAAGCAGATATTCTGGGGTAAGTCGTCTAATTCTCAGGGGAAGCTGACTGGTATAACGAATCAGAATATGCAGTAATCTGACAATTCGTACCAGTCGTAAAAAACGAATTCCTGGGTTTACCCCCAGGAATTGAAATAAAGGGAAAACAGCCAGCAAATCTAGCCAATAGTTCCGCCAAAAACGAGCTTTTGAGGGAGCCACAACCCAACGTAAAACTAACTCAATTGCAAATAATCCGCTAATGAACTGACTGATTAGTTCTAGGGTCAACCACTTGGGAGTGGGAATGGGAAACGCCAGTTCAATAAAGGTTAATAAAATTGAAATTGTAATCAGACAGCCAATCATTAAGTCTGTGATGGGCTGATGCAAACCAGCTTGTAATTTCTGTTGCCATGTTCTAAAATAAGGTGGGTGTTGAATCGGATTGTTTGACAGCCCCATACTAAAGCGCCTAAAACCTGTTCGGCTTTAGTTTACAAGGAGTTCTCACTAAAAATCGAATTGTTTGGGTGAAGTGGGGAGTAGGGAGTAGGGAGTAGGGTGTAGACAACAAATCCGGAAGGCAATAGGGAATCGTTGCTGGCTCCTGACTCCTCAAAAATGACTTCTAACGCCTCTAATCAGATTTCTCCTATCCCAATTACTGCTTTATTTGCCGTTTGTATTCTTGCTGACGATTAAAAGCAAGCTGTTCATCGGTGAGAACTTGAGAGGCGACAGGAGGCCGCATATCCCACTGTGCTTCAGCTAATAACACTAATGTACCCGCCATAATCAGTCCTGTGATTAAAAACTGCCACTGGACAACAGAAAGACATAGGGGTATTGCCGCTAAATGGATCATTCCGGCCAAGATAAAGGCGCGTGATCCTAGTCCTAAACCGGTTGCCAGGTAACCCAAAACACACAAAATTAACCAAAGAGGACATAAGTTAGGAAGCACCCAAGTCCATCCCCAGAAGATTCCCATATTGGTTAATCCGACTCCGACCAACATCAGAAAAGCCCACCAGCTTAATAACCATGTGATTCCCTCTATCCAAACCCAATAACGAGTCAGCAACACCATGGCTAATGTGCCAACAATGCTCAGCACTGACCACCAGTAGGCTTGAGTCAACCAGCTAATGGGAACAAATTGAGCAACGGCAAAGATCACTAAAGTAATGAAGCCCCAGAGTAAACAAGCTTGGTCAATTCGCGTATAAAACCCTGAAAATAACGTAATGTTACCAATCTTCCAATGAATTTTGAGTAATCCTTCCAGATCTTGAATGTCTAGATATTGTTGTTTGATCCGAAAAATGGGCTTGGTTGGATGGGAAAATGTCATTTAAGCTAGATTATTTTAATTAAAGTTGAAATATTTAAGTTAATACCAGTTTACAAAATTTAACAAAACAACGCAAACTTTTCAGATTTCTTTCATCTTTTCAGATTTTCCAGAGGGCTATATTCCTCTGAAACCCAGATAGAGTCAAGCAGAGAGACTGTTAATGAATATCCCGATTATTTCTTAAATGATTGAAGTCTACTGTAACTAAAGTTACGTTCCCAAACCCTACTCCCTACACCCTACTCCCTACACCCTAAAAATAACAAAAAGGGCCAACTATATCCATTGACCCTATATTCGTTAAGATAAATTATATAGCTTAGACGTGAACCCGAACTGCACTGACAGTAGCTAAAGCTTCGACTAAACTGCGAACTGCTGCCACCATTGCCACTTCGTTATTGAGGCGGTTAATGGCTGAACCAACCCCTACACCGGCTGCGCCTGCGGCGATCGCCATCGGTGCCGTGACGCTAGAAATGCCAGACGCACACAAGACAGGAACAGAAACAGCACGGGAAATTTCAGAGGCAGCCGCTAAAGTGGGTGCAGCTTTTTCAATGAGTCCTAAAGTGCCAGCATGATGGGGTTGGGCGCTGGTTCCCCCTTCAGTTTGGATGATATCGGCACCGGCTGCTACTAATTCCGTTGCCAGTTGTGCCTGTTGATCCAGTTCTAAGATATGAGGAACCGTAACAGATAGGGTAATATTGGGTAATAATGCGCGGGTTTCATGGGTGAGTTGCAGGACTTCCTCCGCCTCAAACCGCCGTCCTTGAGCATAAAAGGCATCAAAGTTACCAATTTCAATTAAGTCTGCACCCGCTTCGACACAGGGAAGGAATTTAGCGGGTTCTACCGCAGAAACACAAATGGGTAGATGGGTTAAGTTACGAACAGTTTTCACTAAATTCGCATCGGCTGCAATATCAACAAAAGTGGCCCCGCCTAGAGTAGCGGCTTTAACCGTGGCGGTTACCCGTTCAACATCAAAATTCATTAAGCCGCTGATCACTTTCAGGGCTTTTCCTTGATTGAGTGCCTGTTGTAGAGTCAAATTTGAGGTCATACTTGATTAACCTATTTTTCAGTACAGGATATTTTACCGCAAACCGATCCTTCCTGAATTTGTTGTATTCGTACATCCCCTGGTAGGGTGTGTCCGACAGACGCACCCTACTATTTCTTGAACAAAAATATTGAGTAAAATAGAAATTAAGTCAATTACTGAAGCCATCACAATGGAACCTGTCAGCACATTTATTGCAACCAATCTTTTCGGCTGGGGAATTTCTAAAGTTGCAGAGACAATTTGGCAGGGTGCAGGCGATCGCATTCAAAAAACTATTCATAAATCGGATATTGAACGGGGGATAAAATCCGGTTTAACGGCGGCGGCAGAATGGGAAAAACAGCAAAATCCTCAAGATTTACTCTTCTATTCTATGAGTCCGGATGGCTTTAAGGGCGTGCCACGTTTTCTAGAGAAAGTGTTTAGCGATCGCAGCGTTCAACAGCAATTAAGACGACCCTTAGAGGATGAGAAAACGCCAGAAATTGAGTATTTAGTAGAAGTCTTTAAACGGGTTGAAAAAACAGATAAAAAGTATAAGTTAAACCACAATAAATTAGATGCATGGATTAGTGAATTTGTCAAGGGTTATTTTGAGGCAACGACAGCCTATTTAAACTTTCAAATTACCAAAAAATGTTATCTTAAACAGTTAGCAAAATTTTATGATGATGTCAAGTTTGCTGGGATTGATGTCACGGGGGAAGAAAGCGAAAAATCAGAAATATTGGCGCAGATTTTTGTGATGCCGGATGTAATTGAGGATGTTTCTAACCGCAATTTATTAGAAATAGATTTACTGGATAATGGGAATACAAATTTTAAGCATCGCTTAGAAAATACTTCCGGGCGTAAGTTTTTGGCCTCCCAACTGTTGCATCAAGTGGCATCGAAAAAAGCCGTTTTATTGGGTGCGCCCGGTTCGGGAAAAACGACATTATTGAGTTATTTTGCCGTGATGTTAGCGCGGGGACATTCAATCAATGAAACCTTAGGATTAGATGAAAATACAGACTGGTTACCCATCATCATTCGGATGCGAGATTTTGGGCGATATTCCGATATTAGCTTGCTGGATTATATTAAAAAATCGACCGAAGAAAGTCTATGCGTAGCCGAATTACCTGCTGGATTTTTTGAATATTGGCTAACGGATGGACGGGCGTTAATTTTAATCGATGGATTAGATGAAATTGCCAACTCAGCGAAACGTTCTCAAGTTTCACAAATGATCGATAATTTTCTACATCAATATAATCAAAATCACGCCATTATTACCTCGCGTCCGGCAGGATATCGACGGGACTTTTTCCGAACCGATGAATTTCCCCATTTTCAACTAGAAGAATTTGATGATGAGAAAATAGAGACATTTATCCAGAATTGGTATAACAGCAGAGTTCCCGATCCAGTCGAAGCTGATCGCCGTAAAGAGAGTATCAAAAAAGCATTAGATGATAATGAACGAATTAAATTATTAGCGAGAAATCCTCTACTTTTAACCATTATTTCCTTAATTCATCGCTATCGAGCCGTTTTACCCAAAGAACGATATCAACTGTATGACCGAGCCGTTGATACCCTATTAACCGCTTGGGATGCTAACAAAGAACTGAGGAATCATGAAACGCTGGAATATTTGAAATTAGATGATTTACGGCGATTAATGGAACAGTTAGCTTATTGGATACATACCCAAGGAAATCAAGCAGAGAAAGAAGGCGGAACCTTAATTGATAAAGATGAATTAATGGAGCAATTAAGCAGAGAGATTAAAAGACTTAAACGAGTTGAACTATATCAAGCTAGGGAAGAAGCGGGACGATTTATTGATTTTATTCGGGAAAGAACCGGGTTATTGAATGAACAAGGAATTGATTATTATGCTTTTGTCCATAAAACCTTTCAGGAATATCTCTGCGCCCAAGATATTCACTATCGAGCAGATGATGAAGAAGATTTTGATATTATTTTAAATCCCATTCGAGAACATCTCCATGATAGCCATTGGCGGGAAGCTTTGCTGCTGTTAATTGCTCAACAAAAACCCAAGAAAGCGGCGAAAGCTATTCGAGAAATTCTCAAGCAAGACAGTGAATATGAACAATGGCTGCATCGAGATTTATTATTGGCGGGATATTGCTTAGCCGAAGATCCAAAAAACTTAAATACGGCAGATGATACTTTAGCAGAAGAGATCTTACAACAGTTAGTGGACTTAGAAACACAGCCCGACGAAAAAGTAGGAAGAAAAGTCCGTCAACAGGTATTTAAAATCTTCTGTAGTTTATATGAAAGTCAGTTTGAAACCCAGACGTTACAACTGTTGAAGGCACAATCTGAGTTAATTGATTTTGATCAATTATTGCGATATCGTGCAGCATTAGGAGAGAAAGAAGCAGTTATTAAAATTTATCTGCAACGCCTGACTGATGATTACTATTTTGTGCGTAACGAGGCAGCAGAGGCATTGGGTGAGTTAGGCAAAACTTCAGATGCGGTAGTCGATGCTTTAATTAAATGTCTCAGTGATGATAACTCTGATGTGCGTTTCTGGGCAGCGTCGGCATTGGTGAAGTTAGGCAAGACTTCAGATGCGGTAGTCGATGGTTTAGTTAAATGTCTCAGTGATGATAACTCTGATGTGCGTTACCGGGCAGCGTCGGCATTGGTGAAGTTAGGCAAGACTTCAGATGCGGTAGTCGATGCTTTAATTAAATGTCTCAAAGATGATAACTCTTTTGTGCGTATCCAGGCAGCGTCAGCATTGGTTAAATTAGGCAATACTTCAGAAACAGTAGTCGATGCTTTAATTAAATGTCTCAAAGATGATAACTCTTTTGTGCGTATCCAGGCAGCGTCGGCATTGGGTGAGTTAGGCAATACTTCAGATGCGGTAGTCGATGGTTTAGTTAAATGCCTGAGTGATGATAACTCTCGTGTGCGTTACCGGGCAGCGTCGGCATTGGGTGAGTTAGGCAAGACTTCAGATGCGGTAGTCGATGGTTTAGTTAAATGCCTCAGTCATGATAACTCTGATGTGCGTTTCCGGGCAGCGTCGGCATTGGTGAAGTTAGGCAAGACTTCAGATGCGGTAGTCGATGCTTTAATTAAATGTCTCAAAGATGATAACTCTTTTGTGCGTATCC
>Ga0209594_1000335_pt1 | contig 31237 bp, 29 predicted proteins | sample AshMeaCrysSpring_FD_184126 | JGI IMG/M metagenome (GOLD analysis project Ga0209594, IMG submission 184126) | Groundwater microbial communities from Big Spring, Nevada to study Microbial Dark Matter (Phase II) - Ash Meadows Crystal Spring... | ecosystem: Environmental > Aquatic > Deep subsurface... | reverse complement strand
CTGAGTCCCTCACGGAACCCGCCTTGGCTTTCGCTTCGGTTGCTGTCACTGCTTCCGGTCATTTTCTATTTTATCATTTTTTTTCCTGACTTGTTCATGCCCATGCCGGGCACACTAGTCGCTCGCTTCGCGCGCGAAGCGCATCTCGTGGGTCACGACGATCTGGGTCATCCCCTCGGCGTCCAGCGCTTTCATCACCTGGAGGACCTCCTGGACCAGCTCGGGGTCGAGCGCGCTGGTGGGTTCGTCGTAAAGCATGACTTTCGGGTTCACGGCGAGCGCTCGCGCGATGGCCGCGCGTTGCTGCTGGCCGCCGGACATTTGCGACGGATACCGGTCGGCGAAGTCGGCGAGCCCCACCTTTTCGAGCAACTCGCGTCCGTGCGACTCGGCGTGCGAACGCAATTCCCCGCGCGACACCACCGGAGCGAGCGCGATATTTTCCAGGATCGTCTTGTGCGGGAACAAATTGAATTGCTGGAAAACCATCCCGACCTCCTGCCTCAGCTCGTGCGCCCGGCGGTCGATGTCCTTCGGCGGCGCATCCTCGAGCCCCTTGCAATCGATGGTCACTCCCGCAATCGACACGCATCCCGCGCTCGGTGTCTCGAGGAAATTCAGACACCGCAGAAACGTGCTCTTCCCGCACCCCGAGGGTCCGATGATCGAGACCAGATCGCCCTCCTCCACGTCGAGGCTCACGCCTTTGAGGATCTCAACCCCGCCGAAGTTTTTCCGCAGGTCGCGGACCGATAGCAGAGGGCACGACATAGCCCGGCACCATCGCGGGGTTTCCCACGCTCGCGCAATACCAATCCCGGCCGCGCATGGGATTTTTTTGTGAATTTTTTGTCACATGCGGCCCTACAAAATGGACACGGCGAAAGAAACCGGCGACCCGGACACCAAAATCATGACCGGAAATTTTCGGACTACCGGTCAAAGTCCTGTGGACTGGATCCCGCAGAATCAATGGCGGGGCAGGTGGTCACCGGCTGTTGCGGCGGATCCAAGCCCGCGACTGTTCCATCGAATGCAGCCACTTCGCTCTTTCCACATTCGGACGGTATTGCTTCATCCCGATCTACAATATCCCCCAGGGCATGCCGACTCGAAGACGAAAGCAAAGCCTGCGGACCGCCCCCGCACCCAGCGGGAACGAGAGGGCCCTGGCCCAAAAGTGGCAAGCAACTGGCAAACCAAAAAATCACCCATCCCGCTTTTTCGCCGCAAGTGACTGATTGTCAACCGTGCGCCCCCCGGGACTCGAACCCGGAACCAAAAGATTAAGAGTCTTCTGCTCTACCATTGAGCTAGGGACGCGTCGGGAGAGCCCCGGAAGACGAGGTCCGCACCCGCTGGAGTCCAGCCTAGCCGAGTCGGAATCCGGCGTTCAAGAAAAAGCGGGCGGAAAAATCACGGCGGGCGCGCGGGCGGATTATTGGCTGCGGGACATCAAAAGCAGGCGCCAGAACGGGCGGCGGCCGAAGACGATCTCGGCCTGGACGCCCGCGCCCACGGCGAGCGGGTAGGGGGCCTTGTCCACGCGCACGGTGACGCGGTAGGAGCGGCGGGACTGCGGATCGGGTTGGTGTTCGTTTTCGAGTGCGAGGTCGCTTGCGACTTCGACGACCCGCCCGGTGGCCATGGGGGCGAGGCGGTCGGGGTTGTTGTTGGCGCGGAATCGCACGAGTTGGCCGGGCTGCACACGGTCGATGCGGTCCTCGCCGGCATAGAGGCGGAGTTCGGTGGCGCCGCCGTGTGAGATTTTGAAAAGCGGGGCACCAGCCGCGACGCGCTCGCCAGGAAAAAGCGGGGTGGCGGCGATGAGCACGCCCGCCCGCGGCGCGCGCACGACGAGGCGGTCGAGTTCCATTTTTTGGAAATCCAATTCTTCGCCGAGGGCGGTGAGGCGGGTCTCCGCGAGGCGCACGCGTTCGGCGGCCTCCTCGCGGGCGGCCTGTCCGAATTCGCCGTCGAGGAGACCGCGCGCCTGCTCGCTGCGCTGGAGGAGCGCCTCGGTGGCGATGAGCTGGAGGCGCAGGTTGAGAATTTCCACCTTCGAGGAGGCCCCGGTTTTTTCGAGGTCCTCCAAACGGCCGAGGAAGTCTTTTTGCAGCGAGCGGATTTCCTGCTGACGGTTGACCTCGACGCCGCTGAAAAGAAATTCCGGCGGTGCCGGGACGGCGGAGACCTTGCGGGCGGTCGAGCGGGCGAGGTCGAGTTCGACGCGGGTCTGGGCGATGGCGGCCTCGATCCGCGCGAGCTCGCGGCGGGCGGCGAGGGATTCCAATCGCGCGAGGATCTGTCCCTCTTCGACGCGGTCGCCGTCGCGCACATCCAGCGAATCCAGCAGGCCCTCGGACGGGCTGAAGACGAGCGTGTAGTCGCCCGGCCGAACGACACCGGGCGCGAAAACACATTCGTCGAGCGGACTGAGCAGCACAAACAGCGCGAGCAGCGCCGTGCAAATCACGCAGGCCCGCGTGTTCCAGCCCAGCCATGCGGGCGGAAGCGCGGGCGGAAGCTCGTTGTGGCGGGCGCGGAAGGGTTCGTCGCAAAGCGGGCTCTGCATGCGGAACGCCGCGCCGCGCCCGAGCAAGGATTCGTTTTTCATCGGCGGCGGGACACGGGCCGGCGGGTCGCGCCGCTCATGGGAATGAGGCCCTTCACCTGGGCGTCGAAAAGTTCGCGGTAGTGGCCGCACTCGCGGCGGAGGAGTTCCTCGTGCGTGCCGGCTTCGACAAGGCGTCCCTGGTGCATCACCAGAATCTGGTCGGCCTCGAAAATCGTGCCAAGCCTGTGGGCGATGACGATCGAGGTGCGGCCCGCGCGAAGCGCCTGGAACGAACGCTGGATGGCTTTTTCGGTTTCGCTGTCGAGGGCGCTGGTGGCCTCGTCGAGGACGAGCAGGGCGGGATTTTTGAGAAAGACTCTCGCGATGGCGATGCGCTGCTTTTGACCGCCCGACAGGCGCGCGCCGCGGATCCCGACGGGCTCGTCGAGTCCGCCCGGCAGGTTGCGGACAAAGTCCTCCAGGTGGGCGGCGGCAAGGGCGGCCCAGATGCGCGCTTCGGGATACTCGCGGCCCATGCAGAGGTTCACACGGACCGATTCATTGAAGAGCTGGGTTTCCTGCATGACCACGCCCATGTGGGTGCGAAGCTCCCGCAGGTTCCACCGCCGGATGTCCACGCCATCGACAAGAAGCTCTCCGCCGGTGGGCAGCATCATTCCGGAAAGCAGGTTGCTGAGCGTGGTCTTGCCCGAGCCCGACTGTCCGACAAGCGCGGTCATTGTTCCGGGCTTCACCGAAAAATTCAGGTCGCGCAGGATCGGGTCGCCGTCGGCGTAGGAAAAACAGAGCCCGGAAGCCTTGATCTCGCCACGGAACGGTTTGCCGGATTCGGGGGTGCGGTTTTCGAGCCAGGGTTCGACCTCGAGGGTCTGGAGGTGGGCGACCTTTTCCGCGCTGGCGGTGCCCGATTGGAAGAGCTGCCCGGTGGTGAGCAGCACTCCCACCGGCCCCCAGAGCATGGCCTGGTAGCCGTAGAAGGCGAAAAATTCCCCGAACGTGATCCGCCCGTAAAGCGCCATCACGCCGCCGACGAGAAGGAAAATATCGGCCCCGAGGCCGCCCAGCAGGGTGAGCAGGTGGCTGATCGTGTGGGCGCGCGTCCAATGCCGGATGCCGTGAAACCGCAGGGCCTCGGCACGCCCGCGCAGCCGGTCGAGAAAGAACGGCTCGGCCGTGAAAAGCCGGATGATGCGCATGGCCCCGAAGACTTCCGAGGTGGTGGCGGAGAGGTCGGCCAGGCGGTCGGATTCCTCCCGGTTGAATTCCCTGAGTCTGCGGAAAAAATAGACACTGCAAAATGCCGTGGCCGGCAGGGTGATCAACACGATGACGGTAAGCAGGGGGTTCATCCAGAGCATGAAGCCCATCACGATCAAAACCGTGAAAACGCTCGTCACCACCCCGCGCAGCAGGGTGAAAATCGAGGCGTCGATCTGGTTCACATCGAGCGCGAGGCGCGACGCCACGCGGCTCGATTCCAGCTTGTCGAGGGCTTCCTGGCGCACCCCCGCGAGCAGTCCCACGGTGTCGAGCCTCAATTCATAAAGCACGTTCCGCGTGATGCGCAGGATGTGATAGCACTGCCAGCCGGTGAGCAGGGCGCTCAGGATTTTGAGGAGGATCCCGAGCCCGACAATCGCCGCGATCATCCAGATCGTCTGGGGAATGCCCAGCCAGCCGGCGACGGCTCCGCCGGGCTCGGACGCGCCTCGGAAAATGAGGTCGTCGATGATGATCTTGGCGAGGTAGGGATTGGGCGCGGCCGCAAGGCTTCCCAGAAACGCCAGGGCAAGGATGATCAACAGGCTCCGCGGATGACGGCCAATGAGCTCGAGAATCAACGCGAAGCCGTCGCCGCGGAGGGGCGTTCCGCCGCCGGCCGGGGCGGCCTCAGTGGGTTTCATTTCCGGCGGACCCGCCGGCTTTGCCGCGGGCGCAGAGGGCTTCCTCTTTGTCCACGAGTTCCTGCCAGAGGGTGCGGTAATTGGGTTCGTAGCGCTGGTCCTGGAAGTCGAGCATACGCTCGCGGAGCGCGACGATGTCGCCGATCTCGTCGGCGAGTTCGGCGAAGGTTTCGCGCAGGAGGCGGGAGGCGCCGGTCTCGCGGTCCCAGAGCACGGCATACGAATCGATAAATTCCTCGGCGTAGCGCGGTTCGGCCCGGTCGCTTGGGAACCAGAGATTGCGGGGCGGGGTCTCTTCCTCGAGCAACATCGGCGCGATGTAAACATTGCGCAGGATCGCCTCGCGGTATTTCTCACGCGCGCCGTCCTCGTCGCCCGCGAGCGAACGGCAAAGCGCCCACCCGAACAACAACGCCGGCTCGGCGTAGTCGCCCGGGTATTGCTTCTCGTAAAACCGGAACGCCCGGGTGGCCGCGGGCAGATCCTCGGCCAGAAGATGGACCAGCGGCAGGAAGAAGCGGGCACCCTGGTTGTCGGCCGGGTTGATCGCGAGGAGGCGTTCGAGGCAGGCGGCGGCTTCCGAGTGCCGGCCGCGATGCCAGTGCGTCATGGCGCACCCGTAAATCGCGCGCAGATACGGACGGGTCGCCCGGTCGGTCCACCAGGCGGGATTCCGGCCCGCGAAGGCCTCCCGTTCGCGCGCCTCGACCGCTTCGTAGGAGGCCAGGCAGGCCTTCCAATTTCCGCGGGAAAATTCGATATCGGCCAGCTCGATCCGGGCGGCCGAGCAGGCCGGATCGCGGGCGAGCGCGGCCCGGAGCATCGCTTCGCGCTTCGACGGCGAGCGGATCGAGGCCGCCGAATCGACGAGCCCGGCCACGACTCCGGCATCGTTGGCGAGCGGGCTGTCGGCGGAGAATTTCTGAACGACGGTGTGGGCGATGGTTTTGATTTCGTCGGGTCCCGAGCGGGCCGGATTCTGGAAGCGGATTTCGACGCGGTTGTCCTTCGAGAAGTCGCCCCATGCCTCCTGGTCCCATTCGTCGGAGGCGGCGATGGAGAGCCGGTCCGGCGCGCCGTGTTCGTCGAAGAGTCCCTCGAGGTAGTCCTCGATGCGGGCCTGGTCGAGCTCGGGCAGGACGACGGGCGCGGCGACCGGGACTCCCGAGGCGTCGCAGACGATCACGAGGGTGGGCAGGAAAATCCGGTCGCGTTCGGCGACGGGCTGGTCGAGGTCGATCCAGTGGAGCGACCACGCGGGTTTCGAGGGACCGAGCGGCTGGATCATTTCGGCGGGCCCCAGGGTCTGGCGACTTCCTGCTTCTGACCGAAGCGGTTGATGTAATGCACGCAGCCGTTTTTCACCCCGTATTCGTGGACCATGCGGGTCACTTTCACGTCGTAACAACAATACTCGGCAATCTCCAGGAATTTGCCCTCGCGATACCACCGGATCGCATCGAGGCCGTCGCCGGTCTTGCCCACGCCCAGCGACCCCTTGGCGACATCGTCGAGCTTGAGCCGGTGGCCGAGCACGCGCTCGATTTCGACCATGAGGTCGAGCGTCGGGAGGGCGTGCGCGAGGTCGAGGATCGTGTAGGCCATGAGGACCCCGTAGTCGAAATTCAGGATGTTGTAGCCGACCACGAGATCGGCCCGTTGGAGCCGCGCGATGAGGGCGTCGGCCCGCTTCTCGGAAAAAATTTCGTAGGCGTTGTCGGCGGTGCTGAAGGTGACGCCGACCGACATGCCCATGGCGGCCTTGTTGTCGTAGCCGCCCACGTCGTTGAACGTCCGCTGGGTCTCGATATCAAAATACACAATGTCCATCGCGGGGATCTTCAGAAGCGGATCGGGGGCGGGGTGGGAGCCTGGTCGGGCACGTCGAGCGGGCCGTCGAGCGGGCGGGCGGCCTCGGCCCGGCGCACCTCGGGCTCGCCCCCGACCGCATCGGGGGCGTCAGCCGGCGCGGGCGCGGGCGCGGGTGGGTCGGTCGGGATGGCTTCGGGCGCAGATCCCGGGTGGGGGTTCTCGCCGAGCGGGATGGCGTCGGGGACCGTGTCGGGGAGCGTGAGCGGGTCGGCGGTTTGCGCGGTCTCGTTGACCGCCACCGCCCGCGCGACCGGGATGTCGTCGGGGTCGAGCGAGCCGGGCCGCACCGACCCGTAAACGTCGGTGAGTCCGAGCAGGGTCGGCGAATTCACCGCCACCGGCCGCACGCGGCTCAGATCGACCGCCGCCTGCGCGCGCGGCCAGTTTTCCTCGTCGTAGGATTTCGCGTAGCTCCGCACGCCGGGCCCGTGCACATCGCAGGCGACCTGGGGCGTCTGCGCCTCGGTGAGGAACTCGGTGTAAGTGGTCGGCACTTCGCCCTCCCGGCCTGTGGCGGGGTCGTAGGCCGTGCGGACGCAGCGCGGGGTCGCGCGGAGGCCGGAGGACCGGCAAAGCTCGACCGGCTTGAGGGTGTCGGGCATCGGGAATTTGATGGCGGGCAGTTCTTTTGCGGCCACGTTCATGACATCCGTCCAGATCGGCATGGCGAGGTCGCGCCCGAACGCTCCGCGGAAAATTTTTGTCGGCCGGTCGAAGCCGACCCAGACCCCGCAGGTGACGCTGCTCGTGTAGCCGATGAAATAGGTGTCGGTGAAGTTGTAGGCGGTCCCGGTTTTGCCGGCGGACGGGAATTCGCCGAGCGAGGGATTCGGCATGCCGGTGCCCCGGTGCAGGGCGTCTTCGAGGCTGCTGTGGACCTGATACGCCACCTCCGGAGGCAGGGCGGGGACCCGCTCGACCGGATGCCGGTAAACCTCCGTCCCGGCGGCGTCCTCGATGCGGTCGATCAAAAACGGACTCTGCGGGCGCAGCCCGCCCGCTGCGAATGGCGTGTAGCCGAGCGTGAGCTCCTCCAGTGTGAGCTCGCTGGAGCCGAGGAAGGTATTCGCGAAGTTGCGGAGCGGCGAGGCGATCCCGGCCGCCTTGGCCACCGAGCGGACCTCGTCGAGCCCGGCGCGGAAGCCCGCGCGCACCGTGGCGGCGTTTTTCCCTTTGGCGAGCGCCTCGCGCATCGGGATCATGCCCTCGTATTCGTTGTCCGCGCGTTCGACCCCCCACTCGCCGAGGATGCCGGATTCCCCGCCTACCATCACATACCGGTTGTCGATGCAGCCGTCGTCCACCGTCTCGCCGGGATGCGCGCCTTTTTGGAAGGCGGCCGCGAACACGAACGGGGCGAAGGCGGTGCCCACCGGCCGCCGGGCCTGAATCGCGCGGTTGTATTCGCTGTGCTTGAAATCGCGGCCGCCCACCATCGCGAGGATGGCGCCCGTGGACGAATCGAGGGCGAGCACGGCGGCCTGCAGGTATCTCGGTTGCGGCATTTTGACCTGCATGTGGCCGCGGTTGATCGCGTCCTCGATCGGCCGCACCCGGTCCCGGAATTGCTGGAATGTCTCGTGCTTGTAGCCCGGCATGGCCTCCACTTGGGCGAGCGTTTCGCGCACCGCCTTCTCGGCCGCCTTCTGCATGTGGCTGTCGATGGTCGAGTAAATTTTGAACCCGCCATTCATCGCGCGGTCGAATCCGAGCGCCGTGATGGCCTGCTGACGGATGAGATCCACCGCGTAGGAGACCTTGAACGGGTTCGTGCGCTTCTGCACAAGCAGCGGGGTCTCAAGTTCCTGCTTGTAGGCGTCGCGTTTCAGAAATCCCAGTTGCCGCATGCGCCCGAGCACAAAATCCCGCGAGGCCTTCGCCGCCTCCGGGTTGTTGAACGGCGACAGCGCCTGGGGGCTCTTGAGCAACCCCGCCAGCGTGGCCGCTTGGGCCGGGTTGAGGTCCTTTGCCTTGACCCCGAAGTATCCCTGCGCGGCGGCCTCGACCCCGTAGAATCCGCTCCCGAAATACACGCGGTTCAGGTAGAGCCGCATGATCTCGTTTTTGGAAAAATTTTCCTCGATCCGGCGGGCCAGAAAAATCTCGAGCAACTTGCGCCGGTAGGTGCGCTCGCGAAGCTCGAACGAATTGCGCGCGAGTTGCTGGGTCACCGTGCTCGCGCCCTGCGAGATTTTGCCTTTGCGGTAGTTGGTGATGGCCGCGCGGACGATGCCCATCCAGTCCACCCCCTTGTGTTTGTAGAAGTCGTTGTCCTCGGCCGCGAGGACGGCGTTGACCATGTTCGGCGAGATTTCTTCCCATGCGACCGGCTGCCGGTTTTGGATGAAAATCTTGCCGAATTCGCGCCCCTCGCGGTCGTAGATGACCGAGGCGGCCTCCATGTTTTCCATCTCGGCGAGGTTGAACTTCGCGGCCTCCCTACCGAAGTGGTAGTTCAGATATTCCCAACCCAGCCAGGCCGTGAGCGCCCCCGCCAGCACAAGCACGACCGCGGGCAATACAAACCACTTGAGGAAAAACCGCCTGCGCCGGCTTTTCCTCGAGCGTTCCTCCCAACTGTAATATCTCTCTGCGATAGCCGACCATACTTGCCTCAACCCGCCCGCCGCGCAAACCGGAATTTTTGGCGGCTTTTTGGCGGATTTTCCCCGCCGACCCCGGAACCTGGGTTTCACCCACAGAAAATCGCGGAAACCGGTATAGCGCGTGTGTTCTTGGACAGTGGGAGATAGTCCCCGCCCGCATGAAATACCACCCCCGGCCCGTGACCCGGATTCAGCGCGATCCAGCGCTCGACCGGCCCGGCATCCGTAGTCGTGACAGTCTGCGACGCTTTGATCTCGAAAGGCAGATGCCTGCGTCCCATTTCAACAAGGCCGTCCACTTCCAGACCATCGTGCGTGCGCACGTGGAATAGCGGCGCTGTTCGGAGATCGTGATCGGTGGAAGGCGCAAAATCCCCACCCGGCCGGCCGACGAGGACGACAGGTCCGCACAGTGGTCCAGATCCGCCTAGCCGGTGAGAAGAAACCGCCCGGGCCTGCGGTCGTTGTCCACCAAACGCTTGATTTCCCGCAGCAGAACGGGGGCCAGTTCCACCTCGTCGATCATCAACCGGTCTCCCTCCCCCGAAAGAAATCCCTTGGGATCCGTTTGCGCCACAGAAAGCAATCCAATGTCGTCCAGTGTCAAATACCGCCGCGACTCCCCTATCACGGGTTGCCGCACCAAAGTCGATTTGCCAACCTGACGCGACCCCACCACGGCCACCACGGGGAACACCTTCAAATACTCCTGCAGCAGGGAAGTGAAAGCCCGATCAATCATTGATTGAAAATATATTACATCGTGATATACATTCGTGATCCACCTTCCCGGTGGTTTCAGGGGAAATTTGTCCCGCACATGCAGGTGGGAAAATTTTTCGGAATTCCGCTTGCGTGCGGTCGGCCGGGCTGCAATTCTGAACGGCTCAACATTTTCTGCCATGTCCTACGCAGTCATCCAAACCGGCGGCAAACAATACCGCGTGTCCGAAGGCGATGTGCTCGAAGTCGAAAAACTCGACGCCGAGCCCGGTGCCGCCCTGTCCATTTCCGAAGTGCTCATGGTTTCCGGGACCGCCGGGCTCCAGATCGGGGCCCCGTTTGTGGCGGGTGCGACCGTCGCGGCCGAGGTCGTGGACCAGGTCAAGGCTCCCAAGGTCATCGCGTTCAAGTTCAAGCGCCGCAAAGGCTACCACCGCACGGTCGGCCACCGCCGCCAGCTCACGAAACTCAAAATCACCAGCATCGCAACCGCCTGATCGTCAGGCACCACTCATATGGCCCATAAAAAAGGACAAGGCAGTGTCAAAAACGGCCGCGACAGCCGCAGCAAACGCCTCGGCGTCAAAAAATTCGGCGGCCAGTCCGTGATTTCCGGCAATATCCTCATCCGTCAGCGCGGAACGAAATTCCAGCCCGGCCGCAATGTCGGGCTCGGACGCGATTACACGCTCTTCGCGCTCGCGGACGGCCGGGTCGAATTCGACCGCGGCGGCCGGCGCATCAACGTCGTTCCGGCCTGAGGTCGGCGGCCGACGAGAGGGCCGGGCATTCCGGACCCGCTCGATCCCGGCAGAGAGTCCCGGTATGATCTACCTCGACAACAACGCGACCACGGCGGTCGCGCCGGAGGTTCTCGAGGCCATGGTTCCATGGCTCCGCGACGAATATGGGAATCCGTCCAGCGTTTATGAATCCGGCCGCCGGGCGAACGCGGCCATCGAATCCGCGCGGGCCTCGGTCGCGGGTCTCATCGGGGCATCCCCGGAGGAGATCATTTTCACGAGTTGCGGGACCGAGTCGATCAACACCGCCATCCTGTCCTGCGCGTCGATGGATCCCGACCGCCGGCATGTGGTGACCTCGGCGGTCGAGCACAGTGCGACCATCAAACTTTGCGAGCACCTCGCGCGCAGGGGGTATGAGATCACATGGCTGCCGGTCCGCGCCGATGGCACCCTCGACCCGGATCTCGTGGCGGAGTCGATTACCGACGAGACGGCCGTTGTGAGCCTGCTGCTCGCCAACAACGAAACCGGAGTTCTTTTTCCCGTCGAAGAAATCGGGCGCATCGCCACCGAACGCAAGGTGCCTTTCCATATCGACGCGGTGCAGGCGGCGGGCAAGGTGCCCGTCGATGTGCGGGCCTGCGGCGCGCATTTTCTCTCGCTCTCCGGCCACAAGCTGCACTGCCCGAAAGGTGTCGGCGCGCTATGGGTGCGGAACGGCCTCCGATACGAACCGCTCCTCCGGGGAAGCCAGGAAAACGGCCGCCGTGGCGGCACCCAGAATGTGGCGTCCATCGTGGCATTCGGGGCCGCCGCCGCCCTCGCCGCCGAGCGCCTCGAGGAGTGCGGCGCCCGTGTGCGCGCGATGCGCGACCTCTTCGAGAGCCGGGTCCTTTCGGAGGTTCCCGGAACCACTCTCAACGGCCACTCCGCCCAGCGTCTGCCGAACACGTCGAATCTCTCCTTCGAGGGCATCCGCTCCGAGGAGGCGCTTTTGTTGCTCGGCGAACGCGGCATCTGCGTCTCGGCGGGTTCCGCCTGCTCGAGCGGATCGGTCCATCCGTCGCATGTGCTCCGCGCCATGGGCGTCCCGAACGAACTCGCCGGCGCGAGCCTCCGGTTTTCCTTCGGCCGGATGAATTCCGATTCCGAAGCCGTTGCCGCCGCCGAGGCGGTCCGGGAGGTGGTCGGGCGCCTCCGCGAGCGCGGCCCGCGCACCGTGCGATGAACGACGAGCGGATCGACGCCCTGCGCCGCGAGTATTCCGCCGGCGGGCTGCACCGACACGACCTCGCGCCGGACCCCTTCGACCAATTCCGCTCATGGTTCGGCCAGGCCCGCGAGGCGGGTCTGCTCGAGCCGAATGCGATGACACTCTCGACCGCCGACGCCGGCGGCCGTGTGACCGCCCGCACGGTTTTGCTCCAAGGCATTCGACGGCGCGGGTTTGTCTTTTTTACCAATTACGGCAGCCGGAAAGCGGCGCAGATCGCCGCCAACCCGCATGTGTCCCTGCTCTTCGCGTGGCTGCCGCTCGAGCGTCAGACCGCGATCACCGGCCGGGCGGAGAAGATTTCCGCCGCCGAATCGCTCGCCTATTTTGCAAGCCGGCCGCTGGGAAGCCGGATCGGCGCATGGGTCTCCGACCAGAGTCGCGCGATTTCCTCGCGGAAGTTGCTCGAGATGAAGTTCCGCGAAATGGTCGAGAAATTCCGCGACGGCCGGGTGCCGCTCCCGGATTCCTGGGGCGGCTTCCGCGTTGTGCCCGACGCGTTCGAATTCTGGCAGGGCCGCGAAAACCGCCTCCACGACCGCTTCGAATACACCCGTTCAGCCGCCGGCTGGGAAATCACCCGCCTGCAGCCCTGAGACCCGCGGGTTCTAATACGAGAGTCCCTTGTCGCGCTCGTGGCCGAGGAGGCGGGTGATGTAGTCCTCGGGGGAGAGTTTGAGCGGCACGGGGCCGTCGGCTTCGCCCTTGATGAATTGCTGGACTTCCGGGTCGGGGGAATTGCGGATGTCGTCGGGGGTTCCGCGCGCGATGACGGTGCCGGCCCGCCGACCGGCGCCGAGGACGATCATCTGGGTGCCGATGCGGAAGGCGCTGACCATGTCGTGGGTGACGACGACGGCGGTCATGTGCAGTTTGCGGGTGAGGTCGAGCGTGAGTTCGTCGATGACGGCCGTCATGATCGGGTCGAGGCCGGAGGTGGGCTCGTCGCTGAAGAGCAACTCGGGATCGAGGGCGACGGCCCGGGCCAGGCCGACGCGTTTGCGCATGCCGCCGCTGATTTCCGCCGGCTTGAGGTGCTCGAACCCGGTGAGTCCGACGAGTTCGAGTTTCATTTTGACGACGAGGTCGATGATGCCGGGATCGACTTTGCTGTTTTCGACAAGCGGGAGGGCCACGTTTTCGCCCACGGTGAGCGACTGGAGGAGGGCCCCGAACTGGAAATTCATCCCGAAGCGCAGGCGGAGCCGGTCCAGCTCGGCCCGTTTCATGGTCGTGATTTCCTTTCCAAAAATTTTGATCGAGCCCGAGGTTGGTTTGATGCTGCCGATGATGTGCCGCAGGAGCGTGCTTTTCCCGCAACCCGAGCCGCCCATGATGATCAGCGTCTCCCCCCGGCGGACCGAGAAGCTGATGCCGTTGAGGACGGTTCGCTCGCCGAATTTTTTGACGAGGTCGCGGACTTCGATGATCGGCTCGTCGGAGGGGCTCATTCGGCAAAAAAGAAGACGGCGGTCAAAATCGCGTTGGCGACGAGCATGGAAATGATCGAGGTGACGACCGATCCCGTGGTGTTCCTGCCGACGCCCTCGGCTCCGCCGGTGACCGAGAGGCCCTTCTGACACGAAATCGTGCCGATGAGCCAGCCGAAGACAAAACTTTTCACCAGCCCGGAGAAAAGGTCCAGCGGTGTCGCGCTGGCGATGAGGCGCATGATGTAGGCACCGGTGTTCATGTCGAGCGAGAACCGGCAGATGCTCCATCCGCCCACAAATCCGATGTAATTCCCGAAAACCACCAGCGCGGGGAGCATGATCACCATCGCCAGAAACCTCGGCGCGACGAGGTAGCGCACGGGGTCGATCGCCATCACCTCCAACGCCTCGATTTCCTCGCTCACCTTCATCGTGCCAAGCTCGGCGGTCACCGCCGACCCGCTGCGCCCGATTACCACCACCCCCACCAGAAGCGGCCCGAGTTCGCGCAGGAGGGACATCGAAATGAGGTCCGGCACATATGACGTCGCGCCCATGCGCGAGAGTTCCTGCGCGGCCTGCATCGCGAGCGTGAGCCCGATGCTGAACGACGTGAGCGCCGTCATGGGCACCGCCTGGACCCCGATGCGCACCATTTGATGCACGACCTGCGAGAACCGCACGGCGGGCTTGCCCGCGAAGGGCGCGACGAAAAACCAATAGAGAACCTGCGCGTTGAGCTGCAGAAAACCGGCGACCGCGGCCATCGGATGCCTGCTAGGCTTTGGCCGCAAGCGCCGCCATTGCCGCCTCGCGGTCCGCCGCAATCACAAAAAGTTCGTTGAGACGCACCAGATCGAAGATGGTGCGCACCTTCGGCTTCAACCCGAAAAGCGCCAGCTTGCCGCCCCGGCCGGACGCTTCGCGCACATATTCGATGAGGGTCGCGAGCCCCGACGAATCAATGTATTCCACGGCTGTGAAATCGATGAGGAGCAACCCGGTCTTTTCCGCCAGAATGGCCCGCAATTCCGCCCGCAATTTTGGCGACGCGTGCAGGTCCACCTCGCCTGTGATCGCGAGGACGACCGCGCCGTTATCCGATTTGCGGAGAAGATCCATCGCCCGTTTGTTTACCGTCCGCGCGGCCGGGTGGAAAGGCCGAATTCACTCCAACGAAACAAATCTCGGCTCATCCGGAAAGTTCGTGTGTCTGGTCAAATCCAAGGGCGCGAAATGACCGGAAAGCGTCCCGTGAAGAACAGCGGGCGCTGCCCGCCAGGGCGGACTCTGCGGGGGCAGAGCCCGGCGATGCCTTTGCCCCATAAGGACTTTTCCACGAGCTGTGCGCACAAGGAGCGGGGTCATTCTTGCCCGCACCAATAGAAGAAACAGACGCCCCGTAACCCGTTTGCAATGAATCAACAAAGAGCGGCGGGATCGCAAGAATTCCCGAACGGCATTGGGCTCAGGGCGATGCGGGCTTGAGCGGGCGGCCTTCGGCATCGACCGGTCCTAGCGCGACGGCGACGGCGGTGTCGGCGAAGCCGGCCATGCGGTTGACCTCGTCCCGGTCGGGCGGGTTGCCCTGGGATTCGATGGCGACCGAGCGGATGCCGCGGATGGCGGCGGTGAGGTTGGTGGCGAACTCGGTTTTTTTGAGGCGGGGGTGGAGGGTGTCGAGCCGGTCGAGGTAGTAGTCGATAATTTCCACGCGGCCGAGGACGGCGGCTTTTTCGGGCGAGTAATTGGCGCGCGTATTGGCGGCGGCGAGCTGGAACCCGCGCAGCCAGCCGCCGAGGCTGATCATGTGGGCCATTTCCTCGTCGCGGAGGTCGAGCATGGACTGCTCGACATCGGTCTGGGTTTTGACGAGTTCCTCGCGCATGCCGAGCCAGTCGCCTTTGTCGCTGAGCTCGAACAGGCTCTTGCTCCGCTTGGTGAGACGGTCGCCGACGCCGAGGGCGCGCGACTGGCGGATGAGGGCCTTTCCGATTTCCTGGATGTCCTGGGGGCGCTCGGCGATGGTGAGCACGAAGCCGTCGGCGACGAGCGCGCCGAAGTGGAGGGCGGTCTGCATGCGGTTCTCGTAGGAGGCCTCGCGGTCGAGCGAGTTGACGATTTCCATCGGCGGCGGCCGGAAGAGGTCGAGGTCCTTGAGAATGCCCGAGATGGTCGGGGTGGTGATGTCGTTGACGCCGAGTTCGTCGCGCCTGTGCTGCTCGGAGGAAGCCTGCAGCTCGGCGTCGTAAATTTCCTCGTCGGCGGCTTGTTCCTGTGCGGCGGCCGGTGCGGAAACACAGGCCGCCAGCGCGGCGGCGGCGGCAAAATGGAGGGCGGCTTTCATCTGGTGAGGCGTTCGCAGGCGGTGACCGTATTGGACATCAACATCGCGATCGTCATCGGCCCGACCCCGCCGGGCACCGGCGTGATCGCGGCGCAACGGCCGGCCACGGCATCGTAATCGACATCGCCGACCAACCGGTATCCGCGCGGAGATCCGGGGTCGTCCACCCGGTTGATTCCCACATCGATCACGGTCGCGCCCGGGCTCACATGTTCGTCGCCGAGCGCCAGCGGGCGTCCGATGGCGGCGATCAAAATCTCCGCCGAGCGGCAGACGGCCGCGAGGTCGAGCGTGCGCGAGTGGGCGACGGTGACGGTGGCGTCCCCGCCTTTGCCTTTGCGCATGAGGAGGAGCGCCATCGGTTTGCCGACGATCATGCTGCGCCCGACGACCACCGCTCGGGCACCGGCCGTCCGCGTGCCGGCTTCTTCGAGCAGGCGCATGCAGCCGAGCGGGGTGCAGGGCATGAAGCCGGTCGGGTCGTCCATCGCGAGCTTGGCCACATTCACCGGGTGGAAGCCATCGACATCCTTCCGCGGGTCGATGGCCCGCACGATGGCGGACTCGTCGATGTGCGGCGGCGGCGGCGACTGGACAAGGATCCCGTGGATCGCCGCGTCGGCATTAAGGGATGCGACAACCTCCAGCAACTCCGCTTGGGTGGTCGTGGCGGGCAATTCGACCTTCACCGAGTGGAAGCCGAGATCGGCCGCGCGTTTGTCTTTCGAGCGCACATACGCCCGCGAGGCGGGGTCGTCCCCCACCAAAACCACAGCAAGGCCGGGACGGATCCCGCGGCCCGCAAGGACCTCCGCCCGCGCGAGCGTCTCCGCGTGAACCTTCTGCGCCACCGCCGTGCCGTCAATCCGCTGCATTTTTCAGTTGGGTTTCAAGCCGGGCGCGCCACTCCTCGAACCCGGCCTCGTTTAGGCCGGGCGGCACGTGGACCGGTTCCGAGACGGTGACGGAAATTTTCGAAAATGGCAATGGGATGATGAAGCCGTCCCACGTTTTCATGCGCTTCGCCCGCGAGAAACTGGCGGAAACCGGCACGATAGGCGCGCGGGTTGCCTGTGCGAGCAGGACCACGCCCGGCCCGAGCGAGTAGCGCGGTCCGCGCGGCCCGTCGGGGGTCACGGCCACATCGCGGCCGGCTTTGATCACGTCGATCAACTCGCGCAGCGCGCGCGCGCCCCTGCGGGACGACGACCCGCGCACGGCTCCCATGCCGAGTCCGCCCATGATGCCGGCGAGGATCTCGCCGTCGCGGCTCGGGCTCGTGAGCACCACCACCCCCTTGCGGTCGGCCGGATAGCCCGAAAGGAAAGCGGCGGCGATGCCAAGGATCCGGTTGTGCCAGAAACAATAAATGGCCGGCCCGCCGCCGATCGCGCCGAGCACCCTCTCGCGGTCGCGGATTTCCGCGCGCACCGTCGCAAACAGGCAGCGGATCAATCCCACCGCCACGGCCGACAATATCTTTTCCCGGGTCACGGGCGGGCATCATGCGCGCACAGCCGTCCGTCCGCAAGGGCGGATCGGAGCTGGATTTCTGGTTGAGCGCGACGGCGGGCGGGGGTAAGTTGCCCCTCCAATGATGGTCCAGAGCAACTACGGAGGCTCCGCTCCGCTGACGTGGGTCGGCCGGGTGCCGGTGTATCTGGCGACTGTCTTCGCGGCGGCTCAGGCGGCCGGGATGGTGATCACGGCTCTGGCCATGGGAGTCGGCGCGGGCGGGTTCCTCGCGGGACTCGCGTTCAACTGGAACGAGGCTGCGGCCGGCGGCAGGGTCTGGCAATTTCTCACCTATCCGCTTGTGACGGGGCCCTCGTTGTGGACGCTGATCCAACTGGTGATGTTCGCGATGTTCGGCGGCGAGGTGGAGAAATACATCGGCCGGCGGGGGTTTTTGTGGCTGGTCGTGGCGCTGGTGCTCGCCGGGCCTTTGCTGATGGGGATCGTCGCGCTTTTTGGCGAGGCCCGCACGCTGGCGGGGGGGTCGGAGGTGAATTTCGCGGTGTTCATCGCGTGTGTGCTGCTCTACCCACGGGCGGAAATTTTCTTTGGCATCCAGGCGAGGTGGATCGCGCTCGCGCTGCTGGCGATCGCCTCGCTGCAGGCGCTTGCGGGCAGGGACTTTCTGGGTCTGATCCTGGTTTGGTGGGTCTGCGGGGCGGCGTTTTTGTTCCTCCGGTGGGAGGGTGTCGCGGCGGCCGCCGGGCCGGTCCTGCGTCCGGCGCGTCGCAAAGTCGAAGCCCGCCCGCCACGCAGGGTGGTCCGCCCGCCGTCCCCCGCCGCCAACCCGCGCGCCGACCTCCACGAGTCGATCGACCCGATCCTCGAAAAAATCAGCCGCACCGGTATCGCCAGCCTCACGAAAGACGAACGCGCCCGCCTCGAGCGCGCGCGCGCGCGGTTGCTCGAAAACGAATCCCCCGGTCATCGATGAGCGCCCGGGACCCGGAAAATTGCGTCGGCCGTCTGGCGGAAATCGTGGCCCGGCTGCGCGCGCCGGACGGATGTCCGTGGGATCGCGAGCAGACCCACGAGAGCCTGCGGGCCGCGCTGGTCGAGGAATGCTACGAGGCGGTTGAGGCCATCTCGCGGGCGGACGACAACAACCTGCGCGAGGAGCTCGGGGATTTGCTGCTCCATGTGGTGATGCACGCGCACATGGCGGGCGAGCGCGGTGCGTTCGCGTTTTCCGATGTGGTGGATGGCATCTGCGAGAAGCTGGTCCGCCGCCATCCGCACGTCTTCGGCGAAGCCGCCGCGGCGGACAGCGAGGAGGTCCTGCGTCAGTGGGAACAAATCAAGCGCGCCGAAAAAGGGGCCTCCGCCTCGGTGCTCGACAACCTTCCCGCCTCGCTGCCGGCCCTCCTCCGTGCCCAGAATGCGCAAAAGAAAGCCGCGCGGGTCGGCTTCGACTGGGGCGACCGGTCCGGCGTGCTGGAGAAATTGCGCGAGGAATTCGCCGAACTCGAATCCGCGCTGGCGTCCGCCGCGATCTCCGGCGACGCGCGGGCGGTCGAGGACGAATTCGGCGACATCCTCTTCACGGCGGTGAACCTCGCCCGCCACCTCGGGGTCGATGCCGAGACCTCGCTGGCGGCGGCCACCTCGAAATTCATCGCGCGTTTCCAGCACGTCGAACGCGCCCTCGCCGCGCGCGGACTCCGCGTCGAACAATGCGACCCGCAGACCCTCGACCGCGAGTGGGAACTCGCCAAGGCCGCCACCGGCCCGAAGTAACGGCCCCATCATCCGGGCGGGCGGGCGGGGCCGCCGCGTGATTGATTTTGCAGTTTGAAGGACAGATCAACACCCGTCGGCCAGAAACGCGGCCGCCCGGACCTCCGACCAATACTCCCGGCCCGCGCCAAAGCCGATGTGGCCGCCCTAGTCCGGCACCTCCAAAAACAACCGCGGGTTTGCTTCCGCTTCCGCGAACGGATAGCACCGCGGACCCAAGAAGGGATCATTGGCGGCATTGACCAGGAGGGTCGGGACCGAGAGGGCGTTCAGAAATTGGCGGGAACTACTCCGGCTCCAGTAATCCAGGGCGCTCTGGAATCCGTGAAGCGGAGCCGTGAAGCGGTCGTCGAATTCCGCGAAGGTGCTCATTTTTTCCAATCCGGAGAGGTCGATCCGGCCCGGAAACCGCCGGTCCTTCTCCGCCAATTTTTCCGTCAGCGCCCGCAGAAACCGCCCCATGTAAAGGCGGTTGCGCCACTTGGAAAGCGCGCCCGCCGAACACGCCAGGTCGCACGGGACCGAGAACACCACGGCGCGGCGCAGGCGCCTGTCTGTCCGGCCGGGCGACTCGCCGAGGTATTTTAAAATCAGGTTGCCTCCCAGGCTGAACCCGACAAGGTCGATGGTCCGGTGGTCGCGCGTGGTCAGCGCGTGACGGATGACCGCGTCGAGGTCGTCGGTTTTGCCGCTGTGGTAGGAGGAAAGAAGCCGGTTCGGCTCGCCGCCGCAGCCCCGGTAGTTCCATGCCAGCACATCCCAACCGCGCGCGCCGAGAGCCCGGGTCATTCCTCGCATGTAGTGATCGCGGGAACTTCCCTCGAGTCCGTGGCAGAGCACCGCGAGTCTCCCGCCGCCGCGTATGCACCAATCCAGATCCAGAAAATCCCCGTCTGCGAGTTCGAGACGTTCCCTCGCCATGTCGGGCGGAGGCTCCCTGCGAAACAAAGCCGGGTGGATCGTCTGGACGTGTCCGCCGGGCAACCATCGCGGAGCCCGGTAGGTGGATGTGTTCAGAACCGGCATCGGATTTTGCGAAGGGTCTTCATTTCAATGCGCCCCTCCCGCCCGCTGTGCCTCTTGCACATGATGCCGCTTGTAACACCCTTGCACCAAGCTGTGGAGGTGTTTCAACAGTCTGCTACCGGATTTCGCCGGAGCGTTTGTCAACCGTCAAGATGTGACCCCAACGGATTTCGCAAATGCTGAGATCATGTTTCTGCTCCGATCACGACAACTTTACGACGAGTTTCCGGCCCATGGCGCGGGCGACTTTTTCCAAAGTCGAAAGCGTCAGGTTTGTTGGTTGGCGCTCGTAACGGCAAACCGCGCTGCGCGTGGTTCCAATTTTCCGGGCAAGGGCTGCTTGTGTGAGTCCGGCACGTTCGCGGGCTTTGGCGAGAACCTGTCCGAGTTCCGGCATGTAGAGAAGCGGACAGCGCCGGGAGCAATCCCGGCGTTGAAGCTCCGTGGATCGAACCTGCGAGCCGCAGCGCAAGCGAACCCGATTCGGCTTCGTTATGCTTAGAGAGAACGGCCAATCTGCCAGATGAGCCGAAGCCTGACACCCGCCGTGAAGAGATATTCACGAACAGCGGCGGGGTTCTCCGGGGTGAAAGGGGGCAGCGCGCAGGAAGGTTGGGTTGGGCAGGCAGGGAACCGGAGCGGAGCGGAGATAGACTGCCGAAGGCAGCCCGCAGGGCGAGCGCAGCGAGTCAAACCCCGCCACCGGTCACGTGAACAACGTGGCGAAACACACGCCGAATCCATAAGGCGTGCGTTGGGGGCGGGGGAGTCGGAGAGGCCCGTAGTCGTGATGAAGCGGGGTAACGCCCGTGGAGCGAAGGGGCCTTGGCAGGAACGAAGCGGACTCAAAGAGAACCGCGGCTGATTGGGGGAATGAAAGTTCAACCTACGACAGAAGAGGCGGAGAAAGAGCTGACCGTGAGGGAAGCCGGACTGCCGCCGAAACTCCGGGACTGGCGAGCGAAGCTGAGTGCGAAAGCCAAACAGGAGAAGGGGTATCGTTTCTACAGCCTTTACGGGCTGGTGAGCCACCCCGAGACGCTGCGGGAGGCATGGGCGCAAGTCCGGGCCAACGGCGGCAAACCGGGAGTGGACGGAATCTCGATCGAGCAGATCGAGCGGGAAGGCGAGGAAGCCTTGCTTGAAGAGTTGGCCCGTGAGCCGAAGGAAAAGACCTATCGCACCGGAGCGGTGCGGCGGGTGTATATCCCGAAAGCCAACGGGAAGATGAGGCCTCCGGGCATCCCGAACCTCTGGGACAGGGTGGTTCAGGCGGCGGTGCTTTTGATCCTGGAGCCGATTTTCGAGTCGGACTTTCTGGATTGCTCCCACGGGTTCCGGCCCGGGAGGAGTGCACATGACGCGGAACAATCATCCGGGAAAACCTGAGCAAAGGCCGGTGCACGGTGTATGACGCGGACATGGAAGGCTACTTCGACAGCATTCCGCATGACAAGCTGATGGCTTGCGTGCGGATGCGCGTGGTGGATGGAAGTGTGCTGCGGCTCATTGAGCAATGGCTCAACGCGCCGGGGTTCCGGCGGGCGGGCCCGCGCGCCAGAACGTAAAATCCCGCCCCGCACAAAACCACCAAAGTGGTCGCGCCCGTCCAAAGCGCGATATTCCAATCGCCGTAGTTCCATGCGGTTCCCACCCACACCGCCACGTGGGCCGCGCGCGTGGCGGGACTCACATGGGATTCCAAGGCGTCCTCCGTGGCGCCGACAGCCTCCATATTCCACACGTAAACCGCCACGCAGACCACCCCGGCCACGGCATAGCCGGCCCACGCAAGGATTTCCCGGCGTGTCGGTCGGCGGTGCGGAAAGTCCGGGGTTTCCCGACCGCCGCCGCAAGCCGGCCACGGGAAACACAGCAGCCAGAGGGCGAGTCCGCCGGCGTAGGAAAACATTCCCGCCACGGCCAGCAGACAATTGACCGCGGCCTTGGCCGGGAGGCTCCATTTGGTGAAGTTCACATGCCATGCCAGGGCCAGAAAAACAGGCAGGAAAAAATGTCCGGCCTGAATGTGAAACGGCCAGCTCTGCCGGTGTCCGAAAGAAAAAAAGAGCAGCACAAAGCCGGCCGCCACCGCGAGGTGGAACTCGCGTGGAAGATCGGGCCTGGACTTCTTCGCGAGGGTCGCGCAGAGAAACGCCCCCAGCGCCGCGCCGGCCAGATGAAAGACGAGCATGGTGTCCGTGTTGCGCCCGTCGAGGATCGCCCACAGCGTGAAGAGAAACCTGCCAACCGCATGCCGGGAATCGTTCTGGGGCTCGAACAACTCTGCCAACCAGGAACCCGACGGCAGTCCCCCGCCCGCCCGCCATGCGTCCAGCGTTTCAAGATAGTCGAAAGAATCCTGATACAGCATGCGCGGACCGAGGGTCAGCACCGACCAGGAAACAAAAGTCGGCCGCACCATCCTCCGGGCCGGACTCCGCAGGATTCAACCGCTCGTCAAACGGGCCTTTCGTCAAATCGTGGGCACCCATGGAATCGTGTGATTCCGGCAGACCCTGAACCGCCCGCCCCTGACGATCAAAACCAATCGACGGGCTGCGGCCGCCGGGGGTTCGCGGGTCAAATTCACCGACCCGCTGACAAGTGCCCCCGCTCGAAGGTTTCGAGTTCTCCCAGATCCGGCGGAAGGCCGCCCGGGAGGGCTTGCACGGCGCGATTGCGGAGCACCAGCACATCCTGGCATCCCCCCATCCCCTTTGCTTCAAACCGCAGGATGTCAAACCGGGATCCAAAGACGAATCTCGCAAAGTCCTCCCTGTAGATCGCGGTCTGATACCAATCCGGCAGGACATTGTCGGCGATATTCGAGACAAAGAGGAACCCGGTCGCGTCGAATTCCCGTTTCTCTTGTTCCGTGATGGTTCCCTCGACGAGGTCGCGGGCGACCCGCCCGTGGATGGTCAGGAGAAGCAGCCCATCCGGGCGGAGGATCCGCTGCAACTCCGCGAGCCAGAGAAGCTGCCTTGGCAGGTCGAGGTGGGAAAATACGGAGAGCCCGTAAATGAAGTCGAACGACCCGCGCGGGCAGTCGGTCGGAGGAAGGTGCGGCACAACGTCGAAGCGAACGCCGTCAATGTGCTTGCGGCTCCACTCGATGGCGACTTCATCGACGTCGAATCCGTGGAAGCTTGCCTGCGCAAGCTGCGGGCGCAGATAGCGCAGGACTCTTGAGCAACCGCAACCGAAATCCAGGATGCTTCGGAAACCGCCCGCATCAATACCCGCAAGGTCCAGAGATCTGAGGATTTCCGAAGCACAACACTCTCCCGCCTGCAGAAAAGCCGCCTCGTCGGTGGGCGTGCTGGTAACCCGATAGCGGATATTTTCCGGCGGAACGGGAATGTCCAGTGAGCGCAACGGAGGCCGGGTGGCGGGGTTATTCATAAGGGAAACGGATCGGAGGGTTTGTTGAGTTCTCTGCGGACATGCCTGCGGAGTCCCGTTTTTGCGCGTCGGAAAAACGCGCTCCATCCGCCGTGACGCACGCATAGACATCCTGGTGATTGTCCCACCCTTTTTCTTTGACAAGCACGACGCCCAGGCCGGGTTGTTGCCGGACCTGCTCCAGAACCCATTGTGCGGAAGACAGGGAAATCCCGTAGTCGGGTGCGCCCCCGGGATAGGGAACGTAACCGAATCCCGTGCCGGTGTAGCTATCCAGAAGCCCGGGGAGATCCCCGGCCGCGATCCCGTAAGTGTGCGTGCCCCGCCTGATCCAGTCGGCCGAAAGTTGTCCGTGGGTCGTGAAAACCAGCACGCCATCCGGCGTCAGGCGCCGGGCAAACCACGAGAGAAGATCACCCCACAGAGGCCGGGGCAGGTGCGTGAGCAACGAGCCGCACCAGATGAGATCGAAGCTCCCCGCCACGACGGTGTCCCCCACCGACCTGTCGGCATAAACGCCCGCGGCATCGAATGTGCGAACACAGTAATCCACGGCATCCCGGTTGAGATCGCAGGCGGTGATCATCGCATCGGGAAACGCGGCCCGGAGATGGCGCATCACACGGCCGTGTCCGCACGGAAGGTCGAGGATGGACCGGCAGGTGTCCCGCCCGACAGTCCGAAGCGCGGCAGTGATTGCGTCGAGCGCGGAACGGCCTGTCCGGAAGTAATGTCCGGTGTCGCCTGTGAACATCTCGTCGCACGGATCGATCGCGTCGATGAGATCCCCGGCTCCGGGGATCTGTGGTGTTGCGGCCGGTTCGAAAGACGCGCCGCGGGGATCGCCGGCGCTCCCCCCGTCGGGATCCGTGTCTCCAAAGAACTCCGGGTAGGTGGAGCGAAGGTGGATGGTCAGTGATTGGGGATTTTCCCCGCGGTTGGTGATGGTGTTGAGCATCGAGGTTGGATGCACCCGATAGCGCGCCAGAATTTGCGGAACATGGAGTCCGCGGGCGCCGAGCCGGGCGATTTTGAACCAGAAATCGTAATCCTCCCATCCCGTGCAGGGCATGCCCGCGGTATATCCCCCCGCATCCTCCCAAATCGTGCGGCGCAGAAGCGCCATTGCATCGATTGTATTGGCCTTGAAGAGATCCTCCGGGCACCAGGGATAAAAATTCATCAGAAAGGGAGCCGCGGCGTCCCCGTCCCCGAAGCGCTCCAGAATACAATAGGCAAAGGCGGCCGGGGTCGAAGCCAGGCTGTCGGTGAGCTTTTGCAGGCAGGTTGGATAGAGTTGGTTGTCCGCGTCCAGGGGAAGCACGAACTCGGTCTCGCATCGGCCGAAAGCCGTGTTCCGGGTCGCGGCAAGACCGGAGTTGACCGAATGGCGCAAGAGGAGGGCTTTGCGAAAACGGGAGGCGTTTGCCTCCATCCACTTGTGCACAACCTGGAGGCCGGCGTCCGTCGAGCAGTCGTCCACCACGACCAGATCGAGGTCGGCGGCGGTCTGCGCGGCGACGCTGTCCAGCGCCTCGGTGACGTAGTGCGCGTAATTGTGGAGCGGAACGATCACAGAGGACCTTGGCGGGGGAAGATCGCTTCGCTCATGCAGGAACACTGTCTGCGTTTCACAGGATATCGGAGGGTGCATCGCAATTAACTTGTTGTGCACAGGCTGGAAGCCCATTCCGACTTCAGCACGTCGGGCAGTTTGCAGCCAGTTGTCAGGCGTTCGTAACCCGAGTTGCGGATCGCTTCCGCCTCCTCGATTCCTTTCGGGTCCCGGAGATAATAATCCAGAACCCGCGGCATCTCCCCGAGGGTCGTCTGGACGTAATCGCGTCCGGCCACAAAGTAAAGCGACTCCGGAGCCTCTTCTGTTACAACCAGCGCGCGCTGCCAGATGCCGGTCAATACGATTCTATGCCATTCGAAATAGCGCTCTTCGCCGCGGTGGATATTGAGAACGATTTTCGAACGCCGCGAAAGCCCCGCGGTGGTCCGCGTGCGCGGGGGCACCGGGACGCTTCCGGCGTTCCATGGCCCCGATCCTTCGGGCATCAGGCGCAGGTGGCAATCATACCTTTCCAGCACCGGAGCCACCGAAGCTAGGCAGGCCATCCGGCGCGGCGTGACGCCGCCGACAAAGCTCACGTCGATGGGGCGCTCCCTCAGCGGTCGGCCGGAATCCCGCCACCAGTGAATTTCCGGGCGCAGGGACTCGGTATCGGGCCCGGCCGGCAGGGCCCCCTCCGCGGAGTAGGGCGCGAAATTTTCCACGTAGCCGAGCGGCAGATGGGAGGCCGGAAAGCCGGCGGCATGGATCATCCGGGCCGTCGCAGCGTCCATGTCGAAGATATGCCGGGCGAGCGGGAAGAGTTCCCGGGCGAGTCTGAACCACTCGGTTTGGGGTTGCTCGGTGTTCAGAAAATACAAATTCTCCGGCAGGCCCGTATTCAATAGGCCGGCACCGTTGCCCACGTAAAAAAATTCGTGGGGAGCCACGATCAGATGCGCGTCGGCGGGGCCGGCGGCCCCGTCTTCGTCCGTCCTAAGGACCGCGCGGTATCCGGCCTGTTCCAGTCCCGCGTGAAGGAGGAGGGCGATTTCATGGAAAAAGTAGTTGCCCGAGGTGTTGTAATAAACCGCGAATGTCGGGACCGAAGCCGGGATTCTGGCAACGGGCGGACCTGCGGATTCTCCCGGGTGCGGTTTCGCGGCGCGTGGCGAACGGATTTTGCGTCCTTCCGCCAGACCATGTCGCACATAATGCAGCAGCGGGTTCCAGCCGGCATCCGCGACATCCGGATACTCCCCGAGATACCAGCCCGCGTCAAAAAACGGGCTCGGATTCCGGCCCTCGAAACCGCCGCGGTGCAGGAAGTGCAGCAGCGGGTTCTGCCCGGAGGCGGCGACGTCGGGATTTTGTTGAAGATACCAGCCCGTGTGAAAAAGCGGATGCGGATCCCCACACTCCTCCCCCTTGCGTGAGAGAAAGTGTGACAGGGGGTTCTGCCCGGATGCCGCCGCGTCCGGGTTGTGTTCGAGATACCAACTCGTGTCAAAAAGCGGGTGGGGATCCCTGCCCTCCCCTGCTCCGCTCCGGAGAAAGTGGACAAGAGGGATTTGTCCGTCCTCCGCGACATCCGGATTTTGTTCGAGATACCACGAGGGGTCGAACAACGGATGAGGGTGCAGGCCGGCGGAGGCACCCGCAAGCAGATAATGGAGCACCGGATCGCGAGGACCGGACCCCGCCTCCGGATTGCGCGAGAAGTAATCATCGGCCCGCACAAGGCCGGACGCGCGAATCAGTCGCCATTCGTCCCGCAGGCGGACATTCCACGGGAGTCCCGCCGCGAGTCTCTCGGAAAACAGGGCGGCCCGGCGGACGGCGGCCCGCAGCGGCGCGGTGGCGCGGTGGCAGACCGAGGATTTCAGGCTCCGCAGCTCCCGGCGGAGGGATGCCAGCTCGGCCTCCATGGATGCCGCCGTTCGGCGGAGTGCGGCCGCCCCGCGCACCGCCGCCCGGAGCGCCCCCCGTTGATTCATGGCTTCGAATGAAATGGCGGAAAGATCCCTCTCCCGCTTGGCGAGGAGCAGACGGGTCTCGCGCAGCGCCTGCATTCCGATCCGGGTCCTTGCGAGTTCGCGAGACAGGCTCTCCAGACGGTTGGCGTCCGCCCGGTTCGCACCGATGGCGGCATGCAGGCGCCGGACCAAAGCCGCCTCCCCGATTTCGGGACGAAGACGGATCTCGAGCGTGCGGGCGCTATCGCCGAGATCCGGCAGGATGGGCAGCCAAAGCTGCGGGTCGCGGCCGATGGCCAGCACAAGCAGGCACCCGCCGGTGAAGTCAACCAACACCCCGGGGGAATGCTCGAGGAGCCGGAACTCCTCCTCCGAAGCCGCTTCGTAAAGCACCGCGCCATCCGCGTCGCGCGAGATGCGGATGGCGGCCACCTCGACGGACGCCGGTTGGTTGATCAAATCCACCCGCAACCTGCGACCGCAGTCCGTGTGCAAACGATCCAGATTTGTGAAAACGATTGTTTGCCAGACATCCGGCCTGAGCGGCTGACATGCGGAGTGCTTCTCGGAGTAGCCGTCGCCCCGGTCCGCGAATATCTGGACAAAAGGAGGCACGGCGGCGGGGTTGTTCCCCCCGGAGGACGGCGGGTCGGCTTGCAACCCGGCATGGACCGGGGCGGGATTGCCCGGCCTTGCTCCGGCGCCGGCATCGCGATTGTCGAAAGCGTCCAGGAGCGGGCCGAGTTCCGATAATGCGGCGCGTGCCCGTGCGGCAAAGCGCGTCAATTCAGCGGGTTCCCCGTCGCGGGTTGCCGCGACAAGCAGACGGTGGCACTCCAGCGCGAGCGGAGGCAGCGAGGGATCCCCGGCAATTTCCCCGGGATCGCCAACGCTGTGTCGCAGGGCGGAATCAAGATGCGACGCGGAAAATTCCGCCGCGCGCTGCTCGAAATCCGGAGGCAATGGGATGGGAAGCCCGGCGGCCACCTCCCGGAGAACGCTTGTGGGCGATTCGAAAATGCGGTCGAAATCCAACCATGCTCCGGGCATTCCCTTCGACTCGAGAATGATGTCCAGCCAATCTTCCAGGTAGAGCATGGCAGCGTGTGTGATGGACATTCCGTCGCGCCGCCGAAGCGAACGGGCCACGCTAAGCGGATCCCGCACAACGAACACGCACCGGCAGTCGAAGCCCGCCCGCTCGATCACCGGTAGCCAGAATCGCAGGAGCCGGGACATGCGGGGCTCTTTGAGCACAGAGATCCGGTTCGACAGGGAGTAATTCCGTTCCAGAATCCGCCCGGCCTCGTCGCGCAGGCGCGCGAGTTCCGCCGGAGGCGGCACCGTCCAATCGATCATGCCCAACGAATGCCAGGTTCTCCCAAGCGCCGGCAGCAGGATGCGCTCGTTGAATTGGTAGATGTCCCAGTCCTCAAAATAGCCTTTGGGGTTGTGCGCGTTCGCGGGATTGAGATTCCTGGAATTCACCCCGCCCAGGCATTCCAGCATGCGCGCCGCCAGACTAGTTCCCGACCGGTGCGGACCCAGAACGAGCAACATGACGGGGTTTGAGATCATTCGACCGATGGAAAAGTGCTATCAGCCCCGCAGGATGGCGGGCCGGATTTCGAGACTGACGATCAGATTCCTCATCGCCGGATGCTGGCAGATCGGAAAGTCGGAGTCAACCGGGGCCGGCGAGTGACGCCTGCGATGGGGGTCCGCTTTGACAATGGGAGCGGTGCTTGCCTTGTTTCCGCCGAGGAGCGTTTCCTCACAGACCCGCAAGGACTGCAAATCCGGAGTCACCCCATGAGGATCCGGCGGGCCTCGTCTTCCGGCACCCCTGTCGCCGTCATCGCGGCGATTGCCCGATGAAGCCGTGCCTCTTGTTCCGCAATCACAGAATCCTTCTCCGCAAGGGCGGAATCTTTCTCCGCAATCATCTCGTCTTTTTTGGCAAGAAGATCCTCGCGGTGGGCGATCGCACGTTCGAGACTCTCCAGTTCCCCAAGGTAATCGTCTTCCACTTGCATCGTGTCCCGCACGGCGGGCTCGGAGATCGCTTTCATCAGGCGCCGGATCACCGGTTGGAACTTTTCCGGATAATCTTCGTCCACGATGCTCGACACGTGCGCATCGCCCGGGTCGCTTTGGGATTGATCGAAGAGACCCAGCAAGCGCTCGGGGTCTGTCTGGCGCGAGGGTTTGAGCAGGGGAATCTGGACCACGATGCTGTCGTGGGTGAGGCTTTCGATAAATTCCTCGCGGGGGCCTTTAATGGCGTAACCGTGCATGTCGCGGTATTCCCGAGTGACGCGTATGACCGGTTCCACGATGTGGTCGAGTTTGTGTCCGAGCAGATAGATGCTCAGGATGGGCAGGGCGCGGGGGCCGCCTACCTGGTGAGGTTCCTGTGGATCCAGACGCTTTGGAGGAGTCCGAGGCTCAGCAGGGTGATGAGGAGGAAGGATCCGCCGTAGCTGATGAGCGGGAGGGGGAGGCCGGTAATGGGGGTCACCGAAATCGTCATCCCGATATTCATAAAGGTGTGGGTGAACAGGAGCATCACGATGCCGGTGGCGAGCAGGCGCCCGAGGTCGTCCTCGGCTTTGGTCGCGATGTAGAGGCCGGTGAGCATGAGGAGGGCGAGCGTGGCGAGGAGGGCGATGCCGCCGATGAACCCGTGTTGTTCGCCCATCACCGAGAAGATAAAGTCGTTGTGGACGATGGTCTTCGGGAGGAAACCGAGTTCGTTGAGGGTATTGGGGGCCTTGAATCCTTTGCCGGCGAATCCGCCCGAGCCGATGGCGAGGAGGGACTGGTTGATATTCCAGCCGTCGCCGAGGGGGTCGGCGTTGGGGTTGATGAAAGTGGTGATGCGGCGGTATTGGTATTCACGGAGGCCGAAATAGACCACGATCGGGATCACGGCGAGGCCGAGCAGGATCATCGCGATGAGGTAGCGTTTGAGGATCCCGCCTACGAACAACATCGCCAGCAGGACCGGAGCCCAGACGATGCAGGAGCCGAGGTCGGGCTCGAGGAGGATCATCACCCAGGGGGCTCCCACAATCGCTCCGCAGCCCATGATGCGCAGGATCGGATAGGCGCTGCGCGTGGATTCGAGGAAGAGGGCGAGCGTCATGATCCCGGCGATGATCGCAAGCTGCGACGGCTGGAAGCTCATGAAACCAAGGTCGATCCAGCTCCGCGCACCATACCGTTTTTCCCCGAAAAGCATGACCGCGACAAGGCCGGCGATGGCCAGAACGTAGAGCGGCACGGCCCCGAAGCGGATCCACCGGTAATCGACCATCGACGCCACAAGGAAAAGCGGCAGCCCGATCGCCGCCCAGAGCAACTGGCTCGACCAGAAGGGTTGGTCGCGCATCCAGGTGGCGCTGTAAATCGCGTAAATGCCGTAAACCAGCAGGCCGAGCGTGAGACCGAGCAGGATCCAGTTGGTGGCGAAAAATTTGCGGAGAAGCGGGTGCATGGAGTCAGCCGAGCGTGGGGACGGCGGCAAGAAGGGCGCGGGTGTAGGGGTGGCGCGGGTTGCGGTAGAGTTCGCCGGAGGAGGCCTGCTCGACGATCTTTCCGTGGTGCATGACGAGCACGGTGTCGCTGAGGTGCTCGACGACGGCGAGGTCGTGCGCGATGAACAGGTAGGCGATGCCGAGCGACTGCTGGAGGTCGCGGAGCAGGTTCACGATCTGGGCCTGAACACTCACGTCCAGCGCGCTCACCGGCTCGTCGCAGACAAGGAAACGGGGCTTCACGGCCAGCGCGCGCGCGATGCCGATGCGCTGGCGCTGGCCGCCGCTGAATTCGTGCGGGTAGCGGGAGGCCATGTCGGGGTGGAGGCCGACCGTGCGCAGCAACCCGGCGACCTCGGACGCCCGCTCGGCCCGGGAGGTTCCCGGGAAGTGGATTTCGATCGCCTCGCCGATGATCGCGCCGCAGGTCATCCGCGGGTTGAGCGAGCCGAAGGGGTCCTGAAAAATGATCTGCATCTGGCGGCGCAGCGGACGGAATTCGCCCTCCGAGAGCGGCAGGATTTCCCGGCCGTCGAATTTGACCGAACCGCCGGTTGCTTTGACGAGTTTGAGGATGGCGCGGCCGGCGGTGGTTTTTCCGCTTCCGCTTTCGCCGACAAGGCCGACGGTGCGCCCTTCCTCGACATCGAAGGAAATGCCGTCCACGGCGCGGATCTCGCCGGTCTTGCGGCGGAGGACGCCCCCGCGCACCGGGAACCAGACTTTGAGATCGCGCACTTCGAGCAGGGCCATAGGAGCGGAGAACCTACAGCCTGGATTCGACGGCGGAAAGCACCGAAATGAAGTCCGCCGCAGACGCCACCGTGAGCAGTGCGGCCCGGTCGTCCGGGTTCCGGCACGCGCGCGCAATGACCCCCACCACGCGCAGATACTCGGACGCCAGAGCGGCGGGGATGCCCGCGACAAAAACCAATTCCAACCGCGCGGGTCCGTCGCCCACGGGGAGGCCGCCCGGGATGCGCCCGGCGGCGAGGA
>Ga0209594_1000334_pt1 | contig 31240 bp, 26 predicted proteins | sample AshMeaCrysSpring_FD_184126 | JGI IMG/M metagenome (GOLD analysis project Ga0209594, IMG submission 184126) | Groundwater microbial communities from Big Spring, Nevada to study Microbial Dark Matter (Phase II) - Ash Meadows Crystal Spring... | ecosystem: Environmental > Aquatic > Deep subsurface... | reverse complement strand
CTGGTGCTGCTGATCTTACAAGCTCTTATAACATTGTCTAAGCTAACATTACCCCAGTTTTGGGAGTTGGTTTTGCAGGTTTCCAATCAAAAAACCTGCACTTTCAACTAATTTTGGAGTAAATTTTATGCAGCATAGACATTGCCCCTCCTTTCGGACCCCGTTAAAATCGGTCTTCCGATTTAACGGGGGTCTCCAGGAGGGCGGAAGATGAACCAAAGAAAAAACACCCGTAATGTGGCAATAGTAGGACCCTATTCCAGTGGTAAAACCACCATACTGGAAAGCATATTATTAGTAACAGGGGCAATAACTAGAAAAGGCAGCATCAAAGAAGGAAACACAGTAAGCGATAGTAGCTATGAAGCACGCGCTCGCCAAATGAGTGTAGAAGTATCCGCAGCAAGCACAGAATATCAAGAGCTTCACTTCACTTTTTTAGACTGTCCTGGATCAATTGAATTTGCGCAAGAAACCAAAAACGCCCTAGTGGGAGCAGGAGCAGCTATAGTAGTCTGTGAACCTGTAATAGACAGAGTATTAACCCTAGCTCCCCTGTTTAAATTCCTCGATGACTGGGAAATACCCCATTTAGTCTTCATCAACAAAATGGATCGCGCTAAAGATAAGTTTATGGATGTACTCCACACCCTCAAAGAAGTCTCTAGCCGTCCTTTAGTACCCCAACAATATCCCATCCTTCAAAAAGACAAGCTAGTAGGATACATAGACCTAGTAACAGAACAAGCTTATCACTATCACGAGCATAGCCCAGCAGACCCAGTACCCCTACCAGAAGAACTCAAAGACGAAGAAAAAGCAGCCAGAGAAGAAATGCTCGAAACTCTAGCAGACTTTGACGATCATCTTTTAGAAGAACTTTTAGAAGAAATAGAACCACCCAAAGAAGAAATACTCAAAGACTTAAAACAAGATTTAAGTGCAGATTTGATTGTACCTGTATTTTTAGGTATAGCCGAAACAGAGTCAGGTATCCTTCCCCTCCTCGACGCTTTAGTAAAAGAAGCACCCGCTCCAGAAGTCACCGCCGAAAGACGAGGACTCAAACCCAAAAACAACGGAGAAACACTCGTACAAGTCTTAAAAACCTATTTTACAGGGCAAGGCGGACAACTCTCCCTAGTCAGGGTATGGCTTGGAGAAGTAACCGATGGTATGACCCTCAATGGAGTACGCGCAGGGGGCATATATCAAATGATGGGTCAACAACAAAAGTCCATCACCACTGCAGGAGTAGGTGAAATAGTTGCCATAGGTCGTTTGGAAGGCATAAAAACAGGCGATACTATCAGTAATTCCCAGAAAGTAAAAGAACTACCCAAAGCAGAAAAATTACAACCAGTATATGCTCAGGCGATCGCCCCTGAAAACCGCAAAGATGAAGTAAAAATCAGCGCTGCCCTGGCTAAACTGGTAGAAGAAGACCCATCTTTAAGTTGGGAGCAAAATGAAGATACCCATGAAGTAATTTTGTGGGGACAGGGAGAAATTCATCTCCAAGTAGCTTTAGAGCGGTTGAAACGCCAGTATAACCTCCCCATGAAGACTCATTTACCCCAAATACCCTATAAAGAAACCATTCGTAAATCAACTAAAATACATGGGCGATATAAACACCAAACAGGAGGTCATGGAGCATTTGGAGATGTCTATTTAGAGATTAAACCTAAAGCAAGAGGAGAGGGTTTTAACTTCCATGAAACCATAGTAGGTGGAGTTGTGCCAAGACAGTATATACCTGGGGTAGAAACAGGAGTGCGGGAATATCTCCAAAAAGGGCCATTAGGTTTCCCAGTCGTAGATGTAGATGTGACTCTCACAGATGGCTCTTATCATTCTGTAGATAGTTCCGAGCAAGCATTTAAACAAGCAGCCCGTATTGCGATGACGGAAGGAATGGCTAAATGTGAACCCCAATTACTAGAGCCAATTTTATCAGTTATCGTGTCTGCTCCTGCAGAATTTACCTCCAAAGTTTTACAGTTAGTTAGTGGACGACGGGGGCAAATTTTGGGCTATGAAGCAATGTCTGAATGGAAAAATTGGGACCAAGTAACGGCATATTTACCCCAAGGAGAAATGCGCGACTTTATAGTTGAATTGCGCTCTCTTACTATGGGAGTTGGGACTTTTAAATGGGAATATGACCATTTGCAAGAAGTTCCCGAAAAAATTCTTAATATGGTGTTAGCTACCACCAGCAATAATAATGGGTAATTAATATCTTGCCAGGGTAAAACCCTGGCTCAAAGAAAAAACTGATATTGTCTTAGTAACAATGGGATGGGCGCTGGGGTGTTGAATATTTACAAAATTACAAATTTTAAAATCAGACAATTTTTCTTTGTAGGGTGGGCATTGCCCACCCTACTACTTGGTTTTGTTTCTAACCATATGCCATTAATTTTGCCTACCTACTTAGAAGATTTAGAAGATTTACGACAAGCAAAACAAGAAGAGGCGGATCAAGCTTCTATATGTTTAGAAATTGTAAAAGAGAGGTTGGGTGGGAAAATAAATAATTGAAAAGCGAAGGAAAGGTACGCGGCTCAAAACTTGATATTAGAGAACAAATTGAAGAGGGAGAAACTTTTGCTCAACAATTACAGGGAAATAAACCATCTCTCATCCAACTTTTAACAACACTTTTACAGCACCACTTAGAAAAACTTTAATTAATACAAAGAGTAATAATATGCAGTGGAAAGAATTATGCGAAAGAAAAGAATTACAAGATTTACCTTACAAAATTGAAACAAATAAATGGGGTCAAATTATTATGAGTCCAGCTAAATTAAAGCATTCTTTCTATCAAAGGAAAATCGCCAATCTTTTGGAGACTTTGATGGGAGGAGGTAAGGCAATTCCTGAAGCTGCGATTCAAACTACCGATGGAGTTAAAGTAGCTGATGTGGCTTGGATGAGCGATCGCATCTACAACATTATTCTTGAAGAAGATGCAGCTTCCATTGCTCCAGAAATTTGTGTAGAATTTAAATCAGGCAGTAATATTTTCAAGGAGATGGAAGAAAAGAAAAATTTGTATTTAGCAGCAGGAGCTATGGAAGTTTGGCTGTGTAATGAAGCAGGAGAAATTAAATTTTTAAATTCCGAAGGGGAATTTAAAAAATCTGTATTAGCTCCTGATTTTCCCAATCAAATTATACTTTGACTATTTGGCGGGTAAGCGATCGCTTTTCAGAGCAATGCTCGTAGAATAATAGACATCTTTTGAATTAATTTTTGAGCCGTTCGTAGTGGGGCGTACGCCCCAAAACCCTAATAATTGGAGATGTCTAATTGATAAGATTATGGAGAAAGAATTTCAGCAGAATTAGACGCAGCCATTGGGATGAGAGTAATTTTCACTTCTCGTCTCAAAGCTTGAGCTATTTTATTAAGCATAGAAAGAGAATGACCTTCATAGTCTGCATCTTCAAGTCTTGAAATTACCGATTGTGTAGTACCAATTAACTTGGCTAACTCTGTTTGAGTCAATCCAGCTTCAACACGAGCATCGTATATTAATTGAGCAACTTCGGCGTTGATAGTAGCTTGTTCACATAAATCACGTAGCTCTTTATCGTCACCAATCATGTTATCAAGAATTTTTAGTCCATCAGTTGTTCCTGTCATTGTTTTTTAAACCTCCCTGTAAGTATGAGCATCAGGATTTTCTATAAACTTCTGCTTTCTCTTAATAGCTTCCTCTATTGCAGAATTTGAAACTGCTGATCCCTTCTTAACAATCCCATGAGCAAGAATTGCTATATTTTGTCCATGAAAAAAGTACAAAATTCGATATTGTACCTTTAAATGCTTTGCTCTTAACTCATAGATTTCATCTCGCAGATAATCGGCTGTTGGTCGTCTGAGTTCATATCCCAGATTTTGGAGTTGATTAATTCGACCAAAACATTGAGCAAACCCCTTTCGGTTAGTTCTCTTCAATTCATCCAGCCAATCTACAATGGGCGAACTCCCTTCCTTCTCTTGGTAAAACAGTATTCTTGTTTTAGGCACGGATTATTCCATTCCCAAATTATAGCAATATTGCGATATTCTCTTCTAATTTTATCTCATGGAGGTTCAAACGTCAATATCCAATTGATATTACTGAAATCTAAAAAAAAACAACTCACATAAAGGCGATCGCCTCTGATAACTCACACAAAGGCGATCGCCTCTGATAACTCACACAAAGGCGATCGCCCTCTCATCCCTTAGAGAAAGCGATGCCTGGCGGCGGGCTTCGCCTACGCCTCTTTTCCAACTCTTTCACCCTTTTTATTTACTAAGCAGTGACCACAATATCTAATCTGCTAAGAGTTGGTTCGTTACTAAAGTTAGCTATCAGGTTTTTTGCAAATGAACCAGTTCCATCTCTATCAAAGAATAAATCACCGCTGGATTTTTGATAAATAAACCGATGTTGTGCTGTGGTGGCGGCTGTACCTATAACAAATTGCTTTGCTGTAATTGCACTACCTGCTTTTAATTTACCGCCAAAATTAGAAGCGTCAACTTTTATTGTATCATCAGCGGATACGAAATCATTAATTATGTCAACTCCTTCAGTAAATTTACTGAAAATAAAGTTATCTTTACCGCCACCACCTGTTAGGATATCTTTACCAGAGCTACCTGTTAAATTATCATTCCCCCCCTCACCAATGAGATTATCATTTCCTGCCCCACCAAAAATTGCATCATTTCCTGCTCCACCAAGGAGTGCATCATTTCCATCACCACCTTGAAGGTTATCATTTTCTCCTTTACCAATAAGGGTATCATTACCCGCAAGACCTTTGATTGTGTCTTTTTTGTTTGTACCCTCAAGGAAGTCAGCTTTCTTTGTCCCAGTTAAATTCCCTGATGGATTGTTATCTACACTAAATGTATAACCACCACTTTCATTTTCTGCGAAATCTGGCACATTACCAGATAATCCCGTACCATCGTCATATCCAACTACAACAATAGCATTATCTAGATCACCAGAACCGTTTAGGTCAAATATCACTTTATTGTATGGTAGAGAATCCCAATATAAACTACTATTATCGCTTAATATTTCAACGGAACGCTGGAAGAAAAACCCTGGTTTAAATCCCTCAAAACTCCATTTTACTTCGTCATTACCAACATTATCCAAAGTTGATGTTATACCAGGACTATTAGTTGATGAATCATAAACTTGATAATATCTATGTGAAACATCACCAATACTTATTGAAATGCTAGTAATCTTTGCTGATTTTGAAGTGTTGTCAATCTTAAAACTTGCTTGATTTTCAGACCCAGATATTGTTACTTTAAAACCTACTTTATCTGCCATTGCGTTTTTTATGTGAAATTGTACGCTTACCATTTTAATTTTAATTTTTCATTTCTGCAAGCCAGAAAAAGCAAGAAAAAGTAAGTAATTTTCCCCAAAAAAAAGCAAGAAAAAGCATGATTTAGGTTTTTAGGCAAGAAAAAGCATGATTTAGCCTGGAGCAATTGAATATACGTCTAATGTGAATTAATTTTGAGATTGATAACTGGTAAAATTAAACCCGCGCAGGCGGGTTTAAATTATTTTATGCTGGTTAATTTAAACCCGCGCAGGCGGGTTTTGTCTATGTAGCAACGGGTTTCAACCCGTTGTGCCCAGTAAGCCATAGGTTGAAACCTATGGCTACATAGACAAAACCCGCCTACGCGGGTTTAAAATACTTCCTTTTGTTTTCTCAACTGGCTTGACTTCTCCCTGGCTTAAAAGCGCAGGGATTGCTTATTGGATGTCGCAATTTAGGCTAAATAGCCAAAATAAATTGCTCCGCTCTTTTTTATATTTTCTACATAAATCCTTATGCACAAAATATCTTTTGGGAAGAGTCAAAACTTCCCTATCTACCTTGACTAGATTTATATCTAGTTGTGTAGTTACTTTTCCTTTTTTTTGCCTAGTTAATACTTCCGCTTGAGTTTTTCATCTTATACTGGAAGCTTCTAAATCGCATTATAGCAAGTAAAACTGGTAAAGTCAAGACACTCCAAGATTTTTTTTATTTAAGTTATCAGCTAAATGAATAAAATTACTAAAAATTATAGATGAAATCTTTTCCTAATATATTCTTTTAAAAAAAGGTTAGCATGCATACCTTCGTCTTTTTTCGCTCGACGTCCCAGGCTTTAAAGCCTGGGCTATCTCTCGCTTAGATTGTTTTTGGTATATATTTTGGCTATTTCTTCTGCTGTGCGATCGCGATAGATATACTCATAGAGAATAGTTTCAATTCCGATGGGAGAGTTTTTCAAGCGAATATCATTAGGGGCGATAAAATTAAAATATTCTAGATTTTTTTATCATAATTCAAGAGTATTTTTATAAAAAAATATTGTAGGTAGGTGTTCTTTACTTCAAGGTAATATTTATATTAAGTATTAAAACTATTTAATTTCCTAAAATAAGTATAAACAAAACACAGTAAAAAAAGAAAAATGGAATCTGTAATTAATCCCCAAATTGAAATTACACCCAATATCTGCGGTGGAAAACCTCGCATAGCTGGACATAGAATTAAAGTGCAAGACATAGTAATCTGGCATGAGAGAATGGCAATGTCTCCAGACGAAATCATTTATCACCATCCTACTCTTACTTTAGCCGATGTCTATAGCGCTTTAGCATATTATCATACTCACAGACAAGAAATTAGACAGCAAATTGAAGAGGGAGAAACTTTTGCTCAACAATTACAGGGAAATAAACCATCTTTGCTCCAAAGTATTTTAAATCAAAAATATAGCAAATAAAATTAAATTTCATTTAGATGAAAATGTTTCCAATGCCATCGCACAAGGTTTAAGAAGACGAGATATTGACGTAACAACTGTACCAGAAGAAGGATTAATTGGAGTTTCAGATGAAGAACAAATTATTTTTGCGTTGTCTCAACAAAGAGTAATTTTTACTTTTGATGATGACTTTTTACGCTTAGGAGCTACAGGAATTAATCATGCAGGGATTATTTATAGTCAACAAAAAACTCACTCAATTGGCACAATAATTAGTAATTTAGTTTTAGTTTGGGAATGTTTAGAGCCTGAATATCTGCAAAATAAAATTGAATTTCTTTAACTAACTCAAAACCCTTGCTGTGCGGGCGTAGTGGCGCTCGTAGTTGCGCTTTAGCGCAAAAAGCCACAGGCGCTAAAGCGCAACTACGAGCGCCACTACGGCAGAAAGTGTAGGATTTTTTTCCCGCTCGCAGAGCCGAAAATCAACACCCCAGTTAAAACCAATTAGCACCCGCAACAAAACCAGCGCAGGCGGATTTAAATTATTTTATGCACATTCATTTATCCAACATACTATAATAAACATGGAAGTTTATTAATATAAGATAATGGATGCCGAACAAATCCTGCAACAAATTGATGAGCTGGTGTTCTCTCACACAGGAAAACATCTGAATGATCTCCAACAGACGATATTATCAAAAAGTCTTCAAAACCAGAAATACCCTGAAATAGCAACTCAAGTTCACCGCAATGAAAACTATGTTAAAGATACTGGGGGAAAACTGTGGAAACTCCTTTCTGATATTTTGGGAGAAGATGTTAATAAGTTTAATATTAGATCAACTTTTAAAAAGCTTATTTATAAGGGCGTACATAGTAATAACATCTGTAGAGATATCCCACCTCCCCCAAAAAATTTAAATTCCCCTAAGAAAAACACCAGCAAAACTCAATCAGAATTACAGGAAGATTTAAGAGATGCACCTCAACTAATTACTTTTTCAGGACGCAGAGAAGAATTAACCTTTTTAACAACAACTATTCTCCAACAAAAAACTCGTTTAGTAGGATTATTCGGTGTAAGTGGAATTGGTAAAACTGCACTGGCACTCCAGTTAGTAAACAAAATTAAACATAACTTTGATTATGTTATTTGGCGCAGTCTCCGCTCATTACCCACATTAACAGAAATTCAAACAGATTTTATCAAATTAATCACTAAAAAGTCAACAGTCAATCTTAGTAATAATCAGTTATTTTCCCAGGTAAAATCATATTTACACCAGCACCGCTGCTTAATTATTTTGGATGAAGTGCAGTTACTTTTCAGTAAGGGAAAACCTGCGGGAACTTATTTACCTGGTTATGAAAATTATGGGTATTTCTTAAAAATGATAGCAGAAGTTCCTCATAACAGTTGCTTACTATTAACCAGTTGGGAGCAACCTAGAGAAATTGAGCTGCATAATTATTGTCTCTCATTTCCCTTAACTGGGTTAGGAAAATATGGTCAGGAAATTCTCAAAGAAAAAGGTTTATTTGGGGAAGAAAACTTGGAAAAGCTGGTTGATATTTATGAAGCAATTCCTTTATATTTAGAAATAGTAGCAAGAATAATTAATAATTTATTTTGTGGCAAAGTTGAGGAATTTTTGAGCTATGACAAACCCTTTTTAGATAACGATTTAAAATGGATTTTACAACAGCAAATTGAGCGTTTATCCCCCTCAGAAATGAATCTCCTCCAATTATTAGCCCAGCCAAATAATAGTATTTCCCTAAGCTCACTGAGCGAAGTCGAAGTGAGCGATATTCAATCATTAAAAAGACGTTTTTTAATTAACACCGAAGAAAAGAACAATCAAACTAGCTTTTATTTAGATAAAGTGCTGAAAAAATATGTTAAAACCTCTGTCTATAGCAAAGAAAAAGATAATTAGAAGATGAACAATGGGCTTAAGCCTATTGTCTGTTATTATGAACAATGAACTTAAGCCTATTGTCTGTTATTATGAACAATGAACTTAAGCCTATTGTCTGTTATTATGAACAATGAACTTAAGCCTATTGTCTGTTATTATGAACAATGAACTTAAGCCTATTGTCTGTTATTATTGTTATATATTTAAATGTCCTAACCAACTCTTTCTTTGCCCATTTTTCTCTGTATAATAAACAAAAGTTATTGACTTAGTAAAATGAATTGCTTAAAATATCTTTCGTATTTGATGCTCAGTAGCTCATTTCCCTGGGAAATTATCTTAACAAAATTACTTTTGATTTAAATGACCTTCCAAAAGATTAATTTGACTAGAGTTAGTAACTGTTTTCCAAATAGTATCAATAGTTAGGGAATTTTTTTCTATTCTTCGTTTTGAGTCATGGTTTATTTTTAATCCCCATAATACTAGGATACCTATGCCTGCAATTATTATTCCTAAACCAGTTACTTTTAACCAGGGTGATATAGGTGGTTTTGGCGCTCTCCAATACTGTATATAGTTTTGAATTTGCATCTTAAAACCATCTTCTAGAGTGTCCATATTAATAAACTTATTAAGTTCTTGATATGTCATCCATTCTGGACGTATTTGGGAAAATAGCGCATTTAATTCTTTTGATGTTAAACTAGAAATACCGCTACAGTCAAGCTGATGATTTCCTGTATTTAATTCTTTACTCAGTTTTCTTATTTCTTCTGGTTTTCCTTGATAATCTTTTAATTGAATTATACTCATAATTAAACCTCATTGATTTGCCAGTAATTATTAGATTTAAATGGTTATAAAAATTGAAATGGATAAAATTTCAATTCACATACTAAAAGCGATCGCATTGCTCTTGAACAACCAACATAAAAAAGTCGCATTTTCTAGAATAACTATTCTCCTGTATGTCATTTATTTCAATAAAACATCACCAGATTGCATAAATTTTTATTAACGTGCGGTTTCTGGATTAAATTTTGCTTCTTAATTTAACTCTGTTATTTATTTTTTCTATTATACTAATTTTTTCAACTTGTGGAATTAATTCTGGATTTGGGAATTGGGATCTTGTTAATTTTTTTTCCAATTATGCCTCAGTTCCAAAGATAGCCTGGGAATTTATTCCCAGGCTAAGAGGGAAAGTCCTCTAAAGAGGACTAACTTTTGAACTGCTCTAATATTTTTACCCCTCATTTAAATTAAATGACCATTACCTGTTTTTTCTTCACCTCTTTAAATCTTCATTTTCCCCAATTTAAAAGCGCCTCGTTATCCTCATAAAAATCAGAACAACGAAGCGCTAAAAATGAAAGAAAAGGATAGGAAAAATTGTCCTAACCTTACCTAAATTAAACTCCTACAGCTACCTCAGTAAAAGCTGCTTTCAACGCATCGACTTTATCAGTACGCTCCCAGGGTAAATCTAAATCTGACCGACCTAAATGACCGTAAGCTGCCACATCTTGATAGAAACGACCGTTTCTTTCTGCAGGTAAATTACGCAAATTAAACATCTGAATAATGCCCGCAGGACGTAAGTCAAAATTCTCTTTAACTGCTTCTAAAAGTTTCTCTTCATCCACCTTCCCAGTGCCAAAAGTTTCAAGCATAATGCTCATCGGACGAGCAACCCCGATCGCATAACTTACCTGCACTTCACACTTCTCAGCTAAACCTGCTGCTACAATATTTTTAGCTACATAACGACAAGCATAAGATGCACTACGATCTACTTTAGTGGGGTCTTTGCCAGAAAAAGCACCGCCACCATGACGAGAATACCCACCATAGGTATCAATAATAATTTTCCGCCCAGTTAAACCACAATCTCCCTGGGGCCCACCTACCACAAATTTACCTGTGGGGTTAACCCAGAAGCGAGTATCTGCATCAGGTTTAATCTCAACTTCAGCAAAAACTGGCTTAACCACTACTTCCATCAAGTCAGCTTTGATTTTTTCCTGAACTGCTTTAGGATCAGTAATTTCCCCAATGGTTTCTGTATGCTGGGTAGAGATTAAAATAGTATCAATCCCAACTGGTCGCCCATCTTCATAAATTACTGTAACCTGAGTTTTACCGTCGGGACGCAAGTAAGGCAGTTCTCCTGTTTTGCGCACTGCTGTTAGTCGGCGAGCCAAACGATGGGCTAAACTAATGGGTAAAGGCATTAATTCTGGGGTTTCATTACAAGCAAAACCAAACATTAACCCTTGATCGCCCGCACCAATTTTGTCTAGTTCATCCTCACTGAGTTTGTCCCGCTCTTCGTGAGCACTGCTGACACCCATCGCAATATCGGGAGATTGTTCGTCTAATGCTACTAATACTGAGCAACTATGGGCTGAGAACCCGTTTTCTGCATTAGTATAGCCAATTTCAGTAATTTTCTTTCTGGCTAGTTCAATGTAATTAACTTGAGCTTTAGAAGTAATTTCCCCAGTAATTAGCAACAAACCTGTGTTAGCAACCACTTCTGCTGCAACACGGCTGTGAGGGTCTTGGGTTAGTAAAGCATCTAAGATAGTATCGGAAATTTGATCGCAGAGTTTATCTGGATGACCTTCTGTGACTGATTCTGAAGTAAATAGGTAGCGTTTAGACAATTTTCCTGATTCCTCTCTCTCTATTTTTCTTAATTAAATCTTTATGATACACCTTTTTTTCAAAATGTAAAGACTTTAATCTCATTTAGTTGGGCGATCGCCACATCAGCTCCTTTTAGATGATCCCCATTGGCTTTTCCCCAGCAAATCCCAATTACTCCTGCAGCTCCTGCTTTTTTCGCCATGTCTATATCTCCAAGTGAGTCTCCCACCATCAGGGTAACTTCTGGTTTTACTCCCAAAGTTGCACAAGCTTGAATAAACAGTACTGGATCTGGTTTACTTATCCCCCCATCTACTCCCATTGTTAATTGAACATACTCCTCAAGCTTATGTGTTGTCACAAATTTTTTCACAGACTCGGTTGTATCAGCGGAAAGTATCCCCAGTTTTAAACCTGCTTCTGACAAATATTTCAGTAATTCTAAACTGCCCGCAAATAGGGTAGATGTACTGGGGTTATTTTTCATGTATCTATCTGCTTCAGCAAAAGCCTTTGAAGCTATTTCCATAGCTGCAAACCAACTGCGCCCTGTTTCTGCAATATAAGCGGCTGCTGCAATTTCATTTTCTCTCCTACTTCCTACTGCCATTAACCCTGTTGGGTCAATTGTATCATCTTGAATGCCAAATGCCATTAACAAGGGTTCTCCAATACCTGGTATTTGAGCATCAATTATTCTTGCTCGTTTTATCCCCATCTCCCGCAAAAAATTTTGCGAGTCTTCTAATGTACCGTCTTTATCAAAAATCACTGCTTCTATCTTGGGAAATTTTTTTTCCCCACAACCGATAGTTATCACCTTTACCTCCAGTTTTTCCTCACAAAAAAAGAGGGAATTTCCCTCTTTTTTTAAGCTTTCTCACAAGTTTTTTTATTCTTGAGTTGTTGCTACCATTTTTTCTGCTTCCTCAGTTGCTGTTTCCTCAGCCACAACTTCCTCAGTTACTGTTTCTTCAGCCACAACTTCCTCAGTTACTGTTTCTTCAGCCACAACTTCCTCAGTTACTGTTTCTTCAGCCACAACCTCCTCAGTTGCTGTTTCTTCAGCCACAACCTCCTCAGTTGCTGTTTCTTCAGCCACAACCTCCTCAGTTGCTGTTTCTTCAGCCACAACCTCCTCAGTTGCTGTTTCTGCAGGTGGGATATCTTCAGTTACTGTTTGTACAGGTGGGATATCTTCAGTTACTGTTTGTACAGGTGCTGCTTCTGGTTCAACACTTCTCCCTTCTGCGATGGCTAAGAGTTTCTCGCGATATTTCTCAGCCATCTCCTCAGCCTTCTCAAATACCAAATCCTTGTTTTTAAGCATATCACCAGGTTCTGGTTCTAGTTGCTTAGTAGACAGAGAAATACGACCCCTTTCTGCATCCAAGTCAATGATCATTACTTTTAATTCATCATTAACACCAAATACACTGTGGGGAGTATCAATATGGTCGTGGGAAATTTCTGAGATGTGTAGTAATCCACTTACCCCGCCAATGTCAATGAAAGCACCATAGGGTTTGATTCCGCGTACTGAACCTATAACCACTTGTCCTACTTCCAAACGATTCATCTTGCGCTCTACCAACGCGCGACGATGGCTGAGAACTAAACGATTACGGTCTTCATCTACTTCCAAAAATTTTAGGGGTAGATCTTCCCCCAGTAAATCTTCTTTTGTTTCCTTGGCGCTGATGTGAGATCCTGGAATAAAACCGCGCAAACCTTCAATGCGCACCAACGCACCGCCTCGGTTGGTTGCAAATACATTAGAGCGTACGGTTGCATCTTCTGCTTGTAGCTGACGTACTCTTTCCCAAGCTCGCATATACTCAATGCGACGGATTGAAAGGGTTAACTGTCCGTCTTCATTTTCGTCAGTCAGAATGAAAAATTCCCGTGTTTCATTTGACTGTAACACTTCATTTGGGTTATCCACCCTATTGATTGACATTTCTTGAATGGGAAGGTATGCGGCTGTTTTTGCTCCAATGTCAATCAACGCCCCCCTTGGTTCCATACTAAATACAGTTCCCGCAACAATATCACCTGGATTAAAGTGATAATCATATTTATCTAGAAGGGCGGCAAAATCTTCGTGTGTAAAGCCAATGTTTTTTGTTGTTTCCTTTTTCTGACTGACCATGTGTGTTTCTTTTCCTAGTTTTTTCGTAGTTATTATGCCTCCTGTTGATGTACACTCACTTGGCAGGGTGAAGCCTACACCTACATCTTTCTTTTCTTCTCTCAATTTTGAAGATATTTTTTTGGGTATACTTTGCTCTAACAGTAGTGAATAATTTTCCTGTTAGCCAAGCAATGCTTGTCTATTTTAGCACAGTTGTGCAAAACTGTAAAAAACTGTTATTTTTTATTTTAACTACCAGCTACTCGTAGTTATCTTGCTTTCTTAGTTTTTGTCTTTGCTTTGAATATTATTTATTCCAAAGACCAATCACAATATTTATTCATACTTTCTAGTTTATCATTATGAAAGCTTGACAAATTTATCTATTTATTGTTATTTTTTCTTAAAAATTAGCTCATAAACTGTAAAAAATTTTTTTTATGAGTGGGTAAGATAAAAAGGAGGATTTGGTGATAATGTTTCTGAATTTATGTTCTTTTGTTCATCGCTTTTTCCCTGCAGCTGTTTCAAAGTTGCCACAAAATCGTTAATTCCTTTGAATTTTTTATACACTGAAGCAAAGCGCACATAAGCTACTTCGCTTAATTCGCTCAAGTATTTTAGCACTATCTCCCCTATTTCTTGACTGTGAACTTCTCTTAATGGACGCAACATTAATTTAGCTTCTATCTCATCTACTAAAGTTTCTAGTCTTACTATGGGGATGTCTGTCTTTTCGCAGGCACGAATAATTCCTCTTAAAATTTTAGACCGATCAAAGGATTCTCTGCTGCCATCTCTTTTTATTACCGTAATTGGTATAAACTCGATCCTTTCGTATGTTGTAAATCTGTGTTGACATTCTAAACATTCTCGGCGACGACGAATGCTTTGTCCTCCTTCAGTCGCGCGCGACTCTAAAACTCTACTGCTAGTATTTTGGCAATTTGGACATTGCATAATTAAATTAGTTTGTTTTTTTTCTGGCTTATACTAACATTTATTCATCTTATACAAGTTAAGCAAAAATCCGAGCCGTGCATTTGTATTTTCTTTAATACAAATGTTAGCGGCTCAGACATTGCTGCATATTTAATTGTTTGTTATTTAATGCTATTTTTGAATCCTGGGGGGTTCCCGAAAAGCGATCGCAAAAAAGATCACTCCTAGAGCTAGTGTTAACACCAAAATGTAAGCTACGCTTTCCATCGTTTAAATTCCTAATTATTGCAACAAGCTTATTTTTAGTTTATCAACAATGATCCCAAAAGCGATCATTTCTGGTTAAATTTCCCCTGGTCTTTGGAGGGGCATAAGCTCTATGGCTTATTACCATAGAGCTTATTGGAAGCATTAAACAGTTTCCTGTTTACGAGTACTTAGGTCACCCACTTTCTGGAATAGACCAAACTCCACTTGTTCTTCTAAATCTGGATCTACCCCAGCAAATACATCGCGGTACAGAGTCCGAGAACCATGCCAGATGTGACCGAAGAAGAAGAGTAAAGCAAAGACAGCGTGTCCAAAAGTGAACCAACCTCTGGTACTGGTGCGGAACACACCATCAGATCCGAGGGTTTCGCGATCAAACACGAAGGGTTCCCCTAGTTGAGCTTGACGAGCAACCTTTTTCACCTCTTGTGGGTCGCTGATGGTTTTTCCATCTAATGCGCCACCATATAAGGTAACTGTTATTCCTGTTTGTTCAAAACTATATCTTGATTCTGCGCGTCGGAAGGGAATATCAGCGCGGACAATTCCTTCTGAGTCTGTTAAGATAACTGGAAAAGTTTCAAAGAAGTTAGGCATCCGACGTACTGTCAGTTCCCGACCTTCTTTATCTTTAAACACTGGATGTCCTAGCCATGCTTGAGCTATGCCATCCCCTTTGTTCATTGGTCCTGTGCGGAATAAACCACCTTTAGCGGGGCTATTGCCTACATAGTCATAAAAAGCCAGTTTTTCTGGGATTTTTGCCCATGCTTCTTCCAGGGTATCTCCTGCTGCCAGGCTAGCATTGACTCGACTTTGGATTTCTTGCTGATAGTAGCCTTGATCCCACTGATAACGGGTTGGGCCAAACAGCTCCACTGGTGTTGTTGCGTTTCCATACCACATTGTCCCAGCAACCACAAACGCTGCAAAGAAAACTGCAGCAATACTGCTTGATAATACAGTTTCTATGTTCCCCATTCTTAGGGCTTTATACAGCCTTTCTGGAGGACGAACACTGAGGTGGAATAGTCCTGCTATAATACCAACAATCCCAGCAGCAATGTGGTGAGCTACCACCCCACCTGGGTTAAATGGGTTAAAGCCCGCAGGACCCCATTCTGGTGCCACAGGTTCTACATGACCTGTCAGCCCATAAGGGTCTGAGATCCACATTCCAGGACCAAAGAGTCCTGTTAAGTGGAATGCTCCAAAACCGAAACAGAGAAGACCAGACAAGAATAAATGAATACCAAACATTTTTGGTAAGTCTAAAGCAGATTCTCCTGTCCGTGGATCTGTAAACAGTTCTAGGTCCCAATATACCCAGTGCCAGCAAGCTGCTAGGAATAATAAACCTGAAAGAATGATGTGAGCTGCAGCCACACCTTCAAATGACCAAAAACCAGGGTTTGCAGCAGTTTCTCCTGTGATGCTCCAACCACCCCAAGAGCTTGTGACTCCTAAACGCGCCATGAAAGGCATGACGAACATTCCTTGTCGCCACATGGGGTTTAATACTGGATCGCTGGGGTCATAGATAGCTAACTCATAAAGAGCCATTGAACCTGCCCAACCAGCTACTAATGCTGTGTGCATCAGATGCACTGAAATTAGTCGCCCTGGATCATTAAGAACGACTGTATGTACTCGATACCAAGGTAGCCCCATTGACTACGATCCTCCTGTTGAGACTTAAGTCCCCTATACTACTTTTTTCTTATTCTGGGTTTTGGCTAGTCTTTCTCTTATTGGGAGTTTTGGACTAACCTTTTGTTGCTTTTCTTTATTAAACAAATTTTAACCATTATTAGTCCTCATGGCAACACCTACTAAAAACCTAGACAATGCTAGACACCTACTTCTTCGGTGAATAAGTAGGATTTTTACTAACCCGTCCCTAGTCCTACTCGTAAAGAAGGGAAGTGTTCCGTCCATATCACATGGGTGAGGATACCCTCTGGGACTTTCATTACTAGAGAAAGTCGAACTTTTGTTAAAGTTCCATTACGCTTCCCTTTAATCCATCTGGTTTTTGGGTAGTATGGGGATACAAATCCTTAAAAACCATCATACCCTAATTTCTCTTAAAAATTTACAAACTATAAATATGTTTTTTCCTGGACATTTGTCTAGGAAAGTCCCCAAGTGTCTAGGAAAATGACCTCAAGCAAAAGCAGTTCTTTATATTTATCAGTTACCAGTTAACAGTTACCAGTGAGTACGTACCAGGAAGCAGTTATTTTTTACTGGTAACTGCTCACTGGTAACTGTTAACTGGTACGTGTTCACTGTTACAACTCCCACATAACTGGATTATCATCAAGATGATCGGTGACTTGACGACCAATTTTAGCGATCGCCTCAATTTCCTCTACTGTAAGTTTCACCTCTGCAGCTTTGGCATTACCTATGGCTTGTTCAGGGTTACGGGCACCAGCTATGGCCATTGTCTGAGGTTGAGCTATTAACCAGGCTAGAGCTAATTGACCTAACGTACATTCATGCTTCTCAGCGAAAGGACGTAGTTTTTCCACTGCACTTAGGGCTCTTTGATAATTTTCCCCCTGAAATAATTTATTTTTTGCCCGAAAATCACCTTCTGCAAATTTATGCTCAGACCCAAATTTTCCTGTGAGTAATCCCTGAGCTAGAGGCGAGTAAGCAAGAATAGAAATATTATGCTCAATACAGTAGGGCATAGCATCATTTTCTACCTGTCGCCAAAACAAGGAATAAGGAGGCTGTAAACTCTCTATCCTCCCATACTGGGCAGCTTCTTCTATTTGAGCGGCAGAAAAATTTGACACCCCAATAACACGAATTTTTCCTTGCTCTTTTAAATGGTTAAGAGCGCTCATGGTTTCTTCAATGGGAACAATTTCACTGTTGAAAGAGCCACTCGGCCAATGAATTTGGTATAAATCAATGTAGTCAGTCTTGAGATTTTTGAGGGAGCGATCGCAAGCTTCCAGCACTTGGTCATATTTCAGGTGATTGGCAAATACTTTACTTGCATAAACAACTTGGTCACGCACATCTGACACTGCTTTAGCCACAATCATTTCTGAATGACCATCACCATAAATTTCCGCTGTATCAATAGTAGTAATACCAGCTTCATAGGCAGCGCGAATAGCTTTAATCGTCTCCTCATCTTCAATCCCTACCCACATCCTTTTCCCAGCTTGCCAGGTTCCCATCAAAATTGGGGTGATTTCAAGGTCAGAATTGCCTAGTTTTCTCTTTTCCATTGTTCTTAATTTAACTCTTCTCTATTTCTATTTAATTTATCTAAATAGCGCGATTCATCTCCCGTTAAAATTCTCAACAGAAAAAAGAGCAGTCGAATTTAACGGGAGATGAATCGCGCCAAAAAAAAACGCACGATAGTTGCGCTGACTCCTTGACAAACTTAACGCCTTTATGTTAACATTGGACGCATAAGCAAAACAAATGAGGTCGAACAATGATTGTCTTAGAATACAAGCTCAAAGGCAAAGAATACCAATATAACGCAATAGATGATGCTATTCGTACTGCTCAGTTTATTCGCAATAAAGCCATTAGATATTGGATGGACCATAAAGGCGAAAAAATAAATCAATATACTCTTAACAAGTATTGCGCAGTGTTGGCAAAAGAATTTACTTTTACAGCCGATCTGAATTCTATGGCAAGACAATCAAGTTCTGAACGTGCGTGGTCTTCTATTGCTCGGTTTTACGATAACTGTAAAAAGCAAGTAAAAGGTAAAAAAGGCTATCCCAAGTTTAAGAAAAATAGCCGCTCGGTGGAGTACAAAACCAGTGGGTGGAAGCTAGATCCACAAACTAAAAAACATATCACCTTTACTGATAAAAAAGGTATTGGTAGGTTAAAGTTAGTTGGGTCTAGGGAAATCTATTTCTACAACCCAAAAGATATTAAAAGAGTCAGGTTGGTTAGAAGAGCAGACGGCTATTATGCTCAGTTTTGTGTGTCAGTTGATGTCAAAACCGAATGGGATTCTACAGGAAACTGTGTTGGACTTGATGTTGGTCTCAACTATTTTTATAGCGATAGCGAAGGCAATCAGGTAGAAAATCCAAGATTTTACCGTAAAGCGGAAAAACAATTAAATAGAGCGAATAGAAAGAAGTCAAAAAAATACGTTAAAGGCAAAAAGCCACAATCAAATAACTATCACAAGACAAGAAACCGATATGCTCGCAAGCATTTAAAAGTAAGTAGGCAACGTAATGAGTATGCTAAAAGACTAGCTTACTGCGTAATCAAATCTAACGATTTTGTAGCTTATGAAGATTTAAGTGTGAAGAACATGGTAAAAAATCGGAAACTTGCCAAATCAATTAGTGACGCAGGTTGGACTATTTTTCGCAACTGGTTAGAATATTTTGGCATTAAGTACGGCAAGGTAACTGTTGCAGTGCCTCCTCAATATACTTCTCAAGACTGTTCTAACTGCGGTGCAAGAATAAAGAAATCTCTATCTACTAGAACTCATAAGTGTACTAAATGTGGGTTTGTTGAAGATAGAGATATTAATGCAGCGAAAATAATCCTAATCAAAGCATTACGTACTGTGGGGCACACAGGAACTTACGCTTGGGGAGACTTGCCCTCTTGGGCGATTGCCTATGGGAGAGCGTCGTCTAATGGTGAGTCGGTGAACCAAGAATCCCCCGCTATACCGACTTCTGGAGGTTAGCGGTGGGAGTGTCAAAATCCGAAGTGAGATAAAGGGAAATTAGGAGAAATATACATGGAAATAGGTGTTCCCAAAGAAATTAAAGACCAAGAATTTCGTGTAGGTTTGACTCCCAACAGTGTACGGGTACTGTGTGAACAAAATCATACGGTTTTTGTGGAAGCGGGTGCAGGTAATGGTGCAGGTTTCACCGATCAAGATTACCAAAACTCAGGGGCAAAAATTGTGAGTACAGAAGTTGCCTGGAGTCGAGAAATGATTGTGAAGGTAAAAGAGCCTTTACCTTCAGAGTATGAATATATTCAAAAAGACCAACTACTCTTTACTTATCTTCATTTAGCAGCAACTCGTCAATTAACTGAACATTTAATTGATTCAGGGGCGATCGCCATTGCTTACGAAACTGTGGAAGTAGATGGTAAACTCCCTCTACTTACCCCCATGAGCATCATTGCTGGGCGTTTATCGGTACAATTTGGGGCTAGATACCTGGAGAAACAACAAGGAGGAAGAGGGGTACTTTTAGGGGGTTTTCCTGGAGTAGCTGCGGGGAATGTGGTAATTCTTGGAGGTGGTGTAGTTGGTACAGAAGCAGCCAAAATTGCCATTGGGATGGGCGCTAAAGTACAAATTGTGGATATTAATGTTGAAAGATTAGCCTATTTAGAAACATTATTTGGCTCAAGAGTTGAACTTCTTTACAGTAATTCTGCTCAAATTGAAGCTATTGTACCACAAGCAGATTTACTTATTGGGGCGGTTTTAATTCCAGGGCGGCGATCGCCCATTTTAGTATCCCGTAATTTAGTTAAAAAAATGCGTCCTGGTTCAGTAATTATTGACGTAGCAGTGGATCAAGGTGGTTGTATTGAAACTTTACGCCCAACATCCCATAGTCAACCCATTTATATTGAAGAAGAAGTAGTCCATTTTGGGGTTCCAAATATGCCAGGAGCAGTTCCTTGGACTGCTACCCAAGCTCTCAATAATTCTACCCTTCCTTACGTCCTCAAATTAGCTAATCATGGCATTAAAGCTCTAGAAATGGATTGCGCATTAGCTCAGGGTTTAAATGTCAAAAATCATCGTTTGGTACATCCTGCGGTGCAAGAAGTCTTTCCTGATTTATAGTATTTCGTTTAGACGTTGTTATCAATAATAGCAGGCAAGGGGTTTAAGCCCCAGACAAGGGGCAAGGGGCTTAAGCCCCAGACAAGAGGCAAGGGGCTTAAGCCCCAGACAAGGGGCAAGGGGTTTAAGCTGGGGTGTTGATTTTGGGGTTAATTAGAACAAATAAATTCATACAAATTTTCTGATAAAAAGCTTTGTAACATTTTGTAAGTCTTTTAGACCACTTGGGGTTGAAACCCCTTTGCGAGTAGCGAAAGTCCACTTAAGTGGACTAAAAATTTTCAGAAACAACATATTACATTTAGTCCGTTTTAACGGACTTTAGCTACTCGCAAAGGGGTTTCAACCCCAAGTGGTCTATGTTACCAAGCCCAAAAAGTGCATGAACTTACTTTTTTATATTTTGCCAATAATCAACACCCCAGGTTTAAGCCCCAGACAAGGGGCAAGGGGTTTAAGCCCCAGACAAGGGGCAAGGGGTTTAAGCCCCAGACAAGGGGCAAGGGGTTTAAGCCCCAGACAAGGGGCAAGGGGTTTAAGCCCCAGACAAGGGGCAAGGGGCTTAAGCCCCAGACAAGGGGCAAGGGGCTTAAGCCCCTTGTCTCCCCACAACTTATTTAAATATATATAAAAATTTTAAAAAACAAACACTACAAAAATCAAAACCAAGTTGATCAAGAGCGTAAGTAAATAAGCAAAATTAATGGCATTTTTTTTTGAAAAAACTGCAGACTAGGGACTTAAGATCCTTGCTCCTTGAACATTAATTTTTTTTGCACAAGTACTTACCTTACACCAAATCTGCTTTAGCAAGATTTGAGTATAATAGGCTAAAAGCCTGCATAACTTCTTATTTCAAAGAATAGCGAAAAAATATGAACAATTTTCAACCTAAAGATTTTATAATCTTAGTTGTAGATGATGTGCAAGAAAATCTACAACTTTTGATTAGTATGCTCAACAAAAAAGGTTATAGGATAAGCTTTGCTAATAGTGGAAAACAAGCACTTGAGCGGATAAAAAATATCAAACCAGATTTGATTCTGCTAGACTTAATGATGCCAGAACTGAATGGAATTGAAGTATGTAAAAGGCTAAAAGCAAATCAAGAGACTAGGGAAATTCCGATTATCTTTATTACTGCAAACCATGAACAAAACAAATTGTTACAAGCTTTTGAAGTTGGTGCGGTTGATTATATCAAAAAACCAATAAAAGAAGCTGAAATACTAGCTAGAGTAAAAAATCATTTAGAATTAAAAAAGACTAAGGATGAATTAAAATTAGCCAGGGAAACAGCAGAAGAAGCAACAAGACTTAAATCTCAATTCATAGCTAATATTAGCCATGAAATACGCACGCCAATGAATGCTATTTTAGGCATGACTGAGATGTTGTTAAATATGCAACTTACCCCTGAACAATTAGACTGTGTTGAAACAATTAATAGCGGTGGAGAACATCTCTTAAATATGTTAAATAATTTGTTGGATTTTTCTAAGTTAGAAGCTCAAGAAATGCAGCTTGAAAATACTAATTTTGATTTACTGGAAACAATGGAACAGTTAGTCAAATTGTTTTTACCAATAAGTAAAGATCTGGAGATAAATTTGATAACAGATTCATCTTTACCCAGATATGTGAGAGGTGATGTATTTCGTCTGCGTCAAATTCTGATAAATTTGCTTAGTAATGCTCTTAAATTTACTGATTTTGGTTCAGTTATTATTACACTTGTTGCAAAAACAATAACAGCGGATAAATTAACAATTAAATTCACAGTAACAGATACGGGAATTGGTATTTATCCAGAAGCTTTAAATAATTTATTTCAATCTTTTTATCAAGTTGATGCTTCTACAACTCGTAAATATGGTGGGACAGGTTTGGGACTATCAATATGTAAAGAGTTGGTACATTTAATGGGAGGAGACATAGGAGTAGAAAGTGTCCCAGGTGAAGGTTCTAATTTTTGGTTTACTGTTACTTTTGAACAGGTATCAGTCAATGAAATAAACCAAGTAATCACAGCACAAAATCAAAAGAGAGAAGAGGTAAAAACTATTAATCAATTAAACAATCTCAAAGTACTTTTGGTAGAAGATACTCCTCTAAATCAAAAGGTTATTCTTCATCAATTATCAGTTATAGGATGTGAAGCTGATTGTGTTAATAATGGTCAAGAAGCTCTTGAAACATTAGCCATCAAAAAATATGATTTAATCTTAATAGATTGTAATATGCCTTTATTAGATGGCTACCAAACAACTAAAATTTTGAAAAATAACTCAGAAAATATAATAGTAATTGGTATGTCAGCAGGAGATTTAACTGCACAGAAAAAATGTTTTGCAGCGCAAATGGATGATTATCTCAACAAACCTGTTTCCCTCCATAAATTATATAATATGCTGTTAAAATGGTCTTCTAAAGTTGGAGAAAATAAACAACAAAATGTTCAATCTCTCATAGATAAAAATTATCTCTACAGACTTACTTCTGGAGATGAAACATTTCAACAAGAAATATTAGAAGATTTTGTTAGGGGAGCAAAAGTGTATCTTTCTCAAGCAAAAATAGCAGTGGAAAATAACGATGCGATCGCCTTATATAACAAAATTCACCAAATAAAAGGAATTGCTGGTGGTGCTGGGATAAACTCAATTTATGAGTTATCAGCTTTGCTGGAAAATCAAGCAAGTGAAAATAACCTTCAAGGAGCAAATGAAAAATTAACAGAGTTAGAACAACTATTAGAAAAGGTAGAAGATGAATTATTTACTAATTTTTAAGTAAATCAAAAAAAGTATCATCTAACTCATAACCAAAAATTTGTGCCATTGACTTAACACGAAATTTACTAGCAATTCCTTTTGTTTCCAGCCAATTATTAATAACAAATACTTTTTGCATTACAAAAATTTCCAGTGCTTCTGGGTTATATATAATCCCTTCATTCCGATTAAATTGATGCGGTACTAACATAGCAGCATACCGTGCTAATTCTCCCGATTTCCAATCTAACAACAATGGTAACCAGGGATATCTAGCATCTAAGCGTACAAACCATAATCTAATTTCTGGAATTTCTGATAATTCTCTCGGATCATTTTCTTCTTGCGGATAGTCAAATTTAAAGTTAATTTGTTGCTCATAACTGGTGATATCCTGCTTTTGAATTAACTCTTCAATCACTTTTTGAGCAGGAGATAAGTCTAAAGAATGCAAATTGTCAGTATTGAGGTAAATTGATATTGTCACGGTTATTCTTTGAAAATCTGGTATATAGTAATTTTTACAAAGGGGCTTAAGCCCCTTGTCTTACTTGTTATATTTAAATCATAGCAGCTTATGGGTTAATTTTATCAGTTCTGAGATAGAATACATAAAATAATTAATCAAATACTTTCACAATTTGCGTTTTAAGGAGTTACATTGAGCGGTACTAAAATAAATTTTGACAACAAACATAGTATAATAACAGGTGGTTCAAGTGGTATTGGTTTAGCTTTAGCCAAACTATTAGTAAAAGGTGGGAGCAATATAACAATTATTGCACGTAACCTAGAGAAATTGGAAACAGCAAAAACAGAAATAAACAAAGAAGCAAAACCACACCAAAGAGTGATTGCTATTAGCGCAGATGTGGCGAATAAAGCAGAAATAGAAGGAGGGATAAAGAAGGCGATCGCTCATTTAGGCAACCCTCATTTATTAATTACATCTGCTGGTATTGCTCATCCTGGTTACTTTCAACAACTCCCTTTAGAAATATTTGAGCAAACAATGGCAATCAATTACTTGGGTTCCCTTTACAGCATCAAGTCAGTTTTACCATTTATGGAACAAGAAAAAGAGGGTAATATTATATTAATTTCTTCTGGTGCTGGATTAATTGGAATTTATGGTTACACAGCTTATTCTCCTACTAAATTTGCTCTTAGAGGGTTAGGGGAGTCACTGAGAGGAGAGCTTAAACCAAAAGGAATTAAAATAGGTATTGTTTATCCACCCGATACCGATACTCCACAACTTTTTTCAGAAAATCAAACCAAACCAGAAGAAACAAAAATCATAACTGGTACAGCCAAAACTTGGAATGCAGAAGACGTAGCTTTAACAATTATACAAGGAATAGAAAAAGGAAAATTTACCATTACTCCAGGTTTAGAAATGACACTTCTCAACCGTCTTCATAGCTTAATTTCACCCATATTAAACTGGTATTTTGACAGAATAATTGCTAAAATTAGTGAAAAGTGATCGCGTACCAGGAAACACGTACCAGGAAACAGTTATCAGTGAAAATAGTAATGATAATTGATAATTAATAACTGCTCACTGATAACTGGTGACTGGTTACTGGTGACTGTCATAGGGGTGGACATTGGGCAAAATGTAAGTTAAAGTGGAAATGACTTTGTATAAGGAGAACACAAAAAATAGATGAATGACGAAGGAGCCACAACAAAACCAATTCGCTCCTTAGAAGATGCTTTGACTCGCTGTCAAGGAAAAGGGATGCGCGTTAGTCGTCAACGGCGCTTCATTTTAGAATTACTATGGGAAGCACAAGAACACTTATCAGCCAGAGAAATATATGACCGTTTGAATCAAAAAGGTAAACAAATAGGTCATACATCTGTGTATCAAAACTTAGAAGCCTTAGCGAGTCAAGGAATTATCGAATGTTTAGAGCGAAGTGAAGGGAGATTATATGGCAACATCAGTGATGCTCATAGCCATGTAACCTGTTTAGAAACAAATCAAATAATTGATGTTCAAGTAGAATTACCAGTAGAGTTGCTCCAAGAAATTGAAGCAAAAACAGGGGTTAAAATTACTGAATATCGCATAGACTTTTATGGTTACAAAAATTAACCTCACAAAAACAGATTAAACTAGATTTTGAAGTTGAATTAGAACTAAATTAGCAGGAAGGTTCGTTGAGTTGAGTTCCATAAAACTACTTCTAATAGACCAAGATCCCATTTTTCGACTGGGTTTATGTGCTGCGTTGACAAATTCTGAGTTTCCCGACTTGGAAGTTATCGCCCAAGGAGATAGCGTCAAAACAGCCTTAGAACTACTCAGTCAACAACTCCCTGATGTGGTAATTTTAGACTTGGGAAAACCCCCCAGAGGAGGTGTGCAAATATGCGATCGCCTTTTACGCAACTATCCTGGACTACGTATTTTGCTCTTAAGTGCTAACCCCCAACTTGAAGACTTAAGAGCAGCAAAAGCTATAGGTGTGTTAGGATTTTGTACCAAAGGGACAGATATTACAGAAATTGTGACCGCAATTCGTCAAGTAGTATCAGGGCAACCTTACTGGCCTTCTTTACCTAAATTTAGCAGTAAAATTTCTTGGCTTTCCCTTCAAAGTCTCTCAGGTATTCAACAAATTGAAGCAAGTCTTACTGTTGTGGAAGATAAGCTAAAAAACTCAAAATTACCCCTATTTGATTGGTTATTTTGGAGCGGTCGTCAAAGAGAATTAAAAACAGCTCGCTGGTTAATAAATCAACTTGTTCCCGTAGAAGTAATTGTGGTGCAAGAAAACTTACCACCATCAACAGAACAAACAGCAATTATTCCTGGTGATGCTTACCCTTCTGCTATTATAAATTACCCAGAAAACCAAGCAAATGATATTTTTCAGAACATAAAAAATCAAATAAATCTAGGTTTAGATAATCGGACAGGCACTCCTTTAGAAATAGATATTCTCCTACCAGAAAAAAAAGAAGATTTACTGAATTTAGTACTAACAGAAGTAGCAAAAGAACTAAGAGAAATAAAAACAAGCAAAATTATACCAGAAAATTTATTAGCAACAAAACAGCAAATATTAAGAGAAATTTGGCAAGCAAGCAGTATACACTTTATCAGCAAATATTCAGATAAATCACAGGATTTAAATTTGATAGACCAAGTAATGGAAGAAGGATTAATAGTAGAAAAAGAAATTTTAAATAAAATAGGTTTATTTGAGGAAATATTGGAGTATTTAGTTTTAGAAAAAGGGCTATTAATCGAAAAAGTAGAATATCCCTATACAGCTCCAGAAGTAAAAGAAAGAGCAGAAATTTTACTGGAAAACTTAATTATAAAAATAGCAAACGGAGCAATGCAAGTAGTTTTAAACAATTATAGCGAAGATGAAAAAATCAAAGCAAACTTATATAAGCCACAATATAAATCATCGCGAGAAATAGCAAAATTTAGAAATAACTTTTCTTGGAAATATCAACAAGAAAAATACTGGGAAGAACCAAAGAATATATTTGAAGATAAGCACAAAGTGTTATATTTAGAGAGAAATAAAATCAAGAAAACCTATGTCTATGCTTCCAGGAAAAAAGAATTAGAACAACTCAGAGGTATTCCTTGGAGTGTTACTATCGCCATAGAAGCAAGAGATGCGATCGCCCCTCGTCTGCGAGCAGTAGTAGATTTTCTCGGCGAAGGTGTAGTGTATATTCTGACAGAAGTTATTGGGCGAGCAATTGGTTTAATCGGTAAAGGTATTATTCAAGGAGTGGGGAATACCTTACAAGAAACCAGAATGCGCAAAAAATGAACCGTAGGGTGCGTTAGGCAGTGATAATTTTTGAGTCAAAACATAAATCTCAATATCTGCCGTAACGCACCAAATATAGGTATTTAACCTCACAAACACAAAAAAGTACCAAAGTATTTAGCTAAAAACCAGAGACTTAAAAACCTCAATACAGGAGATCAACACCCAAGGAATGGTTTTTTTTGATTAAGGTAGAAGAAAGGGATAATTTTCTAAGGAATAGGTTATGAAAAAAATTTTTAGGAGAAATAAGGCAAATAACCACAAGGCAATGGGTTTGATTTTTTCTTTGCTCCTCCTCCTCACACCCCCAGTTTTAGCCAATGAAGAAGAAGAAAACTTTAGTTATAGTAAGTTTCTCAATCAAATAGAAAACGGTCAAGTAGCAAGAGTAGAACTAGATAAAGCAACTAACATAGCAAGAGTAACTCTCAAAACTCAAGCAGAAAACGAACCGCCAAAAGAAGTAAAATTATTTGACAATAATAATTCAGAGCTAATATCCAAAATGCTCGCCAATAATGTGGAAGTAGAGGTACCAACAGATGCTAATAACGCAGCAACTGTAGGCATACTCACTAATTTAATTTTATTTTTGCTATTATTTGGCGGACTGGGACTATTAATACGTCGCACAGCAAATTCTGCAAATCAAGCCATGAGTTTTGGTAAATCTCGGGCAAAATTTCAAATGGAAGCCAAAACAGGCATAGTATTTGATGATGTAGCAGGGATCGAAGAAGCAAAAGAAGAGTTGCAAGAAGTGGTGACATTTCTTAAAGAACCCGAAAAATTCACCGCATTGGGAGCAAAAATACCACGAGGTGTACTGTTAGTCGGACCACCAGGAACAGGAAAAACTCTGCTAGCGAAAGCGATCGCAGGAGAAGCAGGTGTTCCCTTTTTTAGTATGTCAGGCTCAGAATTTGTAGAGATGTTTGTAGGAGTGGGAGCATCGCGCGTCCGCGACTTATTTAAAAAAGCAAAAGAAAACGCCCCCTGTCTCATCTTTATAGATGAAATAGACGCAGTAGGTCGTCAAAGAGGTGTGGGAATAGGTGGGGGAAACGATGAGCGCGAACAAACCCTTAACCAACTCCTAACTGAAATGGATGGGTTTGAAGGGAACAATGGAGTAATTGTAATTGCAGCAACCAACCGCCCAGATGTGCTCGATCTGGCTTTATTACGTCCAGGACGTTTTGACCGTCAGGTAATAGTAGATTATCCTGATTTAGAAGGGCGTAATGGTATTTTAGAAGTCCACGCTCGCAATAAAAAAATAGCCCCAGAAGTGACTATCAAAGCGATCGCCCGTCGCACCCCAGGTTTTACAGGAGCAGACTTAGCCAATGTTCTCAATGAAGCAGCCATACTAACCGCTCGCAGGCGCAAAGAGGCCATAACAATGGATGAAATCAACGATGCGATAGATCGAGTAGTAGCAGGAATGGAAGGTACTCCTCTCGTGGATAGTAAAAGTAAGCGCTTGATCGCCTATCACGAACTGGGTCATGCTTTAGTTGGTACACTCTATCCAGGTCATGATCCAGTAGAAAAAGTAACTTTAATTCCCAGAGGACAAGCTCAAGGTTTGACTTGGTTTACTCCCGATGAAGAGCAGGGTTTACCTTCGAGATCCGAACTTTTAGCCCGCATAGCAGGTATATTAGGCGGAAGAGCAGCAGAAGATGTGATTTTTGGCGATGCTGAAGTAACCACAGGAGCTGGAAATGACTTAGAAAAAGTTAGCGCTCTCGCTCGCAATATGGTAACTCGTTTTGGTATGTCAGATCTCGGTCCATTAGCTTTAGAAGGGCAAAATGACCCAGTATTTTTAGGCGGTACAGAAATGAAACGCAATGAATATTCAGAAGAAATAGCCGCTCGCATTGATACTCAAGTCCGTAATATTGTCTTTCAGTGTTATCAACAAGCAAAACAGATAATCACAGAAAATCGCACAACAATAGATCGCCTTGCAGATATTTTAGTTGAGCAAGAAACCATTGACGGCGAAACATTTCGTAAACTTGTCAAAGAGTTTACAGGGCCAAATTTAACTAAACCCCTCGCTGTTTCTCACTAAAATTTTGCTTTCAAATTAATCAGTAGCACAGGCTATACACTTTTTCTACAATTTTTTCTTTAAGAAAATAGTTCAAGCCTTGGGAGACAAGGGGCGCCCATCCCCTTGTCTATCATAACTGAGGTCGAAGATCAATAGACCAAAAGCTGCGAAGTAGTGTTAACCCCCCCTAACCCCCCCTTAATAAGGGGGGGAAAATTACCAAAAAACAGACATTTCCCCCCCTTAATAAGGGGGGGTTAGGGGGGGTTTAAAAATTTTCGCAACAGGTCTAATTTTTGTTTAATTCCATTAGGAAAAGCTTTTTCAGGGTGACTTAAGACGTTAGCGAAGCTCGCCCTTCGGCATCGCTCTGTTTTAATGGTTTTTTTACTACTTATTTGAGTCAAAAAACTTGTTTTATAAATTTTTTATATAATATTTTATATTAAGATAATATTATTTAAATAAAGTTATAAAATAGTTCAAGCCCTGGGAGACAAGGGGCGCCCATCCCCTTGCTTATCATAACTTTAGAAAAATGGGATAAGATATATTACAAAAAATCAATAAAGAAAAAATAGGTACACACAATTAATTGTCTAATTGAAAATTTAAATTAATAATTGGGGGTAATTGATACTAAACTTTTGCTAGAAAGCCAAGTACTTAAGTATTAATAAAATAACTTAGACAAACAAATCAAGTCAGAAACAATTATATATAATTGTTTCTGACTTGATTTGTTTAATCTGAAAAAAATTTAAAAATATTTATTTGATAACAAAAAAAGCTTGACAAAAAATAGATTTTTGGTAAGCTTTAAAAAGCTTAAAAAAAAATAAAGGAAAAAAAATGCGTACTTATTATCTTGGAAATAGTACCCTGGGAGGGTTTGTTCTGGAAAAATTAGATGAGCTAGCAAAAATAGAAGGAGAAGAATATATTTATGGAGCACAGCTATCTGCAGCCGCTACTTTGGATAAACATTGGAACAAAGAAGGACAAATTAATCACTTTGAATCAGAGAATTTTAATTTTGGCAATTATGATAGTGCTTTTACTAATTACGATTGGGATGCAGTAATATTAGAACCATATAGCAACCAATTAGAAAATATATATGAACGACTAGGAGATGTTGAAAGCTTTCAAAATTTTATTAATTTTGCAAAGGGAAAAGGTGAAGATGTAGAATTTTACTCATATGCGATCTGGCCGAGAAAACATTTAGACCCAAATAACCCTGATCGTCATTTACCTTTTCTAGATCAAATTTTGAATCCTGAAAATTTTTTACCATTTAATTATCAAGAGATGTGGGACAGAACCTATGTTCCACAAGATAAATATAGCTCATACCAGTCAAGAGACTATCATTATCAACTATTGGAAAGAGTTAATGAAAACAATCCTGATTTGGAAGAACCAGTAAAAATGATTCCAATGGGAGATGTGTTTTATGAATTGGATAAAAGGATTAAAAACGGAGAGATACCTGGGTTAAATCCATCAAAGGGAGTAGAACAGTTATATGTAGATCAGATTCATTTAAATCCTTTACCTCATAAAGAGCCTACTTTGGGTAATTTTATTGTAGCCATAACTACATATGCAACATTATTCAAAACAAGTCCGTTTGAATTAAATTCATCTGAGAGTCTTTGGGGAATTAATGACCCAGTTTTAGTGGATAAAATTTATGATGTTGTGTGGGATGTAGTCAGTGGTCATCCTTATACTGGAATAAATGAAGTGACAGAGCCTAATGAACCGACCGTTCCAAATAATCCAGACAAAAATATTATCAATGGAACTTCAGAAAATAACCAATTATATGGAACAGATGGAGAGGATATTATCAAAGGTTTGGAAGGAAATGACAGATTGGAAGGAAAAGAAGGAAATGACACATTAGAAGGGGGTATGGGAAATGACACATTAGACGGAGGGAGTGGTGCAGATACGTTTATTTTTAATTCTCCAGAGGAAGGATATGATGTTATTACCA
>Ga0209594_1000331_pt1 | contig 31416 bp, 28 predicted proteins | sample AshMeaCrysSpring_FD_184126 | JGI IMG/M metagenome (GOLD analysis project Ga0209594, IMG submission 184126) | Groundwater microbial communities from Big Spring, Nevada to study Microbial Dark Matter (Phase II) - Ash Meadows Crystal Spring... | ecosystem: Environmental > Aquatic > Deep subsurface... | reverse complement strand
CAATTCTTTTTGTTTGTTTTGGATTATTATAAATATATTCTAATGTTTTATTCATGATAGCGATCGCCTAAAATAATATATATAGTCATTACTATTCTATCTTATTTTCTATTTTGGAGATGTCTAAACGTTGCTGTTTCTCAATTTTAGCCATTTTTACAAAGTTTTTCTCTCATATATCGACAAAATAAAACTAGATAGCCTATTGACTTCTCCTCGCTTTGAAAAGGCGGAGATTCTCAAAGGATGTCGCAATTTAGGCTAAATAGCCGAAATAAATTGCTCCGCCTTTTTTCTATATTTTCTGCATAAACTTTTATATACAAAATAAAGTTTAGGAAGAGTCAAAACTTTCCTACCTACCAAGACTTCGGTTTATCCCTAGCTGTGCAGTTACTTTTCTTAGAATATTTGCAGCTCCATTAGCATCTGCATTAATTAGAAATTTATTAGCTGTTTTATATAAACCACGTTTTACTCTTTTTCCACTGAATTTATACTTCCTCTTGAGTTTTTCATCATATCTTGGAAGCTCATCATTATCTAAAAAAGAGGATTGACTTGTGTAACTCTCTTCTGTTTCTATTACTTTTATTCCTAGGCTTTTCGCAATTTCCTTAATTTTATTTTTTAGTCTATATAAAGGTATTTGGACGAAATTTTGGTTGTTTCTTTTTCCTAAATTAATTTCTTGCTTATTTCCTTCATTCCAACCTATAACAATGTTGCCAATACTTTGATTTAAGCAATAATTAACAACAAACCTAGCTGCTTTATTAATAAAATCTCTGACCTGACAATTTCTTTTATGGGTTACTTCTGCTAAAGTTTCATCCCACAACTGAACAAGGGGCTTAAGCCCCTTGTTTCCTTGTTTATATTTTGCAACAAATTTATTAAACTTTTGATTGATGAATTTAAGTTTTCTTCCGTCACAATTATGAACAAGGGGCTTAAGCCCCTTGTTACCAGTAGTACTAACTGCTGTTATCAGATTATTAATACCTAAATCTAAACCTAGTGCTTTATTATAGTCTAGATTTATTCCCTTAGTTTCTCTGTGTTTAATAACATATTCAGCCCATAGCTTACCTAAGCCAGGAACTATTCTAATTTCAGCAATATCTTCTTTTTTTAATGCCAACTCCTCCAGGAATAATCACATCACCTTCAATTAATTCTGGTTTATTTTCTTTACCAACTTGCAATCTACACCAACCTGTCATATCATTATATTCTGGAATTGACTGACCAGTATAAGTTACTTGGTATAAGCCATTTTTCCTTCTATAATTAGGAATTTTAGGCTTATGTTGCAATTCCTTTTTAAACCATAATGGAAGTAATTGATTGTAGGCTTTAACAGCTTCTACTACTGATTTAAGGGTTTGTTGACTTGGTGTCCCTCCTAAATTTTGGTAATGACTATTTACTTTCAAATCTTCTGCTCCCTGAGAATAAAGAACATGAACTTTGCTTAGTTTAAACCGCTGACAATATAAATCATGCTGATCAAAATAAGTTATTCTTTCCCATTGTTCAAAATGTTGCTGTATTATATTGAACAGGGTACAATTATAAAGGTTATTGGCTTCAGAATAAAGCCACAACAGGTACTCATGTATTTCGTCATTTCAGTGAGCAGTGAGCAGTGAGTAGTATCTTGACCTCTGCCTAAAGTCAGAGGCAAGAAAATAGGATATAGTTTGAATTTTTTCCTCTTAAAAGAGGAGGCGATGATTCCTATTTTTTTCGGTCAGACACGTTTCCTGTTATTAAGATTTTTTGCGTTTTGTACTCCATCATCTTTGTTAATTTACCGTTATGCTAATAGTATAACAGAGAAAACTAGGAATATCAAAATGGCTAAAGATTTTTTTTCGTTTCGTCTCTCAACCAGAAGAATGAAGTTGCTTAGAGCTTATGCAGAGAAAAAAGACAAGACAATGACTCAAGTACTTGAAGAGTTAATAGATACCCTTGAGGAAGCAGTAAAAGACTTTAGTCTTTTTTCGCTCCACTGCCACCCGTTTAAATGGGTGGCTATCTCACAGCGAGATTTTTTTTTAGGTATAGTAAGCTTCGTGCTAGCTAATCAGCAGACTAAAAATTTGCAGTACATTTGAGGAAAAATCACCAAACCTATCCGAGGAATCAAATTAATGGATACTAAAGTTAAGTTCCAAGACGAAAAAGGGGAAAAAGTGCCTAAAAAATGGATAATTCCCCTAGCGATCGCAGGATTAATAACTCTGGGTGCTACTACCATTTACACTTTCAAGTTTGCTCAAAGTCAAAAAGAAGAGCAAGGAGCGCCAGCAGCAGCAATTCAAGCCATAACTGGCTTAGGAAGAATTGAACCCCAGGGAGAAGTAATTCAACTCGCACCTCCTCCAATCATGGGAGGAGCTAAAGTAAGTGAGTTGTTGGTAGAAGAAGGAGATCCAGTTGAAGCAGGGCAAGTCATTGCAGTATTAGATAACAATGAATTACGCAAAACAGCAGTAAAACTGGCTGAAGAAGAGGTAGAAGTTGCACGAGCAAATCTGGCTATTGTTAAAGCTGGAGCAAAAGCTGGAGAAATTAAAGCCCAGGAAGCAAAAATTGAACAGTTACAAGCGCAGTTAGCAGGAGAAATAGCCACTAACCAAGCGAAAATTGCTCGTCTTGAAGCTCAGTTAACCAGGGAAAAACAAGAAAAAGGAGCAACCATTGAAAGATTAAAAGCAGAATTGAAAAACGCAGAAAGTGAATTTAAACGTTATCAAACCTTAGCAACAGAAGGGGTTATTTCTGCTTCAGAATTAGATCAAAGAGGACTTATCTTAGATACTGCCAAAGAAAAAGTAGAAGAAGCGGAAGCTACTTTTAATAAAAGCGTAGAAACCCTCGCAGAAGAAATTAATGAAGCCAAAGCGATCGCTCTTCAATCTGTCAATACTTTACAAGAAGAAATTCGGTCAGGACAAGCAGAGCTCAATCGGATTACGGAAGTTCGAGATGTTGACATAAACAAAGGCGAAGCAGAAGTAAATCGAGCCATTGCTAATCTACAACAAGCCCAAGCAGACTTACAATTAACTTATGTCAAAACCCCCATTAGTGGTCAAGTTTTAAAAATCAATACCCGTGCTGGAGAAAGTGTTGATGATGAGGGAATTGTTGAATTAGGACAAACCAAAAACATGATGGTGGTTGCTGAAATTTACGAAAGTGATATCAGTCAAGTCAAACTAGGACAAAAAGCTACGATCGCCAGTGAAAATGGGTCTTTTCCTGGGGAACTTCAAGGTACTGTAAATCACATTGGAATGTTAATAGGAAAACAAGATGTTTTAGCTGCTGATCCTGCAGCGGATGTAGATGCTAGAGTTGTGGAAGTAAAAATTAATTTAGACCCAAAATCTAGCAATATGGTTACTAATTTAACTTACTCCAAAGTCTTGGTAAAAATCTTATTATAACTAAGTAAAAAACTATGAAAATACCCTTGTCTTGGTTACAATTAACCCATGAAAAAGTGCGTTTATTAGTTGCACTAGCTGGAATTTGTTTTGCAGATGTATTGATGTTTATGCAGTTAGGATTTCGTGATGCTTTGTTTGATAGTGGGGTAAGATTGCATAAAAGTATTGATGGAGATATTATTTTATTAAGCACCCAGTCTGATGCTATTATTTCCATGAAAAGTTTTTCTGCTCGACGTTTATATGAAGCTTTAGGAGTAAAAGGAGTAAAATCAGTAACACCAATTTATTTAGATTTTGCTAAATGGAAAAATCCCGTTGCACGCAATACCAGAGGAATTTTAGTTTTAGGTTTTAACCCTGCAAAAAACATTTTTAAATTAGAAGGAGTAGGAGAAAATATTGACCAAATTAAACTGCCAGATGTAGTTTTATTTGATGAGTTATCACGGGATGAATTTGGTCCTATTCCTGAAGAATTTAACCAAGGAAAACCTGTCACAACAGAAGTAGGAGGAAGGAAAATTGAAATAAAAGGTTTATTTTCTTTGGGTACATCTTTTGGTGCAGATGGGAACCTTATTACCAGTGATATAAACTTTCTCCGCATCTTTCCTCAGCGAGAAAAAGGTATCATTGATATTGGAGTTATAAATTTAGAACCAGGGGCAAATTTAGAGTCAGTTTTAGCTACTTTGAGAGAGAAAATATCAGAAGGAGATGTGGTGGTTTTAGCTAAACAAGAGTATATTGAAAGGGAAAAAAGTTACTGGAGAAATAGAACGGCGATCGGGTTTATTTTTTCTCTGGGTACAGCAATGGGTTTTGTGGTTGGTACTGTTATTGTTTATCAAATTCTTTATACTGATGTTGCTGACCATTTACCAGAATATGCTACCCTCAAAGCTATGGGTTATACTGATAAATATCTCTTAGGAGTGGTTTTTCAAGAAGCAATTATTCTCGCTTTAATTGGTTTTATTCCTGGTTTTTCTCTGTCAATGTTTTTCTATTTTAATGCAGCAAGAGCGACTGGTTTACCTATTATTATGACAGTTTCTCGTGCAACTATGATTTTACTTATGACTATTGCAATGTGTTCTATTTCAGGAGCAGTTGCAGTAGGAAAATTACGTGCTGCAGATCCGGCAGATATATTTTAATTGTAGAGACGTTTCGATCTTAATCTGTTGACAAGGGGCGAAGGAAGGGAGGGCGGCACAAAAATTGGCGTTGCTGAATAGTCGAATGACACATTTTAGTAGGGAGTAGGGAGTAGGGAGTGGGGAGTGGGTTTTAATTAGGTTAATAGTTTTTGTAAACATATAATTCATTACTCAAAAAACGCAACGCACAAAAATTTATTATTTAATTCAAAAGAGTGCAACCCCACATCGCCCCTTGTCAATTTTAAAAGTAATTAAAAGAAATACCATGAAAAAGAATGGCAAACCAGTAGTAGAAATAAGAGATTTAAATCATTTTTTTGGGGAAGGAAACCTAAGAAAACAAATATTATTTGACATAAATCTTACTTTAAAATCAGGAGAGGTGGTAATTTTAAAAGGACCCTCTGGTTCGGGAAAAACTACTTTATTGACACTGATGGGAGGTTTAAGAGCTTCTCAGTCAGGAAGCATGAAAGTTTTCAATCAAGAATTAGTAGGGGCAAAACAACAAGAATTAATTCAAGTTAGACGGAATATTGGTTATATTTTTCAGGCACATAATTTGTTAGAATGTTTAACAGCAACCCAAAATGTGCAGATGTCAATTGAATTGCAAAATGGTATTTCTGCTGAGGAAGCTAAAGTAAAATCCCTGGAAATATTGCAAGCAGTAGGGTTAGGAGAAAGGGTAACTTATTATCCTCATAACCTCTCTGGAGGACAAAAACAAAGAGTGGCGATCGCCCGTGCGTTAGTCAGTCATCCCCGTATGGTATTAGCAGATGAACCCACTGCAGCACTTGATAGTAAATCTGGTAGAGATGTGGTAGAAATCATGCAAAAACTAGCAAAAGAACAAGGTTGTACCATTCTTATTGTTACCCATGACAATCGCATTTTAGACGTAGCTGATCGCCTAATAGAATTAGAGGATGGTAGAATTAAACAAGGTTAATAACTATTACCAAATCTCTGTTAAATTGAGGACAAATTCTGGTAATATATCTTCTCCTGAGAGAGTAGAAGGAGACTGTAAAATCTCAATTTCTTTTCCCAAACGGTACACTTCCACTCGTTGAGTTTTGGGGTTAATTAACCAACCCAGTTGTACTTGATTTTCCAGATATTCTATCATTTTTGCTTGAGTTTCTGATAAAGTATCAGTTGGGGACATTAACTCTAAAACAAAATCTGGGGATATAGGAGGAAACTTTTCTTTTTCTTTTACACTTAAACCATCCCATCGTTCTTGTTTGATCCAAGATACATCAGGAGAACGATTTGCACCATTAGGTAATTTAAAACAAGTAGAAGAATCAAAACAAACTCCTAATTTATATTTACGATTCCAAATCACAAAATCAGCAATAATTCCAGCATTCCGTTTTCCTGTTTCTCCACCTGTTGGTGACACAATAACAATTTCTCCTTTAACATTGCGTTCAAATTTTACATCTGGATTTGCGCGACATATTTGGTAAAATTCGTCATCAGTAAGCTGGATAATAGAGTTGAAATTTACGGCTACAGAGTTCATAATTTTGTCCAAATGTGTAATTTACCCATTGTAATAAGAATATCGTATCCGTGCATAACACTTAAAAAAACTTAATATCAGTTGCAACATTTAACTCTGGGGAGTTGGAGAAGTCGATAAATTTAGTACCTTGAAAAAAGAGAGCTTGACCGTTATAAGAAAAATAATTTTCCAGGTTAGCATTAGTAGGAATACCAAAACCAGAAGCACTAACCTCAATAGTATCGAAATTAGTAATAAAGTCCTCAATTTTATCTACTTTATCCTCTAATTGATTAAAGCGGAATTTATCAGCACCATTACCACCAATAAGGATATCATAACCAGAGTTACCTATAAGGATATCATCACCATTTTTACTCTGAAGATTATCATTACCAGCTTTTCCAATTAGAAGGTTATTTCCACTGTTACCAATAATTAGGTTTTTAAGTTCATTTCCCACTCCTTGAAGATTATCGGTTCCTTGTAAAGTTAGATGTTCTACATTTTTAGGTAACTGATAGTCGATAGTCGCAAAAACGCGATCGCTTCCTGTATCAACTTCTTCTGATACTTTATTTTCAGAATTAGTTATTGTATAAAAATCATTTCCTTCACCACCTCTAAGAGTATCAACTCCTGCACCACCTATAAGGTGATCATTTCCTCCCTTACCAAAAAGTATATCATTTCCTCCTTTCCCTTGAATTTTATTATCAGCATTATTACCAATAATCTGGTTATTATTATCATTTCCCACACCATTAATATTGGCGATACCCACAAGAGTTAAACCCTCAACTGTATTAGGCAAAATTTTATTTTTTGAGGATGTAATAACATCACTTATTTTACCTATTCCTTGAGTATTTCCCAAATTAGTACCAATAGGGTTAGTCAAAACCACCTTTAAAGTTTCGTCATTTTCCAAAAAGTTATCATCAAGAATAGGAACAGTAATAGTTTTACTAATATCTCCTGGGTTAAAACTCAGTACTCCTTTCGTATATTTATAGTCACTTCCTGCTTTTGCTTCCACATTAACAGTTTTGTATTCTATTTTTACCACTGAATCACTTATTTTTGATAATTTAACTGTAAAAGTCAACTGCTCATTTAACCCTTCTACAATTTTAGCTGGTTGAGAATTAGTAATATCAACAGTAGGTAAACTTTTTAAGTAGCTTCCAAAATTTACACCCATTACAGTTGCACCATTATCAACAAAAACCCTGTGAGAGGTAGAAATTGTTTCACTTGGATTCAAACTCACCGCCAAATTATTCTCCAAATAACCCTTATTATAGGCAACTTCCACACCTTTAGTACCATCCTTATTTTCTATTCCAATAGTAGCCGAGTTAGTAACTCCTTTCAAATCCTGATACTGAAATAACATGTTACCATCAGGTTCAAGGATGATTTGAAAAGTAAAATTACCCCCCTTATTATAACTAGCTATTTTATCGTATTGAACAATAAACTGCCGAGTATTTTCATTATAATAATGGTAAACAGAACCCCCAAAAATAGGATTTAAATCATCCCAAAAAGCTGCAATCAAGTTATTAGGTTCATCAGGAGTAGGAAGATTAGAATTAAGATAAGCCTCGCCATTATCACCAAAAGTGAGATATCCATTAGAAGAGACTTTAACCCAATCCTTAATTTCATCATAAAAAGGAAAATCAAAAGGTAAATTAACTATTTCAAAATCATCATCAAACAGAACTATTTTAGTTCCCAAAGTAGAAATATCTTGCCAATTAAATTTTGGTCCATTTGCAGAGTTACTGTCAGACCATTGATAGTTTGTAATTGCCAGAGGATTAGTTCGTAACCAGTCTGACTGTTGAACCGCCGCAACTAGATAATTTCCCACTTCTAAGTTATTAAAAGAGTAAAACCCATTGACATTACTAACAGTAGATAATTCTCCTTGATCTAATATTCCATCTTCATCTTCATCTAAAAAAATTGTCCAACCTGTCAAACTTAATTCACTATCATTTTTCTTTCCATCTTTGTTTACATCATTCCATACTTGACCTTGTATATTTCCCAATTGTGGACCTTTTAAAGCTGAATTTAAATTCAGTCTTCCCCCTGTTAACACTTTATTATTTAAACTTGCTAGAGAGTCAACAGTAGTTAAAATTCTGTTTTTGAGCTTCTCTGGGGTTAGATTTGGTTGTTGACTTAATATTAGTGCTGCTGCTCCAGTTACATGAGGAGCAGCCATTGAAGTTCCACTATATTTTTCATAACCACCCCCAGGAATAGTACTGAGAATATCCATCCCAGGTGCTGCTAAATCTACTGATTTTACCCCATAATTGGAACTCCATAAACCCATATCCATCAAAGCATCATTATGATCGGTAGCAGCTACAGCAATAATGTTATATAAATCATAACTTGAAGGGTAATGAGGTTTGGAATCGTTATTATTAGACTCATTTCCTGCAGACGCAACAAAAATCTGACCAGCAGCACCAGCAGCAGCGATCGCATCTTTCAGCCCCCGAGAAAAACCGCCTCCACCCCAGCTATTATTAGTCAAATCCACACCAATTGCAATTGCATATTCTATGGCTTTAATTGCATCAAAAGTTGTTCCTGTACCATCTGCTCCGAGGAATTTAATAGCTGCCATTTGAACATCCCAATTTACCCCTGCAACACCAATCTGGTTATTACCTACAGCTCCAATAGTTCCTGCTACATGAGTTCCATGACTCTCATCATCAAAAGGATCTCCATCATTATTGATAAAATCATAGCCATGAACATCATCCACATAACCATTGTTATCATCATCCACACCATTATCTGGAATTTCTCCTGGGTTTGTCCAGACATTATCAGCCAAATCTGGGTGGGTATAATCTATTCCAGTATCAATCACTCCCACCAATACTTGACCATTTCCCGTAGTTATTTCCCACGCTGTTGGTGCATCAATATCCGCATCATTACTTCCCCCTGTTTGTCCTTTATTTTCCATCCCCCATTGTTGATTAAAACTAGGGTCATTAGGCATAGTATCAGTTGTAACTATCCAGTTAGGTTCTACGTACTCAATTCCCTCTGCTTCATTTAAAAGCTCAATTATCTCTTTTGAATTATTATTTTTAATTTGCCACAACTCTATGCCTAAATTTTCAGTTGTGTCTATTGTTTTTGCTCCTATTTCTTCTTGGAGGATTTCTATCTCAGATGTAATTGCATTTTCTGATTTTTTGACAATATATTCTTGTTTCGCCACGTCTATTATACTCATAATTTTTCCTTTTTTATTTTCTTACCATTACTTTTTAAACCGCTTTTTTTATTTTCCCCTCATCCACACATTATATTCCCTTCTCAGTTTCCCCCTTTCTATCTTAAATTTCCCCAAATTTTCCTAAAAATTAACATTTAAAAAATCAATACTCTTTTGGCATCTCTATTACTTAATCTAAACAAAAAATCAGATATTTGCCACTGAGAATATGCAGAGTTTTCAGCTTACCCAGAAAATTTACCTAGTTAAATTACTCAATTTCTTAACTTTTATTTAAACCTTGTCCATAAAAATAAAGGCGATCGATAAAAGCGATCGCCTTTGTCTTAATTTTCCCTATAATAGTTAAGTATTTTTAAGTTTAAAAACCCTCTTATTTATGAAAAACCCTTTCATTCTTTATTACTATTATTAGCTAACAATTGGGAAATTTCGGGATTATAAATGCGGAGATAGTTCCAATAATTGCTAAAAACCGCCTCAACATAACCCTTAGTTTCAGGAAAAGGAATATTTTCCACAAACATATCTGGGTCATTAAAATCAAATTTTTTCACCCAACTATTGACATTTCCAGGTCCAGCATTATAACTTGCAACAGCCAACATAGAATTGTCATTATATGCTTGATGAGTATGGCTTAAATACCAACTACCTAAATTAATATTATCTTCAGGTTCCGTTAGGGAATATCCAGTTAAATTAATTTGATTTGCAACCCATTCTCCAGTGGCTGGCATTATTTGCATTAACCCTGTAGCACCCACTGTAGAGCGAGCATTTAATTGAAAAGTTGACTCTTGACGCATTAAAGAAATCACCAGCAGAGGGTTTACTTTATGTTCCGTAGCATACTTTAATATTTCCTCATAATAAGGAAAAGGGAACAAACCATGCCAGTACTCTTGAGTTTTACGCAACTCCTGCCATTCATTTACATCTCTGGGGTTTTCCCTCTGGGATAAACTCCAAATACGCATAATTCCCTCTCGATACTCTTCAAGTAGCTGGAAAAGTAGCCCTTCAGTAAATTGTTCCGCCACAGTTAACTCTTGGCGATCGCCTATTTCTGCAAAAAACAAAGTACGAGCATCGCGATCTTCTCCCAAGCGGAAAAGTTCCTTAAAAACTTCAGATCCTGCGGGGGGTACAGGACGGATAGTAGGTTCATTCACTTGAGGAATTTTATCCCTTAATGACGTAAAATCACCCACATCCCAACCCAACATTACTGCAGATCGCCAAGCATAGTAAGACTGCCATTGATTATTGAGAACATAATTAAAAGCTGTTTCCGCTTCTGCTTGTCTTCCTAATTGTTTAGCCCATTTTCCTGCCCAAAAAGCTGCTTTAGCACTCAAATCATTTTTAGCGCTGGTATTTTCAGTAACAGGTAACGCCCATTCCAAAGCAGCTTGAATATTTCCTGCTTGAGCCTGTTTTTGTGCTTGTTTCCAACGATACTCAACCGCTGCATCTGAGTTTGGATACTCAGTTAACAATTGTTGACGTGCTGCTTCTGCTGACTGGGGGTTATTTAACCTGTCGAGTATTTCTGCCTTGATCAGTAACGCTTGTGGTGCCTCTTGAGGAAACTTATTGATAACCAAATCCAAATAAATTAATGCTTGTTCTCTTGTAGAAAGATCAGCCAAATGGAGTAAAGCTACTCCTGTTTCATCAGCATCGTGAAACTCTTCTACTAGCCTTTTATATTTATTTTTAGCATCCTGATTATTACCATTTTTTTCTAATCCCCTAGCTGAACGATAAAGGTTACGCGGCATGCTTGAAGCGTAACCATAAGCATCTGCTGCTTTGCGATATTCCCCAAACTGCCAATAACCATCAGCGATCGCCTGCCAATCTTCTGTAGTTAACTCACTAGCAAATTCCAATACCAAACGGTCTCTAATTTGGTTAGTACTATAATCTCTTCCCGATCTTGCCAACAAAATTAATAAATTAGGATCATCTGGAGTTTCTTGTAAACGTTGACTCACCAACTCCAAAGTGCGAGGGTGATCAGGAAACTCACTAATCAATTGTTCCCAATATGTTGAGTTATATTTTCCCAACATAGTCAAAGCATCAGCTACCACTGGAGAGTCAGGATAAGCTTCTATGAGTTTTTCCCAAGTTGCTTGAGCTTTTCCACTCTCATTAGTTAACTCATAAGCTCGCCCCCGTTTTAACAGAACATAAGGGGCAAGGACTGGGTAATATTTCTCCAACCCCTCTAAAGTGTGTAATGCTGCACCTCCTTCATATTGATCAATTAAATCTGAAGCAAGGACATAACGAGCGCGACTACGTTCAAGCAAATTTTCTGACTGTGCGAGTTCGTTTAACTGAGCAGCTCTTTTTTCAGGTTCAATAGTAGCTAGAGCAAGCACTGAGGAGGGTTGTTCAAGCTCTTCCATAGTTACAGGTTCAGCAAATAAAGGCCATTGAGTCAACCCTTCATATATCTCATCCACTTTAGGAGCTATCCATAGACTTCCACCTATCAAACCTCCCATTACTATTCCCACACCTAATAAACCCAGTAAGGGAACAGTTCTTTTTTTACTTCTTTTCCGTGGTTTTTTCTTTATTTGTTCCATGTTTCTTTTTTTTAATTATTTAACCAAAGTTCACTGGTTGAACAAGTATAAGGGAACGTTAATCATTGTTTTAACGTCTTTTTCCTTGTCTTACTTATTCAGAAGAGTTGCTTAATATGTTCAAGTTTAATTATAAAACTGTCACTGCAACACTTATTGTTGCGGGAATTTTCCCTGGAATACCCTTTCAATTTACCCCTGCTGTTGCTCAAAATTGGGGTAATCAAAGGGATGAAGTAATTATCCATCATAATTTTACTATCCCTGCAGGTACTCAAATTCCTGTTAGATCTGAACAAGGCACAAGAATTTTAGTTACCAAAAACGAAAATATGCCCTTAACTCTAACAGTAGCCGCCCCTATTAGAAACCGTAATGGTAAGGTTTTAATTCCTCGCGGTAGTCATATTGTGGGCAATATTCAACCTGCTGGAGATGGTTCCCGTTTTGTGGCAGAAAAGTTAATTTTTCCTCGTGGAAGACAAGACTCTCTGGTTGCGACTTCTCAAATAATAACTCGCACTGAAAAAATTAGCAGTGGTAGTAATACTCGCGCTATTTTACAAGGTACTATAGTTGGTGGTGCAGCAGCTTCTATTCTTGCTGCTGTTACTGGAGATGGGGCGATCGCCACCGAAGAAGTTTTAGGCGGTGCTGGTTTAGGTGCTTTGGGGGGTTTGGTTTTTGGTAAAGGTTCACAAGAACTCATTTCCATTTACCCTGATACTGATTTAGATTTAACTCTTCATCAAGATTTAATTTTTGAACCCCGTTTTTAACACTCAACCCCGCTCACTATTTAAGTCTTTTGTAGAAAATTGGGGCAAAATTTCCTTACTAAAAGCTTCTGCTGCTTTAGAGCGATAACGATTAGGATTAATAATAAGAGAGAGGGTACGTTTTACCTCAACCCCCTCAATATAAGCTCTGTGGAGAATACCCATTTGCAATTCTTTTTCTATAGCAGTTATTGAGACAAAAGCTGCACCTAAACCTGACTGAACTGCATTTTTGATAGCTTCAATAGAATTTAGTTCCATCTCAATTTTTAGGCGTTTAGTGTTAATTTTGCTGCGAGTTAACACCTGATCAATTACCTTACGAATAGTAGATTGAGAGTCTAAAGCAATAAATTGTAGATTATATAATTCTTCTTTAGGAATAGTTTGATTTGCTGCCAGGGGATTATCCACAGGTAAAATTAAAGCTAACTCATCTTCTGCATAGGGAATAATTTTGAGAGTTTCTTGAAGTTCAGCAGGTACTTCACCGCCAATAATTGCTAAATCTATTTGACCATTAGCCACCGCCCAGGAAGTCCGACGAGTAGAATGAACCTGCAACTGCACCGCTACCTGGGGGTATTTTTGACGAAACAGACCGATCATCCGAGGTAGAAGATAAGTTCCAGTGGTTTGAGAAGCACCTACCATCAAAGTTCCTCCCTGGAGACTTTGTAAATCTTCAATTGCGCGGCAAGTTTCTTGACACAAAGACAGGATTGTCTCCCCGTATTCTAACAGTAATTTACCTGCTTGAGTTAATTCCGCCTTGCGACCACCTCGATCAAATAATGGTACATTCAGTTGTTTTTCTAAATTCTGAATTTGCAAACTAATGGCAGGTTGAGAAACATGAAGATGATCTGCTGCACGTTTGAAACTCCCCTCAGCGGCGATCGCTTTGAGGATCAAGAGTTGATCTAAAGTGAAAGGAAGTTCAGACATGGCTTTTTAGAAAAATCAGAAAGTGAGTTTATCAATTAATTTGTTGAGTTTTTGCTGTTATTCCTGCTCAATTTGACAGTACCATAACAAGGGGATCAATTATTTTTTTTTCTATTCACCTCAATGAACTCTTTTGCTTGGTTTACCCCCAGTCATGGGATTATTTTCTCACTACTTTTGATTTTTGCCATAACTCATAGTGGTTTAGCTGCTTTACGAACTTGGGGAGAAGCAAAAATTGGTGCTAGACTCTATCGGGTTTTCTTTGCTAGTGTTAGTCTTCCCCTAGCAATTATTCTCATTATCTACTTTTTTAACCATCGTTATGATGGTATCATCCTGTGGCAGGTACAAAATGTTCCTGGAATTAAAACTACTGTCTGGGTACTTTCTGCTATTTCTTTTTTCTTTCTTTACCCAGCCACTTTTAATCTCCTTGAAATTGCTGCTATAGACAAACCCCAAGTACATCTCTATGAAACTGGAATTATTCGCATAACACGGCATCCACAAATGGTAGGTCAGGTTATTTGGTGTATCGCTCATACACTTTGGTTGGGTACTAGCTTTACTCTCCTTACTTCCCTAGGTTTAGTATGTCATCATTTATTTGCCGTTTGGCATGGCGATCGCCGTTTACATTTCCGTTACGGAGATAGTTTTACAGCAGTTAAAGCCAGAACTTCTGTTATCCCTTTTAAAGCCATTTTAGAAGGTCGTCAAACCCTTAAATGGCAAGAATTTTTTCGTCCTGCTTATCTTGGTGTTTTGGCATTTATTATTCTACTTTGGTGGGGACATCCCTGGTTAATGACTGTTACTGCTAAAGTTTATTGGTAATTTTTTTTCTAACTATTTGCATTGCGATCCCAATTAGATCTAGCATAGTCCAAAGCCTCTTTTACAAATCAATATAAAATCTTTAATCATGTTTTCAACAGTTACCGAAAAAACCTTTTTAAAAGACGTTTTAGAAGCTCGTCAACCTGTTTTAGTTAATTTTTGGGCTCCCTGGTGTGGTTTATGTTATGCAATTAATCCCACTTTAATCAAAATTCAGGATGAATGGAATGGCAATCTAAAATTAGTAGGAGTAAATGCAGATCAAAATCTAAAATTAGCTAATACTTATCGACTTACAACTTTACCTACTTTAATCCTTTTTGAGCGGGGAGAAATTATCCATCGACTTGAAGGTTTTCAAGGAAGAGAAGAGTTATACCGCAAACTTAAAACCATAATGTTTAAAATGCTTTTTCAATCAGTTTAAATGAGTTATTAGGGTGCTAATTTAGCGCCCTTAAGCTCTCAAAACTTACTGCTATAAACCTCAATATTAGCTTTGGTTAACAAATATTTTCAAACAGAAATTTAAGATGAATATTAAAAATAAAATTAACGAAGCAATAAGACTACAGCGTTTAAAACAACTAAGCAATGCTCTTCAAATTTATCGAGAAGTATTGCAAATAGAACCGCAAAACGAAACAGCTATGGTAAATTTAGGAATAACTCTATTCCAGCTCAACCAAATTCAATCAAGTATTCAATTATTGCAAAAGGCGGTGCAATTTCATCCAAACAGTAGTAATGCTCAATTTAACTTGGGTTATGCTTTACTTCAAATCAAAAAACTTAAAGAAGCTCTTCCTCATTTACAACAGACAGTCAAGCTAAATTCTGATTTCTTTGAAGCTTACCTTCACCTAGGAAATACTCTTTCCTCTCTAGGTGATTACAATCAGGCTTTTGAAAACTATCTTCAAGCTTATAAACTTAACCCCAAGTCTCTAGAGTTGCTTAATAATTGGACTTATGTTTGCATTCAGTTGAAAAACTATCCACAAGCACATAAAATTTTGGATCAAGCTCTTAAATGGTTTCCTCTCCAAGCAGACTTATATGGAAATCGAGGGATAATATATAGAAATCAATGGCAAATGGCTAAAGCAGAGGAACAATTTCTCAAAGCCATAAGTTTAAATAATCAAGACTCGCGTTTAATGAATGCCTTAGGAGTATTTTACCATTCTTGGAATAAATATGACCTAGCCATGGAGTATTTTGAAAAATCCCTGGCATTGGATCCTCAAAATCAAATAGTTCATTCAAATATCATTTATTTAAAAAATTACTTTCCTGAATATAGCAATGAATATCACTTAAAAAACCATCAGAAGTGGCAAGAAAAACATGCACCAGAATCTTTAGCTCTTAATAAATCTTTTAATTTTTCATCTGTTCCTCCACTTAAAGTAGGATTATTGTCAGGGGATTTTAATAACCATCCTGTGACTATATTTTTATTGCCTTGGCTAACTAATGCTAACAGCCAAAACATACAATTTTACGCTTATGCAGAGATTCAACATCGAGATGAATACACTGAAAAGGTTAAACAATATTGTACTCAATGGTTTGAAACCACAGGATTGCAAGATCAAGAAGTAGTTGAACAAATTGCCTTTGATGGACTACATATACTTATTGATTTGGCTGGACATACCAAAGGGAATAGATTATCAGTTATGGCATATAAAGCTGCACCTGTGCAAATATCTTATTTGGGTTATATTAATACCACTGGATTAACCCAAATCCATTACCGCATAGTTGATCAATATGTAAATCCTCCTGAGTCTCAAAAATACTATACTGAAAAACTAATTTATTTACCATCATCTTATACTTGTTACACGCCTCCAGAATATTCGCTAAAAATACAAGACACTCCTTCATTAACTAATGGTTACATAACTTTTGGCTCTTTCAATAATCCCTGTAAATATAATGAAAAATTAGCTCAACTTTGGGCAGAAATTTTACAAAATGTTCCTCATTCTAAACTAATGCTCAAAGCAAGACATTTTGGAGAAAAAGAAGGAGCAGAACCCATAGTAGAATTGTTTAGTAAAGCAGGGATACCCAAAGATAGACTTATTCTCGAAGGTGGTTCATCTTATGAGGAATATTTTAAATCCTATAACAAAATTGATCTGAACTTAGATCCATTCCCCCATAATGGTGGTACTACTAGCCATGATGCTCTATATATGGGGGTGCCAGTCATTTCCCTAGAAGGTAATAGCTACGTGAGTAGAATGGGTGTCTCTATTCTTACAAATCTTGGTCACCCTGAATGGATTGCTAAAACTCCTCAAGAATATATTGAGCTAGCAGTTGAACTTTCTAAAAATGTAAATCATTTAAATACTATTAGAAAAAAACTTAGAGCGCAACTCCTCGCTTCTGATTTATGTAATGGCAAACTTTTTGCTCAACGAATGGAAAAACTCTTGTATAATATAGCACCGAAAATTAAGACACTATAAGTTCCCTGAGCGTAGTCGAAGGGAACTTATAGTGTCCTAATTGGATTTATATTTAAAGTATAATTTTAACTCAGTCGATCTATAGTACGATATTGAATAGCTTCAGCTACATGAACGGGTTTAAGCTCATCATCTCCAACCAAGTCAGCAATAGTGCGGGATACTTTCAAAATTCTGTCCATCGCTCTTGCAGATAACCCTAATTTACGAATTGCTCCTTCTAATAGCTTATTACTGGCATCATCTAATTGACAAAAACTTCGCAGATGAGGCGATCGCATTTCGGCATTACAACTTACCTGGGTTTCTCCCTTAAACCGTTGACGAGCGCGATCGCGTGCTTGACTAACTCTTTCCCTTACAGGTTGTGATTCTTCTCCTGTTTCAAATTTAGTCATTTCCTCTGGTTTTAAACGATTTACTGCAACTTGTAAATCAATGCGATCCATCAAAGGACCAGAAAGTTTTGCCCAGTATTGTTCCCTTTGACGAGAAGAACAAGTACACTGTTGGATGGGGTCGCCATAGTATCCACAGGGACAAGGATTAGTACTAGCAATTAAAGTAAACTGGGCAGGGAAAACCACTGACTGACGAGCACGAGATATAGAAACATACCCATCTTCTAAAGGTTGTCTGAGAAACTCCAAAACATTGCGTTTAAACTCAGTTAACTCATCTAAAAATAAAACCCCGCGATGAGCTAAAGATATCTCTCCAGGGCGAGGAAAACTTCCCCCACCCACTAAAGCTGGGCCAGATGCAGAATGATGGGGACTACGAAAAGGTCTTTGTGTGATTAAAGAGCCTTTATTTTTCAAAAAACCTGCCACTGAGTGAATTTGAGAAACTTCTAAAGCTTCTTCAAAATTTAAAGGAGGAAGTATCCCAGGTAAGCGTCTTGCTAACATAGTTTTACCACTTCCTGGCGGTCCAACAAAGATTAAATTATGTCCCCCAGCCGCTGCTATTTCTAGGGCACGACGAGCGTGCGCTTGTCCCTTAACATCCCTTAAATTGGGAATATGGGTCAACTCTTGTTTTAATTCTGCTTCACCATCAAAATTCACTGGCTGATATTTATCTGGATCATTGAGAAAATCCGCTACTTCTGTAAGATTTTCAAAACCATAAACCTGTAACCCTTTAACTACAGCAGCCTCTCTAGAGTTATTTGCGGGAACAACTAACCCAGAGATACCCAACCTAGATGCAGCAGCAGCAATGGGTAAAACCCCCGCTACAGGGCGTAAACTCCCATCAAGGGATACTTCCCCTAAAAATAAATAATCCCCCAATAATTGCGCGTCTGCTTGTTTTGAAGCAGCTAAAATACCCACACTAATAGCTAAATCAAAACTTGGGCCCTCTTTGCGTAAGTCTGCTGGAGTAAGATTAATTAGAATATTCTGTTGAGGAAAACCAAAACCTGAATTTTTTAACGCCGCTTTTACCCTTTCCCGCGACTCCTGTACCGCCGCATCTGGTAAACCTACCACAATAGTTTTTGGCAGTCCACCCCCCACATCTACTTCTACTCCTACTTTTACTGCATCAATGCCTACAATTGATGCACTCCAAACCCTAGCAAGCATCTTACTCCCTCTTTTTGCTTCTTTCTAATATATTTTAGATCTTGATATCTTGATTTATCAAAACATGAGCGATACTATATTCGGTAAAATTATCCGCAAAGAAATACCCGCAAATATCGTCTATGAAGATGATTTCGCCTTAGCTTTTAAAGACATTAACCCCCAAGCTCCAACTCACATTTTAGTTATTCCTAAAAAGCCTATTCCCTGTTTAGATGAGGCTATACCAGAAGATCAAGCACTTTTAGGTCATTTACTCCTAACTGTCAAAAAAGTTGCCCAAGAAGCAGGATTAACTAACGGTTATCGGGTGGTGTGTAACAATGGTGTTGATGGTGGTCAAACAGTAGATCATCTCCATTTCCATATTTTAGGCGATCGCCCTCTAGGTTGGCCTCCTGGTTGAGCCTTTGGTGCGTTATGTTTTCTTCGTAACGCACCAATTGTGATTTTATTGCTCAAATTTTTGGGCAAAATTTAAATATAGCAATGAATATCAAAGGTTCCTTATCGGGACAAGGGGATGGGCGCCCCAAGTCTTACTACAAAATAGAAAAATCTCGCAAGATCAACTCTCATCAACCCTGAGCTATGAAAAAAATACTAAGTGCGATTTTAATTACTGGAATAATTTTAACTCCTAAAACATCTTTATCTCAGGAAGATCAAGGATGTTTTATGCTTGATGCAAATGGTCAACAAATTGACTTAGGTCATCTTTGTGGTGATGGAAGTTCACCCACAACTAATTCTACACCAGGACAGTTTCAAGTTCAAATTAAACGTCGTGAGGCTGGTATTCCTGTAGTTGATGTTACTTTTAATGGTCGGCACACTTTTGAAATGATGGTGGATACTGGAGCGAGTGGAACTGTTTTAACTCCACAAATGGCAACAACTTTAAATGTTAAACCAGAGGGCATGGTTTTAGTTAATACTCCCAGTCAAAATAATGTGAGTTTTCCCACAGCGCGGGTACAAACGGTTTCAGTAGGTGGTGTGGTAGCCAAAAATGTGTTAGTGGCGATCGCCCCTTCTCTTCCTCTTGGTCTTCTTGGACAGGACTTTTTTGGGAATTATGATGTTATTATTCGGGAAAATGTCATTGAGTTTCATGTCCGTTAATTATCTCACCAAAAATCATATTTTTACTTAATAATTATGACTCAGGAACTGATAGATTTAAGAACCAATATCCTTGAAGGACGTTACGCAGATGCCTTAATAATTATAGATGAGTTAGAGGAAATGGGAAAACAGGCAATTTTGCGTAATATCCAATCTTTTATTTTACGGTTGCTAATGCACTTAATTAAAAATCAAGTTGAGCAACGTTTAACTAATTCTTGGGCTGCTTCTATTTCTGATTCTCTTCGACAAATTAAAAAACTTAACCTTAAAGATAATAAAAAATCTTATTATATTCTACCAGATCAATGGCAATCTTTCTTAGAAGATGAAATTGAGGCTGCTATTGATGCAGCAAGTGTAGAAGCTTTTGGCGGTATTTACAATCGGTTTCAACTCTCAGAAATGTTAAATAAAAACCAGGTAATGCAAATTGCTCAAAATCTTTTGGCTTTAACTTATACTTATTCACTTAAAGATTTAAGCCCCATAATTAACGACTATTTAACTCAATTACCTGGCGGTGAAGCTTGGAAATACTCCCAGAATAAATAATTTAGTCATTAGTTTTTAGTTACTACTTGCTAGTTGCGAGAATCAGTATAATAGTCCTAATTACATCAAAAAATAAAACACAAGACTAAGGACCAAGGACTAATGACCAATGACTAAATTATTAATTACCCTTCATTCCCTTCTGCTTCTAAATACTCAAAATTTGGATAATCGAAAATAGGAGCAGAAATATTAGTAAAATCAACCTCACTTAATTCATCAGCAATTTTTCCTGCAAAAGCAGCAATTAAAGTATTCCACTCACCTACATTGTTCACCAATTCTTCTATATTTCTTGTTTCCCAGTAATCTCCCTCATCTATTACTTCAATAATAATACCTATTTTTTTTGCTTCATCTAATAGTTTTACGATCATTAAATGACATTTAAGAAAGTTTTCTATTCCCCCATATTTTGGATTACTGGCATATTGAGTTTTACAAAAACTCATCCAACACCAATCATTCACTGAGTCTATTTCTGAGTGAGTTGCTAAACCAAACCCTGCATATTCTGAACCTTCCCCTGGTAAAGTTTCAAAACCTATTAAATATTTAGGTTCAATCACGGTAAAGTTATCATTTTCTATTTCAACATATCTTTTCCCCTGAAGTTTTAAAAAGAGATAACCATCATCATTTTCTAATTGATTATTATCTTCATCAACTTCTACCAATTTTCCCACGTGGGAAAATGGCATTTTTAATGCTATTTTTCGCAATAAATCTATTTTTTCTCGCACTTGGTCAACCTGAGCATTTTTAAGAGATAATCGGTAGTTAATTGTTAAACCCATTGTTTTTTCTAAAGTAGAATTTACCTTAATTACTATTGCACCAAACCTACCTTATATAAGGTATTTTTTATTTCATTTGCTTGATATTATAGCATATCTAGTCCAGGCCGCAACGGGTTGAAACCCGTTGCTACATAAAATAAGTCCGCCTGCGCGGACTAAGATCCAGATTTTGTGAATAAATTTGGAGTTGATTTGAAAAATCTTTAAATCTAGTCTGTGCAGTTGGTGAGCGTAGTCGAACCACAGTGCACCGCTTCCTTGAAGGTGCAAAAGGGTTTCAAACCGTTGCTTTCAACCCGTGGCAATGTAGGCTACTTCTAGACAAGGGGCTAAAGCCCCTTGCTTATTATTCTCCCAACATTTTGCCCCTAACACCCATATTTATTCACACAACCTCTCTATGTAGCAATGTTTGTCTTTTTAATTTATAAACATTAGGGCATTGCCCACCCTACATTTTGTCTGCTACTCTCTATGTAGGGTGGGCAATGCCCACCCTACATTTTGTCTGCTACTAGAAAAAGGAGCAAAAAATGCCCAAAGTCGTTATGCTGTTTTTTCTTTTCTTGCTGGATTTTGGCGCTTTAACTATTCAGAATCAATTGCAAAAATTACTCAACCAACGTTAGTATTAATTGGCGAAAAAGCCTCTAATATTAGTCGAAGCGGGATAAAAGAGACACCAGAAGAAAGATTAAAAGTATATTTAAAACATTTGCCTAATGGTGAGGGTTTGCTACTTCCTGGACGCAATGTTTTACCTTATGAATCAACCAAAGAATTTGTAGCTGCTGTTGCCAAATTTGTTGATTTTAACCGTTGAGTAATACACATCTCCAGAAAAAATTATTTATAGTCTTCGTCATTTTGCATGCAACGGGTTGAAACCCGTTGCTACACAGACAAAACCCGCCTGCGCGGGTTTAATTCTTCTCATTTTTCCCAATATTTTGCCCCTAACACTCATATTTATTCACAAAACCTAGAACCAAGTCCGCGCAGGCGGGTTTTGTCGAAGGTGCACACGGGTTTCAACCCGTGGCTACTACCAACCCCCCTCCCCCCAACGCCACGGGTTGAAACCCGTGGCTACACAAACAAAACCCGCACCTCAAGGGTTTCAATCCCTGAACATATATAATTTTAATTATCTTGCTATAAATATTCCCCTCACCCACCAACCTAACCCGCGCAGGCGGGTTTCCTTTGTGTAGCCACGGGTTTCAACCCGTGGCTCTCTATGTAGGGTGGGCAATGCTGCCCACCCTACATTGGGCTTGATAATTATTATTGAATTTTATGCTGCTCAAGGGGTAACTATGTCTAAATGGGGTTTTTAACCTTTTCTTCTGTATAATTTGTTACTTTTTCCAGAAAATTTACATATTTAAAAGGCTTGTATATTTATATTTCTTGCCTCTTTTTTTGCTGGTAATAACTCTCTAACAGGTAATGAAACCCGCCAAACCCCTTAACTGCGTAGTCACCCTTTTTTGAAAAAATAAAAAAATTCTGTGAACCCCTTATGGTTTATAGTCTAGAGAAGAGAAAAGAGCGCCCCCTGCGCCACACTTTACCCGCGCTGCGCTCCACACCCCCAATATCCACCCCCGTCATCAACCCCAAACCCACCGCCCACACCGGGAGGTATGCTCCACTGCACAATGCAGGGAGGTGTGCTTCGGGAGCATTTATGTTAAAGGTAAGTTTGTCATAATACAAATAATTACCTCCTTTACGCCAACCAATGCGATCGCAAAATCTGTCAAACACATCTTCATCCCATTCTCCTGGGGTACCGCCCACTTCAATCCAGATTTTCTTCTGCACAGAAAAGCCAAATTTTCCGTTACTATAAAATACCCATAAATTATCTATTATTTTTAAATCTTCCCTAGGAAAGTTTTTATAACTATCTTCATTTATCGACCCTTCACCTTCTCTATTGGTGGCTTTTTTCATTAAATCATAAGTTAGTTGATCTGCTTGCTTCCATTCCTGTGCTGCTAATAAATTGTTTAGCGGTGTATAGTCAACTCCTGTTTCACTGGATACAAGGTTTGGGGCTGGTTGCACCCCCCCCAACCCCCCCTTATTAAGGGGGGGAGAAGACACCCCCGCGTTGGAGGGGGGAGTTTGAAGAGTTGGGGAAAACCAGTCTAAAACTTGTTGAGCGGTGGGGCGGTTTTTCCTGTCCTTTTGCAAACAAGCTTCCACCAGCTCTTTCATAGTAGGGGGAAGTTGAGACAAGTCTGGTTTCTCCTTAATTATTTGGTTTTGCAACTGCAAGGGAGTGTCGCCTTTAAAAGGAAGTTCCCCAGTCAGCGCTTCTGCAATTATTATTCCTAATGACCAAATATCCCAGGAAGTGGAAATTTGACCATCATAAGCTTCTGGGGGTGCATATCCAGCGGAACCGAGGAGAGTGCTGGTCATAGTTACGGAACCTTTTTGAAGTTTCCTAACTAACCCAAAATCTGAGATTTTCCATTTATCTCCTACTTTCAGGATATTGCCTGGTTTTAAGTCTCGATGGGTAATTTTTTTATCATGGAGATATACTAGGGCTGAAGCTACCTCACTAATTAATTGCCTCACTTCATTCTCTGATAGTTTACCTGTTTCTATTTGTGTTTCCAAGCTGGTTTGGGCTAACTCCATCAATAAGTAGAGAAAGTCCTCATTTGATAACTCGCACTCTCCTGGTGCAAAACAATCTAACAGATGGGGATGTTTGAGGTTAGTAGCGGCGATTAGTTCTTCTAATTGAGTTTCAGAGTTATCCTCGTCAAGTTCAATTAATTTTACCGCTAACTGACGAATTACTCTGTCTCTGACCACTTCATCAGTGAAATAAACCGCGCCAAACCCACCTGTACCCAGGAGTTTGTTGAGGAAATATCGATTGTCAAGATTTGTTCCTTCTAGTTTGCTCCAGAATTTTCTGCTTTTTGTCATGGTTGAATTTTTCCTCCGCGGCGGGTTCTGTTTGTCTATTATTATATATTTTACTAATGTGATTGAAGAATTGAAACCCGCGCAGGCGGGTTTTGTCTATGTAGCAACGGGTTTCAACCCGTTGTACTCAAGATGTTATAGGTAGGTGAGGGAAATATTGAAGAATTGAAACCCGCGCAGGCGGGTTTTGTCTATGTAGCAACGGGTTTCAACCCGTTGTGCTCAAGATGTTATAGGTAGGTGAGGGAAATATGGTTAAAATTATCTACATTGAGGGATTGAAACCCGCGCAGGCGGGTTTTGTCTATGTAGCAACGGGTTTCAACCCGTTGTGCCCAATTTCAACCCGTTGTGCCCAAGATGCCTATCAAATTGCTACATCACCATTCAAGATTCACGATAATAAGATATTGCCCATTTAACAACATGAGCTATTGCTTTATGAACAACAGTATTTCTAAGTTTTTCACCCAAATATCTCATACCATTTCCAAACCAACCCATCTTTTTTTCCTCCTATTTTCTTGTTTGATATTTTTGCTCTGTTTGACCTTTATTTACTTCTTCAATCCTATCAAAATCCTGGTTGGGGCGGGTTTTGAATTGACATTTAAATTGGGTTATTCTTGTTATAATTAAACCCGCTCCAACAAGAATTTAAACGTTTAAAAACCCATCAACATTCAAATATTGTTATACGGTTAATTTGATTGAAGGATTGAAACCCGCGCAGGCGGGTTTTGTAAAGGTAGCAACGGGTTTCAACCCGTTGTGCTCAATTTCAACCCGTTGTGCTCAATTTCAACCCTCAATTTCAACCCGTTGTGCCCAAGATGCCTATCAAATTGCTACATCACCATTCAAGATCCACGACAATAAGATATTGTCCATTTAATCGCATATCCTATAGCCTTGTGTACAAGCTGTCTTCCAGTTTCTTTAGCCAAATAACTTATACAACTTCCAAACCAACCCATCTTTTTTTCCTCCTATTTTCTTGTTTGATATTTTTGCTCTGTTTGACCTTTATTTACTTCTTCATCCTCACTATCTTCCGTATCTTTCCAGCCATTTTGTTTAGCTTCTTCCTTCACTTCTCCTAATACTTCCTCAAAGGATTTATCATTTTCTGGCTCATAACTAGCTGCTTCCGCCATTTTCTTACCCAACTTACCTTGACGGATTTTTTCCATCATTCTTTTCTCGTTTTCTTCATCGGATAAATTTGGGTCAAACTCATCTTTCATCTCCTTTAAAAATGTTTCTGGACTTAGAGAAGGCGCTACGGTATTAATTATTCCAAATGCTGCTTTGGCTAAATTATCTAAAATCATTCTTTTCTCCTTTTTTGACCGTTTTAATTTCCTTTCCTGCTATTATAAAACAACTTACTGTAATTTGACAACCTTTTTTTGCTCAATTATAGCGCTTCTCTGATTTTTGAGGTACAGCGATCGCCTTTTGTTAACAGGGTCTATGTCAATAGCAATACATACTTATTACATGGGTGAGGGCGGGTTTTGAACAATCAATTTTTGCGGTGCACCATAGCTTATCTCTAAACCCGCCCCTACAGAAGTTATTAGACCAATGAGCGAAAGTAGTGTTAACCCCCCCCAACCCCCCCTTACTAAGGGGGGGAGATGACCGAAAAATAAGCATTTTCCCCCCCTTAGTAAGGGGGGGTTGGGGGGGTTTTTTACGGTTTCGCAAGAGGTCTATTATTAAGGGAAGATCAATAATTGATTAAACGGTAATCATACAAATATGACTCAACCTTTCTCCTCCCGCTGGATCCTTGAATTTGAAAAACAACTCTATCGCCGCAAACATATCTTATTATATGGTAATGTAAATGACCAGTTGATCTGGCGCAATAGCTATCAAACTCTCTCAGACTTCCTCCAGGCTTATTTTTTAGATTCAAACTTTGAGCTGGTTGCACGCTATGACCAGCTAGAAAAGTGGAAATTTGCTACACCAGATATGAGAGACACTTTCGATGAGTTGGCTCTTAGAAGAAATCTTGAAGCCTTCAATGAGTTGGAACAGGCATTTTGCCACTTACTGGGGCTACTCTCTCAACCGCAAACTTCAGTAGCCGCGCTGGTAGATTTGGGAGACTTGCTCGCATCAGACAGTATTTCTAAAGGGCGACATCCCTTATTGTTACTAAAAAAATGTACTTTAGAAGCTTCAGTAATTAATCAAGGGGCTTTACAAGGACGTCGCAACACAATAGTAATAGTAACTGGGGACTTGCAAGGGGTGCCAGAGTGGTTTTACAAGAATAATCCTTTTCTCAGTATGGTGCAAATTTCCCTTCCCAATCAAGAAGAGCGTCGCCAGTTTGCTCTGCGTTTCCTTCGCCCCACTCCAGATGGGAAGGGTGGGTTTTATCAAGGCGATCGCCTTACTCAAGAGCAAATAGAAATACTAGCAGAAGAATTTGCGAACCTAACAGAAGGCTTCCGTACAATAGATTTAGACGCATTGCGGATTACATCAATGCTAAAGCGCATGCCTCTGCAAGCAAAAGAAGTATGGAAACTGATAGACTTTTTTAAATTTGGGGTGAGAGATAACCCCTGGGGGCAGTTAAACAAAGAAAAAGTCATGTCAGCCTCCGAGCAACTCACTCGCAATGTTATCGGGCAACCTCGCGCAGTAAAAGCAGTTACCACCATGCTTACCAGTGCGCGAGTAGGGCTGAGTTTAACTCCTAGTAGTGCAGGTAGTGGCAAACCCCAGGGAATTTTCTTTTTTGTAGGTCCCACTGGGGTAGGAAAAACAGAATTAGCAAAAGCTCTCACCAAATTAGTTTTTGGAGATGAAAGAGCATTTGCTCGGTTTGATATGAGTGAATACAAACAAGAACAAGCGGCAGAAAAATTGACAGGAGCGCCCCCAGGTTTCGTAGGTTATGAAGCAGGTGGACAACTAACCAATCGAGTAATGGAACAGCCTTATAGTATTCTTTTATTTGATGAAATAGAAAAAGCCCATCCGAAAATATTAGATAAATTCCTCCAAATTTTAGAAGATGGCAGACTAACAGATGGCAAAGGACAAACCGCTTATTTTAACCAAACTGCCATTATTTTTACAAGCAATATAGGCGCTTCCGACTTAACCGAACCCCACACAGGAAAACTAATAAGACAAGGAATAATGAACTTAGTGCAGCAAGGAAATGTAAATAATTTCTCTTATGAACAAATAGCAGAGCATTTTAAACAAGAAGTAACCTGGTATTTTACCAATTATATTGGGCGTGCAGAAATCCTCAACCGTTTAGGAGATAACATTGTAGTTTTTGACTTATTGCGCCCAGAATTTGTTGGGAAAATCGGAGCAAAATTCCTTGGATTTTTACAAGAATCTGCCAGGGAAAAATATCAATTAAATCTCCAATTTCAACCATCAGTTTTACAGATTTTAAGTCAAAAAATGGAACAAGGAGACAATTTATTATTTGGAGGCAGACGCATAAAAACCATGTTAGAAACCTTAATAGAACGACCCATAAACTCGTGGATATTTCAACAAGAAAATGGCGGAGAAAAATTAACAGGAAAAACCCTAGAAGTGGAACTGACAGGCGAAGGAAAACTAACTTGTAGGGTAGGTTAGGAGCGATAAATTTCAAGCCCACAGGAACCCCAACCCCCCAACGCCACGAATTTCAACCCATGGCATGCCCGCCAAGATTGAAAAATCCTCAAAAACTGAGAAGAATTTAACCCGCGCAGGCGGGTTTTGTCTATGTAGCCACGGGTTTCAACCCGTGGCATGCCCAGAAAAATTTAACCAGCGCAGGCGAGTGAGGTCGTGGGTGTACACGGGTTTCAACCCGTGGCGCTTCCAGGTTTTAGCTGGTTTCAACCGATGGCATACAATTAGAGATAAAATATATAATAATAAATAAACAGAACCCGCCGCGGAGGAAAAACCAAACCATGACAAAAAGCCGAACATTCTGGAGCAAACTCGAAGGAAAAGCTCTTGACAACCGATATTTCCTCAACAAACTCCTGGGTACAGGTGGGTTTGGCGCAGTTTATTTCACTGATGAAGTGGTCAGAGACAGAGTAATTCGTCAGTTAGCGGTAAAATTAATTGAACTTGACGAAGATAACCCCGAAACTCAGTTAGAAGAATTAATTGCTGCTACCAACATTGAACATCCCCATCTGTTGCGTTGTTTTGCTTCAGGAGAGTGCGAGTTATTAAATGAGGACTTTCTCTACTTATTGATGGAGTTAGCCCAAACCAGCCTGGAAAAACAAATAGAAACAGGTAAACTATCAGAGAAGGAAGTCAAGCAATTAATTAATGAAGTAGCTTCAGCCCTAGTATATCTCCATGATAAAAAAATTACCCATCGAGACTTAAAACCAGGCAATATCCTGAAAGTAGGAGATAAATGGAAGTTGTCAGACTTTGGCTTAGTTAGGAAGCTTCAAAAAAGTTCCGTAACTATGACCAGCACTCTCCTCGGTTCCGCTGGGTATGCACCCCCAGAAGCTTATGATGGTCAAATTTCCACTTCTTGGGATATTTGGTCGTTGGGCGTGATAATTGTAGAAGCGTTTACTGGGGAACTTCCTTTTAAAGCGGATACTCCGTTAAAATTAATCAAGCAAGTAACCGACGGAAAACCAGACTTGTCTCAACTTCCCCCAACTCTGAAAGAGCTGGTGGAAGCTTGTCTGCAAAAAGAGCGCAAAACCCGCCCCACCGCTCAACAAGTATTAGACTGGTTTTCCCCTCCCCCCCTTCCCAAAGAGAGTCTGGGGGTTTCCACTCCCCCCCTTCCCAAAGAGAGTCTGGAGGTTTCCACTCCCCCCCTTAATAAGGGGGGGTTGGGGGGGGTGCAACCCGTTTCCCAACAAGTTTTAGACTGGGTTTCCCCAACTCTTCAAACTTCCTCCTCCCAACCAAAAACTCAAACTCCCCCCTCCCAACCAAAAACTCAAACTCCCCCCTCCCAACCAAAAACTCAAACTCCCCCCCTTAATAAGGGGGGGTTGGGGGGGGTTCAAATTCCCTTAAAAACCTTCACCTTTGAAATCGTAACAGTAGATAAATACGGGAAAATCAACAACCGCCGCCCAGGAAAAGCGGAATATTTCACTCTAAACTTGCCAAAAGGTGTTACTATGGACTTAGTCTCCATTCCAGGGGGAAAATTCCTCATGGGAGCACCAGCAAGTGAGCAAGGGAGTTCTGATAGTGAACGCCCCCAGCACTGGGTTACAGTACCACCCTTCTTCCTGGGAAAATACCAGGTTACTCAAGCACAATGGGAAGCGGTCATGGGAAATAACCCTTCTTGCTTTAAAGGGCCAAACCGCCCAGTAGAATGCGTTTCCTGGGATGATTGTGTTAATTTTTGTAAAGAACTAACCCAATTGACCCAAAAAAATGTTAGACTACCTTCAGAGGCGGAATGGGAATATGCCTGTAGAGCAGAAACTACTACTCCCTTCAACTTCGGTGAAACCATTACCCCAGATTTGGCAAATTACAACGGAAACTCTCCCTATAGTTCTGGACCCAAAGGAGTTGACCGAAAAGCAACAACTGATGTAGGGATTTTCCCCCCCAACGCTTTCGGACTCTATGACATGCACGGAAATGTTTGGGAATGGTGTCAGGATGGTTGGCATGATAATTATCAGAACGCTCCCGAAAATGGAGCTGCTTGGGATGGTGATTATTCTAGAGTCATACTACGGGGTGGTGTGCATTACCGCGACGCGGCCTACTGTCGCTCTTCGTACCGCTTCTCGGGCTCGCGCGACACCTCCAACTTCATCTACGGTTTCCGTATTGCCGTTTGTTTCCCCAGGACTCCTTAGCCCTTTTCACTTTTTCCCTCTTTCACTTTTCCCTTTGGTTTCCCGCCTGACGGCGGGTCGATTTTTTAAGCTTTTTTTTGTATTATGTTTTACTTATTCAAAGTTGCTTGCCTCTGGACTTAGCCGCCTACTTGAGATAATCATAACATAAGGGAGAGGAAAAAGGCAAGGGTTAAGGTTCGGCAAATAGGATTATGTTTTATTGTTGGGAAGGTGGCGAAGTTCTGGAGATTGCCTCCGACCTGAGATAATGATAACATAAGGGAGAGGAAAAAGGCAAGGGGGGGGAAATTTTTTTCAGGAGCCAGTTGCGGTGCACAAACCATTTTTCCAAAAAAGGTATGGAAAAGCGATCGCCCAACCCGCCCAAGTTGTTCATTTAAATATAACGGATTTCTTGTGGGCGGCGAGCTTGTGCGTGCGCGTTAGGTGGGTGACATAGACCATTAGACCTCTTGCGAGAAGTAGTGTTAACCCCCCCCTAACCCCCCCTTGGTAAGGGGGGGAAATGCCTGGTTGTTCGGCTCCCTCCCCGAACCTGCGGGGAGGGTTGGGGGGGGGTTTTTTACGGTTTTGCAAGAGGTCTATTTATTGCGTCCAGAATTTGTTGGGAAAATAGGAGCAAAATTTCTCGGATTTTTACAAGAATCTGCCAGGGAAAAATATCAATTAAATCGGCAAATTCAACCATCAGTTTTACAGATTTTAACTCAAAAAATGGAACAAGGAGACAATTTATTATTTGGAGGCAGACGCAGAAAAACCCTGTTAGAAACCTTAATAGAACGGCCATTAAACTCGTGGATATTTCAACAGGAAAATGGCGGAGAAAAACTAGCAGGGAAAACCTTAGAAGTAGGACTAAATCATAATGTAAATCTTGTTTGTCGGGTGGTGTAGGGCAAATAAGAGAAACTAAAAACATAGAAAGCGATCGCTTAAATTGTTTAGGAAAAAAATCTCAATTTATTCTCCCCCCAAACAAAGGGAAGTTGGGGGGATATAACCCACAAATTCGGGGGAAATTTTGAGATAATATTGTCAAAAAAAGAACAGAAAATCTTGAAAACAGACAACATCTTTTACCGACTATTTAAAACCCTACCCACTTTGTTATTTGACTTAAGTGGGATAACCCAACCACAAGGGGAGCAATATCAATTTCGCTCAGAAGAAATCAAACAAACATCCTTTCGTCTGGATGGAATTTATGCACCTCCAGCTTCAGAGCAACAACTCCCCCTGTATTTCGTAGAAGTGCAGTTTCAGCCAGATCCAGACTTTTACCGAGAAAAGACGGGAGAGTGAAAGCCTCCCTCTTTCAAGGGGAGGATGAAACTCGACGCGACGGGTTTTAACCCGTTGTTTCATTTTCTAATTTTAATTGTTCTATACTTTCCTCAATAACTT
>Ga0209594_1000329_pt1 | contig 31587 bp, 27 predicted proteins | sample AshMeaCrysSpring_FD_184126 | JGI IMG/M metagenome (GOLD analysis project Ga0209594, IMG submission 184126) | Groundwater microbial communities from Big Spring, Nevada to study Microbial Dark Matter (Phase II) - Ash Meadows Crystal Spring... | ecosystem: Environmental > Aquatic > Deep subsurface... | reverse complement strand
CCTCACCCGTCCGCCTCTCGTCGCCAGGGTTGCCCCCGCGTTACCGATCGACTTGCATGTGTTAAGCACGCCGCCAGCGTTCAATCTGAGCCAGGATCAAACTCTTCACTTGAAGTCTTGCGACTTGGTTCGGAGAGATCCCAATCAGTTTCAGTATTAACTGGCTAATTGGTACTCGCCGTGTTTGCGCTTGCAAACGACCGACGCGAGTCCCCACACAAATTACCTGTTTCGATTTTTAAAGAGCGTCCCCAGAGCTTGCTGGGGGAGCCGCGCATTATGCGGCATTCCGCGTTGCTGTCAACACCGGCGAGGACTTTTTCTCGCTCACCGGGCTGGCTGCTTCGACCCGGGCAAGGCCCCGGTCTCAGCGGAAGGGCGCGCAGTATAGCCCCGCGTTTCGCGGCGTCAACACCCGCGCTTTCCGGGCTTTTCCGGGCGGAAACTTGACATTCAGAATCACCGGAAAAATCCGGTGCCAGGCACCGAATTATTTCAGCGTCACCCGCGCGATCCGCCGCTTGCCGACCTGGAACACGTGCGTGCCGCCGGCGGCGAACTTGAGTGCGCCGTCCTCGAGCTTCGCGCCGTCGACCTTCACCGCGCCCTGCTTCAGCTGCCGGAACGCCTCGCTGGTGCTCGGCACGAGCCCCGCGGCCTTGAGCAACTGCGCGAGGCCGAGCCCGTCCGCGCCGGCCTCGAGCGTCACCTCCGCGATCTCCTCGGGCAGCGCGCCCTGCGAGAAGCGCGCGACGAACTCGTCGCGGGCACGCTCACCCGCACCCGCGCCGTGGAAGCGGTCGACGATCTCGACGCCGAGCTCGAACTTCACGTCGCGCGGGTTGCGGCCGCCGGCCACGGCGTCCTTCAGCCGCGCGATGTCCGCGTTCGGCCGGAACGACAACAGGTCGAAGTAGCGCCACATCAGCTCGTCGGAGATCGACATGAGTTTGCCGAACATCTGCTCCGGCGCCTCCGTGATGCCGATGTAATTGCCGAGCGACTTCGACATCTTGTTGACGCCATCGAGCCCCTCGAGCAGCGGCATCGTCATCACGACCTGCGGCTCCTTGCCGTACGCCTCCTGCAGCTGCCGGCCGACGAGCAGGTTGAACTTCTGGTCGGTGCCGCCAAGCTCGACGTCGGCCTCGAGCGCCACCGAGTCGTAGCCCTGCACCAGCGGATAAAGGAACTCGTGGATCGCGATCGCCTGGCCGCCGCGGTAGCGCTTGGCGAAGTCGTCGCGCTCGAGCATCCGCGCCACGGTGTGCTTCGCCGCGAGCTGGATCAGCCCCGCCGCATTCATCGCGCCCATCCAGCGCGAGTTGAAGTCGACCTTCGTGAGCTTCGGGTCGAGGATCTTGAAGATCTGCGCCTCGTAGGTCGCGGCGTTTGCCTTGACGTCCTCGGGCGTGAGCGGCGGCCGAGTGGCGTTGCGCCCGGTCGGGTCGCCGATGAGCCCCGTGAAGTCGCCGATCAGGAAGATGACCTCGTGCCCCAGCCTCTGGAACAGCGCCATCTTGTTGATGAGCACCGTGTGGCCCAGGTGCAGGTCGGGCGCGGTCGGGTCGAAGCCCGCCTTGATACGCAGCGGCTGGCCCCGTTTCAGCTTCTTCTCGAGGTCGGCCTCGAGAAGGATTTCGGAGGTGCCGCGGCGGAGTTCCGCGAGTTGGTCCTGGGCGGGCAGCATCGGGGTCGGTCGCTCGTTCACATGTGAAGCCGGCGGACTGTAGGGACTTCGCCCCCGGCAGGCAATCGGCCGGGCCCCGGGATGGCCGTCACAGTTCCGTCATCCGGCGCGCAACCGCCTGTGTCCACTCGAAAAAATTTCGACTCGAGCGTTGACTCGTGGCGTCTGCGCAACTACCTTACGCCGAACTTTTGCGGGGGACCGCCCTTGCCACCCACCGACTTCCCGAACGCCCGGCCGGCAGCGAAGACCTCGCGGCCCACCGGACGCATGAGCTGGCTTCTCGCCGGCACCTCGTTTCCCCTCGTCGCCGCGGCCGTCACCTGGCTGCTGGTGCGCTCTCCCGCCGCCGAGGCTCCCGAGCCCATCGACCTGACCGCCCTCGTCCAGCAGGCGCCTGAACCCGCGGACGATGGCCCGGACAGCGTCGAGTACACGGTGCAGCGCGACGACACCCTCGACCAGATATTCCGCTCCGTCGGTCTCGACGTCGACACGCTCGCGGAACTGCGCGCACGTCCCGAGATCCGCAAGGCGCTCGACATCCTGCGCCCGGGCGACATCATCACGCTCGTGCACGCCAACGGCGTGCTGCAGTCGCTCAACCGCCAGATCTCCAACACGCTCACGCTTTCGGTCGCCCGCGCCGGCGACGGCTACGCGGTCAATTACATCGAGAATCCGCTCGAGACGGAGACCGTCGGCAAGCGTGCGCGCATCGAGTCGTCGCTGTTCGCGGCGGGCCAGGAGGCCGGCATGAACTCGCGCACGATCATGACGCTGGCCAACCAGATCTTTGGCTGGGACATCGACTTCGCGCTCGACATCCGCGAGGGCGACGAGTTCGGAGTGCTCTACGAGCAGAAGTTCCAGGACGGCGGTTACGTCACGGACGGGCGCGTGCTCGCGGCGGAGTTCGTGAACCAGGGCAAGACGCACCGCGCCGTGTGGTTCGAATCGAAGGACGGCGCGGTCGAGGGCTACTTCACCCCCGAGGGCAAGGGCATGCGCAAGGCGTTCCTGCGCGCGCCGCTCGACTTCACGCGCATCAGCTCGGTCTTCAACCCGCGCCGCGTGCACCCCCTGAGCGGGCGCGTCCGCGCGCACAAGGGCGTGGACTACGCCGCGCCGACCGGCACGCCGATCTTCGCCGCGGGCGACGGACGCATCGAGTTCGCCGGCCGCAAGGGCGGCTACGGCAACGCCGTGATCATCGATCACGGACGTGGCATCACCACCCTCTACGGGCACATGTCGCGCTTCGGCAAGGCGGCCCGCGGCGGGCGAGCCGTCAGGCAGGGCGAGCTGATCGGCTACGTGGGTTCGACCGGCGCCTCGACGGGCCCGCACCTGCACTACGAGTACCGCGTGAAGGGCGTGCACAAGGACCCCTCCACGATCCCGCTGCCGCGGACAGAGATCCCGTCGCAATACCTGGCCGAGTTCCGCACGCAGGCCGAAGTGGTGCTGGCGCGGCTCGAACTCACCAGCGGCCGCGACACGGGCGAACGTCTCGCCAGCAACTGAGCTGCGGCCGCACCGCGGCCGCGAGCTTCAGGCGGCGCGCAGCCTGAAGCCGGTCGCACGCAGGTAGCCGGTCTCCTGCTCCAGGTCGGCGGCGGTGAGCGGGTGCTCCGCGAGCCAGCCCTTCGGAAACGTCACCTCGAGCGAGCGGCCGCGCGCCTGCAGGTCGATCTCGGGTAACGCCCGCGGGCCGCGCCCGCGATGCAGCAGCACCGCCAGCCTCAGCAGCACGATCAGGAATTCCGCCTTCAGGTGCCACGGCGGCACCAGGTCCTCGAGCACTTCGCGGTTGTGCTTGCGCCGGTGGCCGCCCACGAGCGCCGCGAGCAGTCGCTGTTCCTCGCGCGGGAACCCGGGCATGTCGGCATGCTGCAGGAGGTACGCGCCGTGCCTGTGGTAATGCGAGTGCGCGATGTCGAGACCGACTTCGTGCAGCCGTGCGGCCCAGCGCAGCACGAGCTCCGCGAGCGGCTCGCCTAGACCCCACGCCTCTCGCACCTGCCGCAGGAACGCGAGCGAAGTCGCCTCGACGCGGTCGGCCTGCGCCGCGTCGACGTGGAAGCGCACGGCCATCGAGCGCACGCTGCGGGTGCGCGCATCCTCGTCGGTCAGGCGACCCACGAGGTCGTACAGGAGTCCCTCGCGCAGCGCGCCATCCGCGACGCGCATCGTCTCGATGCCGAGCATGTCGAAGGCGGGGACGATGATCGCGAGGCCACCCGGCAGGATCTCCGCCCGGTCGGACGCGAGTCCCGGCAGCTTCAGCCTGGAAACGTGGCCGGCGCGCAGGCACTCCTCGACGAGCCACTGCACGCCCTCGCGGGTGATGTCGCCGTTCGGCGCGCCACGCGCGAGCAGCACCTCGCTCACCGAGCGCATCGTCCCGGAAGCGCCGAACGCCGCGTCCCACTCGGAACGCCGGAAACGCGCCATCACAGGCTCGAGCTCGAGCTCCGCCGCCGTGCGGGCGCGCTTGAAGCGCTTCTCGGTGATCTCGCCGTCCGCGAAATGGGCGGTCGACATCGACACGCAGCCCATGTACAGGCTCTCGAGGCGGCGTGTCGCGAATCCCTCGCCGATGATGAGCTCCGTGCTGCCACCGCCGATGTCCATCACGAGGCGGTGCCCGCCTTCGCTCGGCGTGGTGTGCGCGACGCCGAGGTAGATGAGCCGCGCCTCCTCCACGCCCGAGATGATCTCGATCGGGTGGCCGAGCGCCTCGCGCGCCCGGTCGAGGAACGCGCCCTTGCGCTTCGCCTTGCGCAGCGTGTTGGTGCCGACCACGCGCACGCGCTCGGCCTTCATGTCGTGCAGGCGCTGGCCGAAGCGCTCGACGCAGGCGAGCGCACGCGAGACGGCCTCGCGGCTCAGCCTGTCCTGGTCGTCGAGGCCCGCGGCGAGACGCACCGTCTCGCGCAGCCGGTCGACGATCGTGATCTGACCGTGGCTGTACCGGCCGACGATCATGTGGAAGCTGTTGGACCCGAGGTCTACAGCCGCGAGTACGTCTGGCACGGGGGTCGCGTTGCGGGACAACCGCGGATCAGGCCGAGAAGGACGACCCGCAGCCGCAGGTGGTGACGGCGTTCGGGTTGCGGATCACGAACTGCGCGCCTTCGAGGTCTTCCTTGTAGTCGATCTCCGCACCCGCGAGGTACTGGAAGCTCATCGGGTCGATCAGCAGCTTGACGCCCTGCTTCTCGACGCAGGTGTCGCCCTCTTCCTCGTTCTCATCGAAGGTGAAGCCGTACTGGAAGCCCGAGCAGCCGCCGCCCGACACGAACACGCGGAGCTTGAGGTTCGGATTGCCTTCCTCACGGATGAGCTCGCTCACCTTGACGGCGGCTGAGTCGGTGAAGACCAGCACCGGTTCCTCGGCGGTCTCCAGGGTCTCGGTCGCAGTGCTCATCGGGGTCGCTCCAGGCAGGGGAATCGCCGAAGGCGGATTCTACCACTCGTCCGTGACGGTCAGCGGACGGCCTCCCGCGGCGCCTCGGCCGCTTCCACGCCCGCCGGATCGCCCGTCAGGTCGCCGGCCACTTTCCACGGAAATCGCTGCTGCATCGGGAACTTGAGCTTGCTCGAACGAACCTGGACCTCGGCCTCGAAGGCCTCGAACCCCTCGGGCAGGATCACCGCCTGCTCGATGGTCTGGAAGTACCGGAAAGAGAACGGCAGCTGCGCGCGCGGCCGGCCGATGAGCTCGCCGATCGAGTAACGGGCCGGGCGGTCGCCCTGCATGCCGTGGACGATCACCTGGGCGAGTCCCGAGACGACGCTTTCCTGCCGCATCGCCTGGATCAGCGTGACCTTGACGTCGAAGGAACGCGGATCGGCCCCAGGCACCACCTCGAAACGCTGGATGCGCAGTCCCTGCACGCCGTCGGCTGGCGAGACGATGCTCTTGTAGAACGCGAGGTCGTCGCTCTGCCGCGCGAGCCGCGACTGCAAGTCACCGAGCGTACGCTCGACCTGGCCGTAGGCGTCGCGGTCGAGACGGCGCTGCATCTCGAGTTCCGCGACCCTGGCGTTCAGCCCGGCGTTCGCCTCCTCGAGCTGCCCGACTTTCGATTCGAGCGCGCGGCGGTCGCGCGCGACCCCGGCCGCGTCGAGCCCGGCCGCGATCTGCCCGCGCTGGTAGCCGACCGCAAAGGCCAGCGCGAGCGCCACGACGAGCGCGCCGACGCCGAGCCAGCGACGCCATCCCGGAAGCGGACGCAGCCCGTCCGTCGGATCCGTCACTGGCCCGTCGCCCCGGCCGGCGCCGGGCGCCGGCGGCGACGGGAGCGCGGCCGGTCCGGTGGAACCGGGGGCCGCAGCACGTCCTCCGACCACCACTCCGGGAACGGCGGCGGCCCGTCGGGGAACGCGAGTCGTCCGAGCTCGTCGAGGGCGCGCGCGTACACGCGCCGCTTGAAGTAGATCACCTCGCGCACAGGGGACCAGTAATCCACCCAGCGCCAGTCGTCGAACTCGGGGCGCGCGGTGACGTCGAACTTGAGCCTGTCCTCGTCGCCCAGCAGCCTGAGCAGGAACCAGCGCTGCTTCTGCCCGATGCAGAGAGGCATCGAGCGGCGGCGGACGTACTGCCGCGGCAGGCGGTAGCGCAACCAGCTGCGGGTGCTCGCGATCACCTCGACGTCGTCGGGTCCGAGGCCCACTTCCTCGTGCAGCTCGCGGAACAAGGCCTGCTCGGGCAACTCGTCCCGCTGCACGCCGCCCTGCGGAAACTGCCAGCCGCGACCGTCGCTGCGACTGCCGAGGAATACCTCACCGCCGTCGCGGATCAGCACGATCCCGACGTTGGCGCGAAAACCCTGGGCGTCGATGAAGTCGGTCATTGGCTCGTAAGCATCAGAGTTGACTCATTTTTTCACAACCGGGCTGGGCGGTCCAAGCGAGACGGCCCCTGACCGCGCCTTGTGGAGCGGGGAACCGGCCCCTTACGCTTCCCGGCCGGAACCCGCGCATGAAGTATCCACTCGCTCCCGCCGTCGCGCTGCCCGCGCTCGTCCTCGCCGGCGCGGCGCTCCTCGTCCTGTCGCTCGCGACCGGCAGTCTGCCACTCACGGCGCGGGAACTCGCGGACGCCATGTTCTCCGGCGAGCCGTCGCTCGCCCGCGACGTCGTCCTCGACCTGCGGCTTCCGCGCGCCCTCGCGGCGTTCGCGGTCGGCGGTCTCCTCGCGGTCGCCGGCGCGATGCTGCAGGTGCTGCTCCGCAATCCGCTCGCCGATCCGTACGTACTCGGCGTCTCGGGAGGCGCCTCGGTGTTCGCGCTCCTCGCCATCATGGCAGGGCTCCCGGCGGTCGGCGTCGACACGGCCGCCGCAATCGGCGCCTTCGCCGCGTGCCTGCTTGTGTTCGCCATCGCGCAGGGCCAGGGTGGCTGGACGCCGACGCGCCTGCTGCTCACCGGGATCGTGGTCGCGGCGGGCGCGGGCTCGGTCGTGAGCGTGCTGCTCGCACTGAGCGACGACACCGGGTTGCGCGGCATGGTGTTCTGGCTGCTCGGCGACCTGTCGCGCACGCGGCGCTGGGCGTGGCTCGTCGCGCTGCTCGCCGTCGCGGCGGTGGGCGGCGCGGCGCTCGGCCGTCACCTCAACGTGCTTGCGCGCGGCTTGACGCAGGCCGCCAGCGTCGGCATGGACGTGCGGCGGTTCCAGGTGCTGCTGTTCTTCGCGAGCTCGGTGCTCACCGGCGCCGCCGTGAGCGCCGCCGGTGCCATCGGGTTCGTCGGCCTCATCACGCCGCACGTCGCGCGCCTCGCCCTCGGGTCCGACAACCGCCTCGTGCTGCCCGCCTCGGCGCTGCTCGGCGGCATCCTGCTCATGGCCGCCGACCTCGCCTCGCGTGCGCTCATCGCTCCGCGCCAGCTTCCGGTGGGCGCCCTCACGGCGCTCGTGGGCGTGCCGCTCTTCCTCGCCCTGATGTCGCGCCAGCGTTAGGGCCTGTTGACAGGCCCTAGGCGGGCCGTTCGCGCGCAGCCTGCCGCACCTGCAGGTACTCATGACCCCGGCGCATCATCTCGACGAACGTGCCCGGGTCATGCTCGTGCACCGAGCGGTACAGCCGCTCGACCGCTGTGCGCAGCGCCCCAAGCGATTCCCCGCCGTAGGCATTCAGGCTCTGGATCTCGTAGTAGAGGTCGGGGTTCTCGGCCGCCACGCGCGTCGCCACGTCGAGCTGCGCGTCGAAGGTCGTGCTCGACATGCGCGCGAGCCGCGGCGCGGCCTCGCCGCTCTCGGCGAGCGCCGTGAAGAACGCGATGTTGAGCGCGTGCGAGAGGCCGAGCACGTAGGCGATCAGCCGGTCGTGCTCGTCGAGGCCCATCACCACCAGGTCCGCCATGGTGGAGGTGAAGAGCGATCGCACCTCCTCGAGGGCCGCGGGGTCACCGAGGTCGATGAAGATGACGTGCCGGCCCGACAGCAGCTCGGTGTCGGGCCCGAACATCGGGTGGACCGAGGTCACGCGCACCGCGGCGTCGCGCAGCGCCGTGAGCCCGGCGCGCAAGGGCGTCTTCAGCGAGCCGACGTCGAACACCACGCCGCGCGGTCGGCGCGCCGCGAGTGCGAGCAGCACCTCGTTCGCGGTCTTGAGCGGCGTAGCGACGACGATGAGGTCGTGGTCAAGGTCGGTCGCGGCCCAGTCGGCGACGTGCTCGTAGCCCGGGACCTCGCCGGCGGGGTCGGCGATGGTGATCCCGAAGCCCTGCGACGCGAGGAAGTCCGCGGTCCACCGGCCCATCTTGCCGCGACCGCCGATCACGATCGCGGTGCGACCCGAGCCCCGGCCCTGCGCGGCGACCCGCGCCTGCTCCTGCGTCGTGAGCGATCCGCGGATCAGCGCCTGGAGGATGCTCTCGGCGAGTCCCGGCGACACGCCGAGCGCCTCGGCGTCGCGCCGCGCCTTGAGCAGCACCTCGCGCTCGCGGCGGAAGTCGCGGGTCGACTGGCCGGTCGAGCGCTTCACCGCGGCGATCTCGCGACCGAGCGATTGTCGCTCGGCCACGATCTCGAGCAGCTGACGGTCGAGGACGTCGAGCCGGGCGCGCAGATCTTCGAGTGACTTCATCGGCAACATCGGCAGCGGGGATGATTTCTTTTACCGGGGCGCCCCCTGTCCCGCAAGCCGGGGCCGCCGCGATGCGCCACGCAACCGCTCGTGCATAATCCCGACTCACCTCGCCCGGGAAATCCGCATGATGCGCAAAGGCTTCCTGCCCTCGTCACTCCCCGCCGACCCGATGCCGCTCTTCGAGGAGTGGTACCTGGCGGCGCGCGAGCACAAAGCCCAGCCGAACCCGGACTCGATGGCCGTCGCGACCGCGACCCCGGACGGCCTGCCCTCGGTACGCATCGTGCTCTGCAAGAAGCTCGTCGCCGACCCGGGCTACGTCGTCTTCTTCACCAACTACCAGAGTCGCAAGGGTGGCGAGATCGCGGCGAACCCGCGCGTCGCGGCCGTGCTGCACTGGGACGCCTACAACCGGCAGGTCCGCCTCGAGGGCCGCGTCGTTCTGTCGCCGCCCGGGGAAAGCGACGAGTACTTCGCGAGCCGGGCCCTCGACAGCCGCATCGGCGCCTGGGCGAGCATGCAGAGCCAGCCGCTCGATTCGCGCAAGACGCTGCTGAAGCGCGTCGCGGGCGAGGCCGCGCGCTTCGGCACGCACGTACCGCGGCCGCCGCACTGGGGCGGCTACCGCCTCTGGCCCGAGTCCGTCGAACTGTGGCTCGAGGGCCCGTTCCGCGTGCACGACCGCGCACGCTGGACCCGCACGCTGGCGGCCGACGGAGACGCGGGCTTCCGCCCGGGCCCCTGGACCGCGACACGCCTCTATCCCTGAGCGATGGCCGGGCGCACGTTCCTCGGCAACCTGCGTCTCGCGATCCTGCTCGCGGTGCTCGCATTCGTCGCGCTCGGAGCGTGGCTCGACCGCACGCGCAGCACCGACTGGGACGGCACGCTGCGCGTGACGGTCTACCCGATCGCGGCGACCGACGACGAGGCGACGCGTGCCTTCGTCTCGCGGCTCGACGGCGCCTCGTTCGACGACGTGACCGCGTTCCTGGCCGACGAGGCCTCGCGCTACGGCATCGCGCTCGACGAGCCCGTGAGCCTGCGCGTCTCCCACGCGGCACGTGCCGCGCCGCCCGCCCCGCCTGAGAGCCCCGGCCCCCTCAGCGTGGCGTTCTGGAGTCTCAAGCTCCGCTACTGGGCGTGGCGCGTCGCCGCGAACGACCCGCTGCCCCCGCCGGACGTTCAGGTGTTCGCGCTCTATCACCCGCTCGACGGCGGCACCGCGGCACCCGACTCCACCGGCCTGCAGAAGGGGCTCGTCGCGATCTCGCACCTGTACGCGGACGGCGCGGCGAGCGGCAGCAACGCGGTCGTGCTGGCGCACGAACTGCTGCACACGCTGGGCGCCACGGACAAGTACGATCCCGGCACCGGGCAACCGCTCGTACCCGACGGACTCGGCGAACCGGATCGTGTGCCCAGGTATCCACAGGAAACCGGCGAAATCATGGCCGGACGCATCGCGACCAGCGCGAGCGAAGCCGTCATACCGGACTCGCTTGCTGAGCTGGCGGTCGGACCGGTCACGGCCCGCGAGATCGGGTGGCTGCCATGAGTGCGGCGTCCCGGGCCGTGCTCGAGTGCCGGCAGCTCGACGTGGCAGTGCCCGGCCGAGTGCTGGTCCGCGGACTGGACGCGGCATTCGCGCCGGGGCGCGTCGTCGCCGTCCTCGGGCGCAACGGCACGGGCAAGAGCTCGCTCCTGCACGTGCTGGCCGGCCTGCGCCCGCCCGCGGCGGGCACCGTGCGGCTCGACGTCCGCGAGGCCTCCGCATGGCCGCGCCGCGAGTTCGCGCGCCGCGTCGCGCTGCTGCCGCAGGCGAGCGAGGATCCGTTCCCGGGCACGGTGCTCGAGACGGCGCTGGTCGGCCGCCATCCCCACATCGATTTCTGGCAGTGGGAGTCGGACGCCGACCGGACCATCGCCCGCGACTGCATCGCCGAGATGGACCTCGCCGGGCTCGACCACCGGGACGTCGCGAGCCTGTCGGGCGGCGAGCGCCGGCGTCTCGCGATCGCGGCCGTGCTCGCGCAGGCCCCCGGGGTGTACCTGCTCGACGAGCCGATCCAGCAGCTCGACCCGCGGCACCAGCTCGGCGTTCTCGACCTCTTCCGCGCGCGCGCCGACGCCGGCGCCTGCGTGGTGATGAGCCTGCACGACCCCGGCCTCGCGGCGCGATTCGCGGACGACGCCCTGCTGCTGCACGGCGACGGGCGCTGGCAGTTCGGACCGGGCCGCGACGTGCTCGACGCCAGCTCCATCGGCTCGCTCTACGGCGTCTCCGTGCGTGAACTGCGCTGGGACGGCGGACGCACCTTCGTACCCTCGTGAGGCCCACCATGTCGCACGCGTACTCCGATCCCACCCCGGCCGCCCTCGCCGCACGCCTGCGCGAGATCGCGGGCGGCGACTCGGTGCTCGACGCCGAGGGCGATCGCCGCTTCTTCTCGCAGGACATCGCCGGGCCGCGCGAGCACGTCGCCGCGCTCGTGGTGCGGCCGCGCACGGTCGAGCAACTCGCGCAGGCGGTGTCGGCCGTGACCTCGGCCGGCCACTCCGTCGTCGCGCGCGGTGGCGGTTCGTCGTACACCGGCGGCTTCGTTCCGGAGCGCGACGCGTGCGTGCTCATGGACACCCGCGAACTCGCTCGCGTCGTCGAGATCGACACCGACGACATGTACGTCACCGTCGAGGCGGGCTGCACCTGGGAGGCGCTCGAGGCCGCGCTCGTGCCGCACGGCGTGCGCACGCCGTTCTGGGGACCGCTCTCCGGTGCCGTCGCGACGATCGGCGGCAGCCTGTCGCAGAACTCGATCCTGTGGGGTTCCGCGCGCTATGGCGTGTCGGCGGAGAGCGTGCTCGGCCTCGAGGTGGTTCTCGCGGACGGCAGCGTTCTCGCGACGGGCTCGGCGGCCAGCCGCAACGCGCGGCCGTTCGTCCGCTACTACGGGCCCGACCTCACGGGGCTCTTCCTCGGCGACACCGGCGCGCTCGGCATCAAGGCGCGAGCGACGCTCAAGCTCATCCGCCGTCCGGCGTTCTTCGACACGGCGTCGTTCGGCTTCCAGGATCACGCCGCGCAGTCGGGCGCGATGGCGGCGATCGCGCGCGAGGGACTCGTCTCGGAGTGCTTCGGCATGGATCCCGTGCTGCAGGAGCAGCGCATGAAGCGCACCGGGCTCGCCCAGGACCTGAAGGCCGTGAAGGGCGTGATCACCTCGGCGCGCGGGCTCGCCTCGGGGCTCAAGGAGGCGGCGAAAGTCGCGCTCGCGGGCCGCGGCTTCCTCGACGACGTGCCGTACTCGATGCACGTCGGAACGGAAGCGCGCAGCGAGGCGACCGTGGCCGAGGCGCTCGACGAGGTGCGGCGGATCGTCGCTGCCCACGGCGGCCGCGAGGTCGAGAACACGATCCCCAAGGTCATGCGCGGCATGAAGTTCGTGCCGATGTCGAGCGCGATCGGCCCCGCCGGCGAGCGCTGGCTGCCGATCCACGCGCTCGTGCGCCTCTCGGACGCGACGGCGACGTGGACGACCGTGCGGGAGCTCTTCGCCTCGCGCGAGGCCGCGATGCGGGCGCACGGCGTGAAGGTCGGCGTGCTCACCGCGATCGTCGGCTCGAACGCGTTCGTGCTGGAGCCGGTGTTCTACTGGGACGCGCCGCGCACCGCGTACTACGAGCGCGTGCTCGATCCGGCGACGCTCGCGAAATTCACGGACTTCCCGCCGAACCCCGCAGGAGAAGCCCTCGTCTTCGAGTTGCGCGAGCGGCTCACCGCGCTCTTCCTCGAGCGCGGATGCACGCACCTGCAGATCGGCCGCACCTACCGCTATCGCGAGGGGCTGCGGCCCGAGCCGTGGCGGCTGCTCGAGGCAGTGAAGCGCGCCGTCGACCCGCGCGGCCTCGTCAACCCGGGCTCGCTCGGCCTGCGGCCGGAGTGAAGGTCACTCGCCGAGCGCCGCGAGCACCGAGTCGTGCAGGCGCCCGTTCGTCGCGAGCACCGAGGTACTCCCGAGCCCGAGCGGTTCGCCCTCGAGGTCGGTGAAGCGCCCGCCGGCCGCCTCCACGATCACCGCGCAGGCGCCCACGTCGAGGATGTTGACGTCGGACTCGACGACGGCGTCGATCTTCCCGGACGCAAGCAGGTGGTAGTGCAGGAAATCGCCGTAGCCGCGGATACGGTTCAGGCGCCCCACCAGCCGGCCGAACGCCGGCCACCTCGGGCCCGTCGCCAGCGTCTTGAGGTTGCCGGTCGAGAGCGCCGCGCCCTCGATGGTGCCCACGTGGCTCACGCAGATCGGCCGGTCGTTCAGCCACGCGCCCACGCCGATCTCGCCGTAGGCGAGTTCGCCGTACGCCGGGGCGGAGGAGACGCCGACGACCAGCCGGCCGCCGCGCATCATCGCGATCTGCGTCGAGAACATCGGGTACTCGCGCACGAACGCCTTGGTGCCGTCGATGGGATCGACCACCCAGACGCATTCGGCGTCGAGGTGACTCGAGCCCGTCTCCTCGCCGAAAAAGCCGTGGTCCGGGAACCGCGCCGCGATGATCGAGCGGATCGTCTTCTCGGTCTCGACGTCCGCCTCCGTCACCGGCGACTTGTCCGCCTTGATCGTGACGGCGAGGTTCGACTGGTAGTAGTGGCGCACGACGTCCGCCGCGGCACGGGCCGCCTCGAGCGCGGTGGCGAGGAACACGGAGTGGGTCATCGGTAACGGGTTCCGGCCGGGAAGGCTGCTAGTTTGCCCTTGCGCGCGTCCGGCGGCGACCCGCCCCGGCGCAGGCGCCGACGCCGAGGCCTGCGCCGCGACCGTCCTTGACTATCGCGGTTCTCTTGCCTACCGTGCGCGCACTGTCAGGTGATCCCGGGTCGAACCCGGGAGAACGGGAAGCCGGTTCAAGGCCGGCGCTGCCCCCGCAACGGTAGTCGAGTCGAGCCCCCATCGGCCGGTTGTTCCGGCACCCACTGCGCTGGACGCGGGAAGGGGATGAGGGCGGGACCCCACAGGTCCACTCGAGAGCCCGGAGACCGGCCTGGCGGACGAGACCAGCCTCGCGGAGGGCGAGCGGCCGGGATCCGCGGCTGCGCGCCCCTGCCCACCCCTCCCGGACTGGACCGCCACACAGGCGTGCGGGCGTGCACGGGGTGTCGAATGGTTTCGCGTCTTCTTTGCCTATTCGGATCGGTCATCGCACTGGCCTCGGCCCTGCCCTCGATGGCCGCGGAAGGGCCGCTGCCGGAAGAGCGGATCTTCGTCACCGCCACGCGCACCCCGACGCGCCTGCAGGAAGTGCTCGCCCCGGCGCTCGTGATCGATCGTGACGCGATCGAGCGCAGCGGCGCGGGCGACCCCGGAGACATCCTGCGCTTCCACGCGGGCCTCGACCTCGGGCGCAACGGCGGTCCGGGGCAGACCACGGCGGTGTTCATCCGCGGCGCCGAGAGCAACCACACGCTGGTGCTCGTCGATGGCGTGCGCATCAACCCGGGCACGATCGGCCTCGCCGCACTGCAGAGCATCGACCCGGCGACGATCGAGCGCATCGAGGTGGTGAAGGGACCGCGCTCGTCGCTCTACGGGACGGACGCGATCGGCGGGATCATCAACGTCATCACGCGGCGCGGCGACGACGACGGCTGGACCACCGAGGTCGGCTACGGCGACTACGACACGCGCCAGGCGAGCCTGAACGGTGGCTTCTCGGCCGGGCGCGCGGAACTCGACTTCGGCGTCGCCTGGATGGACAGCGCGGGCTTCCCCACGCGCACCGACGACGACACGGACCGCGGCTTCGACAACCTGAGCACGACGGCGCAGCTGCGCACCACGGTGGGCGCGGCCGACCTGTCGCTCTGGTACTGGCGCTCGGACGGCACCACCGAGTACTCGGACTTCTTCCTCACGCCCGTCGACCAGGACTTCGTGAGCTCGACGGCGGCGGCCGAAGTGTCGTTCGCCCCGCGCACGGACACGCGCGTGAGCTTCACCGCGAGCCGTTTCGACGACAGCATCGATCAGAACCAGTCGCCCGATTACCTGCGCACGCGTCGCAACAGCTTCGACGCGCAGGTCGACTGGCAGGCCTCGGCCGTGCATGCGCTCGGCGCGGGCGCCATGTACTCGCTCGAGGATGCGGGCAGCCTCTCCTATGGGGAGCGGATGCAGGCGGACACCGACACGCTGAACCTCTACGTGCAGGACCGCCTCGAGGCGGGACCGCACCGCGCGCTCGTGGCGCTCGGCTACACGGACCACGAGACCGCCGGCAATGCGTTCACGTGGAATGCGGAATACGGCTACACGTGGCGAGGCGCGACGCTCCTCTACGGCCTCGCCGGCACGGGCTTCCGCGCGCCCGATGCGACGGACCGCTACGGCTTCGGCGGCAACCCGGCCCTCGAGCCCGAGCGCTCGCTCAATTTCGAGGCCGGCGTGCGTCACCGCACCGCGGGCGGTCACACCTTCGCGCTGTCGGCGTTCCGCAACCAGATCGACGACCTGATCGAGTTCGTCACCCTGTCCTACGACCCGTTCACGGGCGAGAACCGCAACGTCGACGAGGCGCGCATCGAAGGCGTCGAGGCCGCCTACGAATACGCGGCCGGGCCGTGGAGCGCCCGGATCGAGGCGATCGTCCAGGACCCGAAGAACCTCACGACGGACGAGCAGCTCTATCGCCGCGCGAGGGAGAGCCTCACGGTGGCGGTGGCGCGCACGTTCGGCACCGTCGACCTCGGCATCGATGTGCTGGCCACCGGCGAGCGGCTCGATTTCGGCTTTCCCGAGCCCGTGACGCTCGACAGTTACGTGCTCGCAAACCTGACCGCGCGGTGGCGGGCGACGCGGTCGCTCGCGGTGATCGCCCGCGTCGAGAACGTGCTGAACGAGCAGTACGAGCTCGCCCACACGTTCAACACGCCCGACCGGGGGCTGTACCTGTCGCTGCGCTATGCGCCGGCGGCAGGGCCCGGTGCGCTCGTCGCCGGATCGAGCGAGGCGACGGGCGCTCGCGACGCCACGGGGGCCCGCGGCGCATACTCCGCGCAGACCCGTGCAATGCAGGCGGGACGCTGATGGGACATCGACTGAGCCGCATCTATACGCGCACCGGCGACGACGGCAGCACGGGTCTCGGGGACGGCACGCGCGTCCAGAAGGAGCACCTGCGCGTCGAGGCCTACGGCACCGTCGACGAAGCGAACAGCGCCGTGGGCGTCGTGCTCGCCGTCCCGGGGCTGCCTGCGCAGGTCGTCGAGTGCCTGACGGACGTGCAGCACACGCTGTTCGACCTCGGCGGCGAACTGTGCATACCGGGGCAGCGCGTCATCCGCGCGGAGGACGTGGAGCGGCTCGAGCAGACGCTCGACCAATTCAACGAAGGCCTGCCGCCGCTCAAGGATTTCATCCTGCCGGGCGGCGGAGCGGCTGCGGCCGCGTGCCACCTCGCGCGCACCGTCACCCGGCGTGCAGAGCGTCGCGTGTGGGCACTGGCACGCGCCGAGAGCGTCGCACCCGAGGTACCGCAGTACCTGAACCGCCTGTCCGACCTGCTGTTCGTGGTCGCTCGCGTGCTGGCCCGGCACGAGCACGGCAGCGAGGTGCTCTGGCGGCACCGGAATAAGTAGACACTCCCCTATTTCTGACCCTATTTCGGAAGGAAATAGGGGAATGTTGCTATTTATTCCGCGCGGTATCGAGCGCTGCGCACACCGCGCGAGCGCCCTCCGCAAGCCGCGGCGTCGCTCGGGTCACGGTGTCGGAATCCAGGGCGAAGATCGTCCCGGCGCGAATGGCCCGCATCCGCGTCCACGGCCGCCACAGCTCGGTCGGATCCCTGACCGTGTCGTCCGTACTCAGGATCACCTCCGGGTCGCGCGCGAGCACGGCCTCGAGGGCGACCTGCGGCGCGAGTTGCGGCAGGTCAGCGAACACGTTGTCGCCGCCGCAGAGGCTCACGACCTCGCTGATCACGTGATTGCCGTTGACCGTGTAGAGCGGCTCGTCGTCGATCTCGATGAACACGCTGAGCCGCCGAACACCCGCGTGCGCCAGCCGCAGCTCGCGCATCTCCCCCTCGTAGCGCCGCGCGGCCACCTCGGCGACCGCTCCCGTGCCCGCGATGGCACCGAGCTGCCGAAGCGCCGCGGCGACGTCCGCGATGCTGAACGTCTTCACCGCCACGACCCGCAGGCGCATCGAGCGCAGCCGCCCGATCGTCTCCTCCGGCGTGCCCGAGGCCCACGCGAGCACGAGGTCCGGCCGCAGCGCCAGGACCTGCTCGACGTCCACGCGCCACGCGTCGCCGACCCGTGGCAGGGCCTTCGCCGCCGCCGGATAGTCGCTGTACTCGACCGTACCGACGAGCGCATCGCCGGCCCCGGCCGCGTATGCGAGTTCGGTGAGATTCGGCGCCAGGCTGACGATCCGCAGGCGGTGGCCCGCTGGCGGCGAGGCGCCCTGCGCCGCCGCGACGGCCAGCGCCGCGATCAGGCCGAGCACGGCACGCGTCACGCCGGCGCCACCTCGAGCGAGTAGCGGACCAGGGCGCGCAGCCGCGGCCAGTCGAAGGCGATCCCGGGGTCGGACTTCCGCCCGGGCGCCACGTCGCTGTGACCCACGATCCGCTCGGAGGAGAGCGTCGGGTACGCGCGGCACAGCGCCGCGATCACGCGCGCGAGCGCAGCGTACTGGGCGGCCTCGTAGGCCCGTGCGTCCGTGCCTTCGAGCTCGATGCCGATCGCGAAGTCGTTGCAGCGTTCGCGGCCCATCCACTGCGACTGGCCGGCGTGCCACGCACGGCGGTGAAACGGCACGTACTGGACGACCTCGCCGTCGCGACGCACCAGCACGTGCGCGGACACCCGCAAGCCGGCGACTGCCGCGAAGTACTCGTGGCCGTCCGGCGGCAGGCGGTTCGTGAAGAGCGCGTCGATCCACGGCCCGCCGAACTCGCCGGGCGGCAGGCTGATGCCGTGCACGACGATGAGCTCCGGCACGCAGCCCGGCGGCCGGTCGTCGCAGTTGGGGGAGGCGACCCGCCGCGACCCGCCGAGCCACCCGGTCGCCGGGTCGACGCTTGCGGGCGCCTCTCGCGGCGCGTCAGGTTCAACCGATCGCATGCGCCCATGATGCACGCGCCCCGCCCCGCCCGCCACGGCCGGCAGGCGTCTAGAATTGCTCCACTGGAGGAACGCCTGTCCATGTCGAACGCGTCCGAACTCGCCGCAAGGGACCTGCGCGTCGTCTGGCACCCCTGCACGCAGATGAAGGACCACGAGTCGCTGCCGATGGTGCCCATCGAGCGCGGCGAGGGCGTCTGGCTGTACGGGCAGGACGGCCGTCGCTACCTCGACGCGATCAGCTCGTGGTGGGTGAACCTGTTCGGGCACGCGAATCCGCGCATCAACGCAGCAATGACTGCGCAACTCGGGCGGCTCGAGCACGTGATCCTCGCGGGCTTCACGCACGAGCCGGCCGTACGCCTCGCCGAGGCGCTCACGGCACTCGCGCCACCGGGACTCACCCGCTGCTTCTTCGCCGACAACGGATCGAGCGCGATCGAGGTGGCGCTCAAGATGAGCTTCCACTACTGGCGCAATGCGGGCCGGTCCCGCAAGCGCCGCTTCATCACGCTCTCGAACAGCTACCACGGCGAGACGCTCGGTGCGCTCGCGGTCGGGCACGTGGAACTCTACCGCGAGATCTACCAGCCGCTGCTGATGGACGTGCTCGTGGTTCCCGCGCCGGACGCCTATCTCCGCGAACCGGGCGAGACGGAGGCGGACTGCGCGCGGCGGATGTTCGCTGCCATGGAATCCGCGCTCGAGGCGCACGCGGAGGAGACATGCGCGGTGATCGTCGAGCCGCTGGTGCAGTGCGCCGGCGGCATGCGCATGCACGACGCGCTGTACCTGCGCCTCCTCCGCGAGGCCTGCGACCGCCACGGAGTGCACCTGATCGCGGACGAGATCGCCGTCGGTTTCGGCCGCACCGGGACGATGTTTGCCTGCGAGCAGGCGGGAATTGCGCCGGACTTCCTGTGCCTGTCGAAGGGGCTCACCGGCGGCTACCTGCCGCTGTCGGTCGTGCTGACTGGGGAGCGTGTGTACGAGGCGTTCTACGACGAGTACTCGAGCCTCCGCGCGTTCCTGCACTCGCACAGCTACACCGGCAATCCCCTCGCCTGCACGGCCGCGCTCGCGTCGCTCCGCATCTTCGCCGAGGACCGCGTGATCGAGCGCAATCGCGCCCTCGCGCGCCACCTCGGCGAGCGGGCCGCCGAGCTCGCCGACCTCCGGCACGTGGCCGAGGTGCGCCAGCGCGGCATGATCGTCGCGGTCGAGATGGCCCGCGACGGCGACCGCCGCCGGCCGTTTCACTGGCAGGAACGCCGCGGCCTGCGTGTCTACCGTCACGGGCTCGAGCAAGAGGCGCTGCTGCGACCCATCGGCAACGTCGTCTATTTCATGCCGCCGTACGTCATCGAACCCGACGAGATCGACCGGCTCGTCGCGACCGCCCGCGACGGCATCGAGGCCGCCACATGCGATTGAACCGTGTCTATTGCGATCGAACCCTCGCCGCGGGCCAGCAGGTCGAGCTTCCCGAATCCGCCGCCTACCACGTGGCCCGGGTGCTGCGCCTGCGGGCCGGGGCACCGCTCACGGCCTTCGACGGCAGCGGACACGATTTCCGCTGCGAGATCGTCGCGGTCGAGGGCGACACCGTGCGCGTGGCCGTCGGCGAGCGGATGCAGGGACTGCGCGATTCACCCCTCGGGATCACGCTGGTGCAGGCGGTCTCGCGCAGCGAGCGGATGGACTGGACGCTGCAGAAGGCCACCGAGCTCGGCGTGCGTGCGATCGTGCCGGTGATCTCCGCGCGCAGCGTCGTGCGGCTCGACGAGCGCCAGGCCGAACGAAAGCTGCGTCACTGGAAGGCGATCGTGGCGGGCGCCTGCGAGCAGAGCGGGCGGAGCACGATCCCCGACGTGCGCAGCCCGGTGGAGCTGGGCCGGTTCCTCGCCGCGGTGCCGCGCGAGGGACAACGATTCGTGCTGAGCCCGGCGGGTCCCGCCTCACTCGCCGGCCTCGCGACCACCGCGGCGCGCGTCGAGCTGCTCATCGGTCCGGAGGGCGGCCTCGACGACCAGGAGCTCGAGGCGGCCGCCCGCGCCGGCTTCAGTCCCGTGCGGCTCGGGCCCCGCGTGCTCAGGACGGAAACGGCGGGCATCGTCGCACTGGCCGTGCTGCAGGCCCTGTGGGGCGACCTGCAGTGACGGGCGCGGCCGAGCGTCAGCGGGGCACCCAGCCTCCGCACACCGGGAACACCTGCCCGACGAAGCAGTTGGCCGCGTCGCTGCACAGGTAGGCGGCGAAGGCCGCGTCCTCGCGCGCACCGACCAGCCGCCCGAGCGGCACGTCGCGCTTGAGCCGCTCCTGGAAGGCCGGGTTGGCCTGCAGCTCGGCCGGGAAATAAGTCGGGTTGTCGACGAAATTCTGCGCGATCGCGTTCACCTGGACCTCGAAGGGCGCGAGCTCGACGCCGACCGTCTGCACGTAGGCGAGCTGTGCGCCGCGTGCCGCGCTGTAGGTCGACGCCCGCTTCTGGCCGCGCAGCGCCGCCGCGCTGCCCATCACGAGGATCTTGCCCGACCGCCGCGCGATCATCTGCGGCAGCACCGCGCGCACGAGGCGCGGCATCGGGTCGACGAGGTGCGCGAACACGTGACGCCACTCCTCGTCGGTCGTCTCCGCCGCCGCGGTCCGCGGCGCCGGCAGCGCGAGGTGCACGATGAGCACGTCGATGCGGCCGGCTGCGGCGACGATCTCCGCCGCCCGCGCCGGATCCTCGAGCGGCCGCGGGTCCCCGATCACCTCCGCGCCCGCCTCCGTGAAGACCTCCGTGAGCACGGGGCCCATGAACTCCTGCGACTGCGTCAGCAGGACCCGTTTTCCGCCGAGATCCACGAGGCCCATGTCGCCCGCCTCCCCTACCAGCGCGCCTCGCGCGCCGAGCTGCGCAGGGCCCAGAGCTGGTGCAGCGCGCCGCCGAGCTCGGTGGCGACGAACGCGAGCAGCACGGGTGGTGCGCCGGCCGCGAACACGAGGTAGAGGATCAGCGCGGCCACCCAGAGCCGCGCGAACGCATCGACGCGCCCGAGGATCCGCAGGGGCGTGAGCAGCCGCGCCGCCGCCCAGGCGACGCCGAGTGCGCCCGTGAGGGCGACGAAGAGCCAGTGCAGGGGATCGAACGGCGGCACGGACGCCGTGCCGCCGAGCCGTCCGTTGATCGCGAACAGCACCCGCAGGAACGCCTCAGCGACCGGCGGCAGCACGAAGAGCGCACATGCCACGAGATCGAACGCGGCCCAGCCGCGCACGACCCGCGATTCCGTGCGACTCATCATCAGGCGGCCCGTGTTTCCTCGGCGATCATGCGTTCGACGCGCTCGAAGTCCGGCACGAGGGGGTACTCGTTCACCATGCGCACCTGGCAGATCACGGGGCTCCGTTCGCCGAACGTCCGCGATTCGTCCGCGTGCACCACGTCCGGGCTCAGGCGCACGAGCTGCGGGAATCCCTGGGTCAGCACCGCGAAGTGTCCCGGTCCCGGCTCGCCCGTGATCCCCTGCATCACGACGATGCGCGTCCGCCCGCTGGCGCGCGGCGGGTTGCGCCCGCAGGCGGCCTCGAACGACACGAGCGGCACGCGGCGACCGCCCCAGGCGACCGTGCCCAGGTACCACGGCGGCGCGCCCTCCATCGGCGTCGGCGCCTGGTAATTGATCACCTCGGTGACGCACGAGCGCGGCACGAGCAGCCGGTCGTCGGCGAGCGGCACGAGCAGGCAGTAGATCTCGTCCGTCACGGCGTTCATGCGCCCCTCCTCACGTGACCTGCCGCCGCCGCGCGAGGACGAGCGGCTCGATCGCGTCGAGCAACTGGCTCTCCTGGTAGGGCTTGCCGAGGTAATCGTCCACGCCGAGCTCGATCGCACGCGAGCGGTGCTTGTCGCCGGCCCGCGAGGTGATCATGATGATCGGGATGTCCGCGAGCCGCACGTCGTTGCGCACGTGCGAGGCCACTTCGTAGCCGTCCATGCGCGGCATCTCGATGTCGAGCAGGATCACGTCGGGCGTGTGCTCCTGCAGCAGCGCCATGGCGTCGACGCCGTCCTTCGCCGTGACCACCCTCATGCCGTTGCGCTCCAGGAGGCGCTGGGTCACGCGGCGCACGGTGATCGAGTCGTCAACCACCATCGCGAAGATGCGGTCGTCGCGCGTCGGGCGCACGGAAACGTCGGCGGCCCGGCTGCGCCACTCTGAGCGCACGAGTGCGCCCATGTCGAGGATGATGACGATGCGGCCGTCGCCGAGGATCGTCGCGCCCGAAATGCCGCGCACCGACGCGATCTGCGGCCCGACCGACTTGACGACGATCTCACGGCTGCCGACGAGTTCGTCGGTCACGAGCGCGGTCGAGTGCTCGCCCGCTCGCACCAGGATCACCGGCACCGCGACCTCGGTCTCCGGGAGCGCCGACGGACCGCTGCCGAGGAACGCGCCGAGATGCTGGAAACGGTAGACGTGCCCGCCGTACTCGAAGGTCGGCTGCTCCTCGCTGAGGTGCATCCGCACTTCCGGCGCCGGCAGGCGCGCCACGCCTTCGACCGTGGCCACCGGCATCGCGTAGAGCTCGTCGTGAACGCGCACGATCAGCGCCTGCGTGATGGCGAGCGTGAACGGCAGCCGGATCGTGAAGCGCGCTCCCCGGCCCGGCGTCGATTCGATGAAGAGCCCGCCGCCGAGCTTTTTCACCTCGGTCGCCACGACGTCCATGCCGACGCCGCGGCCGGCCTGCTGGGTGAGCCGGTCGGCGGTCGAGAAGCCGGGCTCGAGGACGAGCTGCAGCGCTTCCTCGTCGGTCAGCTGCTGCTCCTCGCCGAGGAGACCGATCTGCCGCGCCTTGGCGCGGATCGCGGCGATGTTGAGGCCGGCGCCGTCGTCCTCGACGGTGATCACGACCTCGGCGCCCTCGCGCTGCAGGCGTACGGCGACGCGCCCGGTCTCCGCCTTGCCGGCGGCGAGGCGGTCTTCGGGTAACTCGATGCCGTGGACGACCGCGTTGCGCAGCATGTGCTCGAACGGGGGCAGCATGCGCTCGAGGACCTGGCGGTCGATCTCGCCGGACCCGCCCTCGATCGCGAGCTCGACCTTCTTGCCGGTCTCCTGTGCAGCCTGGCGCGTGAGGCGCGTCAGGCGCTGGGCGTGGCGCTGGAACGGGACCATGCGGGTACGCATGAGGCCGTTCTGCAGGTCGGCGATCACGCGGCCCTGCTGCTGCAGCAGGTTCTGGCCTTCGCGATTCTGGTTCTCGAGCAGGCTCTCGATGCTCGCGACGTCGCTCACCGATTCCGCGAGCGCGCGTGAGAGCTGCTGGATCGTCGAATAGCGGTCCAGTTCGAGCGGGTCGAAGTCGGCGCGGCCCTCGGCCTCGCCCTGGTGCTTGTACAGGATCTGCGCCTCGGTCTCGAGTTCGAGCTTGCGCAGCTGCTCGCGCAGGCGCGTGACCGTGCGGCCGAGCTCGGCGAGGTTGAACTCGATCGAGGTCATCTGCTGCTCGACGCGCGCGCGGAAGATGCTGACCTCGCCCGCGTTGTTCAGCAGTTCGTCGAGCAACTCGGCGCTCACGCGCGCGAGCTCGTGGCGCTCCGTCGGCGTGACGGGCTCGCGGCCCGGCAGCACGAACGGGTTCGCCTGTGCCGCGATCTCGAGCGGCTCGGGCAGCGGGACGGGTACCGGGATGGGCATTACTTCCGCAGCGGCCGGAGGTGTCTCGGCCACGACCGCGGGCGGTTCCTCGGCCTCGATCCACACGGGCTCGTGCTCGGGCGGGAGCTCCGGCTCGCTCGGGGCCAGGGCCTCGATCGGTGCCTCGACGGCAGCCACCAGCTCGGCCGGCGGCGTCTCGGTTGGTGCCGCCTCGACTGGTGCGGCCTCGGCGATCTCCACCGGCGGCTCGACCGGCGGTGGAAGCAATTCGGGTACCGGCGCCTCGACCGACGGCGTGACCTCTGCGGCGGGCACTTCCGCGGCTGGTGCCGCCGCCGCGACCGCGCGCACGCGCCCGATCAGCTCGTGTGCCGGCGGGATCGGCTGGCCCGCGTTTGCGAGCTCGCGCATGCGGTGCAGCTCGTCGAGTGAGGCCTGCAGGACTTCGATCGCGGCGGCGTCGGAGGCGATCTGCCCGGCCTCGAGCGACGCGAGGAACGATTCCATCTCGTGGCTCAGGTCGCCCATGGCGCGGATCCCGGCCATGCGCGCCCCGCCCTTGAGCGTATGCAGCACCCGCTTGAGCTCGGTGACGCGCGAACGGTCAGCGCGATCGCGCGTCCAGCTCGCGAGCGAGGTCTCGGCGACTTCGAGGAGCTCGGTGGCCTCCTCGCTGAAGATCGCCGCGATGTCGGCATCGAAACCGGGCTCGGCCGCCTCGCCCTGCCATTCCTCGACCGGCTCGGCCGCGACGACGGCTTCCTCCGGGGGCTGCACTTCCGTCCGAGGCTGAACCTCGGTCGGCAAGTGGACTTCCGGCGGCATCGGCATCCCGGGCGGCAGCTCAGGCATCAGCAGGTGCGGCTCCGTGAGCTCCTCCGCCGCCGGCGGCGTGGCAGGCTCCTCCTCGTGGCGCGCAGCCTCCGCGAGCGTGCGCTCGCCCGCCTCCGCGAGGCGCGCGAGTTCGGCATCGAGCGAGCGCTCGAGCGCGTGCCAGCCCGCGATGAGGCGCCCGTGGTCGGGGAAGAAGCCGGTGTCCTCCTCCACGTACTCGACCACGTTCTCCAGGCTGCGCACCGTGTCGCGCAGCAGCAGCAGACCTTCCTCGGGCAACCCGTGGCCGTTGTCGTGGAGCTTGCGCACGTAGTGCTCCATCGGCTCCGCCACCTTGATGCCCTGGCGGACGCCCGCGGTCTTCGCGATTCCGCTCAATGTGTGGCAGGCGCGGTAGAGCGCCTCGGTGACCGGATACGGTGCGATCGTCTCGCCGCAGCGCTGGATGAAATCGCGCACCACGCCGACGTGTCCCGCGGTCTCCTTGCGGAGAATGTCGTGCAGCACGGGGTCCATGCTGCCCGCCTCGACGACCTCGATACCTTCCGCCGGGACCGGTTCGGCCTCCTCGACGACGGCGGTCGGCGGCGCGGCCTCGACGGCCGGAGGGGCGGTCGCGGGCAGCGGCACCGGCACGGCCTCGCGCCCGGAAATCGCATCGGCCCGGGCTACGATGGCATTCACGTCGACCGCGGCCTCGCCGCCGCGGTCGAGCTCATCGACGAGCAACGGCAGTGCGGCCACCGCATCTCGAACGACGTCCACGATCTCCGGCGTGCGCGGCAAGGTCTGGCTGATGACGCGGTTCAGCAGGCTCTCGACGCTCCAGGAGAACTCGCTGACCCGGCGCGCGCCCACCATGCGCCCGCTGCCCTTGAGCGTGTGGAACACGCGTCGCACGTCCTTCAGGGCCTGGGCGTCGAGGGGATTCGCTTCCCACTGCGGGAACAGCGTCTCGAGCTGCGCGATGTTCTCGCGCGCCTCCTCGACGAAGAGCTGCACGAACTCCGGATCGATGGCGGCCGGTTCCGGTGCGACCGGCCGCGGCGCCGCCGGCGGCTCGACGGGCTCCGGCAGCGCAGGCGCGGCCGCCACTTCCGCCTCGGGGACGGTGGGCTCCGGCGAGGTCTCCGGCAACGGCGCCACCTCCGGCTCCGACGCCCGCGGCGGGCGCAGCGCCACGACCTTCGCCGCGCCCTGCTCGATCTCCGCAAGGCCGCTTTCCGCGTTGTCGAGCATGTGCAGCGGCTCGGCGCGGCCGGCCTGCAGCATCTCCATGTAGTACTCGACGGCGACGATCGCATCCGCGAGGCGGTCGAGGCGCGGCAGGGCGAACGCGCCCGGCTCGGGGCGCACGATCCCGGCGAGCGCACGACCCACCCGCTCCATGACCTCGACGGCCCGCTGCCGCCCGAGCATCAGCAGCCCGGCGGTGATGCCGCGCACGAGCTGTGGCACCTGGTCGAGGCCCTGGGCCTCGGCGGGCGCTCCAAGCGCCTGGCTGATCGCCTCCTTGATGCGCGCCATGTTGACGATGCACTCGCGCAGCACCGCGTCCTGGACCTGGCGGAACTCCTCGTCGGTCGGCTCGCCATCCGTCTCCGATGCGGGCCCCGCGTCGGGCAGGATCAGCTTGACGAGCTGAGAGTCGAGACTGTCCTCGACCTCGATGAGCGCGGAGGCGATGCCGAGCAGCGCCGCGTCGTCCGGAGGCTCCCGCCTGTCGACGATGCCCTTCAGCGACTCGATCTCGCCCTGCACGCGGTCGCGCAGCGCGCCGAGGCCGAGCACGCCGAGGGTGTCGCTGATCTTGCGCAGCATCTCGAGCTGCGGCACGAGCTCGTCGACCTGCGCGGCGCCCTTGCGCACGAAGATGTCGAGCACGTCCTTCACGCGCGTCAGGTCCTCGCGGATCGCGGCCGCGACGGTCCTCATCAGGCGTACGCTCGGCGCGGACAGCGTCTCGCGCGCCTCGTCCACCTCGGCATCGACGGCGAGCACCTCGTCCAGCCGGAACGAGCGGCGCACGGCGCTGACGCGCGATCCCGCGCTGCCCGCGCGCGCGACGTAGAAGAGGAGATTGTTCATGAGCTCGAGCGGCGGCGCGTCCGCGTAGCGCACCTCGCCGTGCTCCTGCAGGCGGCGGAGCTCGCGGTCGACGTGGCCGAGCAGGCGCTTCACCGATACGTTGCCGTCGATCCCACCCTGCTGCAGCGCCTCGAGGACCGCACCGACGACCCACCAGAGCTGGAAGAGCGGCTGCGAGCCCGCTGCATGCTCGAACTGGGCCGCGACGTCCGCGAGCGCCGCGAGGTTCTGCTCGACGTGCTCGCCGCGGATCCAGCCGAGCAGTGCGAGCTGGAAGCGCGGCCTGAGCTTGCGAGCGAGCTCGACGAGGGGCAGCAGGCCGGCGGCCCCGGCCGTGGGATGCGCCGGCTCGTCAGAACGCAGGTTGAGGAGCAGCAGCGTCCCCTCGGAGAGGAGCGCCCCGCCCCGCACCGCGCGCAGGTCGTTCAGCAGCGGCAGCAGCGCCAGCGGCACGTCGCGGCCGCCGGAGGCGACGCGATCGACGTAGGCCGGCAGCTGCTCCATCGCGCGCATCAGCGCGTCGAGCGCGTCGGGATCGACCTTGCCGTCGTGGGTGTGCGCGTCGACGTAGCGGGCGACCTGCTCCATCTCCTCGCCGAGCAGCGCGCCGCCGTAGACCTCGGCGAGCCTGAGTGCGCCGCGCGCGAGGTGTACGTGCGCGGTGAAGCGCTGCAGCGCGCCGCTGTCAGCGGTGTTATCGGCGAACGCCTCGAGCGCCGAGCGCGCCTCGTTCAGCTCGGCCGCTATCTCCCGCACGACGAGCTGCAGGGAGGCGTGGGTCTCGTCCGGCGGGGCGAGCTGCATGGGTCGGGAACTCATCACGGAAGCCAAGCGTGCGCCGCCGTCAGCCCGGCAGGCCGCTCACGCGGCGCAGGCGATCGGCCTCCTCGCCCGGGGCGGCCTCCGGACGCAGCACCGGGTACTCGCCGCTCACGCTCGCTCCCGGACTCTCCGGAAGCCGGAAGCCCGTGACGGACTTGCGCAGCTGCGCAGCGAGCTCGGCGAGCTTGCCGATCGAGGTCGAGGTCGCAGTCGTGCTCTCGGCGGTCTGCGAGCTGATCTCCCGGAGCACCTGCATGTTGCGCGAGATGCTCTGCGAGGACACGGCCTGCTGGCGCGCGCTCGCGGAGATGTTCTGCACGAGGCCGGCGATCTGGTTCGACACCTGCTCGATTTCCTCGAGCGCCGCGCCCGCGTTCTCGGCGAGCAGCGCGCCGCCCACGACGTCGGTCGTAGTGCGTTCCATGGACACCACCGCCTCGTTCGTGTCCGCCTGGATGGTGCGAACGAGCACCTCGATCTGCTTGGTGGCGTTGGCGGCCCGCTCGGCGAGGCGCTGCACCTCGTCCGCGACGACCGCGAAGCCGCGGCCGGCCTCGCCCGCCATCGAGGCCTGGATCGAGGCGTTCAGCGCGAGGATGTTGGTCTGCTCGGCGATGTCGTTGATGAGCTCGACGATGTTGCCGATCTCCTGCGAGCTCTCGCCGAGGCGCTTGATGCGCTTCGAGGTCTCCTGGATGTTCTCGCGGATCGCGTTCATGCCGTCGATGGTGCGTCGCACGGCGTCGCCACCCTTGTGCGCGATGTCGACCGAGTGGCGCGCGACGTCGGAGGAGCGCTCGGCGTTACCGGAGACTTCCTCCGTGGACGACGCCATGGCGGCAATGGACTCCGAGGCCGAAGCGATCTGCTTCGACTGGGCGGATGACGCCTTGGCGAGGTGCGTCGAGAGCGCCTGCGTCTGGCGGGTCGCGGCGTCGAGCTTGACCGACGAGTCGTTGATCGTCGTCACCAGCTCGCGCAGCGCCTCGATCGCATAGTTGATCGAGTCGGCGATCGCGCCCGTGATGTCCTCGGTGACCGTGGCCTGCACGGTGAGGTCGCCGTCCGCGAGGCTCGAGAGCTCGTCGAGCAGCCGCAGGATGGCCTGCTGGTTGCGCTCGTTCTGCTTCGCCTGCAGTTCCGCCGCGCGCCGCAGCGTCGCGAGTGAGCGCTGCAGCCAGGCCGCGAGGCCGAGTGCCGCGAGCGTCACGAGGATGAAGAAGAGCGGCACCCACGGACTCGCGAGCACGCTCTTCGCGCCGCCCGCGACCTGCTGTCCGACCCTGGCGAGGTTCGCATACGTGCCGGCGCCGCTCTCGACGAGTGCGTTGCGCGCCGCCTGCATCTGCTCGAGCTGCTCGCCGAGTGCGATCACCGATCGCACCTGCTCCTGCTCGCCGCGATTGACGGCCGCGAGCAGCCGCGCGGCATCGGCGCCGGCGCCCTGCGCCGCGGCGATGCCGAGGGAGTTCGGCTCCCCCGCGAGTCCAGCCACGACCTGGCCCATGAAGTCGAGACTCTCTGCGAGGCGACGCGAGGCCGCCTCCACCGGGACCGTGCCGTCGGCGAGTGCCGAGAGGTCCTGCTCCACGGCCTGTGCGCGCAGTTCGAAGCGATCGAGCTGTCGTCCCAGAGACTCCGGGCGGGCACCGCCCATCGACTTCGCGACGTTGGCCGTGGCGGCGATGACCTGGGGCGTGAGCTCGCGGACCGCGGCGGCGGCTTCCTGGGCCTTGAGCGCAGCCGCGCGGCCGTCGAGCACCGCCTGGGACTGCTCGAGCATCGCCTGCCAGCCCGACACGTCCGTGAGCAGCTTCGAGCTCGGCGAGGCGAGCAGGCCGAGCGCAGACTTGCCCGCGTCGATCTCGTTCAGGACGCGCTCGAGCTCGGCCCGCGACTCGGCGAGCGCGTCGAAGGCCGGGGCCGAGCCGCGCACCGCGGCGCCGGCCTGCAGCGGCATGTTCTGCGACAGTGCCGAGAGGACCGCGACGTGCTCACCGAGCTGCGCCTGCAGGCTCATCGCGCGCCCGTAGACGAGGAGCGCGACCGCCGCGAGCGCCGCGGCGACCAGCGCCACGCGGATCAGGATCGGCTGCAGTCGGACGGCGTCGAATCTGTTGGTCATCGTGTCACCCGGTTCGGGGGCGCCAGCCGCGCCCTCAGGACGCGGCGGCCTGCATGAATGGCTGGCTCTCGAGGAGGCTCCGCACGCTGAAGACGGGCCAGACCTCGGCGCCCCGCTTGAACGCGCCGGCGAGGAAACGCTCGCAGCGCAGCAGCGTCGGTGGAAGGTCGGCCGAGAACTCGCCTTCGTAGAAGCGGCGGAACCCCATCACCTCGTCGACCATCAGGCCGGCGGGAATCTCGCGGTGATTGGCGACGAGCACGCGCGTGATCCGCGTGACGGCCGTCGCACCCGAGCCGAGGAAGGCCCGCACGTCGATGACCGGCAGGAGCTGCCCGCGCACGTTCGACAGGCCGCGGATCCAGCTCTTCGCACCGGGAACGCGGGTCACCGCGGCCGGGTAGCCCATGACCTCGCGCGTCTCCTCCCGGGCGAGCAGGAACGCCTCGCCACCGAGCCGGAAGGCGATGCCGACCCACTCCGCGCCGGAGGCCGCGGCCTCGGGCTGGCCCTGGGCGGCCGCACGCGCTCGGCGGTCGAGCTCGCGCAGCAACTCGTAGGGACGGTCGCGCAGCGACCTGAGTGCGCCGGTGTCCTGCATCTCAGACAGCAAGCGCCGCCTGGGCCTTGCGCACGAGCTGGTCCATGGCCACGGGCTTCACGAGGTAGTCCACGGCGCCCTGGCGCAGCCCCCAGACACGGTCGGACTCCTGGTCCTTGGAGGTCACCATGATCACTGGGATGGAGCGCGTCTCGGGGTCGCTGGCGAGCTGGCGCGTCGCCTGGAAGCCGTTCAGCCCCGGCATCACGATGTCCATCAGGATCAGGTCGGGCTGCAGCTCGCGGGCCTTGCGGATGCCCTCGCCACCGTCGGCCGCCGAGGCGGTGCGGAAGCCGCCCTGCTCGAGCGCCTTCTGCATGACGTGCACGTCCGTCGGGGAATCGTCGACGATCAGTACCAGTGCCACGGGTCGGGTCCTCCGGGTCGTCGGTCAGCGATGGACGTGGGTCTCGATGGCGCTCAGCAGCTCCTCGCGCGTGAACGGCTTGGTCAAGTAGTGCTCGGAGCCGACGATGCGGCCCCGGGCACGGTCGAACAGTCCGTCCTTCGAGGACAACATGATCACCGGGATCGTGCGGAAGACCTTGTTGTGCTTGATGAGCGAGCAGGTCTGGTAGCCGTCGAGCCGCGGCATCATGATGTCCACGAACACGATGTCCGGCTGGTGGTCCGCGATCTTCGAAAGGGCGTCGAAGCCGTCCACCGCAGTGAAGACTTCGCAACCTTCCCTGGCGAGCAGCGTCTCGGCCGTGCGGCGGATCGTCTTGCTGTCGTCGATGACCAGCACCTTGAGCCCCGCCAATCGCGGCCGGCTGGTGCTGGCAGCCGTGTTTTCCATGCCCTTAAGACCCCCGGATGGGAAATGAGCGTCGCGAGCACGACGCTAAAGCGCGAGGCTGTGCTCGCGGGGTGTTTTTAACATATTGGCAGGGGCCCTGCCATCGGCCTCTTTCGATACCATGACGGGTGTCACAGGCGGCCCCGGCCGTCGAGTCCCTGCGGAGTGAACGATGACCGACAAGCGGCTGCGCGTCGCGGTGGTGATGGACCCGATCGAGGACATCAAGCCGGCGAAGGACACGACGCTCGCGATGATGCTCGCGGCCCAGCGGCGCGGCTGGGAACTCGCGTACCTCGAACTCGGCGGCCTGTGGCTGCGCGATGGCGTGGCCATGGGTCGCGCACACGCGATCGAGGTGCGGGACGATCCCCGGGACTGGTTCACGCGCGGCGAGGCGCGGATCGAGCGGCTCGGCGACTTCGACGCCGTCCTGATGCGCAAGGATCCCCCGTTCGACACCGAATACATCTACTCGACCTACATCCTCGAGCGCGCGGAGGCCGCGGGGGCGCTGGTGGTGAACCGGCCCCAGGGCCTGCGCGACATGAACGAGAAGGTGTACACGGCGTGGTTCCCCGAGTGCTGCGCGCCGACGCTCATCACGCGCGACATGACCGACATGCACGCGTTCCTGCGCGAGCACGGCCGCGCGGTCTGCAAGCCGCTCTACGGCATGGGCGGCCGCTCGATCTTCGCACTCGAGGCCGGCGACAAGAACGCCAACGTCATCTTCGAGACGCT
>Ga0209594_1000324_pt1 | contig 31937 bp, 22 predicted proteins | sample AshMeaCrysSpring_FD_184126 | JGI IMG/M metagenome (GOLD analysis project Ga0209594, IMG submission 184126) | Groundwater microbial communities from Big Spring, Nevada to study Microbial Dark Matter (Phase II) - Ash Meadows Crystal Spring... | ecosystem: Environmental > Aquatic > Deep subsurface... | reverse complement strand
CCCCCAGTTGTGCCCGATGTTTTTCTCAGTTTAGATGTAGAAACTCCACAAAATTGGTGGGAAAAATCCCACAGGTGTTACTTAACTTGGGAATTTGGTAAAGTTCCAGAAGTGGTGATAGAAATAGTTTCTAATAAAGTAGGAGAAGAGTTAGGCGAAAAATTAGAAATCTACGAAAAAATGCGAGTAAGTTATTATGTGGTTTATGATCCAGGTAAAAATTTAGGGGAGTCATTACTGTATATTTATAAACTAAACACCAGAAAGTATATCAAAACAGAAGAAACCTGGTTAGAACAAGTAAATTTAGGTTTAACTTTATGGGAAGGAGAGTTTGAAGGAAGAAAAGATTTATGGTTGCGTTGGTGCGATGAACGGGGAAATGTTTTACTGACAGGAGATGAAAAAGCAGCTCAAGAAAGTTTAGAAAAACAACAGCAGCAACAAAGAGCAGAAGCAGCAGAAAAACAAGCTCAAGATGCTCAAAAACAAGCTCAAGATGCTCAAAAACAAGCTCAAGATGCTCAACAACGGGCGGAAATATTAGCAGAACGTTTGCGAGCTATGGGCATAGATCCAGATAATTTATAAAGGAGATTAACTAATTCAACAATTTAAAATTAACCCTTAGGCGATCAGGATTTGTAGTTAACAATATTTTTAAAAAATTAATTGGTCTTGAGAAATCATGAAAGACAAGGGGCTTAAGCCCCTTGTCTCCCAGATTTTTGCGGTCAGTTCGACTACGCTCACTGACCGCCTAAGTGTTAATTGTTCTTTAAATAATAATTATGAAAGGCAAGGGGCTTAAGCCCCTTGTCTCACTGAAACTTTTAAATTAAAACATCTAAACCCAATATTATCCACGCCCAATTTTTGATGTTATCCACTCATCTATTCTCCCTAAAACCTGCTCAAACAAATTCCTTGAATTTATATCAAACCATTGGATACTTTTATCAGATCTAAACCAAGTGCGTTGACGTTTAGCAAATTGTCTTGTATGTAAAACTGTCAACTTTTTAGCTTCAGTTAAGGATATTTCCCCCATTAAATATTGTTTAATTTCTCCATAACCTAAAGTAGATAATAAAGGTAAATCCCAACCATATTTATTCCCTAAATATGCCACTTCTTCTACTAACCCCGCGGCGATCATTTTTTCTGTCCGTTGTTGAATCAGAAAATCTAATACATCCACATCACAATCTAAACCAATCTGCAATATAGGATAATTAGGCGGCATTTCTCCCTGTTGTTGAGAAATGGGAAACCCAGTAACATAAAAAACCTCCAAAGCGCGTAAAGTGCGCACCAGGTCATTAGGGTGAATTTTCTCAGCCGCAGGGGGGTCAACCCGTGATAAAATAGCGTAAAGTTGACATTGACCAAGGGAAGCAAGCTGCGATCGCAATTCAGAACAAGGAGCAACCCTGGGTATTTTCAACCCCCGCACAATGGACTTAATATATAAACCAGTCCCCCCAACCAACAAAAGAGGAGCAGGAGAACCCAGAAAATGAGTAATAATAGCTTGTGTTTGCTCCTGATAATCTGCTAGAGTCAAGGTTTCTGTAGGTTCACACACATCAATTAAGTAGTGCGGCACTAACTTTCGTTCCTCTACACTAGGTTTAGCAGTACCAATGTCAAACTCACGATACACTAGACGCGAGTCAGCAGAAATAATAACAGAATACAGATTCTGAGCTAACTTCAAAGCTAAATCAGACTTACCTGTAGCAGTAGCGCCACAAATAACAATTAACATAGGATGCAGCCCAAAAAAAAAATAACAGGAAACTCAACTTATCTCCTATTTAACCAAGATATGTTATAATTTTTGATAAATTTGCCATAAAAAAGTACTTTTGCGGGTAGAAGCAATAATTGGAGAAGAGATTAGATGACTAGCAGTTATGGTGCAGAACAGATACAAGTCTTAGAAGGGATCGAGGCAGTACGGAAACGTCCAGGGATGTATATAGGTACAACAGGACCTAGAGGACTTCATCATCTAGTATATGAGGTAGTAGATAATTCCATAGATGAAGCATTAGCAGGATATTGTACTCACATAGAAATAGAAATCAACCCAGATGGTTCCGTTACAGTAACTGATGATGGGAGAGGTATTCCTACAGATATTCACCCAAAAACTGGGAAATCAGCCTTAGAAACAGTAATGACAGTACTCCACGCAGGGGGAAAATTTGGCGGTGGTGGGTACAAAGTGTCTGGAGGTTTGCATGGAGTAGGTATTTCAGTAGTTAACGCCCTCTCAGAATGGGTAAAAGTAACGGTGTTGCGGGAAGGGAAAATTCATACCCAGGGTTATGCAAAAGGAGTTGCTCAAGGTGAGTTAGAAGTTGCACCAAATGAAGAAAAGTCAGCCACAGGTACTTCTGTTAGTTTCCTCCCAGACAAGGAAATATTCACCACAAGCATTGAATTTGAATATAACGTATTAGCAGGGAGACTACGAGAATTAGCTTATCTCAATGCAGGAATAAAAATTACCTTCACTGATAAGCGCGAAGCTGAACCCCACATTGAAACTTATTGTTATGAGGGAGGTATTCGGGAATATGTCGCTTATATGAACCGAGAAAAAGAACCCCTCCACCCAGAAATTATTTACGTTCAAGGGGAGAAAAATGAGGTACAAGTAGAAGTTGCTCTGCAGTGGTGTGTGGATGCTTATAACGATAATTTACTCGGTTTTGCTAATAATATTCGCACCATTGATGGGGGTACTCACCTCGAAGGTTTAAAAACTGTTTTAACTAGAACCATCAATAATATTGCCCGCAAACGCAATAAAATCAAAGAAAATGAGTCCAACCTGGCGGGAGAAAACGTACGGGAAGGTTTGACAGGGGTAATTTCTGTGAAAGTACCAGAACCAGAATTTGAAGGCCAAACCAAAACTAAACTAGGAAATACAGAAGTAAGGGGTATTGTAGATTCTCTGGTGGGTGAGGTACTTAATGAATATTTGGAATTTAACCCCCAGGTTGCAGATACCATCATTGAAAAAGCAGTCTCCGCTTTTAAAGCAGCAGAAGCAGCACGTCGCGCTCGTGAATTAGTCCGTCGTAAATCAGTTTTAGAGTCTTCTCCTTTACCAGGTAAATTAGCAGATTGTAGCGAAAAAGACCCAAGTAATTCAGAAATATTTATTGTAGAAGGAGATAGTGCAGGCGGTTCGGCCAAGCAAGGAAGAGATAGACGTTTTCAAGCAATTCTTCCTCTACGAGGTAAAATCCTCAATATCGAAAAAACTGATGATGCCAAAATTTATAAAAATAACGAGATCCAGTCTTTAATTACCGCCCTGGGTTTGGGAATTAAAGGAGAAGAATTTGATCCTACACAACTACGTTACCACCGTGTAGTGATTATGACAGATGCTGATGTAGATGGAGCGCACATACGTACTTTACTACTAACGTTTTTCTACCGTTATCAACGTGCATTAGTAGATCAAGGCTATATCTATATTGCTTGTCCTCCTCTCTATAAGATAGAACGGGGACGCAATCACTATTATTGTTATAGCGATCGCGAACTGCAACAAAAAATCAGTGAGTTTCCAGCTAATGCTAATTACACTATCCAACGGTTTAAAGGTTTGGGCGAAATGATGCCACAACAGTTGTGGGATACTACCATGAACCCAGAAACCCGCATGATGAAACAAGTAGAAATTGAAGATGCAGCCGAAGCAGATAGAATATTTACTGTGTTAATGGGCGATCGCGTGGCACCCAGACGTGAGTTTATCGAAACTATGGGACCCAAATTAAATCTCACAGATTTAGATATCTAAAATTAGTCATTAGTCAAACGTCATTAGTCATTAGTCATTGGTCAAACGTATGTATTCTAAAAACTTCTTAATTTTTCTTAAAATACCATAACCTTTAGCTAATGACGTTTGACCAATGACCAATGACCAATGACGTTTGACCAATGACCAATGACTAATGACGTTTGACTAATTATTACAATGTTTCTAAATAACTGAGTAAGTCTGCCATTTCTTGAGGAGTTGGTTGAAATTTAGGCATAGGTGGAGTTTTCCCGCTAATAACTTGATTGATCAGATTAACTTGAGATTTGTGTCTAGAAATTTTTTGTAAACTCGGGCCCACACTACCATCAGCTTCCCTACCATGACATGCTGCACAGTTAATTTCAAAAATAGCCTGACCGCGCATACTATCACCCTCCAGTGATAAAACTGTTTGAACATAAGGATCTGAAATGCGACTTAAATAAACACCACCTATAATGCTCAAAACAATCAGCAAAAATATTATGGTTACTAAAGTAATTTTATGTTCTAAAGTTTTAGGTTGGGCAAGCTGGTTATCCACTGGTGGTTTTAAGGTTTTGGTCTTCATTTAACATTTTGCAACAATATTAACTCCCTTTGCTACTTTAGTTTAATTTATGTAGCGTTTTTTGACAAAATGTTAAGTTTTGTAACTTTTTCTTAAGCTTTATAACAAAAATGATATTTCTTAGGACAATGACTCCAATTTAGCAACGCCTAGACAAGGGACGTTGCTAAATTGGAGAATGAGGTATTTTATTAGCAAAGCGAGTGGGGATCTCTGAGGGGTTGCAACCAATGGTCAACTAGGTTAAACTGAATATTTATAATTCATTACTCAACACCTAGACAAGGGGCTCCCATCTGGGGTGTTGATTATTTATCAAGTTACAAATTTTCAAATCAGACAATTTTTCTTTGTAGGGTGGGCATTGCCCACAATAGCATTTGTGGTGGGCAATGCCCACCCTACTACTTAAAATAAAAAGTGTATGAAATTACGTTGTTAAATTTGAGCTAGGTTAAACTGAATATTTATAATTCATTACTCAACACCTAGACAAGGGGCTTAAGCCCCTTGCTTATGTATATTTAATAATTTAATAAATGACTGTAAATACTAGGAAATTAGCCCATTAAAATGACCCGATCTAAAACGTGAATAATGCCATTATCAGCCTCAATATCTGCCATTAATACCGTCGCATTTTTTACCTCAAAAACCTCGTCAGAGCATTTAATTCTAATTGGTGATCCTTCTAAAGATATAACTTCTTCCACCTGAGCTAAATCAGCCTTAGTTAATTTACCTGGCAGAACGTGATATTTCAGAATACGAGCTAACTGGGGGGGATTTTGTACCAAAGTTTGTACAGTACCAGGGGGCAAAGTGGCAAAAGCCTGATCGTTAGGGGCAAAAACCGTGAAGGGACCAGGACTTTTGAGATCTGCTACTAAATCTGCTACTTCAACTGCCTTCACTAAAGTGGTAAAACTGCCTGCTCCTACAGCTATATCAACAATGTCTGCCATATTATCTCTTATGCTTGTAAATTCTCTTGGTTTTGATTAACTATTCCCTGATTGTGCCATATTTTGACATTTCCCTAATAAGATCACAATAGATTTTTTCTGGTTTTAGCTTCTTCCGCGAGAAGCCCCACACTGATTTTTACAACAAAAAAAAGAAACAGTTCAAATCAGTGTGGGATGAATCGCGGGCAGGGCTTATAAACCATAACCGAACTTTTTTTCTAGAAAAGTTACCATTTTTCCCTAGAAGGTGTTATGCTGAAAAAAAAGGAAATTCTTTCTGAGGCAGATGATTAATTTAAACTACGAGTATAGAATATATCCAGACACGCAGCAAGAAGAGCAAATGCTGCAGTGGCTTGATATATGTTGCCAAGTTTATAATTATGCTCTAGCAGAAAGAAAAGACTGGATCTTATCAAGGAAGTCTCCTGTTAATAGTTGTTCATTAATCAATGAATACATAATTCCCGCTGATCAACCATATCCTGATTTTTACTATCAGAAACGGGCTTTAACTGCTGCCAAAAAAGAATATCCAAAATTAAAAATCCCTTCATCTCAAGCTTTACAGGAGGTAATTGCACAAGTAGATAGCGCATTTACAGCAATGAAACAAAGAGGTTTTAAAAGGAATTAAGAGGTTTGGGGAAGTGGGGCGCCTTTCCCCAAAAGTTAAATATTTGAGTATAGGGGTTACTCAAAGGCGCCCCACTTCCCCAAACCTCTTAATTTATTCGACGGGTTTCCTCGTTTCAAGAAAAAAATGCGCTCTTTCTTATTTCCTCAATTCAAGAATAATCCAATTACTGGTTATCAAATTAAATTGCCAAAAATCGGCTCAGTTACTATTAATTTACATAGACCAATCCCAGAAGGTTTTGTAGTTAAACAAGTAAGAATCGTCAAAAAAGCATCAGGATGGTATGCAGTTTGCTGTATTCAATCTGATTTAAAAATTCCTGAACCTGTTGGTGATTTGTCGAAAACTTCTATGGGGGTGGACTTAGGATTTGACTCTCTGATTGCAACAAGCAAGGGGGAGATTGTTAAACGCCCCAAATTTTTGCTTAAGTTACACCGCAAGCTTAAATCGCTGCAAAGAAAACTAAAGAATAAGGTAAAAGGGTCAAAAAATTGGCAGAAATGCTGTCAGAAAATAGCTTTGTTGCATGAGAGAATTTCACGTAAAAGAAAGGATTATCACTATAAACTTTCTCATTATTTATGTGATCAGACTGAAATGTTGTTCATAGAAGATTTGGATTTTCGTGCATGGGGCAGGGGATTTTTAAGAAAGCACTCCCTGGATTTTGGATTTGGTGCTTTTGTGGAAATTCTTTCTCATGTATGCAAAAAAAGAAATGTTTATCTTCTAAAAGTTGATAAAAATTACACATCGCAAGGTTGTCCGAATTGTAATGCTTTAACAGGCAAAAAGCTTTTGTCTCTTCGAGTACATTCTTGCCCAGAGTGTGGGTTCACAACGGACAGAGATGTGGCAGCAAGCATGATTATTGAACAACGAGGATTAACAGCCCTGGGGCATGGGGTATTGCAGCCTGTGGAGGATAACAGTATCGGGGGCTTGGAGTCATCCAAGTCTAGAGCTGCCCTGAGAAGCAGGAATACTCAGGCAGGAACCTGAGAAGTCTACACCGTACCGCAGGTCGGTGTAGGAGTATGTCACTTAATAGTTGCCAATCCCTAAATTTACCAGGTTTTAATTGCTCATCACTCGCTTCTCCTAACTTAATGGAGTCAATACTTTTGTAATTAAGTAATTATTGGACAACCAACTCCATAAATGTTTTAAAAAAAAATTATCAAACACGTCAATTAACAGATAAAATTAACAAGTAATTGTTTTCGAGGAGTAGTGAATTGTGATTGAACCCCTATTGTTAGGTATTGTTTTAGGATTAATTCCTGTAACTTTAATTGGATTATTTGTAGCTGCTTATTTGCAGTACAAGCGTGGTAATCAACTCGGAATAGATTAAATCATAGTAGCTAAAGCGGTAGTAATCGCTTTAGCGTTTCCCAGCTAAAATCATCATTACCAAAATTCTGAATAATAGCCTCTCTCCCAGACTCTCCCAAATTAACCAACTGAATTTTTACATAATTGGGGGGGTAATAAGAGAGACGTTGTGCCCATTCAATGGCAGTAATTCCTGGTTCAACTTCTTTTCCTTCCCAGTAAATTTCTGGTGCAATAGCCTCAACATCCCCAGTATCTAAGCGATACAAATCTAGATGATATAGAGGTATTCTTCCTTCTGAATACTCGTTAATTAAAGTAAAAGTGGGACTAACTATGGCATCTTGAATACCCAAACCTACACCCATCCCTTGAATAAGAGTAGTTTTCCCCGCCCCTAAATCTCCATCTAACAAGACTACACTACCTGCTTGAAGAGACTCACCTAAGATTTTACCTAGTTGCTGTGTTGCTAGAGAGTTTTGTAGATAAATTTTAAGAAAATCCCCAGTCATATTGTTAAAATTTGAATTTTTTCTGACCAGAATACCAGCGTAACAAGACTCGCGCAAGTTTTAAAGAATCGTGACGCACATAACCAGTATGCTCATTTTCATCCATGATATTTGCTTGCACAATTCGCCGCCCCAGGTTGGTTACATCTTCTCGATCTAAAAATACTGGATGGGAGTGTTTTTCAGCGTATTTTTTCAAAGATTGAGGAGTTGGTTGTTTTCCTTGTACCAAGACTGCATCAAAGAGCTTTTCTTCACAGACAGAGTCAATGGCGCGAATATGATCGGCAACTGTATAACCGTCAGTTTCTCCTGGTTCGGTCATTATGTTGCATACGTAAATGCGAGGGCTTTTAACTTGGGCGATCGCCTTTCTAATTTCTGGGACTAACAAATTAGGGATGACACTGGTATAAAGACTACCAGGTCCCATAATAAGATAATCTGCTTCTTTAATTGCTTTGATGGCTGCAGGTAAAGCGGGGGGATTTTCTGGGATACAGCCTATTTGCTTAATTTTGCCCCCAGATAAAGGAATTTGGGACTCTCCTTCTACTCTTCTTCCATCCTCTAATTGGGCCCATAAACGGACATCAGTTAAAGTTGCGGGTAAAACTCGTCCTCTGACTGCCAAAACTTTGGAACTAGCGGCGATCGCCTTTTCTAAATCCCCTGTTACCTCACTCATCACGGTAAGAAACAAATTCCCAAAACTATGACCTGATAATCCCTCACCTGCTTTAAATCTATACTGAAACAACTCTGTTAATAACTTTTCTTCATCTGCGAGGGCTGCCAAACAGTTACGGATATCACCAGGTGGCAATACACCGATTTCCCGTCGCAACCTACCTGAAGAACCCCCATCATCTGCTACCGTTACTATTGCGGTAATATTTGCGCTATATTCTTTGAGGCCTCTAAGTAAAGTTGAGAGTCCTGTACCTCCCCCCAGGGCGACTATTTTGGGCCCACGATTTAAACGACGGTGGGTCATTAATACATCTATTAATTCCTCATCACCCTCTGATTGAAAAGCCTCGGTTAGGGAATTTACAGTGCGGGTTTGTCCCCAGAAAATAAAAAAGAGTCCCAAGGAGATGGCTAAAGGTCCTGAAATATAACTTGGCAATATTTCAGTAATTCGCTCAAGGAGGTCTTTCATGAACTGAATCAAGCGGTAAACTGGGGTTAGTTTTACCCAAATGGCCAGACCCAAACTGGTGAGCAGTACTCCAGTGGCGCTCATTAGTAACCAACGTTTGACGAATAAACCTGGTGACAACCATTTAAACCATCGGTTAACTCGCTTGGGAGTCTTTTTCCAATTAGGAATTTTACTCATAACTTATCTTTTGTCTCCTCACGCTTTGCTCTTATTTGAGAGATTAACACAACCCATGAACAATACTTTTAAATTCGCTCCATCCAGTAATCTGCTCATTATGTTGTAATCTAGAAAAAAAGATGCTTGAGCTTATTTTTCTGGCACCCTCTCTTCTGTTATTTTTATTGAGCTGTGAGTTGTTTTTGCCTTTCTTTTGCTTCTCCTAAATTGCGATAGACTGAGACATGAATTCCTGGGTCAATATCAATGGCTTTTTCATAGTAAATAATGGCTTTGTCCCAGTTTCCTTGTTGAGCGAAAGCATTTCCAATATGTCCGTAAGCTTCAGCCATTTTTGGATTTAAATCTATTGCTCGTTGATAAGCGTTGATCGCTTCTTCCCAATTGTGAACTTTTGCCAAAACATCCCCTAAGTTATAGTGTGACCAATAAAAATCTGATTTCAGCTTGATAGCGCTTCTGTAAGCAGTTATTGCCCCCTGCCAGTCTTCAATATTTCTCAAGACATCACCTAAATTGTGGTGTGACCAGAAAAAATCTGGATTTAGTTTAATTGCTTCACTGTAAGCATGAGCTGCTTCAACCCAATTGTTTATTTTTATCAAAGCATCGCCCAAATTGTTGTAAGTCCACGAATTTTTCTGATTCAAGTCTATTGCTTTGCGATATGCACTTATGGCTGTTTCGTACTTTTCGAGTTTATTCGCCATATCTCCTAACTGATGGTGTATTTCCCAGTTATTTGGTTCTAGTTCACTTGCTTTTTGATAGTAGTTTAAAGCTTCTGGCCATTTTGACTGGGCGGCTAATATTTGCCCTAAATAATAGTATAATTTTCCTGTTTGAGGATTTTGTTTTACTCCCTCTAAATAACAGCTCATTGCTGCTTGTTGATTTCCCTGTAAGCTTAGTGCTTCTCCTAGTTTAATATATGCTTCTACTAAGGTTGGTTGTAACTGAATTGCTTGACGATAACAATTAACTGCCCAATTGGTTTTCCCTTGCTCTAATAAGCTATTTCCTAATTTTAAACATTCTTCTGGATTTGCACTTTTTGGATCTAAACTTAGTGCTTGATACCCATATTTTCCTGCTAGTTCCAATTGATTTAGTTGGTTATATATAATTCCTAAATTGCGATAAGGCATCGCCCAATTAGGGTTAATTTTTACTGCTTGTTGATAACATTCTGCTGCTTTTTCCCATTGTTTTTCTTTGAGATATTTAGCCCCTTCATTAGCATAGTATGCTGCATCTTTTTCTTGTTTTAAATTTTCCTGTTTGGGAGTAATTAACTCTCCTTCTGCTTGGGATATGACTACGGGGATTTTTTTTGCTTGAGAAATTGGTCTTTTTTTCCCTAAAATTGCTAAACTGTAGCGATAATAATTAGTTGCTTCTTCCCACTTTTCTAGTTCAGTGAATATGTCTCCTAGTTTTAAGGAAGCTTCTAGTAATCTTGGGTTTAATTTTAAGGCTCGCTGATAACAAGCGATCGCCTCTGTGTGCATTTCTAATTGCCACAAGTCTGATCCTATATGCAAATATTCTTCTGGGTTTTCCTCTTCGGATTCTTCTTGAATCATTCTATAACTTTTGAGGATATATTCTGCTGCTTGTTGATTTTTTCCTATTTGTTTTAATACTTTTCCTAAGTTACGGTAAGCTCCTGCAAATTTTGGGTTGAGGGCGATCGCTTTTTCATAGTATTTTATTGCTTTTTGCCATTGTTGTCTTCCTGCATAAATACTCCCTATATTTGCATATATTTCTGCTATTTCTGGGTCTATTTCCAGGGCTTTTGCATAACATCCTATTGCTTCTGGTATTTTTCCCATTTTTTGCAGTAAATTTCCCCAAATTTTATATGCTTCTGCTATTTTTGGGTTGATTTTCACTGCTTGTTCACAAGCTGCCATAGCTTCATTCCATTTTTCTTCTTTCTCATATTCTTTTGCTTGCTCTATATATATAAATGATGCTGATATTTCCATTTCTGGCTCATATAGTACTAGAGAAGCTTCCATAACTTTTGTGTCTTCTATCATTTTTTTTCTTGGGTTTTTCTCTACCTGTATTTAACTTTTAACTAACTAACAATTAACTATTATTAATTATATTCTCTTAGTTTTGAGGTACGGACAAGGGGCGATCGCCCCTTGTTAACAAAAAATTGAGGTAAGGGCCAGGGACGATCGCCCCTTGTTAACAAAAAAACTGTACCTTAATGGCTTTGTTAATTGTTAATTGTTCAAACTGGTTGCATTTCTTTTAATTCTGCTAACATTTTTCTCAGAGATGTGCGCCAATGAATAGGATATTTACCTAATTGTTTAGTTATTTTCCCATGGGAGAGTACTGAGTAGGCTGGACGTTGTGCTGGTGTTGGATATTCTGAGGTAGTTATGGGTATAACTTCTTTAATTTTCAGAGGATAACCTATATTTTCTGCCTCTTCAAAGATGGCTACTGCGAAGTCATACCAACTGGCTACCCCACTGTTAGTAAAGTGGTATGTTCCTACTGCTTCTGATTCTATCAGCCCTATTATTGCCTCTGCAATATTTTTTGCCCAGGTTGGACTTCCCACCTGATCTGCTACTACTCGTAGTTCTTCTCTGTCTTTTCCTAGTCTGAGCATGGTTTTCACAAAATTTCCATGTCCTCTTGCCCCATATACCCATGCTGTTCTCAGGATTACATGGCGATCGCTTTCTTCTCTTACTCCTTTTTCCCCTTCTTGTTTTGACTTCCCATAACTTCCTATGGGGTTTGTTTCATCTTCTTCTAGATATGGTGTATTTTTCTTGCCGTCAAATACATAATCTGTAGATATGTGAATTATTCTAGCTCCTAATTTCTGTGCAGATGCTGCCATTATTCTGGGAGCTTCTCCATTTATTGCTTTTGCCTGTTCTATTTCTGTTTCTGCTTTATCTACTGCCGTGTATGCACTCGCGTTCACAATTACTTCTGGTTGGATTTCCTCGATTACTTGACGGATGCTGTCAGGGTTGGCTAAATCCATTTTTTCTCGCCCAACTCCGATTACTTCGCCTTTGGCTGGGAGTAAATCTTGTAGTTCTTGCCCTACTTGTCCTGTAATTCCAGTTAGTAATATTTTCATCTAAAAACCTCAGCTGTTTTCAATGTTTCGCCTGCTTCATCTTTGGCTGAGAGTATGGGTTTGTCTGTAATTTCCCAATCTATAGCTAAATCTGGGTCATTCCATAGGATACTGCGCTCGTATTCTTTGGCATAGTAATCTGTAGTTTTATACAAAAATTCTGCTGCTTCGGAAAGTACTACAAAGCCATGGGCAAATCCTGGGGGCACCCAAAATTGTCGTTTATTTTCTGCACTTAGGATACAACTTACCCACTGACCAAAGGTAGGAGAGCTTTTTCTAATATCTACGGCTACATCCAATACACTACCCACTACTACTCTTACCAGTTTGCCTTGAGGCTGTTGAATTTGATAGTGTAGCCCACGCAAAACATTTTTGAGTGACCGTGAATGATTGTCTTGGACAAATTCTGTTTTTACTCCTGTTTTCTCAGCAAATACTTTCTCATTAAAGCTTTCGTAAAAAAAGCCGCGCTCATCTCCAAACACTCGCGGTTCTATAATTAAAACGTCTGGTATTTTAGTAGGGATAACGTTCATTTTTTCCTGCTTTTTTCTAGTTGATAATCGAGCCTGGATAATGGACAATTTTCAGTAATTATTCATTTTCCACTTGCACCTATGGTGACCGAAGTGTTGTCCATTGTCAATTGTTTGGTAAAATAATTACTCAGCCCTAAAACCGATGTCAAAAACAGATTCTCAGCCAAAAGTCAGTACGATTATCCCAGTATATAACGGCTCTCTCTACCTTGCTCAAGCAATTGAGAGTGTGTTGTCTCAAACTTATACTAACTATGAAATTATTGTGGTAGATGATGGTTCAACTGATGACAGCTATTCTGTTATACAGCAATATTTGCCGCAAGTGCGCTATGTTGAGCAAAGTAACCAGGGAGTGGCTGCAGCTCGTAATCATGGTCTAAAACTGGCTCAAGGTGAATTTATCGCTTTTTTGGACCAAGATGACTTTTTTCTCCCTGATAAATTTTCAACTCAGGTAAACTGTCTGATGGAACACCCTGAGTTGGCTTTTGTTAGTAGTGGTTGGGCTATTGTTAATGCTCAAGGTGCAACTGTAGGAGCTGTGCAACCCTGGCTGAGTTTGGCTAAACTGGATTTACCAGCAATACTTGTTTGGAAGCCTGTTTTTTTGGGTGCAATGTTGTTTCGTCGCTCTTTTTTGGAGCTGGTTGAGGGTTTTGATCGGAGTTTGTCTCAAACTCCTGATGTAGATTTGGTACTTCGTTTGGCTCTCAAGGGTGGTTATGGAGATTGGGTACGTCAGGTTACTGTGGGGTATCGTCAGCATGAGCGCAATGCTTCTCTCGATAGTCTCCAACAAGCACAAGAATTAGAGTTGATCCTCGATCGCTTTTTTGCTCAACCCCTTCTCCCTTCCCATATCCAAATTTTAGCTGATGAGTCCCGTTATCAAAGTTATCTGTGGAGTGCTTTTCGACTCTATCATCATGGTGATCTTGCTAAAATGGCTGATTATTTGGCAAAGTCTTTCTCTTTTAAAAGAGCTGCTCCTACTGAAATTGTTTTTAATTGGCTCGAAATGTTTCAAAGTTATGCTCAAGAATATGGCGCTGATTTTGATGTCTATTCTCTCAGTAATTCTCAGGAATGGAAACAACTAATTGAACAATGTATTATAAAACCTAATTTTTAAGGAAAGCTTGTATCTTATCAGCCTAAATTAACGTAAAATAAGTTAGATTTATGCCAATGAGAGAAATATAGTTTCTCTGAGTTTTGAGGTACGGACAAGGGGCTTAAGCCCCTTGTCTTACAAAGATGATAATTGCTAGATTTTTACGCTGTTTATGACAAATGATGGACAAGGGGCGATCGCCCCTTGTATCCCAGGTCTTGTTCTATTTAATAACATAAAAAAGCTAAATTTTAGGAGAAAGAATTATGGAGTGGTTGTCTAATTTAGTCAAATCTAAAGAATTGGAAGAATATAAACGGGAAGCTGCATCAACAAAAACAAGATTGCAGGAATTTCAAACAAATTTAGAACGGTTAAGAGCTGAGTTAACACAAACTCAATCAGATTTAGATACAGCTCGCACTGAATCTGAAAAATTACCAGAAATTCAAGCAGAGTTAACCACAACAAAGGCTCAATTACAACAAGCTGAGGCTAGTTTATCACAAGCTCAATTACAGTTAGCTCAATATCAGGAAACTTACTCGGATTTGGTAACAACTAAAACTGAGTTAAAAGAGAAAGAAAAAGAGTTAGAAGAGTTACGCCAACAGTTATTAGTAACTCAAGAAACTCAGTTAGAGTTAACAGCAACAAAGGCTCAATTACAAGAGAAAGAAACAGAGTTAGAAGAGTTACGCCAACAGTTATTAGTAACTCAAGAAACTCAGTTAGAGTTAACAGCAACAAAGGCTCAATTACAAGAGAAAGAAACAGAGTTAGAACAGTTACGCCAACAGTTATTAGTAACTCAAGAAACTCAGTTAGAGTTAACCACAACCAAAGCTGAATTACAACAAACAGAAGATTGGGTAGAGCTTCTCCAAAGAAAAGTTAAAGTTAAAAAGGTGATAGAATTTCCCCAGGAAGACAAGGATTTGTTATGGGGTTTTGGCATTATTTCACCAAAACAAAAAACAGAAGTAAAAAATGGTGCTCTTATGATTAATGGTTGGGTTGTAGGAAAAAAAACTGCGGTTACTGCGGTGGAAATTTATTATGGCGAACATTTACTAGAAAAAACTCCAATCAATCAACCTCGTCCAGGTGTACTTAAAAGATTTCCAGAAGCGGAACAAAATCAGAACATTGGTTTTCAAACTGTACTATCAGTGGTGGGAATGCCGCCAGAAACTGAACTTTTACTACAAGGTATTTTAGCTGATCAAAGTCGTGTTTCCCTGGGAAAAATCAAATTGAGTAATTAAAAAAAGATCAAAAAATTTTAGAAAAGAGGAAATGGAGGAAAGAGTAAATCTCAATGATGTAAATAAGCATTTTTTTATTAATCAATTAGCTAACAAAAAGTCAATAAAAATGATTTTTGGGCCTTGCTGGTTTTGTCAATTTGATCCCTACTTTCCAAAAGTTGTAAAAAGCCCCAAAAATCTTTGTAAAAGTAACAACGGGTTTTAACTCGTTGGGATGTTTAATATTTTTGCAAAAATGAGATGCTTGCTGTTTAATTATTTGTCCAATGGTGCTGTTAATGTTTGATATTTTTTGATTTCCATTTCCTGTTTTTCTAATTGTTCTTGCATCTGTTGTAAAATAAATTGAGTTCGATTCCATTCAGCCAAAGTAGGTTGTAACCATTTTGATTCTTTTCTTCTTTGAGCTCTCAAATTTAAAGCATTATAATACATTTCCATGTCTTCATTATTTAAAAATGCTAACTCATTCATTATTTCTGGCTTTGTGATAATTTTTTGTAGTTCTTTATAATAATTAGGATGGGAATTAAGATTTGTTTTAGTAACTTTTAAGTTCTCCCATTGCATCATTTTTTTTAGTTCATCTAAGTCTTCTAAATAAAATTCTTGAATACCAACAAAATAAAAATCATTTAAATTCATGCCCTCAATATATCGAGATTGTCTATTTTTAATTTGTGGCTGTTTTGCAAATTCAATTATTCCTAGTTGACGAGCTAAAGTTTTAGTTCCATCTTGATTATCTTCAATAGTTTGAGCATAAAAATATTGAGAAATTAGTCGAAAAATTGGATGTCTTAACCAAACTATATATTTAGCATCTGGAAAATCTGCTCGATATTTTTTAGGATTAAAATGACCATGAATTACTTTAATTGTTTCTGGTGGAGTTTGTTGATATACTTTTTTTCCTTGACTGTTATAGTCTTTTAATACTCCATTATTACCATAAATATCTAATAAAACATTTAAAAAAGTAGTTCCTGCTGTTTTTCCAATATGAACCGATATCAGCTCAACCATTCAATTTTCCTCTTTTACTATATCTTGTTAATTTTTTGCAATCACACATAACCAAATTCTGTTAAAGCTTCAGCAAAAACCTCATTACATAAAGATTGTATTGCAGGATCTAAATCATGTTTCCAACGTCCAATTGATGCTTGAGGATCAAAGCTAGTTCGATGATTAATTAACTGTGAGGTATCATTAGATGCTGTTTCTAACATCATCTTTATTGTAGATGAAGAATTATCCAAATTCAAATAATTTAAAAGTTGCTCCAGTGTTGTCAAAGGATTAAGCAATAAATCTTCGTAACGTACTAAATAAGCTTGTTTTGCTCTTTGTCTCCATGTTTTTACCATAGTTAATGCTTGAGTTTTAGCTGCATTGCATATATATTCTTCTGTGTTTTCTGCTTTTTCTCGCCCAAAAGCTTCATAACCTCTTTTTTGATTAAAAGCAATAACTGAAGCTACCATGTCTCGAAAATCTCTTACTAAAATAATTTCGCGAGTTTGAGGATAAATTTCTAAAAACAATTGTCTATTTTGCGTTAAAATCCATTTTTCAACAAAGTACATTATTTCAGAATTTGATTGACTTTGACTATTAGCTACTCTCTGATAAAATTGGTCTATTGTTTGTTGACAAAAACCCGCTAATTGTTCTGCATAACCACGTCCAAACCAATTGAATATTTGTTGATTTTCTATATGTTTCATTGAGTAAAATGGGTTATGTCCTATCCATTGAGTTTGTTGCTCAAAACCAAATATAGGAGTTGATTCTTCATGATCAGCAGGTTGAGTAAGCACTTTCAGCATATGTGTCCAATAAGAAGCTGTTCTGACTTCGTAGGGATAATTATCACACAGAACAATTTGTGGATGTTTTGATAATAATCGCATCATCCAGGTTGATCCTGATCTTCCTGTAGTTGTTAAACAGATTGGATTTAACTTGGGCTTGTAATTAGATTGTAAAGGCTTACGAATAAATTCTATTACTCCTATTTGCACTTTAGTTTGATCTCTCAGAACAGCTTTACAATTCAAATTACCTTTAAGTGGTAATCCGATCAATCCTAATGTTGTTGAAAAACCGCATTGCTCTGCATTAACAATATCTGGAAAAAGTTGCGCAACATCAGCACGTTTTTCATTAACAGGAATGGTTTTAATTACTCTTTCACCTAAACTTAATTCTATTGCTGTTGTTATTTCTTTTTTTCCCAACGCCCAACCCGAAACTTTAATGGTATGAATAATACTTTGACTTTCTTTTGTTGGACTGTCAATCCAACTTCCCCATAATGATGGTGGATTTTTTTGAGGCAAAGTGACGTTGATAATTTCTATTACACTATTTTCTCTCATTTGTAAATTCTAAAATCCCCTTTAAAGTTTCTGTAAAATTATCAGGACTACATTCATTTGCTATGCGCTTCAATCCATTATTCCTGATTTTTTCCCACAGCTCTGCATCATTATATAACCTGACGCACTGGTTAGCAAATTCTGCGGCATTATCTCCTACCAGTAATTCTATTTCTGGTTGCCATCCTAACTGTTGGCTGATTAAAGTTGTTGTAACAACTGGTAACCCTTTTGCTACTGCTTCATGTACTTTATGGGGAATACCCGCTGCATAACGAGTAGGAGCAACAAAAAATTTAGCTTGATTATACAACTCTGTTAAGTCATCCACTCGCCCCAATAATTCTATTTTCTCATTCCCTAATTTTGCCACTTCTTCTGCCATTTGCTCCACTGTATTTGTCCCAGCTATGAGTAATTTTACTTCAAAACCTAATAAACTTTGAATCAGCGGAAATATTTCTTGACTTAACCATAAAATTGAGTCAACATTGGGCGACTCTCGCTCATATATTGCTCCCACAAATAAAATGTTTTTCCGCTCCTCAAACCTGTTTGGAGTTACTTTAACTTCTAAAGCGTGTCCCAATACTCCTACTTGCTCATATCCAAACTCAAGAAATTGTTTTCTCTCCCCCTCAGAAACGGAAACAATATAATCACTATTTTTCCCTAATTCCAATTCTGTTTTGATTAATTTTTCTCGTTCTTCTTCTGTTACTTTTTCCCCTTTTAAACGCCACTGCTCTAATTTTCGCATACAGTAAAGAGCTTCAGCATCATAAATTATTTTTGCTCCTGTCAACAGATTTTCCCTTGACAAAATATAGTTAATATGTTCCATATTATGCGGTCTGCTAACAAAAACTAACTGATAATAACCCTTTCTTGAAAGCAAAAACTCTTCTAATTTTTCTCTGCCATAACCTCGCATTATTTCTACTTCTGAATCAATATCTGAGTAAATACTTTCCCAATTTTCTTGGTAACTAATATCCCCAGGATAAAAAGTTACAGCATATCCTAATTGCACCATTCGCTCAAGAATACCATAGCTTCTAGTGTATCCTGAACCCATGTAAGGATGAGGTACTCTATCATCAATAAAAAGAATACGCTGACGTTTTTCTCTGGCAGTGCGCGCAAAAATTATGTTGTTTATATCAGCAGGATACTGCAATTTTAACCAGTCTTGATGTTTCTCTTTAAACTTTTGATGATTTCGTTTCTGTAATTCTATCGCTTTTTCACTTGAACTTGAACTGGCAAATTCATAATGTAAAATGCTAACTTTTGGATCATAAATTATCTTTTTCCCTGACTTTAATAGTTTTACACAATAGTCAGTTTCTTCATAATAAGCTGGTTGATACTCTTCATCAAATCCCCCCATTTCCAAAAATAAATCTCGTTTAGTTAGTAAAAAAGCTCCTGAACAATAATCTACTGAACGTTTAAACATATATGGCGGTGCATCTGGATCATCTCCCCTTCCATAACCTAAACAAGATCCATCTTGCCATATAATACTACCTGCTTCTTGCAGTGTTCCATCTGCTAAGATTATTTTACCCCCAACTGCTCCTATTTCTTCTGAAAAATAGATTGTTTCTACTGCAGTATTCAAACTATCTCCTAAAATTTGGGCATCATTATTTAAAAATAAAATCAACTTACCTTTTGCTATTTTACTTGCTTGGTTACAAGCTAAAAGAAAATGACGATTTTCTTGATTTAAAATTATAGTTGCTTCCGTGATTCTTTCTAACAACAATCTGGTTTTATCGGTGGAGCAGTTGTCTATTATTATTACTTCTACTGATTTAAATTTATTATTTAAAATAGAATTTAAACAGCTTAAAGTTAGTTCTGCTCGGTTATATAAAACCAAAATGATACTAACTTCTGGCTGTTCGCTTTTAGGAAAGTTTAACTGAGAACCATTTGCTAAAAAATTATCTAGCTCTTCAATGGTTTTTTTTTCCAATTCTTCTTTGGCTTTTTCTAAGGTTACTCCTTTTCCTTTTTGCTGTAAAATTTGCTCTAATTTTTGGGCTGCATTTTTATTGTTCGGTTGTAATTGCAACGCCATTTGGTAAGTTACCATCGCCTGTTCTAATTGTCCTTTTTTTTCTAAAACATTCGCCAACCCTAAATATAATTCTGTTTGTTTTGGTTGAATTGATAACAGTTTATGGTAATATTTTTCCTCTTCTGGATACTGTTTTACCATTCGCCGATAATAATCTAATACTATTACCCTATCTGCAATGGCTCTTTGATGAAAAGCATTGCCTAGTTTTCGATAGATAAAAGGCAAATTAGGATTTAATTTCAGGGCTTGTTCATAAGCGGCGATCGCCTCATCCCACTCCCGCCTAAATGTCAAATTTTCCCCTAAATTATATAAAGCATTCGCCAATTTTTCTGACAGTAACTCTAAATTTGGGTTAATTTCTTGGGCTTTTTGATAAGCTGTTACTGCCTCTTCCCATTGCTTTAGGTTACTTAGTACTAATCCTAAATTATAATAACTTAAATCAAAATCTGGTTTAATTTCTAAAGCGCGACGAAAAGCTGTAACCGCTTCTTGTAACCTTCCTAGTTTTACTAAAGCCTCTCCCCAGTAATGATAAGCTTTCCCGTGATTTGCTTGTAGTTGAGTTGCCTGTTGGTAACTGGCGATCGCTTGTTCCCAGTCTTCTGAGTTTGCTAATGCTTTCCCCAGTAAATAGTGTACTTCTGGGTTTGCTGGGTTTTGCTCTTTTGCTTGACAAAGAAGAGCGATCGCCTGTTTCCACTGCCCCTGGGCGCTGTATATTTCTGCTTGTTGCAAATATGCTTTTAAGAGGTTTGAACTATGCACTGCTTTATTTTTTTTCTAACTTTATTAGTAATATCTTAAACTAGCTAAGATATGTTTAAAATTTTAACAAGGGACTTAAGTCCCTTGTCTTGAGTCTGTCTTGAGTCATTGTCCTAACTTTGATGTCCTGCGTCAATTTGACAACATTTCCTTCACTTCCAACTCTATATCAGGGAATGCAAGAGAAGAAATCATCCCTTGATTAATTTTAAATTCAGTTTGATAGTCTTTCCCCTTTGGTTGTTTCCAAATAATTAATTCTTTTGCATCTAAATCAACTACCCAATATTCTTTTATTCCTGCGACTGCATAAATTCTTTTCTTCTGATTTTTGTCTCTTGCTAAAGTGCTACGGGACACCTCAATCAGCCAGAAAATATCTTCGCCAGAGGGGTGGCGATCGCCGTATTCATCTTTTTGGATGCGTACTATTGCTACATCAGGTTCTGGTTCTGAATCTGGTAATGTTACTGGATGTCCTTCAAAAATCTCCGCTTTACCGTTCAGTTTTCTTCTTAAGTATTTTGCTATGTTACTATTACTTTTGCTATGCAATGGACTCTCTGAACTCACTGCAATAATGTCTCCTTCAAGTAATTCTACGCGGCGATCGCTTAATATCCCTGCTTCAATCATACGATGGTAATCTTCTACTGTCCACTTAGCTAATACTCTCATTTTTCCCTCCCAGGACAAAAATCTTCTATACTTTATTGTCCTAAATTACAACAATTTTCAATAATCCAGAAATTCGTGCAATTGCTAAAGCAATTACTAAGAACCAAGCACAGCATAACTCACCAACTCGCCTAGTTTTTGCCGTAAATTTTCTAAACCGAGGCGTTTACCTGCAGAAATAAACACAGCTAGGGGAAACTCTTCTCTTGCTTGAATCAAAGTTTGATCATCTACTTGATCTATCTTGTTAAAAGCGATCAACATCGGGCCTGGAGTAATGGGCATTTCTGATAAAATTTTCATTACTGAACGTATTTGACTGTTCCAGGCTTTATGGGATAAATCGACTACGTGCAGTAGTGCGTCAGCTTCGGTAACTTCTTCCAAAGTTGCGCGGAAAGCATCCACCAGAGAGGGGGGTAGTTCGTGAATAAACCCCACTGTATCAGTAAGTAAAATCTGGTAAGTAGCTTCGTTTTCCCCTTCAGTAATAGAAAGTCGCCGCGTAGTTGGATCCAGGGTAGCAAATAACTGGTCAGCGGTGTATACTTCTGCATTAGTCAAAGCATTAATGAGGGTTGACTTTCCTGCGTTGGTATAGCCCACAATTGCTACAGTTGGCACTTCTTCTTGTTGTCGCTGTTGTCGTAAACGGGAGCGATGGGCTTGTAACTGATTAACTTCTTGCTGAAGACGGGCCAATCTTTTTTGAATAGTACGGCGTTCTGTTTCTAGTTTAGTTTCACCTGGCCCTCTTGTACCAATTCCACCCCCCAGACGAGACATAGCTTGACCTCTTCCTGTTAGACGGGGCAACATATATTCTAGTTGTGCTAGTTCTACCTGTAATTTTCCTGCCCGTGACTGGGCACGTTGAGCGAAGATATCTAAAATCACTTCTGTGCGATCGACTACTCGCACTCCAAATTGAGTTTCTAGGTTGCGTACTTGAGCTGGAGAAAGTTCACGGTCAAATACGACTAAATTTACCCCCAGGGTTTGCACTTTTAGGGCTATTTCCTGTACTTTTCCTGCTCCTACTAATGTTTGGGGATGGGGGCGGGGACGTTTTTGGGTGATAGTTTGTAAAACCCTACCCCCTGCAGTGTCTACTAAACGCCCTAATTCTGCTAAACCATCCTCATATTGCTCTTCGGTGAGGTTATGAGTCATTAAACCCACTAAGAGCACTCTTTCTTGGTTAGCATCTACTTTTTGGGCGACGTATTCCCTACGAAACTCTGCTTCTAAACTTTCTACTAAGTCTAAAAAATCCTGTTTGGTGAGGATATCGAGACTTAGGGGCGGTGAAATTGTCCAGTAATGGTTTTTTTCGAGGTTGATCTCTGGTTGGGGTAATAAATGGGCTAAATATGCTTCTTTGACGTAGCCTGTTACTCCTCCACCGCGTCGCTCAAACCCTGTTCCTGTGACGCTAAGAACTACTAAAGCATCTAGTCTTTGCATTACCATTGCTGTTAAGCTGGATTCATTGGGAGGTTCTGCTTGAAAATTTGTAGTAATACAACGAATGCCGCAAAGTCTTTCAGCACCGTAACGCGGGAGTTCTAACAGTGGAATTTGGGTTTGACGAGGGGTACCAACTCCTACCCTAATTACTTGTCCGCGACGGTTAATATAGGCACAAACTGGCTGATTAATATCAGTGGCGATCGCCCCCAGTCGCTGGGCAAATTCTGGGGTGGTCAAGCGATCGCCTGGTTGCCTTTGATGATACAGTCGTGTCAGTTGTTTGAGTTGACTGGGCTTTAAACCTTTTAAGTTACCGTATATGTTATCTATAAGCGCTCCTTTGTTTAAGGTTTAACTTGCATTTTAACTAATTATTAACGGTTGACGCCTTTTTTAGCTTTTTTTGCACTGAGTAGGTAAGCAAAATTAATGGCATATTGTTTTTCTCAAAAAAATGCAGACAAGGGGCTTAAGCCCCTTGCCCTTTGGACATTAATTCAAAAAAAGTTGAAAAAAGTGAGAAAATAAATGCAGACAAGGGGCTTAAGCCCCTTGTCCAAGACATTAATTCAAAAAAAGTTGAAAAAAGTGAGAAAATAAATGCAGGCAAGGGGCTTAAGCCCCTTGTCCCAAGACATTACTTTAAACAAAAGTTGAGAAAAGGAGAAAAAGAGAAAAAGGTGAGAAAATAAACAATAATACCTAGGGTTTTTCTCAAAAAAATGCAGGCAAGGGGCTTAAGCCCCTTGTCCCAAGACATTACTTTAAACAAAAGTTGAGAAAAGGACAAAAAAAATTAAAAATAGACAATAATACCTAGTGTTCTTATCAAAAAAATGCAGGCAAGGGGCTTAAGCCCCTTGTCCCAAGACATTAATTCAAACAAAAGTTGAGAAAAAGACAAAAAAAATTAAAAATAGACAATAATACCTAGTGTTCTTATCAAAAAAATGCAGGCAAGGGGCTTAAGCCCCTTGTCCCAAGACATTAATTCAAACAAAAGTTGAGAAAAAGACAAAAAAATGAGAAAATGAACGATAATAGCCTATTTGAAAAAAAATGCAGACAAGGGGCTTAAGCCCCTTGCCCCAAGATATTAATTCAAAAAAAAGTTGAGAAAAGGAGAAAAAGGTGAAAAAATGAACGATAAATTAAAAATTGCTGTTGTTGGAGATATCCACGATCAATGGGAAACTGTAGATAACATCACTCTGACTCATTTAGGGGTTGACTTGGCGCTGTTTGTGGGCGACTTTGGGAATGAGTCGGTGGAAGTTGTACGCAAAATTACTGAGTTGGCTCTTCCCAAAGCTGCGATTATGGGCAACCACGATGTGTGGTACACAGCTTCTGCTTGGGGAAGAAAAAAATCTCCTTATGACCATAGTAAGGAAGATCGGGTGCAACAACAGTTAGATTTATTTGGAGATGTTCATGTGGGTTATGGAAAATTGGATTTTCCTGAGTTAAATATCTCTGTGGTGGGCAGTCGTCCTTTTAGTTGGGGTGGTCCTGAATGGAAAAATAAGGAGTTTTTACGCGATCGCTTTGGGGTGAATAATTTTGCTGAGTCAACCGCTCGCATTGTTGAAGCAGCAAATCAGAGTTTATGTTCAACTATCATATTTTTAGCTCATAATGGCCCTGTTGGTTTGGGGGATAAACGGGAGGATAGTTGCGGTAGAGACTGGTTGACAGAGGGGGGAGATCATGGTGATCCAGATTTGACAGAGGCGATCGCTAAAACACGAGCATCTGGTAAAAAAATACCTTTGGTAACATTTGGACATATGCACCATCAACTGCGCCACACCAAAGAAAAATTGCGCACGGTGGTTAATCTTGATGAATTTGGTACGATTTACTATAACTCAGCCAGTGTGCCGCGCATTTTGGAGGAAAATGGTAAAAAATTACGGAATTTTTCGTTTATATCCCTAGTAAATGGTATTGTTGAGGGTATTTCCCTGGTTTGGGTGGGAGAAGATTTTACTATTGTTTCTGAGAAAATTTTTTACAACCGTCAAGAACTTATGATATGATGTTTTTTAGCTAAAGGAGAGGTGGCAGAGTGGTCGAACGCGCTCGACTTGAAATCGAGTGTATCGAAAGATACCGTGGGTTCGAATCCCACCCTCTCCGTTGATGAGGAGAATGACTCCAAATAACCAGATCTAGACAAGGGGCTTAAGCCCCTTGTCTTATGTTTGATTAACAAAACTTTTATAGAGCTTTTCCATAAATATAATGCTTGATATTTTTAAGTAAGCTCAAATTCTACTATAAATATTGCCCCTTGGGGATGGTTATCTTCAACTCTGATTTTACCATCATGGGCTTCTACTGCTAGTTTACAAAAGGCTAACCCTAAACCTGTTTGCTGTATACCTTCTAAAGATTGACCAATTTCATACTTTTCAAAAATCTTGTGTTTAAACTCGTCACTCACTCCTTTTCCCTGATCCAAAACGCGCAAAGACACCAAATTATTGAGCTGAGAAACTTCTATTTTTATTGTGCTTTCTTCTGGGGAAAATTTAATGGAGTTGGAAAGTAAATTCTCAATTACTCTTTGCATTAAAATAGCATCTAGTTGAATTTCTGGTATATTTTCTGGGATATTCTGGACTAATTGGATATCTCTGGAATTAGCTAAAGCTTGGATATTTTCAATTGCTTTTGTTATTAATTCTTGCAGGTTGGTAGGCTCTTTTTTCAGGATGAGATTGCCTGATTTTACTTTGGCCATCATTAATATTTCTTCAATTAAAGTATTTAATCGTATTCCTGCATTAAAGATACGTTTTACTTGTTTTTGTTGGATTTGATTTAGTTGTGCTTTCCCCATTATTTCACTACTTAAGAGTATAACTTGCAATGGATTTCTTAAATCGTGAACAATCATGTGGGCTAAATCTTCTCTTAATTGTAATGCTTCTTGTAGCTCTTGATTTTGGTGTTTTAATGTTTGAGTGAGTTTTTCAATAGTTAAATGAGTTTTGATCCGAGCTTTTACTATTGGGGGATTAATTGGTTTGGTAATGTAGTCAACTGCTCCTAATTCAAAACCTTTTATTTCATCTTGTGTTTCTGTTAATGCTGTTAAAAACATTATGGGTATGTCTGCTGTTTGTTTATTCTTTTTTAACTGGTTACAAACCTCATAGCCATCCATTTCTGGCATCATTACATCTAATAAAATCATATCAGGTGGGTAATTTTTACTGGCTAATTCTAGGGCTTTTTTGCCGTTAATTGCTGGGATAACTGCGTATTCTTCTTTGAGAATTTCCATCAAAACTTGCAGATTTTCTGGGCTATCATCAACAATTAGGATTTTAGGTTTAGCTGATTTCATAGGTTACTCTGTTCACATTTTAAGCTGGATTTTAGGGACTGCAAAATTTTGAGGGAAGCATCAATATCAAAGTTATTTAGTTTTTTTTCTAGTTGTTTTATTTCTGCTTCAAATTGGGTGTTTTTAAATTCTTCTTTAAGGGTATTTAGGTGTGTGATTGCTTCATTCCAGTCTGTTTCTAATAATTCTACCATTTCTGTTATTAATTTGCCAATAAGTTGTTGATCAAATTCGGTTTTTATTCCTCCGATACCCCCCTTACCAAGGGGGGGAAACTCATCCCTAACCTCTGAGTGGAGGGAAAATAGGGAAGCGATCGCCTCCATAACTTCTTTTAAATTAGTCTCAAATTTTGCTAATTCTAAGTTTACTTGTTCAAGGACTCCTGTGCGGAGTATTTTTTCTAAATTTGCTGCTGTTTGAGATAAAGCAAGAGCGCCAATACTCCCAGAAATACTTTTGATTGAGTGAGCGATTCTTGTGGCTGTTTCTATTTCCTGAGACTCCAATGCTGTTTTGATTTCTGTAGCTGAATTTTGATGATTATCGCGAAACTGCTGTAAAATTTTGAGGTAAATTTCTTGGTTATTACCAAGTCTTTTAATTCCTATTTCTGGGTTAATTCCTGATAAATTTGGTAAAATATGTTGTGGTTTATTTTCTAATTGGAGCGCGTTTTCTTTGGAACTATTATTGACTTTGGGAGCAATCCAACGGAGAAGAGCAGCATAAAGTTTTTCTGGTTCAATGGGTTTAGCGATATAATCATTCATTCCTGCAGCTAGACATTCTTCTTTATCGCCACTCATTGCATTTGCTGTCATGGCAATGATCGGTACAGTAGCAAAATATTCGGTGGTTACGTCTCCTTTTTTTGCCATACTCCGCAGTTGACGAGTAGCGGTTAGTCCGTCTAAATTTGGCATTCTAATATCCATTAAAATTAAGTCAAATCTCTGGTTTTTTACCCAATTTATCGCCTCATTACCATCATTAGCTACTTCTACGTCTATCCCCACTATTTTAAGCAATTCTTGGGCGATTTGTTGATTTATTTTATTGTCTTCTACTAATAATATTTTTCCTCCCGAAATCTCCTTAATTTTTTCTTCATTGGTAACTAATTTTTTGGGTAATGAACCATGATCAAAAAGTTGAATAATTGTTGCCTTTATCTTATCTATATTGATGGGTTTATCTAAAATATAATTTACACCATAAACCTTAGCTAAATCGTTAATTTTTTCACTTTTATAAGCTGTGATCATCAGAATTTTTACATCATATTGACTGCCATAATTTTCTTGAATCTTTTTAATAGTTTCAATGCCATTCATTTTTGGCATTAACCAATCGACAATAATCAATTTATAAGGATCAATATGAGGAGCAGCAGCAATTTTCTCTAAAGCTTCTTCTCCAGAGGCGGCGGTTGTTACTCTAAAAGCGAAAGACTCTAGAGCTTTTTGCATAAATTGATTATTGGCTGGGTTATCATCAATTACTAAACATTTAGTTCCTTTTAAACTTGTGATATCAATTACTGACTGATTAACGGGTTTTTCTATTCCCCATCCTAACTCAATTTCAAACTTAAACTCACTCCCTTTTCCTAACTCACTTTCTACCCAAATTCGCCCATTCATCATTTCTACGAGTCTTTTAGAAATTACTAATCCTAAGCCTGTACCACCATGCTTCCTGGTAGTAGAACTGTCTGCTTGAGAGAAGGGCTGAAATAGTTTTTTTATTTGCTGGGAAGTAATGCCTATTCCTGTGTCTTTTACTGTGAATTTTAAGGTAACTAAATCTTCTGTTTGGGCTATTTTTTCTGTGGTAATTACTATTTCTCCTTGTTCTGTAAATTTGACTGCGTTGTTGGCTAGGTTCATTAATATTTGCGCTAACCTCTGGGAGTCTCCTATCAATAATGTAGGGATTTCTGGGGCTGTTTTGAAGCTTAATTTTACTCCCTTTTCTTCGGCAAGTAATCCTATAATGCTATTTATATTGCCTAGCACTTTTTCCAGTTTAAAATTGCTCTTTTCTAGTTCAAGTTTATTGGCTTCAATTTTAGAAAAGTCGAGAATATCATTGATAATTTGGAGTAAGGAATTGGCGGAAATTTTAATTTTTTCTAGATAGTCTTGCTGTTGCTCGTTCAGTTTTGTTTGCAGTGCTAAATGGGTAAAACCTAAAATTGCATTCATGGGTGTTCTAATTTCATGGCTCATCATTGCGAGAAATTCACTTTTTGCTCTACTTGCCATTTCTGCTGCTTCTTTTGCTTGTTTTAGGTTCTCTTGAATGCGTTTACTTTCGGTGATATCAAAGTTTATCCCAATTATTTGTTGAGGTTCGCCTTTTTCATTGCGTTGAACTAATGCTGAAGCTTTGATGTAACGAATACTTCCATCTGGATGCACTACCCTAAATTCGATATCATATTCTTTTTCTCCTTCGAGTGCTTTTTGAATAGCCATCTCCGCATCTGTTCGATCTTCTGGATGCAATCTTTCTGCCCAATCGAGATAATTACCTGTAAAATCTGATGACTTGATCCCATATAATTCATACATCCGCTCATCCCAGGTTAAAACATTGTTGACCGCATCCCAATCCCAATAACCGATCGCCCCAGATTTGAGTGATAAAGCTAAACGCTCTTTGAGTTGGTGCAATTTTATTTCTGCTTGTTTTTTTTCAGTATTATCTCGACAAACACAGATTAATGTTCCATCTTCAAGCAAAGTAAGTGAAAGTCCTTCTGCAAAAGTGCTGCCGTCTTTGCGAGTAGCTGTGGCTTCTCCTTGCCAATGTTTTTCTTTGAATAAAATAGGAAAAACTTCTTCTCTAAAGCTTTGTATTTCTTCTGGACTATATAACATTTTCCAGGATTTGCCTAAAAGTTCTGTTTTATCTTCATAACCAAACATAGAAATATGGGCTTGATTTAAATAGATATAAACATCTTTTTTGAGAACAGCAATTCCATCTATAGCCGCTTCTATTGCTTCAAGTTGTTGTTGAAAAATTTCTTCAGCTTGTTTCCGTTCAGTGATATCTTCATAAACTCCCAAAACACCTATTACTTCCCCGTCAAGGTTGTGTAAAGGAATTTTTGATTTTAACAACCATGATAGGTTATTAGGCTCGCGCATAATTATTTCTTCATAATTAATTTTTGGTTGGTCATTTTCTATTACCTCTCGATCATAACGCTGAAAATTTTCGGCCCATTTTCTCCAGCTAAAATCAAAGTCATTTTTCCCTATGATTTCTTCAGGAGAATTTAAGTTAGCATCATCAGCAAAATTTTGGTTACAACCGAGGAAACGGTATTGGCGATCTTTCCAAAATATTCTTTGGGGGATTGAGTCGAGAATTACTTGTAAAAATTCTTTTGATTCTCTTAATTCTAATTCAGCTTGTTTGCGTCGGGTGATATCTCGAAAAATTGCCCTAGTTGCTATTGGTTGATTGTTTTGATAGCGACAATTTACACTTCCTTCTACAATTACTTCTTGTTTATTTTTGGTTAAAAATGTTAATTCGATGTTCTCCATTTTGTCAATAACTCCTGCTGTCATTTGGGCGATCGCCTGTTGACAGTGTTCTTGACAGTTGGGAGTTAAAACATCAAAAATAGTTATTTCCTGAACTTCTTTCTCTGTATAACCCAAAGTTTCCCGCCAAGCACGATTGACATAAATAAAACTCCCATCTATTAAAGATACACTTTGAATTAAATCATTAGCATTATCTAAAAAATCTTGTAATTCTTCTTCCCTTTCCTGAAGTTCTAAAGTGCGTTGTTTAACTCTTTCTTCTAATTCTGCATTGAGTTGTAGGCGTTCTAATTCAGCTCCTGCACGGGCTGCAAAGGTTGCCATAATTCCTTTTGCTTGTTGAATATTTTCAATATAACAATGATTAATTACACATATTTTTCCGATAATTTCTTTTTTAGAATTATATAAAAATATCCCCAAGCAACTCTCAGCTTCTAAAGCGTCTCTACTGGTATTTTCTGGCTCAATATTCTCAAGTTGTCTTTTGTTACAAAAGTTATTTTCACATATTTTATTTTCTAATATATTTGGCTGACAACTGTTAACTTGTGAATCAGGTATAATAGTTTTTAGCTGATGTTCTTGATTTTGCCAATAAGCAATAACTTCAAAGCCATTTTCTTTAACTTGAGCCACTGAAACATAAGTTACTTTTAAAATTTGAGCTAAGTGATATACAATTTCTGCAAAGAAGTTTTCTCCTGTTACCGCTGCAGTTGCTTTAATTAAATTCTGTAGAGTTATTTCAGTTTCTTTGCGCTCAGTGATATCTTGCATTGTCCCGCGAGAAATTAGCGGTTTACCTTGAGCATCATAATCTGTTTCACACTGTTCCCAAACATATTTGATCCTACCATCCCTCATCAACAAACGATGTTCAATGCTATAGGGTTGACGTAATTTTAAAGAGTTGGTATAAGTTTGATCTATTAACTCACGATCGTCTGGATGAACTACTGCAAGAAAACCTTGATAAGAGGGTTGAAACTGTTGGGCATCGATTTCACAAATACGAACAAGTTCATCTGACAATATAAAGTTATTGTTAACTAGATCTAAATCCCAATGTCCAATTTTTGCCATTCTTTGGGCATTATTTAATTTTGCCTCACTTTCTTTGAGTTTAATTTTTTGTTTCTGACGTTTTTTTAATTCTATTTGCGCTTGTTTATAAAGTTCTGCTTGTTCAATGGCAATAGCTAATTGAATTGATACTTTTTGCACTAATAAGATTTCTTGGTCTAACCAATCTCTGACGGCTGCACAACTATAAATAATTAATAGTCCCAATAATTTTTTCCCTTGCAGCAAAGGCACAACAATTTGCCCTTTTACATCAATTGTTTCTAAAAATTCTACATAACAGGGATTTAATTCTGAACATTTAATATCAGCAACTGCTAATATCCGCCCTTGTTGATACCTTTGAGCCCAACTTTGCTCAAAACAAGGATCATTAAATTTTCGCCCCAAAATCGCCCATTTTTCTTCTTTAACTGACTCTACTGAAACTTCACCTGACCAGTCTGGATTAAACCGATAAATAATTACTCTGTCTGTGTCTAATATTTTTCTTAGTTCTTCAACTGCTGTATTTAAAATAGTTTCTAATTCTAAAGATTCGCGAATCCGCTGATTTATTTCTCCTAGTAAACGATCAAATTGACTTTGTTTTTCTAATTCCGCAGTTCTTTTGCTTACTTGTTTCTCTAACTCGGCATTTTTTCTCTCCAACAACTCCATTTTTTCTGCTTCTAAACTATTGACTTTGTTCTGTAAAAGACTAACAACATTTAACAAAGCCAATGGATCTAAAACTTGTAAAATGCTTGTTTGAGTGATTAGACCTTGTAACTCTCCTTTTTGCCCAGTGATTACTAGATGGCGGATTCTCTTTTTTTCCATAAGTGTATGAGCCTTCCATAGTATATCATCTGGACTTAGAGAAAAAGGTGGTGAACTCATTACCACCTGAGCGGTAATTGTACTTAATTTTAACTGGAGAGCCTGAACTTGTACTATATCTCTTTCCGTAATAATGCCTACGGGAATCGCGCCAATTTCTGGATGTTGTTCAGTAATAACCACACAACTAACCTGGTGTTGATTCATTAGTTGCGCCACACTTTTTACTGAAGCACTCTGAGAAGCTTGAATTACTTCCCGTGTCATAACTTCCGCAATTAAACACAAGCGCATTGACATACTCCCACCGCCAAATCAAAGATTATGGCGGGGGATTCTCTCCACATCACTGTTGGAGATTCCTGCTTCAATGAGACGACTTAATTCTTCAATTTCACAATTGAAAAACCAGAGATCGGA